>JADMIO011418108.1_pt1 | contig 10354 bp, 9 predicted proteins | sample 8958161 | NCBI WGS metagenome assembly JADMIO01 (sample SAMN16585339, study PRJNA669376) | soil metagenome | isolation source: Crop rotation soil | place: USA: Cullars Rotation, Alabama | collected 2011
CCTGCTAAGTCCACCCCAACTTTTCCAAATTTGGTCCCTTCGGTCCACCCCAACTTTTCCAAATTTGGTCCCTTCGGTCCCCCCCAACTTTTCAAAGTTTGGTCCCCTTGGTCCCCCCCAAATTTTTGATAAAAGCTCGTCCCTACCAACTTTTGACACCCGGTTGCGCCCTTGCTCGACCTTGACCATCAATGGGCAGGTACGAATCAAGAAATCTGCCAGTCCAAGTGAGCATCTTATACCGATCCGGGGTGGAGAAGACCTGGCTCGCATACCATAATTTTAAATGGCTAACAATCTAATAAATAAAGTAAATATTGTAAATAGAAATGCTGAATTAAACATAAATATTCGCAACGATGACATAGACTGCACTGTTGAATTATGTGAATCAAAATATTTAACTTTAGCTGAATGTGGTTCTTTTCTTAAAGCATACAATTCTTACAGTTTCGTGCATCCAAACTGCAGAAGTTTACCGAGGAACTTTGATTCATTTAGCTCTTTAATATCTCATATTGAAAAAACCATTTTTAGCACTTGGGGTCACTGAAACCTGGCTGAAACCTCACAATGCCGATATTTATACACTCCCTGGTTGTAAGTTCATTTCATGCTCTCGCCCACCAAACTTGGTAGAAGTGTTGGTATTTATATTAATATGCACCAACAGCAAACTTTATTCAAGATCTTACTATAATGTGTGATGTAATAGAAAGTGTCTTTGTTGAAGTAGTGAAGCGAGATGTAAATAACAGTAGAATGCTTATAGGTTGTATATACCGTTCTCTTAATTCGGATGCAAATTTGTTTAATGAACAATTATCAAAAATTCTCAAACAGACTTGTTCAGCTAGGAGCAAAGAAATAGTTATAATGGGTGATTTCAACTTAAATCTCCTACTTCATGGATCCGACAACCCTCAATCCACTTTTCTAAATACTATGTTATCCTATGACCTACCGCCAGCAATTAATAAACCCAACAGAGTCACGGATTTGTCGGCCACCCTGCTGGAAATATATTTTTACTAATTTTGATGTAATTAAATGTAAGTCAGCGTTGCTATATGAGATATCTCCGACCACTACCCTGTAATTTTAGCCACCTTAGCAAGCAAATTAGTAGAAACCGTCCTTCATATCAATTAAATTAAAAAACCCGAATATTTAATCAACAGTCAATTAAAAAATTATAATTGTGTGTGCCAATGGGGTCACTTGGTATCAGATACACAGATATGACAACACTAATTCTAATAACCCTAATTTAGTTTATGAAGAGTTTCTTGAAATACTTGATCACGATTTTAATGAATGCTTTCCTAAAATAAAGTTAAGTAAAATAAAAGTGCCCCTCGAAAAGAATGGATGACCAATCAAATCTAAACTCCATAAAATCTATAAAGCAAAAAGACAGTTGAGAGTAAGCTCAAGTTCACTTCATACAGAAATAAACTAACAACACTCTTAGATAAAACTGAAGAAGCTTTTTATTTAAATCAACTAAATAGAAGTAAACATGACCCTAGGAGATGTGGTTGGTGAATTATAACCTCGTCTGTTTATAAGGTCCATATCTTTCGGTAGCCTATAGCCGATTTGCAGCAAGATTACTCAAATGTAGGTCCCAGGTTACAAACCATTTTCCTTGTCTGGAGGATAGTGTTCGCTAACATATAGCCAATCTGCAGCAAGGTTATTCAACATGGAATTCATTAAAGAGGATAGAACGCTTATCAATATTTTGAGGCAAGAGAAGGGCTATAATGCACTGAGATTCTTAAAAGAATTTCCAAGCAAGCACTGGTGTCGGAGAACCTTATTCACACTGACTGCACCGATCGACGCTACAGGATCTGCAGGTTGAAAAAAAATCCCGGCAGTGGCAGGCCACGTACAGCTCGTACCGTTGAATATGTCAGCATAGTGGAAGAGCTAGTACTGAGCCAAGAAAATACTCTAGGCACACACAGGCTGCAGACTGTCATGCTGTCCGTAGGAGTGTCGGCGTAAAGTTGCACAAAGCTGATATTCATCGAACCAGGAGTTAAGATCAACGGTGCATTCTATCGAAATGTCCTGATGACACAGCATCTTCTGCCAGCAATCAGAGAAGTCTCTGGAGAGTTTTTCATTTTCCAACAAGGCAGCGCACCATCTCACCGCGCTTGAGAGACTCTGGAGTTACTGCAGCGTTCAACGCCAGAATTCATCACACCACTGCATTGGCATTCGTATAGTCCAGACCTCAATCCAGTGAACTATAAGATCTGGAGCGTCCTGCAATAACGCAAGTATCGAAACTGGATACGAGGTGTTAATCATCTTAAGGAGCGTCTTGTGGAAGAGTGGAGTCTATTCGACCAAGGCATTGAGGATCGCGCAGTGAAAAATGGCGCGTTCGACTCAAGTCATACGTTCAAGGCGAAGGAGGTCATTTTGAACATCAGCTACAGTAGTCCGCATATCTTCATCGTAAATAAAAACGGCTCATTTCAGAGCCACAAAACGGATCTTTATTAACATCCCGAAAGTCCGGATACCTAAGTAAAGATAAGTCCCACTCTGTCAGCTTATTAGCGTAAATTTTTGACGGTTTGAATCAAATCGCCGAATCTCTAAACTTTATGAGTCAAATTACTTTAAAAATTTCAGAAAATATTTTTCAATATATACTAAAAATATTTAAAAACTTAAAAAAATCTGATTTAATGGGCCCGAGATACAAGCGTTTGAATTAGTGCTGAATTTTATGATTCACGGTGTTTATACAACCACGGTACCTGCCATTGTTAAAACGTCAATGGCGTTAAATAGTCTAATGGTAAGATTCATGACTTTGATGCGGGAGATCTTGATCTTAAATATGAGTAAGAATAGAACGAAGAGATCTTTGTTTGATTAAATTTTTTGACTTCTGTTTCAGCGTCTGTGCTTTACTGGCTGCGTTTGGGTGGAACATCTATACTAGCTGGTGGAGCAGCTAGTATATTATTGTATTGAATGATCATTAATGATTAATTGATTTATTGATTGCTGTATGGATAGATAGATTGAATGAATGAATTGGATGATTGATTTATTGATTCAGTGATTTATTGATTAATTGATTGATCCATTGATTGATTCATTGATTATTCAGATATCCAGTAATGCTATCAATAGAAAACCACTGCTGAGTTGAGCAAAAAATCATGATTGCTCATATAATGAGGTCTATGCTTGGGGGTGCGTGTCATACTATCGTTAGTCTATCGATCATTTAATCAATCATTCAGTCAATCAATGAAGATTGATTGACCGCCGCCGAAGGCGATGTCAGGGTAGTCACAAGCTGAATATGCCACTACAAGCTGCTATATACCACCAGAATACGTATACATGCGAAGACCGAATGCCCATTGTTTCCAAGGCCACCTTTAAAACAAGAGGTCGCGAGTTCAGTAATCAATTGTGCAAATCCTACCGTTGCAGCCTTCAGCAAGTTGATTTACAATCTATTGCTATGAGCAGCAGTCAGTGTACATTTATGAAGACCCGCTCTGGGCGATTATAAAATCTAGTCGAATTCGGAAACGAATCCCAGATTCCTCGCTAAATAGCGATTACAATAACATACACTAAATAATTAAATCTTCAGTTGCACAAACGAATGCATTATCAAATCTTCTAAAATAACTACTATCGGTCTTCCTCTATATCTTTTCAAGGTTTGCTAAGTTATTTATGCTACTTAAACCTGCTGTCAAGCAGATGGCATGGTAAGTTCCTTGGACTGCTTTTTGCATTTTGGCCATGCATTGATTAATGGACGTTTAGTTTAGCACATCGGAGTGGATTTCGTGTAATTACCGTGTTTGACCACTTCTCTTTTAGCACCTGAAATTTTCTGACTGCATTTGGATGGACCAGATAGTAGGGCCTGTGCTGTCAGAAACGATTCTGATTTCATCGTGCTGGGACGAAACAGACGTTAAACCCTCTTTGCACTGCATTGTATTTTAGCAATGCTTGAGATGGGCTTTTAATTTGCCGTCGAACAGACTTGAATGGCATGATCAATTTTGTCAATTCTGTGAAACCCTTTTATATTTGTCATTCAGAGCTGCTGCTGACAAACGAATTGCCAGATGACTGGACTAAACTTCCTTTACCCGAGCAACGGATGAGAAAAGTGATTGGGAAGGTTTGTAATAGTATTATTATATTATCAAGCTGACTGCATCATTTCCCTCTCTCTCGCTCAGTGCACCGCGTAACGGCAAGTCCAAGGTATGTAGCTTTTCCATCGCTCCCGATCTTCGGCCCTTCATTTTATATCCACATATGATTTCATCATTACCTCATCTAACACTCCCAGTCTCGGTGGTCATTGAATTCTCTTTCCTTCCATTCTTCCCTCTATTACTTCTCTTTACAAACCATCACCCTTAAACATGTCCAATCCAACTCTCCTTCCTACTTCTCTGTATATTCATCAGCTGCATTTCTATTCCAACTCTTCCCTGGACTTATTCATTTGTAATTTTGTCAGTCCAGCTGATATTTTCCATCCTTGACTCTTCTGCAGTGCCACATTTCTAATATTCTCCTTCCTAATAGCCTCCCATTACACACAGCACAACTGTTCAGTGATCAGTTCGTTATTTAAAAAATGGATTTCGCATGCGATATGTCAAATTGTGTAAAATAAATAGATGGAACATCATTCAAATTGCATTTCAATACAGAACAATTACTTAGTTTGGATAGGGTTGAGCTTCTTCAAATATTTAGTAGATAGTGAAGCTGAAGCCCTATTAATTGTTACATTTCTGGAGTTTAAACAATATACACAGTGGTCCACATAAATAACACCCTTGTAGCAAGTGCGATAATTTTTCTTAACTTTATCCAATTGTTTTGAATTTTTACGCAAATAATCTACTGCCAATTTGCGATAAACCCACCAAATTTGAACAATTTCTATAAATCGAGTCCGAAGATTCGACACCTGCGGACTCGGACACATCTCTGCTATTATTTCTTTGATTACGTAAACGAGGATGACTGATGACGATCAAAATACCAGTAAGGTCTGCTACAAACAACCGATCAGTCGATGAGTGAAAATGCAGATTAAATGGATAAATGTGTAAATATGTTGTACGAACCTCACCAAGATAAGTGAAATCACAGTCTAGCATTATAATTTTGTGATTATCTAAATCACCTACAAATAGACGTTTACTCTTAATATCTATTGCTATTGAGCCAGGTCTTTTCAGCTGTCCTCCTTCCTTCTCTCTATCATAAGACTTTATAATCTGACCCTCAGGGCTGATGATACAGATTCCCGTTAAAGAAGTCGTATTGCCATGACAGACAATGAACTGATCACTGGACAGTTGTACTGTGTGGCGTGCCTTCATAATGCTTCCATCAAATCTTATGTCACGCAGCAGTTGACCTTCACTCGTGTACTCTACTACGCCACCCCCGGCCACAGTATATTCGATATGCACAGTTACAAGCAGTGTGTGCTCTTTAGTTACTGAGAGACCGTAAGGCGTTTGATTCTCTCCAATCTTCCAGCGAGTTACGAGGTTGTTATTGAGATCGACTCTGTGGATACACAGCAGATAAGCGTCACTGACATAAAGAGCTTTATTGTAGATGCAGGTAGCGAGACTTGCCGGTGATTTCATGCCAGTTACACTGATGTCACGTGATGCTGTCAGACTATGTGAATTATATACAGTCACTTCTGATTGAATGGGTCCTACAACAAAGATCTCGTCATCCAAAACAGACACTCCTTATAACCCAAAGTTGTGTTTTACGATATTTTCCGTAGAAGAAGGAGCTGGATCTAAAAAGATTGTTTTGAAAAAATATTTAATGGTAACGATTCAACATTATCAGTAGTGCCAGTAGCAAAATAAAGCGAAAATAAAGCTAAAAAGTAGTTTTATTAATGCAACGATTCAACTTTATCAATAACAATAGTCAGGTTTAGTTAATCAATCAATCAAAAACTATATTTATAAAGCGCAGTTCTATGCAACATGCCACAATGGCACTAAATAGATAGTGAGGAGTCAGGAAACCTAGGAGCCGAAGGCCGCTATCGGTGTAGCTATCTAGACCTCTGCAAATCTGGAATTTAAGAAACCAATTGTTTTCAACGCAAAAATCAGATCTACATAGCTACAAATCTGCTCACTGCTGTATTTGCCTCAGTCGCCTCTTACGAACACATGCAGTTGCCGGTGTATTCAATTCTCAATTTTCCCGACTCCACTCCGGAAAGTCTCGTGTTAAACTGAGTTCGGGTTCAACCTATTTCGTTGAAATGAAACGAAATAGGAAGTTTTGCTAGAACTCTATGTGAATTCAGCGCATTTTGTGAAAATCGGTGAATCCAATCGATTCAACATGTAAGAATTGGTCAAAACTGAGAGCCCAATGTCATAAAATCTCCTACATCGATCTTTTGCACTTTACATGTCTATAGAGGCCTAATATAAAATTAATCAACTTAATTTGGTCGGTTCGTAGGGGAAATAACAATAAAATTTTAAAACTACCAACAGTTACATTTAGTAAATTTCGTTAATAAATACAATAAAGAATATAATATTATAGAACGCTATAGTTATTAAGCACGAATATATCAAATGACGTAAACACATAATAACGCTTAGCTGTAGTTTTACAGATTTCAGAGCAAATTCACGAGCGATAATAAGATAAAAATTTAAACAATTACAAAAGATAGGTTATAACGGCTTCAGTAGCTGTATGTAACTTGAATTTAATAAAAAATACTGTAAACGTAATACGTTATATCGATTTACAAATTTCACTCCATGTTAAACTGTCATACCTCTACGTAATGTGGCGGTTCTCAAAGCATTTGTGAGACATAATGACCCAAAAGAGAAATATGTACGTTCTGTATAGATATAAAAGTTGTGCTCTAAATACTCGTCATCTGATCTCTCATCGTCAGGGTGCAAGGACTGTTCAAATAAACATCTAGCTTTGAAATAGTGAGCGAACTGTACTGGACAGATAGGAATATGAACTGATCGATTATCTGCTCCATGCAACACAAGCCTGCAGAGAGCCGAAAGACCAAGCATCTGTTGTAGCTCTCTGTCATACATATCTATCCACTGTGTGGTGAGGAAGGCAGGAAGACTTTGCTCTGCCAGCCATTGATTTCCCTCTGATGCATTATAGGCATTGACCATCTCATCACAGATCATCACTGTAGACACATAGTCAGAAAGAAGTGTATAGTAGTGATTGGCTGTGTAAGCTTTGTTAATGAACCAAAATATTGGCACTGTAGGGGAACGTGCTGGCGAGAATTTGTAATGTTTTACACAGTCTTTGAAAATGACACTAATTGAACACATTTCGTGTATTATTATATTCAATTCATCTAAGGATATATCCGTTGCTGTTCTTTTAACGTTTGGTGTGATGTCTTTCAAAGTTGATAAATAATTCACTGATTGCAAAATACTACTACCTCTAGAATATAGCAAACTCCTAGGAGGCTTGAGCGTTGCAGGCGTTTTAGACAGCACGTTCTTTGTGTGCTCCATAACTTCAGATAGACTTCCAGGCAGTAAGCAATTCGTTGAAAATATCTGTCTTTTCTCCTTATCTCCTTGGTATGCTTTTGAGAAAAAAAATCAGTGATTTTACTGGACTCTTTATTGCAATTTAATAACCATAGTGCTGCTTTATCTGATTTATTACTGGCATATTCTGGCGAAATATAATTTTTACAAAAGAAACCTTCGTTACATTTTCCAGTCAACGGGAATTGAACCAATGCATAAACAGTCTTTAGCTCTGAGTTTATAAAGTTCTGAGCATCATCTAATTTTAAGCAAAGCCTCTCACTAGCACTGAGATATTCATTGGTCAAATGAGTAGCTGCTACGAGATTATTGTATAGTAATGGAGGTATAGAAATAAATAGTTTCCTTTTTGTATTCCAGGCTTCTTCATCTTGACAGTATTCTAAGACATCGAATATTAAAGCTGAATTTGTGCTGATATCAGTCAAATACTTAATATCATTCGAGGAATCTATAGACTGATGATCAAAGAGATTATTTGCTGGTATAAAGTAGTGGGCTAAACATTTCGTCTTCAAGCAGTGTATCATGTCTTTAAATACCTCCGACACGGAATCAAGTAGCTGTGCGTCTTCCCAGAAACATTTTGCTTTTGTTTCAACGGCCCACAACATCAGCGTTTTAAAATGATATACACACAGCTGGGACTTTACTTTTTCTTTTCGACCATATTTATGCAGAACTCTGATTGTTCTATATACAACTCTCTGTTGTCTGGACCAGTTCTTGATCAGTATCAGCTCTGCCATAGAGAATGAGAATCTCCATTCCTGATCTTTATCATTTTCTATGTATCCCTTGTGTGAGACACAGACAAAATCACAACCATAAGCTACAACACGTCTGGTGGCGTCATGCAAAAGAGAGCCATGAGGTCGTTGTCTGGTTATCCATTCAGCAGCTTCACGCGGCCAGTACGGACTGTGGCGAGCTATCACTTGATCAATATCACAGGCATTTGGCGCACGCAGTAAGCCTGTATTGAATACATGCAGTTTAAATTTCTTTACATTGTGAGTGAGCGGTTTGCTTTTATAGGCTGGCCCCACTCTGTTGTAGTTGAAAATATCTTCGTCGTTCTCCATTTTTTCGTCATTCTTACTTGTAACATGACAAAGTAATTCATTGCTTAACTGTTCGAATTGAATATTACCTGCAATATCGTCAAATCTATATTCACCATCATCACACGTCGACAAGCGAACGTAACCTGGATGTATTCCTTCAGTCGTGTATCTTATAATTAAACCTCTATAATCTGGTGGAACTTCATCATATTCCTTAAAAACATAAGCATCTCTACTGTACATCATATAATCTACATCCATTGTGTTATTTCTACAAAATAATTTTATGCTTTCCTCGTTACCCTTAACCTCAGCTTGACTTCCAGCTGTAAACACTCTGTTAGAGCGAGATAGTAGAGAATCAAACATTAGTTGGCAAAAGTCTTTAAAATCTTCAAGTTCCAGCATTTCCATGTCCTGAAGTAATCTGCTTGTTATAGCCTATAACTTGATGTGGATCTAATATCCACCGCAATTCTTTCGATGAAGAAAATGGCGAAGGAGGTAAGAAAGCCAAATTCATGATTAAAATGTCCGGACAAAAACTTGACCCCTGGCAAAATCACTAAAATTCAGTCAAAACTTTAAATATTTGCTTGAAATTTTAAATACAACAGTAGCCTTCTTCCAGCACATTCACAAAATTTTATTTAAATAGACGAAATATTATATTATATTAAACAAGATATAGAACATTTAAAAAAGATGATCAAAGAGAAAAGTTTCCAGCAGGCTCTTAGGGGTCATCTATATATTACATCATCACCAGGGAGGAGGGGGGTTGAACCAGTGATGACATTTGATGATAATGTGGTGGGTAAGGCCATGATAACGTCATCAATGGCACATTTTTCCACAAAGTGACCAAATATTGTGCCCGGGTTTTGTGCGCAAAATCGCACAAATCGCAGAATTTTTCGCAAAAAATCGTGCAATGTAGTTTTTTATCCTACTAATTTTTCAGTTTCCGCGCAATATTTTCTCTTCAAAAACCATCGCATTTGTTATATGAGTTAAAATGAAAGCAGCGGAATTTCCATTTGTTCCTCCCCTCTCCTCCCGTTCCCTCGGATAAACCAACCAGAGTCCGGTCCGATCGACATCACCGGCGACGTGACCGGACTCCTGTCAATCGACCACGAGTGATGACGCAATATCGGGGAGGGGGGGTCTAACACCGGTGATGACACTTGATAATAGGGGGAGGGGTCAAAAATAGTCTAAAAATTGATAGCGTAATATAAGGATGAGCCCTTACGAGAATCGTTAAATTTTTGGCATTAAATAATCTCAAATTTTCCGAACCCAACACTGAAAACTTATTATTATAGAGTCTATGATCTATAGTTAAAGGCTATTTACATCAATTCTTCCAACAAATAGGACCTACCGGTACCGGTATAACCGGTTGGGCAGCCGAGTTGGTAGCGCAGTTGTCTGATAAGCAGGAGGCTACGGGTTCGAATCCCAGCCGTACAGTATGCTTTTGGATCTAACAGTAACCTTGACGGTATTCTTGTGATACGGAAGCAGACCTTAAACTTACTTAGTTAGCTATCATATCGAAACATATAATCGTAGGCCTATAATAATATAGTAGCCTATATGAATATAGTAGTAAATAGGAATATAATAGCCTATATG
>JADMIO011472310.1_pt1 | contig 10354 bp, 9 predicted proteins | sample 8958161 | NCBI WGS metagenome assembly JADMIO01 (sample SAMN16585339, study PRJNA669376) | soil metagenome | isolation source: Crop rotation soil | place: USA: Cullars Rotation, Alabama | collected 2011
AGGGGTCCTTCGGAGTACCTCAGGATGACAATGCGCGCGGGTGTACGATCCGAAAACCGCGCACGTCCGTTCAATTACAACCCGCTCTAACCGTGTTATCGCGGCGGTCCTTCGGCAGCGGGCTTGTCCGCGTGCGCCTCGTTCCACGCCTGGAGCCACACCCGCTCGACGCGCTGGACCGCCCACGCCGTCTGGATCGCCTTCATCTCCATCACCGTCATCTCCCGACCGCGGAACTTGCCCTTGAAGCGGAAAAACACTTCGGTGTCGAACGGCTCGATCGGCCCTTCCGGCTTCACCGGCGTGCCCCCTTGCTTCGTCGCCACCATCGCGGCGTGGCCGATCAGCGGGAGCGCGTCATAGCTGGCCAGCGACACCTCCAGCGTCGCCTTCCACAGGTCTCTCGTCTCGACCGGCTCCTTGGCCGTCTCCGCCTTCTCGAGCGCGTCGACGAACATCGTCCAGAACTCCTTTCGCAGCGCGGGGTAGTCCTCTTTCTCGTCGTCGCACATGCGGTATTCCATCTCCGCGTGCACGTTGGGCGCGCCGCGCTTGACGGCGAAGTACGCCTGGCTTTTGTAGTCGATCGTCGCGTGCTGCGGCTGGGTGTTGTCCTCGAGGTAGTGGGCCAGCATTCCCGCCCACTTCGTCGCGTGCTCGTCGTGCGGGTATTGCCCCGGCTTGTCGTCCAATCGGCCGTCGCGGATCGCCTTGACCATCTGCTGGTAGCACTCCCGCACGCGGAATGGCAGCATCCCGGACTGCGCGTAGCGGGCGTCCTTCGGGTCGTCGGGGAAGTCGGCCGGGGCCGGCTTGTGCGACAGGTCGTGGGCGTAGGACCGCTTGCCGGCGTCGGGCATGAAGTACTCGATGTCGATGAAGTGCAGCGGCCCCTCGGGCACGCCCCACGGCTCGACCTTCTCGCCCGGCCGGCTCGTCAGCGTGACCATGTCCGGCATCGTGACCCAGTAGAGCAGTGCGTCGACGCCGCGGGGGACGAGGCCGATCCGCTTGGCCAGGAAGTAGTCGCGCTCCTGCTCGATCGTCAGCGGCTGGCCGATCCCGGCGCGGAGCCACTGCTTCATCGCGGGCGGCGTGTCGGCCCGCGCGATCAGCCGCTCGGCGGCCAGGCGCGTGAGCTGGATGTGCTCCTTGTTGCTCCAGCCGTGGGCCGGACGCGCGGAAAGCATGGACAACGCGACGACCAGTGGGGTCACGAGCGGGGGGAGGCGCATGGGGGACTTATAGCCGGACCGTCGCGCGGGCGACAAATTGCGCGTCCCCCGGCACCGTAGTTGCTCGTACGATGCTTCTGACCGTTGGTCAGGTCCTGCCGGCATGAGCACGTGGCTGTTGCCGGCCCCGGTGCACCAACTGGAATGGATGAGGGACGCGCGAATGGCTCGCTCGGGTGAGCTGGGCAAAGGCTCGAAGTTCATCGTCCTCGCCTCGGTCTGCGTGGTCGTGGCGGCCCTCTACTTCGCGCGCGAGGTGCTCATCCCGCTGGCGCTGGCGGTGTTGATCACCTTCCTACTCACCCCCGCGGTCCGGCGGCTGGAGAAGTGGCGGCTGGGGCGGGTCGCCTCCGTCCTGATCGTCGTGATCTTCGCCCTGTCCGTGGTCGGCGTCATCGGGTGGGTCGTCGAGCGGCAGTTCGTGCAGATCGCCGACGAGCTGCCGAATTACAAGGACCAGATCCGCGCCAAGGTCCGCCGGCTCACCGGATCGGGCGATTCCGGCCTGAGCGGGGCGATGCGGAAGGCGGCCAAGGCCGTCGAGGATGTCGCGCCCAAGGCCGAACCGCCCCCCGCCACCGCGCCGGCCTCCCAGCCGACGACCGCGCTGGCGGCAGATTGGGCCAGTGCGTTCGGCACGCCGCCGACTACTCAAGCGGCGGCGGCGTCGCCTCCGCGGCCGGCCGAGCCGGCGCGGCGTTCGGTCATCCCGCCGATCCAGCCCGTGGACAGCACGCCAGGCGCGCCAGCCATGCCGGACGTCTCGCCGGGCAACCCACTGCCGGTGCGGAGCTACCCCGAGCCGCCGTCGCCGGTGAAGCGGGCGGCCGAGTACCTCGGCATGGTGCTCGACCCGCTGGCCACCGCGGGCCTGGTGATCGTGTTCGTGATCTTCATGCTCCTCAACCGCGAGGACCTGCGCGACCGAATGATCCGCCTCGTCGGGTTCGGCAAGTTGCACCTGACGACCCAGGCGATGGACGACGCGGCCGTGCGGATCAGCCGCTACCTCGTCGCCCAGTCGCTGATCAACGCCTGCTACGGCGTCTGCATCGCCGGCGGCGTGTGGCTCGTCGGCCGGCTGTTCGGCACCGGAGACCGCGGGTTCCCCAGCGTCCTGCTCTGGGGCCTGGTCGCGGGGATCTTCCGGTTCATCCCGTACATCGGCCCGTGGATCGGCGCCGCCGGCCCGGCGGTCGTCGCGTTCGGGTTTTTCCCGGGCAACGGCGTGTTCTTTGGCGTGCTCGGTCTGTTCCTCGTCCTCGAGCTCGTCGTCAGCCAGGTGCTCGAGCCGCTCATCTACGGCTCGAGCACCGGCCTGTCCACGCTCGCGGTGCTCGTCGCGGCCGTCTTCTGGGCGTGGCTGTGGGGGCCGGTCGGGCTGCTGCTGTCGACGCCGCTGACGGCGGTGCTGGTCGTCATCGGCAAGTACGTCCCGCAACTCCAGTTCCTCGGCGTGATGCTCGGCGACGAGCCGGTCCTCGAGCCGCCGGTGCGGATCTACCAGCGGCTCGTCGCGGTCGACCAGGAGGAGGCGGCGGAGTTGGCCCGGTCGTTCCTCAAAGACCGGCCGCTGGTGGAGGTCTACGACGAAGTCCTCTTGCCCGTGCTGGCCCTCGCCGAGCAGGACCACAGCCGCGGGCAGTTGGACGACGAGCACTTCCGGTTCGTCCTCCAGGCGGTGCGGGCGATCGTCGACGAGTTGGGGGACGTGAACCGCCAGCCGAGGGCCGGCGCCCCGGCGACGACGGAGGCCGGCGGCAACGGCGTCGTCGCCCGTGGCGCTCCCGCGACCGAGACGACGACGACGACGACGACGACGACGACGACGGTAACGACGACGCAGACGCCTGAACTGCCGCTCGCGATCCCCAAAGGCTGCACGGTGAACATCGTCTGCCTGCCCGCTCACGACGAGGCCGACGAGATCGCCGGGCTGATGCTCGGCCAACTGTTGGAGGAGCGCGGGTATTGTGCGTTCGTCCTATCGCAGACCGCCTTGGCGAGTGAGATGGTGGAGGCCGTCGGCCGGCGGGAGGCGCACGTGGTGATCGTATCCGCCCTGCCCCCGGCCGCGGTGAGCCACGCCCGTTACCTTTGCAAACGCCTGCACGGCCGGTTCGGCGACGATTTCAACATGCTCGTCGGGCTATGGACGGACGACGGGGACCTGGACAAGGCCAGGGACCGCATCACCTGCGCCGGCAGCGTGCGGCTGACGGCCAAGCTCGGGCGCGCGCTGGAAGAACTGCACCAAATGGCCCAGCCGGCGATCCTGGGCGCGGGCAAGCCGATCGAGGCGGGCATGCGGAGTGAGTGAGGCGGTGTGGGGAGGGCCTTCCCCCTGTCAAGCGTGTCATCCTGAGCGCCAGCGAAGGACCTCTCGTCCCTCTCGCGCAACACGCTCGTTCCTGGCGCCGCTCGCCACGGTTGGAAGGGGTGGTCACTCCGCGCCGCGACGCTGGCATCTTGTGCCGGCATGCGAGCGCGGACGACAGGTTCTTCGCGGCGCTCCCGATGACAAGCGTTGGCTGCTCGCGCCGGGTTCCGCGGCTAGCCCTTCATCGCCTCGACGCCGCCCATGATCTCCGACAGCTCGGTGGTGATCTGGCTCTGGCGGGCGCGGTTGTATTGCATCGTCAGCGACTTGACCATCTTGTCGGCGTTATCGGTGGCGCTCTTCATCGCCACCATCCGGGCGACGTGCTCGCTCGTGGTGGCGTCGAGGAACGCCTGGAAGAGGGCCGTCCGTACCGTCAGCGGCAGCACCTCGTCCAGCAGCACCCGCGGCTCGGGGGAGAAGTCGTAGATCGTCTCGGCGTGTAGCCCGCCCCCGACCGGCTCGGCCGCCACGCCCGCCCCGGTCCGGCGGGTGTCGGCGGCGCCAGCCTTCAATTGGGCTTCCTTCTCCGCCGTCTGCCGGCCGATGTGCTCCGCCGCCTCCTGGATCCCCGCCAGCGGCAGCAGGGTCATCACGTCCGGCTGCTGGCGGCTGGTGCTGATGAAGTTCATGTACGCCACGTGCACCGCGTCGTACTGCCCGGCGGTGAACTTCTCGATGAACTCGTTGGCCAGCCGCTCGACGTCGGCGAACTTCGGCGTGTCGACCGACTCCACCCGCTGCGCGATCGGGCGCTTCTGGAAGTTGAAGTAGCTGATCGCCTTCTTGCCGCAGGCGTACAGGTCGACCCGGTGGCCGGCCGCCTCCTGCTGGCGGATGAACGCGTTGGCGGTCCGCAGCACGCTGCCGTTGTACGCCCCGGCCAATCCCCGGTTGCTGGTGATGACCAGCACGGCGACCCGCCCCGTCCTGGCCGGCCCCTCGTCCAGCCCCGGCCGCCGCAGCAGCGGGTGCTTGACGTTGCCGACGCTGGCGGCCAACTCGCGTACCAACTCGCGCACCTTGCTGGTGAACGGCTTGGTCCCGACGGCGCGCTTCAGCGACTTCTGGAACTTCGCCGTCGCGATCATCTGCATCGTCTTGGTGATCTTGCGGATGTTCCGCACCGCCTTCCGGCGTTTCACGATTGCACGGGCCTTGGCCATGGGCGGGGATTATCGCGAGTCGACCGCGGGCTGCAAGCGCGTGACGCTCCCGGGCAGTGCCGGCCACCTTCTCGTCGGCAAATCACCCGACGGGCGATGCCCCTCGACATCAGTCGCCGAGTCCCGCGAGATAGAGAACCGGAAGCACGCACCTTGGCGAGGCGGCCCTGGTTCGGGTACAACGGCCCCCGGGCCAACTACCGGAGGCGCCTCGTGGGCATTCGGCGATTCACGCTGTTCATCGGGTTCTTTTACGTGGCGCTGGGGATCTGCGGCTTCATCCCGCCGCTGAACTGGACGCCCTGGAGCACGGTGGTGGTGCATAACACCAACTCGCCGTGGACGGTGCACCTGCTGTTCGGCTGCCTGCCCGTGACGGTGGCGGCCAACGTCCTGCACCTCCTGATCGGCCTGGGGGGCCTGCTGGCGGGGGCCAAGCTGCCGACGGCCCAGAAGTATTGCCAAGGGCTGGCCGTCTTCACCGGGATGCTGGCCGTCGCCGGCTGCCTGCCGTACGGGCTCAATACGCTCTGGGGCTACCTGCCGCTGTCCGGCGGGGAGATGGCCATCCACCTGATCACCTGCCCGACGGCCTTCTACTTCGGCTGGGTCGCCACCTTCGAAGGCGACGCCGGCGAGGTCGAACTGGCCTGACGGCGCGGCGGCCCATACAGTGCGCCTTGCTCGCAGCGCCGATGGAATCGGTCGCGGAACGTCCCAACCTCGGTCAACCATGAACGTCTCGTCCACGCTGTCCGCCCTATCGCTGCTCGCCGAGTCGGCCGCCAACAACCCGCGCACGGCGTGGGCGCCGGTCGTGTTGCTGCTGCTGATCGCGATCGGCTTCGCCGTCGGGAACATCGCCCTGTCGCTGATCGTCGGCCCGGCCCGCACTGGTCCGGGCAAGGAGCAGACCTACGAAAGCGGCATGAACCCCGTCGGCGACACGCGCAAGCGGTTCAACGTGCGGTTCTACATCGTGGCGATGATCTTCCTGGTCATCGACGTCGACATCGTCTTCATGTACCCCTGGGCCACGATCTTCCCCAACGCCGTCCGCTCGGCCGGCGTCAGCGGCGGGGTGGCGTTCGGCACCCTCCTGCTGATCGAGATGGTCGTGTTCGTCGCCCTGCTCCTGGTCGCCTACCTCTACGCCTGGGGCAAGGGCGTGTTCCGGTGGGATTGAGCGGGAAACGATGAGCGATGAACGATGAACGATGAATGAATGAAAGGCCCATCATCGTTCATCGTTCATCGTTTCCTGCCCGGTGACATCCTCCGGACTTTGTGCTAGAATTCACAATCCCCCGTCGGCCGGCGGGCGAGATTGGACGTCACGCGCATGGACACGCAAACGCTCCCCGATAACGTGCTGACCCTTCAGTTGAAGAAGGTTGTGAACTGGGCCCGCCGGAGTTCGCTGTGGCCGATGCCGTTCGCGACCGCCTGCTGCGGGATCGAGCTGATGGCGACCGCCTCCAGCCGCTACGACCTGGCCCGCTTCGGCGCCGAGGCGATGCGCTTCAGTCCCCGCCAGAGCGATTTGATGATCGTGGCCGGGCGGGTGACGATCAAGATGATGCCGGTCCTCCAGCACATCTACCAGCAGATGACCGAGCCGAAGTGGGTGATCAGCATGGGCGCCTGCGCCAGCACCGGCGGCGTGTTCGACGCCTACGCGACGATCCAGGGGATCGACCAGTTCATGCCGGTGGACGTGTACGTCCCCGGCTGCCCGCCGCGGCCGGAGACGCTGATCGAAGGGATCATGGCGATCCAGCGGATCATCGACGAGGACGGCCTCCCGCCGGCCGGCAAGCGGCGTCCGCTCCAGGTCGCCGTCGAGCCGAGCTACAAGCCCACGCCGCAACCGGTCGGCGTGCCGGTGACGGTCGGGGGGCGGGCGGTTTAGACACCGCAGGTGGGCCGACCCGGCTGACACACCGTCACACTCATCGCCGCCGCAGGTCCGCGGGGCAAGCCCCTGTTGTTCAGCCGCTTGCGTGCCGGGCCATGAGTTGAAACCACTTCATCTGACGCGCTGCACGCGGCGGCGCTGAGTCGCGGGTGAATGGATGCTGAACTATCGACAAGTGTACCTCCTGTGCAAGCGAATGGCCGGCGACCCGACCGACGTGGAGTTTCGCCGTCAGGTGCAACAGCAAAGGGACGCGGGGCTGGGCTGGCGCTACGACGGCCTCAAGGACTGGTCGACCGAATCGATTTTCGCCAGGCTGCGGGCGATCGGGGTCGACACCGACGAGGCCCGTTTCGTCGACCAGGCCATGCAAGCCGGACGGTGCCGCACGCTCGAGCAGTCGTGGCTTCCACAGGCGCCGGACCCCGATCCCGACTACACGGGCGACTTCGTATTCCTGGCGTCCGAAGCCCTGTGGGAACGGCTCGCGCCCGGCCTTCTCTGTCCGGAGGCCATCTCAGACCGTCTGGAAGCGGAAGTCGACCGGAAGAAGCGCCGCACCGCCGCGCCGGCCGGCGCGGTCCCGCCGGACCTGGAGGCGGCGATTCTCCTCGCGGACTACCTTCAAGGCTTCCCGCCGAAACAGCGGTCGGCACAGTTCAACGACGTCTGCGCATGCGGTCTTTCCGATTACGGCGAGTTCGCGTCAGACATGATCCTCCTGCACGGAGGGGATCACCCCGACGAGGTCACGCGATTGGCCGACGTCCTTTCCGACTGCGTCGACCCGCGAACGGTGCAGTGCGACCTCGCCCTGGCCCTGGCGACTGCCGGCCGCAAGGCGCAGGCGACGCAGCGCGTGACGGCGCACCTGGCGGCCTACCCCGACGACCTGTGGGTCCGCATCCTGGCCGGCGACGTCTACGACGAGCTCGGCGATGCCGACGCCGCCCTCGACTTGTGGCGTCGCTCCCTGGCCGCGGCCACCGACCCGTGGGATTGGGACGCCGTCGCCGATCGCGTGCGCGACTTGCTCGACGCCTCCGGCCGGGCCGCGGATTGGCCCGAGGTCGAACAACGGCATCCCCGGCCGCCGGAATTGACTCGCCGAGTCACGCGGACTGAAACACAGACCTTGACCGAGCCGCGCCGCGTGCCACCCGAACCTCCCGCGCCACCGGCGGGAACGAAAGTCGGCCGGAATGACCCATGCCCGTGCGGGAGCGGGAGGAAGTACAAGAAGTGTTGCCTGCCGCTGGATAGGTGAGGGATTCGGCGCAGGCTCCTGGCCGCTTCGCCTTAAACGACGAGTCAGGCCGTGCCTTGCGGCCGCTTCGAGGTGTTCGTTACGGCGGCCAATTGGGCGGCCATGCTGCGCCCGCTCGTGAAGGCCCGGCCGTTTGACGCGCACTCAGCCCAAGTCTGCCGCGCGCACTTCAGCCGGCGTTTCACCCACGACGATAGAACGCGGGCCGGGGGTGGCTCCGGTACGCGTGAGACTGGGTGCCGAAGACCGACGCAGCCACCTCCAGATGCCCGGCAGCCGGACGATGCGGTCGCCGGTGGATCGGCGGTCGTGATATTCCGCGAACGTGCCGAGTGCGGCGGTGCCGGAGGGGCTGGGGGATGAAGAGGCGATTCGCGCGATCTGGGGGGAAGAGGCGGCACGGTAGCCGGGCGGTCCGGTCAAACGCCTAGGGCGTCGCCAATACCTCCGACAGGACGGACACCGCCAATCCCGCAACCCGTCGAAAGGCGCCATCGTTCGTCAGGAACAGCGTGCACCCGTAGGTCATGGCCGTCGCCGCGTGAATGGCGTCCGGGGTCTTGAGCCCGTGCCCCGCGCGGATTTCGGCAGCCTTCTTCAGCACTGGGAGTGTGACGGGACGAAGCCGCAACCCGCCGGCGAAGAGCATCCGCTCGTATGTGGCGCACAACCCGCTGTTGTTCGTCTTCAGCGGCCCGGTCGGGGCTTCTACTGCGAGTAACTCGCTGCTCTCGATATTGAATGTCCCCGCGGCGGCCGCAGCCCACAACGGGCGAAGGAGGGGCCAGTAGGGCAACACCTGCTCGAGGCCGTAGATCACGACGTTGGCGTCGACGTAAACTTTGCCGCCGGTCGGAACGTCAGCGTTCCCACGAGTCACGCTCCGCCCTCAGGTGGGCGTCGACTTCATCCGCCGTCTTGAACATGCGCTGGCCCCGGTACGACTCGATGATCTCCAGCACAGATTGACTCGGAGGCGGATCACCGGACGTCGGCGTCGGCGTCGGCGGTGGCGGTGTCATAACAATGACGTCCACATCTCCGCCAATCGGCAACCCGGGGTCGACGATTTCGATGCGGTGACCGGGCAACACCTTAGTTCTTATGCGGACTGGGGCAGTCATGGGCTCTCCCGCCTTGCCGCAACGACACTCGTAAGCGTCCACTGACTTCAGTATAGCCGAGGACACGCCCCGCCGTATCAACCTTCCTTCTTCGCCGCATCGGACAACGGCCGCTTGATCATCCGCTGCTGCATCACCTTGTACGCCTCCGCCGGCGTCTTGGGCCACGGGCCCATCGCGTCGACCGCGGTTGGCCGCGCCGCGGTCACGCCGTACAACGTCCCGCCCGTCGGCGGGCCTTTCTCCACCTCACCCAGGATGTTCGGATCGCGGATCCCCGTGTAGGTGTAGACCTTCGCCGGATCCGTGCTGCCGAACGCGTCGTCCTTGTGCCCGCCCCAGCCGACGCACTTGTAGACGAGGTTCTCGGGGCCGATGTCCTCGCGCTTCCAGTACGACCACGCCGGCCAGCCGTGGCTGAGCGGGGCGTAGACGAGCGTCCCCTCGATCAGGTTGTGGCCGTCGTCCTTGCGGTTGCCGTGGAAGTTGACATCGCCCTCGAAATTGCAGTCGAGGACCACGTTGTAGGTGCACGGCCCGCCGGCCAGGGCGTTGCGCATGACCAGGGCGTGGCGGACGTTGCGGACGGTCACGTTGTACATCAGGCCCGCCTGCACGGCGAAGTAGACGTTGCCGCTGCCGGCGGGGCCGCCGTCGGCGCCCTTGTTGAACGCGCCGTCGATCAGCGTGTCGCGGACCGTGACGTGCTTACCCTGCACGTCCAGCGGGTGGCTGCCGGAGTGCAGGATGAGGCAGTTGTCGATCCAGCAGTCCTCGACCCGCTCCATCTCGACGCCGCCGACGTGGAGGTCGGCGATCCCCCTCACGTCGTTCTTCGGGCCGGCGGCGCGCTCGGAATAGGTCGCCAGGCCGACCTTCGCCACCTCGGCGTGGCGGATCGTCAGGTCTTCCAGCGCGGCCTTGCGCGTGCCGTCGAAGCGGACGGTGACGAACGCCTCCGACGGCTTGGCCGAGCGCATCGTGTTCTCGAGAACGACCTTCTCCCGGTCCTCGCCGCGGAGGATGACGTTGCCGGCCATGTCGATGCGCTTGGCGACCGGGTAGGTCCCGGCCGACAGGAGGATGACGCCGCCGCCGCCGCCGGCCCGGGCGGCCGCGTCGATGGCGGCCTGGACGTCGTCGCCGGGCTTGAGGGTCTTGATGACCTTCCCCGCCGCGCGCGGCGGGATGCCATTCGTCACGCCGGCGGTCGACCAGCCTTTCATGTCCGGGTACTTCGGGTCGTACTTGGCCGGGTCCGGCT
>JADMIO011667623.1_pt1 | contig 10352 bp, 10 predicted proteins | sample 8958161 | NCBI WGS metagenome assembly JADMIO01 (sample SAMN16585339, study PRJNA669376) | soil metagenome | isolation source: Crop rotation soil | place: USA: Cullars Rotation, Alabama | collected 2011
GGCGACCGGGACGTCGCCCGCGCCGCCCTGTGGCTGGTCCCGAGGTCCCAGGACGGGCCCCGGGTGGGCCTGCCGGCGACGCCTCCCGGGCCCGCCGCGGGCCACGAGCACCCGGTGCCGCCGGGCTGGCACCGGGGCTACCTCGACGCCGTCGAGTGGCGCTGGGTCGAGGGGGCGCTCGGCGAGGCCGGGCCGGCGACGGTGTGGATGCGCCCGAGGATGGGGCTGCTGCCCGGCGAGGAGCTGTCAGCGCTGCAGCGGATGCTCGTCTGCGTGGACTCGGCCTCCGGCGTGAGCGCCGCGCTGGACATCACCCGGTGGCAGTTCATGAACACCGAGCTGACCGCCCACGTCGTCCGCGAGGCGTCGGGTCCGTGGATCGGGATGCGTGCCGCGACCACCATCGCCGGGGGCGCAGCGGGGCTCGCCCGGGCCGAGGTCTTCGACGAGCACGGCTTCGTCGGACAAAGCACGCAAAGCCTCCTGGTGAGGCCGACGCCACAACCTACGACTTAGTAACCTACGCGACCGTAGGTTACGATGGGGTGCATGACAACGGCACCCGCCCCCCGCTCCGAGCAGGGACCTGTCGAGTCGGTCGTCGCTGCGGTCAAGCCGCACCTGCGCGGCTGGCTGCACGCCGGCATGGTCCCCCTGGCGGTCGCCGCCGGGATCGTGCTCATCGCCCTGGCGCCGACGACCTCCGGCCGGGTCGCCGCCGTGGTCTTCTCGATCTCCGCCTGGCTGCTCTTCGGCACTTCTGCCGTCTACCACCGCGGCAACTGGTCACCCCGCGTGGCCGGTGTGCTGAAGCGGATGGACCACTCCAACATCTTCCTCATCATCGCAGGCACCTACACGCCCTTCGCCCTGATCCTGCCTCCGGCGCAGGCGAAGACGATGTTGCTCATCGTGTGGATCGGCGCCGTCGCAGGCGTGCTGTTCCGGGTGTTCTGGGTCGGCGCCCCGCGCTGGCTCTACACACCGGTGTACGTCGCCCTGGGCTGGGTGGCCGTGTTCTACCTCGGCCCGTTGCTGCACTTCGGCGGCCCGGCGATCGTGACCCTCATCGCCGTCGGCGGCCTGCTCTACACGGCGGGCGCGCTCGTCTACGGCATCAAGCGGCCGAACCCCTCACCGCGCTGGTTCGGGTTCCACGAGATCTTCCACGCGCTGACGGTGGCCGCCTTCGCGGTCCACTACATCGCCGCGTCGATGACCGTCTACGGCATGCACGCCTCGGCCTGACGGCCGGCTGCGCGCTCGCCTACTGCTGCGGCTCGCCGGACGGGGACTCCCCGGACGCCGGGCCGTTCGCACGACCGGCGTCACCCTCGGCCCCCTGGCCGCCCTCGGTCGGGGTCGAGCCATTGCCCTTGCGCTCCCGGTCTGCGGCGCGCTCCTGCTCGGCCTCGCGGGCCAGCTCCTCGGAGCGGTAGGACATCCGGCGCATCCGGGCGTTCATGTTGCGCATGAGCAGGTAGAGCGCCAACCCCAGCAGGAAGAACGCGAAGAAGCCCCAGAGGCCGGGTGACACCAGCGAGGACGGGGCGCCGTTCACAGCGTCGACTCCTTGCGTCCGTCGTACACGAACTCGAGGCCGGACTGGGTCGCGAGCGCGTCACCGGCCGCGGCGTCGGGGATGCCGGCGAACAGGTCGTCCTCACCCTCGGCGATCGGCAGGTACGACAGGGCTGCCTCGTACTCCTCCGTCGGCCACACCTTCGCCTGCACGTCGCGCGGCACCTTGAACCAGGCGCCGTCCGGGTCGATCTGCGTCGCGTGGGCGAGCAGGGCCTGGTCGCGCTGGTCGAAGTGGTCGGAGCAGTGGATCCGCGTGGTGACCACCCGCTCGGGCCGGTCCTCCCAGCGCTCGAGCCACTCGGCATACGGGCTCTCCTCGCCCAGGGCGGTGAGGGCCTCGTGGAAGGCGATGATGCGCGCCTTGGAGAAGCCCTGGTTGTAGTAGAGCTTCAGCGGCTGCCACGGCTCGCCCGCGTGCGGGTATGCCGTGGGGTCGCCGGCGGCGAGGAAGGCCGCCATGGAGACGGTGTGGGTCATGATGTGGTCCGGGTGGGGGTAGCCACCGTTCTCGTCGTACGTCGTGACGACGTGCGGGCGGAACCGGCGGACCTCGCGCACGAGCGCCTCGGTGGTGACCTCGAGGGGCTCGAGGGCGAAGCAGCCGTCCGGCAGCGGCGGCAGCGGGTCTCCCTCGGGCAGCCCGGAGTCGACGAACCCGAGCCACGTGTGCTGGACCCCGAGGATCTCCTGCGCCCGCTTCATCTCGTCGCGCCGGACCTGGGCGAGGTCGCGCAGGATGTGGGCGTCGTCCTTGAGGTTGGGGTTGAGCACGTCGCCGCGCTCGCCACCGGTGCACGAGACGACGAGGACGTCGGCGCCTTGCGCCACGTACTTCGCCATCGTCGCCGCACCCTTGCTCGACTCGTCGTCGGGGTGCGCGTGCACCGCCATGAGCCGCAACCGGTCAGCCACCTGCACAACCTCACTCGTCCATCGAAGACAATGGGACCGCGGGTCGGTCGACTCCGCGTCCGTCGGACATCCTCTCACCCGTGGAAGGCCCACCATGCCGCTCCCCCGCCCAGCCCCCGGCACCGGACGCTGGTGGGTGGTCGGCATCGTCGGCTGCACCATCGGGGTCGCCCTCGCCACGTGGTGGGGCTTGGCGAGCAGCCTGGGCCAGGTGACCTACACGGACACGGGCTACAAGGTGCTCGACAACCGCAGCGTGCGGGTGGAGTTCGACGTGCACCGTCCGGACGGCCAGGCGGTCACCTGCCGCCTCAAGGCTCTCGACACGACGTTCGGCGTGGTCGGGGTCCTCGACGTCGACGTCCCCGCGTCGTCGGAGCGCTCGGTCCACCGCGTGGCCGTCGTCCGCACCGCCTCGATGGCCGTCACCGGGGTCGTCGACCGCTGCGACCCCGTGGGCCAGGGCCGCTGACCTGCGGGATCGCCGTCTCACGGTGTCCACGACGGGCCTGCGACCGCCGTCGTGAATGGACCGGCTTGCCGCGCGCGGGGTACCCTTGTCCTTTCACCGAAGCGGTCTGGGCCTGACCACGTGAACGTGTGCGGCCCGGACCTTTCTGCGTATCACCCCTCCCTGACGACGCGACCGCGTCACGTCGGGGACCCGATCAAGGAGTACACCGTGAGCGAGACCGCGACCCCCACCGCGAGCTACCTGACCCAGGAGGCCTTCGACCGTCTGAAGGCCGAGCTGGACCAGCTCTCCGGCGAAGGCCGTACGGAGATCGCCAAGAAGATCGAGGCGGCCCGCGACGAGGGCGACCTCAAGGAGAACGGCGGCTACCACGCGGCGAAGGAGGAGCAGGGCAAGATGGAGGCCCGCATCCGCCAGCTGACCCAGCTGCTCGACAACGCGACCGTGGGCACCAAGCCCGCCGACGACGGCGTCGTCGAGCCCGGCATGGTCGTGACCGTGGAGATGTTCGGCGACGACATCACCTTCCTGCTCGGCTCGCGCGAGATCGCCGAGGGCACCGACCTCGAGGTCTACAGCGAGAAGTCGCCGCTCGGCGCCGCCATCAACGGCAAGCAGATCGGCGAGAAGGCGACCTACCAGGCGCCCAACGGCAAGAAGATCGAGGTCACCATCAAGGCCGCCAAGCCCCACGTGCCCTGATCCCCAGCTGCACACAGCGAAGGGCCGCACCCGGTGGGTGCGGCCCTTCGTCGTCCGGGTCGGCCGGGTCCCCGGCCCCCGCGTCAGCCGAACTTCAGCTGGTAGCCCTTGCCCCGCAACGTGCGCAGCACCTCTTCGCAGTGCTGCTGGCCGCGGGTCTCGAGCTGCAGGCCGATCTCGACCTCGTCGACCGTGATCGTGGTGCCGGTCCGGATGTGCTCGACCTCGAGGACGTTCGCGTCGACCGCGGCGCAGTCGGCGAGCAGCCTCGCGAGGTGACCGGGCCGGTCGGAGACCCGCACCCGGAACTGGAGGTAGCGGCCGGCCGCGGCCATGCCGTGCCGGATGATCCGCAGCAGCAGGATCGGGTCGATGTTGCCGCCTGACAGGACCGCCACCACCGGGCCGTCGACATGCTGGCCCGCACGCGACAGCAGGTGGGCGACCGCTGCCGCGCCGGCGGGCTCGACGACGAGCTTGGCGCGCTCGAGCACGAACAGGAGGGCCCGCGACAGCTCCTCTTCGGTCACCGTCTCCATGCCGTCGACGAGCTCGCGCACCAGCGCGTAGGGCACGTCCCCGGGCATGCCGACGGCGATGCCGTCGGCCATCGTCTGCATGTTCTCGAACGCCACCGGCTTCCCCGCGGCCAACGACAACGGGTAGGCCGCGGCCTGCTCCGCCTGGACCCCGATGATCCGCACGTCGGGGCGGGCTGCCTTCACCGCCACCGAGATCCCGGCGAGCAGGCCCCCGCCCCCGGTGCTGACGACGATCGTCTTCACGTCCGGGCACTGGTCGAGGATCTCCAGCCCCGCCGTGCCCTGCCCTGCCACGATGTCGTGGTGGTCGAACGGGTGGATGAGGACCGCACCGGTCTCGGCCTCCCACTCACGGGCCTTGAGGAGGCACTCGTCGATGGTCGTCCCCACCTGCTCGATGGTCGCCCCGTAGGCGCGCGTCGCGATGAGCTTCGGCATGGGGGCGCCGTGCGGCATGTAGACCTTGACGTCGATGCCGAGCAGCTGGCCGGCCAGGGCTACGCCCTGGGCGTGGTTCCCGGCGCTGGCGGCCACGACACCGCGGGCCTTCTCCTCGTCGCTGAGCCGCGCCATCCGGGTGTAGGCACCCCGGATCTTGAAGGACCCGGCACGTTGGAGGTTCTCGCACTTGAGGAAGACCTCGGAGCCGACCCGCTCGGACAGCGCCCGGCTGTACTCGAGGGGCGTGGGGCGGACGACTCCGCTGAGCAGGTCCTGCGCAGCGCGGACGTCGTCGAGGGTGACGGACAGCAACGGTGATGCCATGGGCGCAGGCTATCGCCCGCCGGGGCCGTCCCCGGACGGCCATGGCCGGGTCTCCCCGGCCGCGGCGGCGCGGTCCGGTGCGGCGACTGGGGGCGGTGGCTTGAGGTCTGCTTAGGGTCCTCTTGAGGACGCTCGGCGCCGGCCGGTCCTACAGTCCAGTCGTCGTCTCCCCCCACGACCAAGGAGCCCTCGTGGCCTTCTCGATCCGGGGTGGCCGACGTCCGGGTACCTGGAGGGGTGGCGCCACTCGACGCCGGCTTGCCCCCACGCTCTGGCTGCTCGTCATCGCCGCCGCGCTGGCCGTCCCGTGGTGGATCCTGCTGACCGTCCAGCGGGCGGAGGAGCAGGGGTCCTGGCGGGTGCTGTCGCTCGCGACCGCGCTGGCCGCGACCTCCCTGCTGGCTGCGGCGTTCGTCCTGCCCTCGCGGCTGCGCGCGCTCACCTCGCACCTGGGTGTGGAGCGGCTGCTGCGGCAGCACCGGGCCCTGGCGTTGGTCGCCGTCGCCCTCGTCGCCGCGCACGTGGTGTTCGTCCTCGCGCACTCCGACGAGGGCCTGGGCGTGTTCGACCTCCGCACCGCCCCGCCCCGGGTGTGGGCGGCGAGCGTGGCCACGATCGCGCTGCTCGCCATGGTGGGGCTGGCGATCAGCCGCCGCTCGCGCAGCCCGCGCTACGAGGGGTGGCGCCTCGTGCACGTCCTGCTCGCCAACACGGTCGTGCTCGCCACGACCCTGCACGTCGTGTGGCTGCAGGATCTCACCCGCCACGACCTCGGGCGGATCTGGTTCGAGGGGCTGGGCACGCTGATGCTCGCCGTCATCGTCTACCGGTGGGTCTGGCGACCGATGCGGGCCAGGCGGAACGCCTACGTCGTGGACCAGGTCGTCGACGGACCCGGGGCGACCTCGGTCGTCCTGCACGCGTCGGGCCACACGGGGGTGCCCTTCCGGCCGGGCCAGTTCGCCTGGCTCAAGATCGGCGCCTCCCCGTTCGTGTTCGAGGAGCACCCCTTCACCATCGCCTCCGCGGCCACCGAGCCGTGGCGCAAGGAGTTCGCGATCAAGCCGCTCGGCGACTTCACCGAGATCCTCGCCGGCCTGCGTCCCGGCCGTCGCGTCTACCTCGACGGACCCCACGGCTCCTTCACCCTCGACGGCCTGCGCTCCTCGGCCTTCGTCTTCATCGCCGGCGGGGTCGGGGTCACCCCGATGCTCAGCATGCTCCGGACGCTCGCCGATCGCGGCGACCGGCGCAGGGCCGTGCTCATCGTGGCCGGGCGGACGGCGGACGACCTGCTGCACCGGGCCGACCACGAGCACCTCGACGCGCGGCTGGACCTGCACGTCGTCGAGATCCTCGAGGAGCCACCGCAGGACTGGCGCGGCGAGGTCGGGTGGCTCACCGAGGCGGTGCTGCACGCGGCCATCCCGCAGCAGCGCGTGCCAGGCAGGGTCGACTTCTTCATCTGCGGGCCGGCGCCCATGGTGGCCGCGACGGTCCGCATCCTCGACGACCTCGGCGTCGCCTCACGTCGCGTCCACACCGAGCTCTTCGACGTGGTGTGACGTCCCCCGACAGGATCGGGGCGATCGGCTCCCCCTGCGCCGGTCGCCCCGATCCGCTCTCCACGCGGGACGAGGCCCGTGGCAGGTCGGTCAGGTCGGCGTGACGACGGTGCGCGCGAGCGCCTTCGCGGCCTCCGGGTGGTCACCGCGCAGCAGCCCCACGGCGAACAACAGGTATGCCGCGTCCGTCACCACCGCGGCCTCCCGCGGCACCTTCCAGCCCCCGGCGTGGTCGGCCGTGACGGCCCCCAGGACCTCGGCCCGACCCTCGTCGTCGGCATGGCGCAGGACACCGCCCGACCCGACGACGACGCCCACGTCGGCCAGCGGCCGTGGGCTGGCGCCCGGGCCCGAGGGCCGCGCGTGCCGACGCACGGCGACCACTGCGGCCGCCCGGGCCAGGGCCAGGTCGAGCGCACGCTCGGTGTCGTCGACCGGAAGGTGCGACGGGTCGGCCGCGACCATCGCGGCATACGCCTCGAGGCCGTCCCTGAGCGGCAGGTGCTCTCGCGTGGCCGCCTCGACGATGCCCACGGCGTTCCAGCGCATGCCGAGGTCGGCCTCGACCGTGCGCGACTGCCACAGGGGTGCCACGACGTCCTTGGCCAGTCCCGCGTCCTCGCCCTGCGGGCGCAGCGCGGAGTAGACGTCCGTCGTGGCGCCACCGACGTCGACGACCATCACGTCGCCGTCGAGCTGTTCCGCGAGCACCTCCACCCCGTCGAGGACGGCGTCGGGAGTGGGCGCCTGCACCATCTGGGCGAACTCCGGTCCGCGCGACAGGCCCTTGCCCCCGATCACGTGCTCGAGGAAGGCCGCCCGGATGGCGGCACGCGCCGACTCGGGGGCGATGACGCCGATGGAGGGGAGCACGTTGTCGGCGAGGGTGAAGCGGCGTCCGGTCGACGACAGGACCTCGGCGACCTCACCTTGCGCGTCCCGGTTGCCCGCCACGACCACGGGCGCTCCCAGGCGGGCACGCGCCATACGGGAGGCGTTGTGCACCAACACCTCTGCGTTGCCACCGTCGGTGCCCCCGACGAGCAGGACCAGGTCGGGACGCGACGCCCGCAGCTCGGCGAGGTCGGGGCCTGACAGGGGCCCGGCGGCGAGGTGCGCCACTCGCGCCCCCGCGCTGAGGCCGACCCGGTACCCAGCCTGCGCGGTCACCTCGCGCTCGTACCCCACGACCGCGAGGCGCAGGCCTCCCCCGGCGCTCGAGCAGGCGAGGACCTCGTCGACCTCGCCGTGGACGGCGAGCTCGTGACGCAGCAGGCGGTAGCCGTCGAGGACGTCGGTGCCGATGGTCGTCGGCGTGGCAGCGGTGGCGACGACCTCGCCGGAGGAGTCGACGAGCGCGGCCTTGGTGAACGTCGAGCCGAAGTCGACGCAGAGGAGCCGCGCCACGGTCGCCGGTCGCTCAGCCGAGGCGGTCGAGGGCCTGCTTGAGGTCCTCGATGAGGTCCTCGACGTCCTCGATGCCGGTGGACAGGCGGATGAGGTCGGCCGGCACCTCGAGCTCGGTGCCGCGCACCGAGCTGTGGGTCATCCGGGCCGGGTGCTCGATGAGGGACTCGACGCCTCCGAGGGACTCGCCCAACGTCCAGACCTGCGTCTCGCCGCAGACCTTGACCGCGACGTCCTCGCCACCGCGCACCTGGAACGAGATCATCCCGCCGAACCGCTTCATCTGGCGGGCCGCGACCTCGTGGCCCGGGTGGCTCTCGAGACCGGGGTAGTGCACGGCGCTCACGGCGGGGTGGCCGAGCAGGAACTCGACGACGCGCTCGGCGTTGTCGCTGTGGCGCTCCATGCGCAGGGCCAACGTCTTCAGACCGCGGAGCACGAGCCACGCGTCGAACGGGCCGGCCACCGCACCCAGCGAGTTCTGGTGGAACGCAACGCGATCCACGGCGTCCTCGTACCCGGGGACGGTGATCCCGCGGCCGACGACGACCGCACCACCGACGACGTCGGAGTGCCCGCCGCAGTACTTGGTGGTCGAGTGCGTGACGATGTCCGCACCCAGTGACAGCGGCTGCTGGAGGTAGGGCGAGGCGAAGGTGTTGTCGACGACCAGCAGCGCCCCGGCCTCGTGCGCGACGTCCGCGAGCGCGGCGATGTCGGCGATGCCGAGCAGCGGGTTCGTGGGGGTCTCGACCCAGACGATCTTCGTCTGCCCGGGTCGGATCGCGGCCCGGACCGCCTCGACGTCACCCATGGGCGCGATCGTGTGCTCGACGCCCCACGGGACGAGGACCTTGTTGAACAGGCGGTACGTGCCGCCGTACGCGTCGCTGGGGACGACGACGTGGTCCCCGGGGGTGAGCAGGGCACGCAGGACGGTGTCCTGACCGGCCAGCCCCGAGGCGAACGCGAAGCCGCGCTCGCCACCCTCGAGGGCGGCGAAGCACTCCTCGAGCGCGGTGCGGGTGGGGTTCGCCGAGCGGCTGTACTCGTAGCCGCCGCGGAAGCCGCCGATGCCGTCCTGCTTGTAGGTCGACACCTGGTAGATGGGGGTGATCACCGCACCGGTGCCGGCGTCCGGCTCCTGGCCCGCGTGGATCGCGCGGGTGGAGAAACCGCCCGCGTCCTTGCCGTGCTGCTGCTCGCTCATGGCGGCAAGGCTAACGGCTCGGTCGCCACGCTCAGCCGTCGGTGTCGAGGACCTCCACCGCGTCCCCCAACCGGATGGTGCCCGACTCGAGGATGCGGAAGACCGCCCCTCCCCGGGCGTGCAGCGCGCGCATCGCGCCGGGCCCGATGTGGTCGTCCATGAGGCGGCAGGGCGCGGCGAGGCGCACCACCTCCAGGAGGGTGTCACCGACCCGCACCCGGGTGCCCGGCCTCGTGGGGACCGGGCCGACGGAGATGGTGACGTTCCGCCGCGTCGAGCCCGCCGGCACCGGCGCCCCGAGGTCGGCAGCGGCCGCATCGAGGTCGGGCTGCGCCTGCACGGTGACGTGCCGGTGGCGCGTGCCGTGGTAGCGGTCGCCGACCAGCCCCCTGCCCGCCTCGGCCTCGACCTGCTGGACGGGCTTGGTCGGCAGGCGGGTGCCCGGGGCGAGGTGGATCGCCGTCACCACGGCCGGGGCGGAGGGGGTCTCGGCGGTCATGCGTCCAGTCTCCCCCGTGTCCTCCGTCGGCCTCACAGCACCTTCTGCCACTCCCTCAGCCAGGCGTCCTGCACGTACCCGACCTCGCGGTTCACCGCGAGCATCGGGAGGTTGTCGTCGGCGTTCCAGGTGCGGATCCCCCTCACGCCGGGGAGCTCGTCCATCACGGCGAGCGTGCAGGCCGCCTTGAGGCGCAGGCCGAGACCGTGGCCGCGGTGCCCACGGACGACGAGGGTGTCCTGCTGGTAGGCCAGACCGTTCCGGTCGACCTGCACCTGGGTGTAGCCGACCAGCTCACCGGTGGAACGGTGCACGGCGAAGGTGTCCACCACCCGGCGTCCCATCGCGGCGATCTGCGCGTACGTCGACCGCACGCGGTCGGCGTCCCACACCTCTTCCTCGAGCCGCAGGTCACCGAGGGGGACGTCGGTGCTCATCCGCCGGCTCAGCTCCGCACGCCCCTCCAGCCACTCCTGCGGTATGCCGTCCCAGCAGGTCCGCATCCGGTACCCGTCCGCCCCGTCCCCGGCGAGGACGGCCTGCAACCGGTCACGGTCAGCGGGCAGGGGCAGGGTGTTGCGCCGCACCGTCTGCGCGGCGGCATACCCGTGGCTCGCGGCGAAAGCTCCCCCGTCGTCCTCGCGTCCCATGCCCCACTGCGTCTCGGCGGTGATGACCGAGCGCCCCGCCC
>JADMIO010909393.1_pt1 | contig 10351 bp, 8 predicted proteins | sample 8958161 | NCBI WGS metagenome assembly JADMIO01 (sample SAMN16585339, study PRJNA669376) | soil metagenome | isolation source: Crop rotation soil | place: USA: Cullars Rotation, Alabama | collected 2011
GGTTTTCGGATAGCGGTCGAGGATCGTGGGCCGGCCAAGTCCGAGCCTGGGTTCGATATGGGCAGCCAGGATGCGGCTGAAAATGTCGGACCACCCATCCTCGGGCGCCGCCTCGATCCCGCAGCCTTGCGCCGCTGCCGCCAAGGCTTGCGCATTGCCCGAGCCGTCCGGTGCCAGAGTGGCCAAGAGATCGACGCCGGCATATTTCGCAAACGCATCCGCGACATCGATCCGTTCGGCATTGGCGCCAACATCCGCGCTTCTGTCGCGAAAGCGAAAGGGGCTGCTTCCCGCCGCTTCGGCAGCGAGCTTCAGAATGGCGAGGCAATCGGCCATCACCGCGTCGTAAGGCTCTTCCGCCCGATACCATTCCAGCATGTGGAATTCCGGCGCGTGCAGAACCCCGCGTTCGCGATTTCGATAGACGGGGGCAAGGGTAAAGATTCGCCGCTCGCCCGCGGCCAGGAGCTTCTTGCAGGCGAATTCCGGCGAGGTATGCAGATACAGCGTCCGGCGCGAAAGATCGGTGCGGGTGAGCGTCGTTGCGAAGGCGTGGAGATGCGCCTCGTTCCCCGGCGAGCGCTGCAACGCGCCGCATTCCACCTCGATGAAATCGCGTTCCGCGAAATAGCGCCGGGCGGCGTCCCGGATGCGCCCGCGCGTCAGCAGCAACGGCCGGCGGTCGGCATGGCGTCGCGCATCCCACCATGGCGCCGGTTTGCTGCGCTCCGGCACCCTTGGCCCTGATGACGTCATTTGCTATGACCCGCGCGCAAATCGTTTAACCGGCTAGCGCCGGTACGGAAAAGAGGCAAGCGTGGTCTCAGTCATCGCCAGCAGCGTTCGCAAAGGCGCCGTCATCGAAAAAGAAGGCAAGCTCTACGTGGTCTTGCGGGCGGAGAACATACATCCGGGCAAGGGCACGCCGGTGACCCATCTGGAGATGCGCCGTATTTCCGATGGCGTCAAAACCCAGGAACGCTACAAGACGACCGATTCGGTGGAAAAGGCCTTCATCGACGAAAGCCAATACAATTATCTCTATAAGGACGGCGACAATTTCGTCTTCATGGAGCCCACCACCTTCGAGCAGGTGACGGTACCGCCGGATGTGCTGGGCGATTCGGCTGCCTATCTGCTCGAAAACATGGAAGTGACGCTGAGCCAATATAATGGCGTGCCGATCTCGATAGAATTGCCGGCGCGCGTCACCCTCGAGATCGTCGAGACCGAACCGGTGGTGAAGGGACAGACGGCGTCGTCCTCTTTCAAGCCGGCAGTGCTTTCGAACGGCGTGCGCACCATGGTCCCGCCGCATATCAATGTCGGCACCCGCGTTGTGGTACAGACCGAGGACGGCGCCTATCTGGAGCGCGCGAAAGACTAGGCGCGCTTGTTGCTTCGGGCGGGGCTTGGATGAACTACCGCCACACCTACCACGCCGGCAATTTCGCGGATGTGCTGAAGCACGCAGCACTCGTTGCCGCGCTGACGGGATTAAGGGAAACGGACGCTCCGTTCGCGGTGACCGATAGCCATGCGGGCCGCGGGATCTACGATCTCAAGAGTGAGGAATCGCGCAAGACCGGTGAGGCCGAAGGCGGCATCGCGCGGCTACTGCGTGAGGCAACGCTACCCGGCGTCCTCGCGCACTATTCGGAGATCGTGCGCGGCGCGGGCAGGGATCGCTATCCGGGATCGCCGCTGATCGCCGCGGCCTTGTTGCGGCCGAAGGACCGGCTCGTGGCGATCGAGAAACATCCCGATGAGGCCAGCCATCTCACAGATCTCACAGAGGTGCTCGGGGGGCACAAGCATGTTCGCGTCATCCATGGCGATGGCTATGCGGAGCTGGCGCGGGCGCTACCGCCGCCCGAGGGTCGGGGCCTTGTTCTGATCGATCCGCCCTTCGAGGAGCCAGGGGAATTCCGCAAAGCCGCGGCGGCGCTGGTGCAGGCCTGGAATCGTTTTCCCGAAGGCGCTTATCTCTTTTGGTATCCCGCAAAAGAGAAACCCGCACTGGCCGCGACCGTGGGCGAACTCCTGAATGCGGGTGTCCGGCCGGTTTTCAAGCTCGAACTCGATATCGGCGCCGGCGCGCGGCCGCAGATCGAGGGCAGGGGACCGCCTCTGACCGCAGCGGGGCTGCTTGCGCTGAACCCGCCTGTGAATTTCGAGAAAGAGATGGGCGCGATCCTGGCGTTTCTTGTGGAGAAGCTCGCGCAAGGTCCGGGCGCACGCGCCGCTCTCGATACTGTCGCGGACTAGGGCCCGGTAGCCTGCTCGCTCTTCTTGTCGATTTGGTGCCATTCGCGGGGCGTGGTCCTATTCGGTTGGAGCGCCTTCACGAAGCGCACCAATTAGCCCATTGTTCGCGCACCTGCCGCAATGCGATGATGGCGCCCGCCAAGAAAACGAGGAGCGCGAGATGCGGGCGATGGCAGGTCTTCGGACAATCGGAGTGGTTCTGGCTCTGAGCGCGGCGGCGAGCGTTGCCGGTGCCGCTGAGATCAAGATGATCGCGTCGCGCGCCGTACAGGAAGCTTATCGCGAGCTATTGCCTGCTTACGAGAAGTCGAGCGGCGACAAGGTAACGGTCGTCTGGGCCGGGACGGCGGAAATCGTCAAGCGCGTCCAGGACGGCGAAACCGCCGATATCGTCATCGCGACGGATTACGCGATCGATGGCTTGATCAAGGATGGAAAGCTGGTGGCAGCGGGCAACACCGTGGTTGCGAAATCGCCGGCCGGCGCGGCGATCAAGACAGGCGGCAAGAAGCCCGATCTCACTTCGGCCGAAGGCTTCAAGAAATCGCTGCTCGGCGCCAAGGCCATCGTCGTCACGGACGGTCCGAGCAATCCGATCGTCCACCAGCGCTTCGAAAAGCTCGGCATCGCCGATGCGATGAAGGCAAAAGAGGTAAAGCCGGCGCAGGGCGAGGCGCTCACCGATCCGGTGGCGCAAGGGAAGGCCGATATGGTCTTTAGCCAGGGAAGCGAGCTGATGACGACTCCCGGCATTACCTATGTCGGCGCGCTGCCTCCCGGTCTCGAAATCACGCTCACCTATAAATCCGCCTATCATCCGAAATCGGCGCAGCCCGCGGCCGCAAAGAAGCTCATCGCATTTCTGACCGCGCCGCAGGCCGAGAAGACGTTGCGCGCGACCGGACTCGAACCGTAAGGACGGCGGGGCGGGCCGAGTGCTCGGGCGCGACACCGAGGTCATCCTTGGCGCCGCCGCGACCGTCATCGGGCTGATCGGCTATCTCCCCTATTACCGCGACATCTTCCGTGGGATTACGCGGCCGCATCCCTTTTCCTGGTTTTTGTGGTCGCTGCTCGCGGCGATCGCCTTTGCGGCACAACTCGTGGAGGGGGCGGGGCCGGGTGCTTGGGCGAGCGGCATCTCGGCGGCCGCCAATCTCGGCATCTGCATTGCTTCGCTGTTTCGCGGCACACGGACGATCAGAACAAGCGATTGGGCGTGCTTGATCGCCGCATCGATTGCGCTTTTTTCCTGGGCGGCCGCCGGTAATCCGACGCTCGCCATTCTGCTGGTGACGGCAACCAATAGTTTCGCCTTCGGCCCTACCTTCCGCAAAAGCTTCGAACGGCCGCAGGAAGAGACCGCGAACACCTATCTCTTGAGCGCCGTCAAATGGGCGCTTGCCTGCGCCGCGCTGCAAAGCATCACGCTGGCGACCGCGCTGTTTCCTTTCACCAGCTTTGTGCTCAACGCGGCTTTAGCCTGCGTTCTCCTCGGCAGCAAAAGACGCCAACGCCGCGCCGTACTGCCGTAGCGAAGGGTGTCCAGAACCTTTCCGCATGCAACAACCGGGCGCCCTAAGCGTTCCCATCCCATAGGGATTTGTCGCGGGAGCGTTGTCCCATGGCGTTTGCCGAGCGCATAGCAAGCTGGTTCCGCAAACGCCGGACGCGGCCGGAGGCGGGCCCACCTAGACGCCGCCGCCACCGCATCCTTCTCGCCTCGCTTGCGAGCCTCGTCACCGTCATTGTGCTGATCGTTGCGTTCTGGGATTGGAATGCGTTCCGCGGAATGGTCGCGCGCGCGATCGGTGCGCGGCTGCATCGCGACGTGGTGATTGCGGGCGACCTCAAAGTCACGCTCTTCTCCTGGACGCCGCATGCAAGTCTTGCGGATATCCGCATTGCGCAGCCCGATTGGGCCCCCAAGACGGCGCCTTTCGCGACCATCGATCGCTTTGCCATAGCGCTCGATCTCAAGAGCCTGTTCGGCGGCCACATTGTCCTGCCGGAGGTGACGGTCGAAAAGCCGAAGCTCGATCTTTTGCGCACCAAGGACGACAAACGCAATTGGGATTTTAGCGCAGGCAATGACAGCAGCGAACCGTGGCGGCTGCCACCGATCCGTCACTTCGCGATTGTGGATGGCGGGTTGGTGCTGGCCGATGCCCGCCGCGAACTGACCTTCAAAGGCGGCGTCTCGTCGGAAGAGACCGCGGGCGGCAACAACAACATCTTCCACCTGCAAGGCGAGGGCGAGCTGAACCGTCAGCCCTTTACGCTGGAGGTGCAAGGCGATCCGTTGCTGAACGTCGCGCCTGAAAAGCCGTACGGCTTCAACGCGAAGATTCGCGCCGGTGCGACCAAGATCGATGCCGATGGCAGGATCGAGCACCCGTTCGATTTTGGGCATCTTGCGATGGATGTCGATGCAAGCGGGCCGACTCTCGCCGACCTCTATTATCTGATCGGCATCGCTCTTCCCAATACGCGTGCCTATCGTTTGACCGGCACGCTGATCCGCGACGACAACCAATGGCATCTCGCCGGAATTGACGGCACCGTTGGGCAAAGCGATCTCAAAGGCAGCGCCGATGTCGATGCGTCGCATTCGCGCCTGTATCTGAAAGCCGATCTTGCGTCGAAGAAGCTGGATTTTGTCGATCTCGGGCCTCTGATCGGCGCGACGCCGGTGTCCTCCGGCAAGGGCGCGGCAGCCGCAAAAGGCCGCGCCCCCCAGCCCGCGATGCGGGTGCTGCCCGATGCGCCGCTCAAGGTCGAGCGGCTGCGCCAGTTCGACGCCGATGTGAAATACGTCGCCGAGACAGTGGCGTCGAAGGATTTCCCGCTGCGCGGCGCCGATGTTACGCTGTCGTTGAAGGATGGCGTGCTGAAGCTCACGCCTACGACCTTCAAGTTCGCGCAAGGGACACTTTCGGGCAACATCCAGATCGACGCGCGCCGCATGGTACCGGTCAGCGATGTCGATGTCCGGCTGACCGGATTGCGGATGGAGCAATTCCTGCCGGCAAGCAAGACACCGGCGCTCGAAGGCACGGCACTCGCGCGGCTGAAACTGCACGGTGCGGGCGATTCCATCCGCAAAGCGGCGGCGGCCGCGAGCGGCGCCGTGACGGTCGTGGTCCCGCACGGTGCGATGCGCCGCACCTTTGCCGAGCTGTTGGGCATCAATGTCGCCACCTCGCTCGGTCTGATCCTGACCGGCGATACTTCGCAGGCGGAGTTGCGCTGTGCGGTTGCCGATTTTCAGGCGAAAAACGGCGTGCTCTCGCTCGGGCAATTTGTGTTCGATACCGAAACGGTCGGTGTTACCGCCAAGGGTAGCCTCGATCTGCGCGATGAGCATCTCGATCTGGAACTGACCGGGCACCCCAAGAAGCCCGAGCTGTTGCGCGTTCGCGCGCCGGTGACGATCTCGGGGCCGATCGTGAAACCTTCGATCGGGATCAAACCGGCAACCGCCATTCTGCAAGGCGGACTCGCGGTCGGGCTTGCGACGGTGCTGTCGCCTTTGGCCGCGATCCTTCCTTTCGTCGACGCTGGGCTGACCGAAGACGCGAATTGCGGCGCCTACCTTGCCGCAGCCAAGACCCGCGGTGCGCCAGTCTCTAACGGTGCTGCCGCGGCAGCGACCCCAGCGCCGAAGCCAAGCACAAAGCGCAAGAGCGAGGCCGAGATTGAAGCTCCGGCGAACAGCAACCCCAGCTCCAGCTCTGCATCCATCACGCCGGGACGCGGCGGCGCGGGCGCTCCAGTGGTCCGGAACTGACCGGCCCCGGCATAGCCGCATAACAATTCCACGCCGGCAATGCGTGCCGTCAATTTCCGGTCATATCCGCGTCTCTTGCCATGTTCTTGCGCCGTCGACGTTCTCCCAGCCCGTCACGGCAGGTATTGAACCGGCGTGCTCAGTCTTCGCGGCGAGCAGATTCTGGATGAACGTCCCCTTTGGCGCCGGCCAAGTCGGTCTAATGACGCCGAAATCGTTAGATGCCACAGCCAGCGACGGATCGACATTCTCAAATTTTACGTTGCGCATTGATCCACGAGCGCCCGTGAGCGATAGGCATTTCGCGCCGCCCATCGTCCGGTTGCGGATAACCAGGCCGTCGATATCGACCTTGGTGCACCCTGCCAGATTGACGGCACTGCCAGCGGTGCTGCCCGAAAGATCGATATCCACATTCCTAATCGAGATCGGGTTTGAGGCATCTACGAAAGCGATACCGGCATTCGACAGGGCGCCTGCGATGTGCACATCGCGGATCGACACCCCCGTAAAGATGCATTCACCGGCGCCGTCGTAACCCTCGATGGCGGCGCGTGCGCCAGCAAGCCGGCCGCCGCGGATGTCCACTTCGCCGATGTGGGCGGACGCAGCTGAACTCGATTGCAGGAAGATGGCTCGGCCGGCCGCCCCCGCATTGTCGATGTCGTTGTCCTCGATAATATGGCGGGCACGTTTCTCGAGACCGGCTGCTCCCCGGATGACGATGCCATAGCTATCCCCGACATTGGTCTTGATGACGTTCTTGGCAATGACGGTAGTCTTGCCATCGCCGCCTACCGATGAGACGCCGGCGAAATTGTCGGTCAGCTTGCATCCAGAGACCTCGCCATAGGCTGCTATGGACAGTACCACCGCGCCTTTGCCCAGTGAGCTGTCATTCGGGTCCTTAACATTGCCGATCTCGCAATTTCGCACAGTTGCCTGAACGCTGCCGGCGGCACCGCCGACCGCGTAGAGACCGCAGGAGCGCGCCGACTCGATCCTTACACGGTCGTACAGGAGTTCTTCCGGCGGGTAGCCGGTAGTTGTCGAATCGTCATACGCCATCAGGGCGTAGCCGCCTTTGTTGTTTTGTGCTCCGGTCCGGCCGAAATTCAACAATGTTGTGTTGCGCACCGTGACACGCCGCACTCCAGACCAGCAATCGAGGAAGCGTTTGACATAAGTCCCCTCGGCCCAGCAGTTCTCGATCGTTACCTCTTCAACGACATAGCGGGCGGGTTTAGCCGTTCCTTCACCCAGGGAGATCATGGTGGACGCTTCGCCAATCGTTGCGGGGTCGTAGCTATCACCGGTTGCGGAAACAAACTGACAGTTGTTGAAACCGATCTGCCGAATGGTGTACTGCCCGTCGGCATAGAAGCGGAGCCAATTGTCTGCGCCGATATCCTGAAACCGAACGTCGTTGAAATAGAAGTTCTCCATGTGGTCGAGGGCGCCGGAAGTGAGATGGAAAGCGATAAATCTGCCAAAGCCGCCACCCCCATGCGGCCCGTTGCCTATAATGGCGATCTCTTCGAAGGTGATATTCTTTGCGTTTTCATAAATTAACACATCGGCGAGGCTGCTCGTGCCGATGATGCGAATGTGCGAGTTCTTATTTCCGATACCGCGAATGACAGCGCGGCCTTGCGCAGTAGTTATAATTGATCCGTTCGCAGCCCAGCTGGACGATGCAATCGCCAGCTTGCCAGGTACAAACAGCGCGCCACCGCCACGCGAATTGATGTAGGCGAGCGCTTTCTTGAACGCGCTAAAGCCGTCCGAACTGTCATCGAGCACGGCGCCATAGGCGCGCACATCGATTTCATACGGCACGTTCTGCCACACCCACCAATAGCCAGGGGCGTTCGATACTACGATAGCGCCATCGTCGACACTACCCGGATTGACGTTGGTTAGCTTGTAACGCCGATCGGGGCCGCTATCGCCGTCGGCGTAATACCCGGTCAGCGTTACATCCGTGCCGAGCATCGTTGCCGCCACGGGATACGCCTTTAGCGATACCAGTGTTTGACTGAGCCGTTGTGAAGTCTGGTTCGCGGCCAGCTGAGAGCCAGGAAAGGGAAATATGGAGCTCGAAGTCATCGTGGCGTCGCCATGGGTGGGAGCGAGCGCGACCGTGATCGTGTCCGTCGCGGCAGCATAGGTGTGGATGCTGACTCGTCTGCACCTCGGCGACCCTTGTGGGGTGCGCCCGGATCGCAGTGGGCAAGATCGCAGCGGTTGCCAGTGAGTCTAACCGCGGCGCGGCCTTTGGTGACATCGCTGCGGCGATTGAAGCTCGTGGCGGGCGATAGGATAGGCATAGTACCTTTTATCGTCGATGTTGATGCGGAAGCATAGGTGCGTTGTTGGGTGCTCGTTGCGCGTAAGATAACTGCTCGCACTGGCCGCGCTGTAAGCCGGGCATAGGAGTTTGGCCCAGTGTATGACCTAGTCTTATTGGCGTTCGCAGGTCGCTTCGTGACCCGCAATGGCGGTTCGGCATTAAGCGCCCAAATTTCCGGGCCAGAAACGGGAGTAGACGAATCAGAGGAGCCTAAGCTATTGAACCCAAACGGACAGGTGGCTGAGTGGTCGAAAGCACCGCACTCGAAATGCGGCGTACGGGCAACTGTACCGGGGGTTCGAATCCCTCCCTGTCCGCCATGCATACGAGTTAAGCATTTGTAGCTTAATAACTATCGCCGTGAGATCAATTTTCTTCCCACTAATCTTCCCACTATGACCCAGTTCGCGCCAGCGGTCGAGGCCGTCCTCGCGCTCAGTCACCTCCGAAACGGGTGACCAACTCCTGGTTGCTAATGCGTTAACTAGGGGGGGAGTTCCGTCGTCTGAGATTGTCGCGCTCTGGTCCCCACTGAATGGAGCCTCGACGAGTTGCCCCACTGCGGTGGGAATTTCCTCATCGAAGCCATGGCGACTTCGTGACATAACGAGAATAGAACCCCATGACGCGTAGTGCCGCTGCTCCGGCGGGAGATAGCAGGGACTGTGAGCCCGATCGGCGACGTTTCTCCTGCGTTCGAAGGGGCAACTCGTCAGTACCAGAGCGTTCTTGAGACGCGCTCGTCCGAATGGCGAAGCTCAATGGAATGGCAGGTTCGCCACCCCTCTGAGCGGAGAGCTTCTACGCTCTCCAGCCAGGGCGGTGGCAGTGGCATCGGCATAGAACGTCCTAAAACGCAGTCGTTGTGCGCGGCGACTTCTACGCCTTCTTGAAAGACAGTCCGCGAGCCTTGTCATCGACGCTACGTCCGGTGACAGCACCGGCAGCCGCTGCAAACCCACCGACTGCCAGTGATGCCGCCAACCAAAGCGCAAGAGTCCGCGCGGCCTGACGCGTAGCTTCCGCTGCAGCCGCGGCCGCATTGCGGATACGCAATTGGACATCGTCGATGCGCCGGTTCGCCTCGGCAGCGTCAACACCAGCAGACTGTGAGACGATTGTTGCTAGCCGGTCGTGATCTTCCATGGACAGCATTCCATCGCGCACAAGGCCAAAGGTAAGCAGGCGACCCGCTTCGGACCGCAGGTCCATGTCGGCCGGACGAGCCATCATCGATGCCGGCGCTGACACAGAACTGGCTTGCGCTGCGCCAGCAACTCCTGGCGCGGCTGGCGTTGCGACCGCAGCCGGTCGCAGCAGCATATCGACCCAATACGCTCCTATGTCATTCGTTGATTGCCCGGGGCGTTGGTCGTTGCCTGACGATGCTCCGAGAATGGCGGCCGCGTTCAAGCTTGGCCCCGCCAAACTAAGGCCCGAAATGGCTGCCATGGTCGCCGTCGCGATAACTGCAATGGTCCACGATCCCAACCCATGGGCAGACGCGAGGAACAGCTCCTCGTTCGTGGGCTCGAGCAACGGTCCCATTAATCGACCAGCAAGATACCCTCCAACCAATCCGCCAAAGGCCAGCGCAAAGAAAAAATACAACGCGCCGTAAGTGATTGCCGATCTTGCTGCGTCTGCAGATGCCGGCGGAGCATTCGCAACGGTTGCCAACGAAAGGCCTATTCCTGCACCAAGGAACAAAAGGATGAAAATAACAGTGCTGGTAAACAAGGCACCCGCGATAGCGGCCCACCATGAGAATTCCGAGTTGTTGCTCGTAGAAAGGAGAGCGGCATCCGCCCTCACTGTTACATCAGCCATCGGTTCCTCTCACGCGTTTGGAGCGCAGCCACTGGGAGGGCATGTTGGTACAACGAGGCAAACGTACAGCTGATGCGAGTGTTCCCCGGATGTTCGTCGAAACACTCGCC
>JADMIO012736622.1_pt1 | contig 10351 bp, 10 predicted proteins | sample 8958161 | NCBI WGS metagenome assembly JADMIO01 (sample SAMN16585339, study PRJNA669376) | soil metagenome | isolation source: Crop rotation soil | place: USA: Cullars Rotation, Alabama | collected 2011
CTTTCCCGGGGAGCCGAACATCACGCCGATCTTCTCGCGGATCTGGTTGATGAAGATGACGGTGCAGTTGGAGCGGGCGATGAGGCCGGTGAGCTTGCGCATCGCCTGGCTCATGAGCCGGGCCTGCACGCCCACCACCGCGTCGCCCATCTCGCCCTCGATCTCGGCCCGCGGGATGAGGGCCGCCACCGAGTCGACGATGATCACGTCCACGGCGTTGGAGCGGACGAGCAGCTCGCAGATCTCCAGGGCCTGCTCGCCGGAGTCCGGCTGGCTGACCAGCAGATCGTCGATGTTCACGCCGATCTTGCGGGCCCAGGAGGGGTCCAGGGCATGCTCGGCGTCGATCACGGCCGCCACGCCGCCGGCCTTCTGGGCCTGGCCCGCGACGGTGAGGGCGAGGGTCGTCTTACCGGAAGATTCCGGGCCGAAGATCTCGACGATGCGCCCGCGGGGGATGCCCTTGCCGCCGAGCGCGAGATCGAGAGAAATAGAACCCGTCGAGATGCCCGGGATCGCCAGGTAGGCGTGCTCGTCGAGCTTCATGATCGAGCCCTTGCCGAACGCCTTCTCGATCTGGCCCAGGGCCTGGCCGAGCGCCGCCATCTTTTCCTTCGACGGCTTGAGGGCGACGGGTTGCGGGCGTGCTGCGGCCGCCGGCTTGGCTTCCATCTCTGCGACGGTGCCATTGCTGGAGGCGGACTCTGCGGACGATGTGCGCGAATTGCGGGCCATGGAATGGCCCTCCTTTCTGACTTGCCGCGGGTGGCCGGCTTGGCTCGTTGTGACTTGGAAGTCACCCGGAGCGGCTGGGCCCGACGGACGCCGAGCGCTGGGCGAGGGCGAGGCCAAATGGACTCGCAGAACCTCGGATCCGGGGCGGCGCTGGTCGCGAGCCGGATCGAAAACAAGTGTACCAAAGCCCAAACAGGCGTCAAGTGTTTGGGCTTTGCTGGGACGAATTTCACCAAACGCATGGCTGACAAGGACTTGCGCTGTGGAAAACTCCCGCCCCCGCGGAATTCGCAAGAACGAACTCATTGATCGCGGCGAAGCACACGAGATGGTGTGCGTTGAGGACAATCATGCGGGCAGGAAATGGAGGCCGAGATGCTCCGAGCGATGATCTACGCGAGCGTGGGATTGGGCGTGACGGGCGTGGTCGTGGCGTGGGCCCAGCCACCGGGCGGACCGTCCATTCCACCCTCAACCCCGTCCAAGCCCGCGGACGTGCGCGCGGTGGAACGTGCCCTCGAGCAGGGCGCGGCCCGCGCGCCCGAGCACGACCTGCTCACCCCGCTGGTGGGCGAGTGGAATGTGGAGGCCCGCGCACTTGTGGATCCCGCCGGCAAGGGGGACCCCATCGTGTCGCGGGGCACGATGAAGAACCTGTGGGTGCTTGGGAACCGGTACGTCCGCAGCGAGGCGGACGTCGGCGGGCGGGCCGAGCTCAAGGCCGAATCGATGGCGATGTACGGCTTCGACACGCGCACGCGACTGTTCACGATGGACCGATACGACACGCTCGGCACGTACGCCTGGCACGCCACGGGGAGCTACGACGCGGCGAGCAAGTCGATTGTCTTCGACGGCGTGACGCTCGTCGGCGGCGTGAACGTCCCGTTCCGCTTCGTCCTCAACCTCGCCAATCCCGACGACATCCTGCTCCAGCGCCTGACGCCGGACGACAAGGGCCAGTGGATCGTCGCGGCCGAGTTCGAGAGCACCCGCAACCGCATCCCCATCGACACGGCCCCGCCGCGCGTGGCGCCGCGATAGCAGGCCGCTCAGGCGCCCTTCATGGCGCCGATCTGCTGCACCACCGCCTCGACGTAGTCGGTCAGGTCGCTCGCCGTGCCGGCCTCGAATCGCTTGGCGACGGAGTCGATCGGAGAGAGCACCAGCTCCTGGTAGTGTCCCTTGGCGGGGGTGTAGAGCGAGAGCGAGGTGCCGAACGCGTCGGTGACGACCATCCATCGCATGCCCAGGCGCGGCGCCAGATGATCGCCGAGCCCTGCCCCGAGCGCAAACACGACGTCGTTGGCGTCGCCCCGCTCGGATGGGGAAGCACGCCACCATTCCAGCACCTCGCCCGCGAGGCGGGGCGCATCGTGGACGATGTCGCCCCGAGCGCCGCACGCGGAGACCATCTGCCGGAAACGCGCCCGGTGCCCGGCGAGGAACTCCTGTTCGGCCCGGTTCAGCTCGACGGCCCGGACCTGGGGCTCCGTGGCGGACTTCATTCCGAGCAGGCTGCGCCATCCCATGCCGCGACTCCCGATGCCCCGCGCGACCCCGGATGGTCGCAGTCTACCCTCCCGGCCGCACACTCGCAAAGGGCCTTCCATCCATGTCGGTGACACCCCCCACCTCGAGCGACCTGGCCGACCTCACCCTCCGCCAGCGCAACGACCTCTTCCGCATCGACGAGGCGATCATCCGCAAGGGCGGCGGCAAGAGCGCGGCCGACCGGCAGCACGAGAAGGGCCGCCTCACCGCGCGGGAGCGCATCGCGAAGCTGGTGGACGATGAGCACGCCTTCGTGGAGCTCGGGCTCTGGTCCGCCTACGGCATGTACGCCGAGTATGGCGGCGCTCCAGCGGCCGGCGTCGTCACAGGTGTGGGGCCGGTGCAGGGCCGGCAGTGCATGATCATCGCCAACGACGCGACGGTGAAGGCCGGCGCGTTCTTCCCGATGACGTGCAAGAAGATCATACGGGCCCAGACGATCGCGCACATGGCCCGCCTGCCGCTGATCTATCTGGTGGACTCGGCGGGCGTCTTCCTGCCGCTACAGGAGGACGTCTTCCCGGACACCGACGACTTCGGGCGCATCTTCCGCAACAACGCGGTGATCTCGGCCGAGGGCATCCCGCAGATCGCGGCGATCATGGGCTACTGCGTCGCCGGCGGCGGATATCTCCCGGTGCTCTGCGACACGCTGCTGATGACCGAGGGCTCGGGGCTGTATCTCGCGGGGCCGGCGCTCGTGAAGGCGGCCGTCGGGCAGGTCGTGACGGATGAGGATCTGGGCGGGGCAAAGATGCACGCGGCGGTGAGCGGGACCATTGATTTCCGGGAGAAGGATGATGAGGCTTGCATCGAGCGGCTGAAGTCGCTGGTTTCGAAGTATCCGCCCCCGCGCTTTCAGAGGCCGCTTGCCCAGTTACAACGGGCGATCCATCATGTCGTGCGCATGTCCATGCCGCGGGATTATTCGGAGCGGCGCGAGTTCATCGCGGATCGACTGAAGACGGCCAAAACGCCGGAAGAACGCAACAAGTTTGTCGACGAGTTGAAGGACAAGCTCAAACTCGACATGGCTGAACGCATGGTCGGACAGCAGGAGGAGCTGGCCACTTCGATGTCGCCCGAGAAGCTTCGCGATCTCTTTGAATCGCTCGGCCTCGCGGACCGACAAAGCGAAGCTGCCTTGACCGCGGCGCGTCCGGTTGAAGACGTGTACTCGGTATTCGTCGAAAAGGCCGGCTCGCAGTACGACATCCGCGACATTCTTGCGTGCATCGTGGATGCCAGAACGCCCGGTTCGGAGAGCCGGGCCACCCCGGACTTCGACGAATACAAGGCCGAGTACGGCCCCTCCATCGTCTGCGGCTACGCCAAGATCGGCGGCATGGCCTGCGGCGTCGTCGCCAACCAGAAGAAGGTGACCAAGTCCACCGCCGGCGGCCACGCGCAGGTCGAGCTCCCCGGCGTGATCTACCACGACTCGGCCGACAAGGCCGCGCGGTTCATCATGGACTGCAACCAGCGCAAGATTCCGATCGTCTTCCTGCACGACACGACCGGCTTCATGGTCGGCAAGGAGAGCGAGCACCAGGGCATCATCCGCGCGGGCGCCAAGATGGTCAACGCGATGAGCAACTCCATCGTGCCCAAGATCGTCGTCATCCTCGGCGGCTCGTACGGCGCCGGCAACTACGCGATGTGCGGCCGGGCCTTCGACCCGTTCCTCTCGTACGCCTGGCCGTGCGCCAAGTGCGCCGTCATGGGGGCCAACCAGGCGACCGGCACGCTTGCCATGATCGAAGAGAAGAGCCGCGAGCGCAAGGGCGAGAAGATCGATGAGGAGACCCGCAAGGCCATCCTCGCCGGCGTGCACGCGAGCTATACGGAACAGGCCGACATCCGCCACGCGGCCGCCCGCGGCTGGGTGGATCGGCTCATCGAGCCGCACCGGACGCGCGAGGAGCTTGTGCAGGCGCTGGCCATGACCAGCGGGTGGGATTACTCAAAGCCCTTCCGCACGGGCGTGCTCCAGACCTGAGATGAGGCCCGGTGTTTCCTCAGGTGTCCGGGCACCCCTGGTTCGAGTACCCGTTGGGCAGCGCGGGCTTCCGAGCACTCGCGTGGATTTGAGGTACACTCGCAGTGTGAGGATGACGCAGAACCAGCAGCGCCCCGGCGTCGCCATCGATGCCTCGATCCCGATCGTCCGCTTCTCGGAGATCGAGTCCACGAGCGGGTTCGCGCGGGCAGAGATCGCGGCCGGCCGGTTGACCGCTCCCACCGTGGTCGTGGCCACCCGCCAGACCGGCGGCCTGGGCCGCTTCAAGCGACCGTGGGCCAGCCCCGACGGCGGCCTGTGGATGAGCCTGGCGTGGCCCTGCCTGGAGAGCGAGCTTCAAGAGCGGCTTGACGGCCTGGGCCTGCGCGTCGGGGTGGCGTGCCTGCGGGCCGTGCGCCGCATCATCGGCGCGTCCGAGCGCGTGCCCCCCGTCCGACTGAAGTGGCCCAACGACGTGGTCATCGCGGGGAAGAAGGTGCTCGGGGTGCTGACGGAGGTCGTTCACGCGCCGGCGGGCGCGAGGACGGCCTGGATCATCGTGGGCGTCGGCGTGAACGCGAACTTCGACACGCGCGATCTCCCCGAGGCCCTGCGGGACCACTCGACCACGCTCCAGGCCGAGCTGGGCCACCGCATCGACGCGATCGCGCTGGAGACCGACCTGCTCGCCGAGCTGCACGGGGCGCTCGTGGCCCGCGGCGTCTCCCGCGAGCTGCTGGTCGAGGCAATCGCCGCCCTGCACGGCCTGGACCGCGACACCACGGTGACGCTCCCCGACGGCACGCGCGTCAGCGGCGTGCTCAAGGGCCTCAACGAGCACGGCATCGCCGTGCTCGACATCGACGGGCGCGTGTTCGTCCCGCCGCTGGGCTCGGTGATCATGCAGGCGAACGGCTGAGCAGGACCCGGCCGGTGGCGGACGCACAAATGAGCACGCCCCGGCGAGAGCGCCGCATCGCGGCGGACTCGACGGGGCGTGCGATCGGACACATCGATCACGGGCGGGACGCAGGCCGATGGCCGCGCCCCAGCGCCGCGGGATCAGACGGCGTCCTTGAGGGCCTTGAGGGGGCGGATCTTGATGACGGTCTTGGCGGGCTTGGCCTTGACGGTCATCATCTCACCCGGCTTGAAGGGGTTGGCCTTGGTGGTCGCCTTGGTGGCGGGCTTGAAGATCGACTTGACCTTCATCATGCCGGGGACGACGAACTCCTTGGGACGGTCGGCGCCGGGCTTGGCCAGGTCGACGGCCATCACCTTGCCCAGGGCCTCGAACACGCCCGCGACCTGCTTGCGGCTGAGGTCGTTGTGCTCGGCCAGGATCTGGAAGAGCTCGCTCTTCTTGCGCGGCTTCGCCGAAGCGGTGATCTTGGGGGCCTTCTTCATGGGCATGCTTTTCTTCGCCATTCGTTCTCTCCGAAAAAAGGACTGGTGCGATCCATCGCACACGGGTTCAGATACCGTTGTAGCAGAAATCCGCGATAGGTTCAACTTGCCAATCGCGAATTTCCCTGTGGAAAAGTGCTATTCTGGTCGGTCGATGGGTGTTTTTCACTTGAGAATTCCGGCTTTTTCCCGACCTGTCGGATGCGCCGGCCACCCCGATCCCTCCGAACCCCGTCCTTTTGTGGAGCTTTTGGCGTGATTCTTGAGGGTCAACTCCTGCTCCCGGACCCGGTCTGCGGCGCCAGGACCGCGCCGGGACAGCTCCTCATCGACGGCGCCCGGATCACCCGGGTGGCCCTGGGCGAGGGGCGCACGCTCGGAACGCCCGACCTCGGCGGCGAGCAGACGCTCATCACCCCCGGGTTCACCGACACCCACCTGCACCTACCGCAGTTCGACTGCATCGGCGTGGACGGGCTGACCCTGCTCGAATGGCTCGACAAGGCCGTCTTTCCCGCGGAGGCCACCTGGGCCGACCCGGACCACGCCGGGCAGGTCACGGCGCGGGTGTCCCGGCGCCTGCTGGCCGCGGGGACCACGGGCATCGCGGCGTACGCCACCGTCCACCACGCGGGCGCCCGCGCGGCGGTCGACGCCCTGCACGAGAGCGGCCTGCGCGCCATCGTCGGCCAGGTGCTCATGGACCAGAACGCCCCGGTCGAACTGCTCCGCCCCGCGAAGCAACTGCTCGCGGAAGCCTCGCAGCTTCAGCCCCTGGGCCGGACGGAAGTCGCTGTCACGCCGAGGTTTGCGGTCTCCTGCTCGGATGAGCTGCTGCACGGCTGCGGCGAGCTGGCTCGCCGGACAGGCTGGCCGGTGCAGACCCATCTGAGCGAGACTCTCCCCGAGTGCGAGATGGTCTCCGGGCTCCACGGCGGCGTGGCGTACACGGAGGTGTACCGGCGCGCCGGTCTGCTCACGCCACGGACCATCCTCGGGCACGGCATCTGGCTGTCGGACCAGGAGCGGGCGTGCATCCGCGAGGCGGGGAGCGTGATCGCCCACTGCCCGACCGCGAACCTCTTCTTGCAGGCCGGGCGGATGGACTTGGCCGGTCACGTCACCGCGGGACTTCGGATCGGCTTGGGAAGCGACGTCGCCGGGGGGCCGGACCCGTGCATGGTCCGGGTGGCCCGGGCGATGATTGAGACGGCCAAGGCCCGGCGCATGTCCGACGGGGTGACGCCGATTCCCACCCCGCCGGAGGCGTGGGCCCAGATCACCTGGAAGAATGCCGATGCGCTGGGCTGGGGGGATGAGGGTCGAATTACGGAGGGAGCGGCCGCCGACCTGGTGATCATCGACCCCTCTCGGGGGCCGGCGAGCGAGCCGAACTGGATGCGGGCCATCGATCCACTATCTCTGCTGCTCTATGGCTTCGATGAACGCTGGATCGCCGCCACGGTTGTCGCCGGACGCATTGGCTACTCGGCCTGACGCGGATCGGATAGCTTCACGAGGCGGGATAGACCGAGGAACCCGATCGGGTGCCGGGTGCGTCCGTGGACCACCAGATCCGCGAGCACCTCACCCACGACACTGGCAAACTTGAATCCGTGGCCGCTGAACCCGGCGGCCACAAGCACGTTGCCATGCCGAGGATGGTGATCGATGATGAAGTGGGCATCCAGGGAGTTCTCGTACATGCAGACGCGGAGTTCCGCGAGGGGACCGTTGCCCAAGGGCAGGAAACGCCCCAGGAACGGGCGCAGGTCGCCCTCGTCGTGCGGCCGCGGGTGGCGGTCATCGCGGTCCGGATCGATCGGCGGCCCGGGGGCGTGGCGAGCGACCTTGAGTGTGGGTGCACCGCCCGCGATCGCAGGGTCTTGCGACACGGGAAATCCATAAAACAGGTCGCCCCGCCCATCCCACTCCTGCGGCGTCTGCATGGCCCACACAGGTCCACGCGGTCCGGCCCACGCGCCGGGATCCGCCGGATGAAACCACCCGAGGACTTGCCGCGTCGGCCTGACCGACACGTGCTCCGTCCGCGCCGTTCCCGTCGCCCAAGCCCCGGCCGCGATGACGAGGTGTTTCGCCCGATGCTCGCGCACCACGCCCGCGCCCGCACCCCCGACAACGGTCCGCACGGACACGCCCCGCCCATCCGCTTCCCACTCCACAACTCGCTCGTCGCATCGAAGCTCCGCGCCGTGGCGCCGGGCCAGGCCGGCCGCCGCGCGGATCGCTCGCTCCGGCGCGAGCCACCCGGCCACGGGCTCGAACAGCGCCACGAAGTCGTCGGGGACCTCGAACTGGGGAAATCGTCGGGCCAGCGCGGCACGATCGAGCATCTCGTGGGCCAGCCCGTGCTCAGCGGCGGCGCGCCGGGAGCCGGCGATCACCTCGGCATCCTCACGCCCCATGTACACCCCGCCCGGCGTGTGCAGCAGACGCTCGCCCGATGCGCTCTCGAGCTCACGCCACAGCTCGTACGCCCGGTGAAGCAGCGGCACGTAGTCCGGGTGCTCGTAGTAGCACATCCGGATCATGCGGCTCAGGCCGTGCGAGGAGCCGCGGTTGTGGGCGATCGGGAACTGGTCCAGACCGAGCACACGCATGCCTCGCCGGGCCAGGTGCATGCAGGCGGAGGAGCCCATGGCGCCGAGGCCCAGCACAATGACGTCCGATGGCTCGGTCATCCAGCCGAACTCTAAGCCAGGAGTGCTGCAAACCCCGCCTGCACGAAGTGCCGGTCGGCGGTCAGGGCGCGCGTGAGGCGCAGGCGATCCATGATCACGAACGAGGTGCAGTCCGTGAGGGACCACTCCTTGTCGGTGCGCCGCTTCAACAGCGCGAGTCCGTTCCCGAGCAGCGTGTGGGATGCCCGCACCACCTGCGTCTGTTCGTCCGATGCGATTCGCTCGTGCAGATCGACAAACGAGCGCCGCTGCCCGCGCGACACCAGGAAGTTTGCAGTCTCCAGGAGCACGAACTCGCTGGTCACGACCCGGCCCAGCTCACCGGCGAGCTCTCTGGCTCGGATGTGGTTCTCATCGGCGGGCGACAGCAGTGCAACGTAGAACGATGTGTCCACGAAACACCGGCTGTTCATCGCTTCCGCGCCCCATACAGGTAGTGGTCAAGGTTTCGCGACGCGTCGGACGGCAATCCCTTCGTCTTCCCGATGACCGTTCGCAACCGCTTGCTCAGGGATGCGACCGGCTTGGCGGCCTTGGTCTTTCCGCGGCCAGCACGGCCCGCCCGGCCACCGACCTTCTTTGCTGGGATTGCCGGAACGACCCGTACATCGAGTCGAGCGCCATCCGGGATTCGGGCATCCGCGGGGAGCACAACCTCGCCATCTCGATAGACCGCGCGAAAAGTCATTGGATCTCCGGAATCAGATCGTAGACCCATCACGCCGCGAACAGCGCCTCCACAAACGCCTCCGGGTCGAACGGCTCGACGTCGTCAGGGGTCTCGCCGACGCCAATGAACTTCACGGGGATGGCCGTGGACGCCCGGATGGCCACGACGATGCCGCCCTTGGCCGTGCCGTCGAGCTTCGCCAGGAAGATGCCCGAGATCCCCTCCAGTGTCTTGGAGAACTCTTCCGCCTGTCGGAGCGCGTTCTGGCCGCTCGTGGCATCCAGCACGAGGATGGTCTCGTGCGGCGCGCCGGGGATCTGCTTGGCCACCACGCCGCGGATCTTGGCGAGCTGGCGCATGAGCGGGTCCTGCGTGTGCAGGCGACCGGCCGTGTCCAGGATGAGCACATCCACCCTGCGGGCCAGCGCCGCCTTGCACGCGTCGAACGCCACCGCCGCCGGATCGCCCCCCTGCTGCCCCTTGATCATGTCCACGCCCAGCCGCTCGGACCAGATCTCGAGCTGGCGTACCGCGCCCGCCCGGAACGTATCGCACGCGGCCAGCAGCACGCTCTTGTCCTGCTTCCGTAGCACGGCGCACAGCTTCGCGATGCTCGTGGTCTTGCCCGCCCCGTTGATCCCCGTCACCAGGATCACCGTCGGGCCGCTGGGAGCAAAGCGGAGGGCTCGATCCTCGGCGGGCCACATGGCCTTCATCTCGCGCTTGATGTAGTCCATGACGTCCTCGCCGCGGGTCATCCTGCCGGCGTGGTAGTCCGCGCGGATCCCCTCGATGAGCTTTCGGGTGCCCGCGACGCCGACGTCCGCCTGGAGCAGCGCCTTCTCGAGCTCGGCGATGAGCTGCTCGTCGAGCTTGCGCCCCAGCAGCAGCGACTTGAGCCCCCCCGCCCCGCTGACGAGCACCTCGCGCGTGCGCTCCAACCCCTGCTTGAGCTTGCCGATCGCTTTGGAGAAGAAGGAGCTCATGGGGAGAAGGCGTCGAGGGGTCGAGGCATCGCGGCGTCAGGTCAAAGGCACTATCGACACGAGTCACGCGGTCGCAGGCGGAGGAGGCGTCTCCTGGCTCTGGCTCGATGCCTCGGCACCCGGGTGACTCGGTGCCTCTTCCGGATGCTTCACCGCCTCCTCTTTCAACAGCTTGTCCAGCAGGCCGTTGATGAACGCCGGCGACTTGTCCGTGCTGAACCCCTTCGCCAGCTCCACCGCCTCGTTCACGGCGATCTTCGCCGGGGTCTTGCCGCTCACCATCTCGTGGTGGGGAAAG
>JADMIO012611092.1_pt1 | contig 10350 bp, 6 predicted proteins | sample 8958161 | NCBI WGS metagenome assembly JADMIO01 (sample SAMN16585339, study PRJNA669376) | soil metagenome | isolation source: Crop rotation soil | place: USA: Cullars Rotation, Alabama | collected 2011
ATGGCGATCCGGTGGTGCATCTCGAGGGATTTGGACTCGAAGATACCCATTCCGTGGTGAACAGCCTGCGTTGGGGGCCCGATGGCTGGTTGTATGCCGCGCAAGGGAGCACCGTGACGGCCAATGTGCGCGTTTGGCCGACCAATGGAGTCATGGAGTCAGGGAGCAATGGCGGGGCGCGGACCGCAGCACTCCAACACTCCAACACTCCATCCCCCCGTGCCGGAGCTGAAGGCCAAAAGAACGATAGACAGGCGATTCACATCGCCACTCCCGGCAGCCCGCCGGTCTATTCCCAAGGCCAGAACATCTGGCGTTATCATCCGGAGAAACATATTTACGAAATTTTTGCGGAAGGAGGCGGCAACGCCTTTGGCGTCGAATTTGACGACAAAGGGCGCGTTTTCTCCGGACACAATGGTGGCGACACCCGCGGTTTTCATTACATGCAGGGCGCCTACCTGCGCAAAGGATTCGAGAAACATGGCGAATTGGCCAATCCCTATGCGTTCGGCTATTTCCCGCAGATGGATGGCACCAAGGGCGAACGGTTCACCCACAATTTCATCATTTACCACGGCGGCGCACTGCCGGCGCGCTACGAGGGAAAACTGTTCGGAGTGGAACCGTTGCAAGGACGGGTGGTGCTCAGCGAAATTACGGCCGACGGCTCGACCTTCAAGACCCGCGATCTCGAACGCGTGGTGACCAGCAGCGACAGTTGGTTTCGGCCGGTCGACATCAAGGCCGGCCCTGATGGCGCGATTTACATCGCCGATTGGTATGACCGCCAGGTCACCCATACGCGCAACCAGGAAGGCAACATCGACACCAGCAATGGACGGATTTATCGGTTGAAGAAGAAGGGGGCGAAGCCAATCAAGCCCTTCAATCTCGCCAGCTTGTCCAGTGGAGATTTGGTCAACACTCTTAGCCAGTCCAATAGCTGGATGCGACAAACCGCACTGCAGGTATTGCGAGAGCGATCCCGTCCCGAAGACTTGGAATCGGTACTCGCAACCGTCAACCGAATGCATGCCATGATGTCGGCACCGCCGCCCGATCGCAACGACAAACAGGCCGTGGAAGCATTCAGAGAAGATCGCGCTTTATGGGAATATGCTCTGAACTATTTCTGGGCTTCGGCGGCGCTCACCAACAATCCCATGGCGCTTCTTGAATCTTCTTTGAAGTCGATTTCGCCGGATATTCGGCTTTGGGCGATCCGTATGCTCGGGGATGTTCGCACGGCACCCTCACTCGCTCAGAAACTGGACCGGGCGCGGGCCGGTCGAAAACATGGCGAAGTAGACCGGACGTCCTTATTTCTTACTGACGAAAACCTTGAAGTCCGCGCCCAACTCGCCTGCACCGCCAAACGTCTGCCCGCCTCGGACGCCCTGCCCATCATCTCCAATCTTTTGCGCCAAGACGAAGACGCCAAAGACCCCCGCCTTCCCCTGCTCTGCTGGTGGGCCATTGAATCCAAATGCGATTCGGACCGCGAAGCGGTGCTAAAACTATTCGAAGACTCGACACTCTGGAATCACCCGATGGTCGAAAAGGACATCCTCGCGCGGTTGATGCGCCGCTTTGCCGCGACCGGTATACATCGGGATTTACTCACCTGCGCCAAATTGCTCGACCTTTCCCCCAGCCGTACTCACAGCGAGAAACTGATGAAAGGATTCGAGGAGGCTTTCAAAGGACGGTCCGCTGCGGGGTTGCCGGACGAATTCATCAAGGCCACGCAACGGCATGATGTGGGATCGCTCCCTTTCAAAATCCGGCAGGGAAACGAATTTCTTCCCGCCGCCCTGCAATCGGCCGCCGATCCCAAGTTCGATCGGGAACAGCGGCGCCAATTGATCGAGACGCTCGGCGAGATTCATCCGCCTGCAGCGCTCGACACGCTGCTTCATCTGCTCGAGGCCGAGCGGGACGCCTCTCTGCGCAAGGCGGCCTTGACCGCCCTGCTCGGCTATGACGATGGGCGGATTCCCGCAACGGTTTTGCGCGGTTATGAAGCCTATCCTTCCGAGATACGGCCAGTGGCGCTGACGTTGCTGGCCAGCCGCCCGGCCTGGTCTCTCGCCCTGGCTGAAGCGGTCGAAAAGGGAGCGCTCAAGCCGTCGGAGGTCCCTCTCGACACGGTGCGGCAAATGCAGCGGCACAAATCCGAGGCGCTGGCGGCGCTGCTGGCCCGGCATTGGCCGAAGGCCGGACGGCCCACTTCAGAAGAGATGCAGAAACAGATCCAACATCTCACCACGGTGGTTCGGGCCGGACGCGGCGATCCGTATGCCGGCCAGAAACTTTTCCAGAGCTCCTGCGCGGTCTGCCACACCCTTTTCGCGCGCGGGGGCCAGGTCGGTCCCGACCTGACCGCCTATCAGCGGGGTGATCTCGAGACGCTCTTGCTGCAGATTGTCAATCCCAGCGCCGAGGTCCGGGAAGGGTATGAAAGCTTTCTGATCGAGACTCGGGACGATCGGAGTTTCAGCGGCTGCCTGGTCGAACGCAATGGCCGGACGGTGGTGATACGCGGACCGGACGGCCAAAATATTGCGCTGGACCAGAATGAGATCAGCGAAATGAAAAGCACCGGGTTGAGCTTGATGCCGGAGGGATTGCTCGACCATCTGGGGGATCAGCAGGTGCGTGATCTGTTTGCTTACCTGCGCAGCACCCAGCCGCTGGCCAATTAAGACGAATGAGGAGCGCGGACAGCCTGTCCGCGCGAACCGTAAACGGCCCGCAAAAGACAGAAAAAGCCGGCAACTTTTGCGCTCAAGAGGACGGTTTCGGTCCCCACATGGATTCGCGCGGACGAGCCGTCCGCGCTCCTTTGCAGACCGTCAGCCCGGCTTGGGCCCATCCTCTTTGGGCCCTCGTAAAGGGTTGGGGTTCTCTTTTTTCGGCTCGGCGCCGCGCTCCCGCCGTTGTTGGCCTGATTGGATGGCTTCGAAAATTTCCCAGCGATGCACCCCCACTTCGGTGGGAGCAACAATGCCCAATTTGACTTGATCCTTGTCGATCCGGAGGATTTTGACAGCAATACGACCGTCAATAATGACGCTCTCGTTTAGTTTACGCGTGAGAATCAGCATAAAACTTCGTCGGCTATGCAAGGCGCGCAGGCCACCGGATTTCTATCCCTGTTGTCCCTATTGGAATCCGATTTCCCACTCGTTCCCTCGAATGGCAAAACCAAAGTAATATCTGTTCTCGTCGATACATTGCTTTAAAAAACCATGCCCCGTCGCGCGGGCGACCGGAGCAACTTGAATCACACCGCGCGGAACGTACACGCACTATGGGGATCGCGCTAGCGACAAAAAAATTTGGCACCATTTGGCCCGGCAAAATTTTACCGGCTCTCCTCGGTCAGGCCGGCCAGTGTGCGCGCCTCCAACACCTTGCGCGACGGGGTGTAATTCGCGATAAATTTTTTCCGGTATTCTCCAAAGGTGCCGGCGGCCAGATGGGTTCGCAGGTCCGCCATCACTTTCAAATAAAGATGGGAGTTGTGCACGCTGAGCATGCGCAGGCCGAGAATCTCATTCACATTGAGCAGGTGCCGCAGGTAGGCGCGGGTAAAATGCCGGCAGGCAAAGCATTCACACCCTTCCTCGACCGGCCCAAAATCGGCTTTGTTGAACCCGGCTTTGATGCTGATCATCCCTTTGTGGGTGAAGGCCGTCCCATTGCGAGCCACGCGGGTGGGCAGGACGCAATCAAACATATCAACGCCGCGCGCGACCAGTTCCACCAGTTGGGCCGGTGTGCCCAGGCCCATGGCATAACGCGGCTGCCCCGTCGGCAGGAACGGCACCGTCATCTCGACCGCTTGCATCATTTCCGGTTCTGGTTCGCCCACGCTGACGCCGCCGATGGCGTAGCCGTCGAATTGCAACGCCGTCAACCCCCGGGCGCATTCCTCGCGCAACGCGGCATGGTTGCCGCCCTGGACAATGCCGAAGACGAGCTGGCCTGGACCGCGCGGTTGTTCCCGGCATTCCCCGGCCCAACGCAGCGTCCGCTCGATGGCCGCCCGCACTTCGCCGGACGATGCCGTGTGCGGCGGACAATCGTCAAAAACCATGGCGATGTCCGAGCCCAGAACACGCTGGATTTCCATCGCTTCCTTCGGGCCGAGAAAAAGGAGGGATCCATCCAGATGCGAGCGAAATTCGACGCCGTGCGGCTTGATCTTCCGGATTTTGGCCAGGCTGAAAACCTGGAACCCTCCGCTGTCGGTGAGAATCGGCTTCGACCAATTCATGAATCGGTGCAGGCCCCCGGCTGCCGTGATAATTTCCAGGCCAGGCCGGATATGAAGATGATAAGTGTTGCCCAGGATGATCTGCGTGCCCATCTCCTCGAGTTCCCGCGGATCGAGCGCCTTGACACTGGCCTGCGTCCCGACCGGCATGAAAACCGGCGTCTCAATGACGCCGCGGGCCGTGGTCAACCGGCCGAGCCGGGCCAGGCTGGTGGAATCGGTTTTGAGCAACTCGAACATCGGGCGAGACGGTGGGGAGTAAAACGTAAAACGTAAAACGTAAAACGCTCCGGAGCGCGGACGGCCCGTACGGCCCGTCCGCGCGAATCCATGCGATGGCTCCTACCGAAGCCTCACGCGTGAGGCCAACCGTCGTCTGCGTTTTCTCTTTTTCACAGGCCGTTTTCGATTCGCGCGGACAAGCGTACTTGTGGGGCAGGCATCCTGCCTGCCGGTTCACGGGGCATCCCTGCCCCGTGTTTTTCTTTTCAGTCGCCCCGGGGCGGCAAGATGCCGCCCGAACCGGCAGGCTGGAAGCCTGCCCCACGCTAAACACATACGGACAGGCTGTCCGCGCTCCGTTCGCCAAAACCCTTTCAAATCGGAAGGGCTCGTGTTTAATCGCCGCCACATGCGATACGCGCCGATCGATTCCCAATTGTTTGTCCAGAACCGTCGCAAGCTGGCCGGGATGCTTTTGCCCAATTCGCTGGCCGTGGTGAACGCCAATGACATTCTCCCCACCGGCGCGGACGGCACTCTCCGGCTCCATCCCAATTCCGATCTGTTTTACCTGACCGGAGTCGAGCAGGAGGAATCGATCCTTCTGCTTTACCCACAGGCTCCCGATGAACGGTTTCGGGAAATACTTTTTCTGCGTGAGACGAATGATCACATCGCCACCTGGGAGGGCCATAAACTTAGCAAGGAACAAGCGCGCCGGCGCACCGGCATCGAGCGCATCGAATGGCTCTCCGCTTTTCCGCCCATTTTTCACCGGCTGATGTGCGAATGCGAACATGTCTACCTGAACGCCAACGAACACAAACGCGCCGTCATCGAGGTGGAAACGCGCGATGCGCGCTTTGTCGCCGAGACGCAGCGCCGCTATCCATTGCACGATTATCAACGGCTCGCCCGCCTGCTCCATCGCCTGCGCGTGGTGAAATCGGATCTCGAGGTGGACCTGATCCGGCGCGCTTGCGCCATTACCGGCCGGGCTTTCAAAAGGGTCTGTCGATTTGTGAAACCGGGAGTGAACGAGACCGGGGTGGAAGCGGAGTTCGCCCATGAATTCATCCGGCAGGGCGGCGACTTCGCCTACAACCCGATCATCGCCTCGGGCCCCAATGCCTGCGTGCTCCATTACATCGAAAACGATCAGCCGTGTCGCAACGGGGAATTGCTGCTGCTCGATGTGGCGGCGCGTTATGCCAATTACAACGCGGACCTGACTCGGACCATCCCGGTCAATGGACGTTTCACCCGCCGTCAACGCCAGGTTTACAACGCCGTCCTGCGCGTCTTTCGCGCGGCCAGCGCCGCGGCCACTCCGGGCAAGCTCCCCCTGGCCTGGCAAAAGGAAGCGGAAAGCTTTATCGAAAAGGAGCTGGTGGATCTTAAACTTTTAACGCTCGCGCAAATCCGCAAGCAAGATCCCCGCGAACCGGCATTAAAGAAATATTTCATGCATGGCATCGGCCATCCGCTCGGCCTCGACGTTCATGACGTCGGCCTCACCGAGGAACCGATGCAAGCCGGCTGGGTCATCACGGTTGAACCGGCTATTTATATCCGCGAGGAGGGCTTCGCGATCCGGCTCGAGAACGACATTTTGTTGCAGGAAGAGGGCAACATCGATTTGATGGCGGATATTCCGATTGAAGCCGAGGCCATCGAAGATCTGATGCACCGCAAACGTTCCTGACCTGACTTCACCTCACTTTGCTTTTTTCACCCCTCCATCCACGCACCGCTCTTTTATGAAACCGTTTTGGACCGGGGTCTTCCCCGCCGTGACCACGCAGCTTAAAAAGGACGAATCGCTCGATCTCGAAGCCACCGCCCGCCATGTCGAGGTCCTTCTCGCCTCGGGCGTGACCGGCCTGATCTTTCTCGGGTCCCTCGGCGAAAACCAGGCGCTGGCCGGCGACGACAAACGGCGCGTGCTCGAGGCGATGGTAAAAACTGTGCAGGGCCGGGTACCGGTGCTGAGCGGCGTGGCCGAGACCAGCACCGCCGAGGCCTGCCGTTACGTGCGCGATGGGGAACGTCTGGGCGCCGATGGCTTCATGCTCATGCCCGCCATGCTTTACAAGGGGGATCCGCGCGAAACTCTAGCCCATTTTCGCACGACGGCGCGCGCCACCGGTTTGCCCATCATGATTTATAACAACCCGCTCAGTTACGCGAATGACATTACTCCCCAGATGTTCGCGGAATTGGGCGACCAGAAAAATTTTGTCGCACTCAAGGAAAGTTCCGGTGATCCCCGCCGATTGACCGATCTGCACAATACTGTCGGCGATCGTTATGCCCTTTTCACCGGCGTCGACAATCTGCTTCTCGAATGCGCCATTCTCGGCATCGATGGGTGGGTGGCCGGCAGCGGCATCGCCTTTCCGGCCGAGAACCAATATCTGTGGGACCTGACCCGGCGCGGGGATTGGGAGAAAGCGCGCGAGATTTATCGCTGGTTCACCCCATTGCTGCACTTGGATGTCAGCACGAAGTTTGTCCAATACATCAAGCTGGCGGTGCAGGAATGCGGTCTGGGCCATGAATGGGTCCGCGCTCCGCGCCTCACCCTGGCGGGCGAAGAGCGGAAGCGCATTCTCAAAATCATCCGTGACGGCATTGCCGGCCGTCCCAAGATTCCGAAACGCCGATGATCCCCCAACCCATGACTGTTGAGGTCCCGGTCGAGCGCCATCCGCGTGGGCTGCAGACCCTTTTTTTCACGGAGATGTGGGAGCGCCTCAGCTATTACGGCATGCGCGCGTTGCTGGTGTTATTCATGGTGGATCAGGCGAGGCACGGAATGGGCCTCTCGGACAAGGTGGCGACCGCCATTTATGGACTATACACAGCCGGGGTCTACCTGGCGGCTCTCCCGGGTGGATGGGTCGCGGACCGGCTACTGGGCGCGCAACGAGCCGTCTGGATTGGCGGCATTCTGATCGCCGCGGGCCACTTTAGTCTCGGCGTTCCGCGCGTGGAAACATTCTTCCTCGGTCTGATCCTCGTGGTGCTGGGGACTGGATTGCTCAAGCCCAACATCAGCACCATGGTGGGGCGCCTCTATCCCGAAGGCGGCGCGCGGCGTGACGCCGGGTTCACCATTTTTTACATGGGCATCAATCTCGGCGCGGCGCTCGGCCCTCTCGTTTGCAGTTCCCTCGGTGAAAAGGTGAACTGGCACTACGGCTTCACCGCGGCCGGTGTGGGCATGGTGCTGGGCCTCGTGCAATTCAGGATGACCCGCCATCATTTGGGCGAGGCGGGCCGGAAACCGGACCATCCCAGCAACTCACCCCGGCTGGACTGGGCGCTGCTGGGCGGCGCGATCGGCCTTTTGTCCCTGCTCATTGTCCTGGGCTTGACCGGCGTTTTGGTTCTTAACCCCATCTGGATCGCCGCTCGCACCACTCTGCTCATCGTCGGGATGGCCTTCGCCTACTTTGCCTGGGTTTTCCTTTTCGCCAAACTCGAGCCGCTCGAGAAAAAGCGCGTCGCGGTCATCGCCATTCTGTTTGTTGCTTCAGCCATGTTTTGGTCCGGATTCGAACAGGCCGGGTCGTCCCTGAACCTTTTTGCTGATCGACACACCCAACGCCTTTTCGCCTGGATCGGGCGCGAGATTCCCACCGGTTGGTTCCAGTCGCTCAATGCCTCCTTCGTCATTATTTTTGCGCCAGTCATGGCTGCGCTTTGGCTGACGCTGGCTCGGCGCGGGATCAAACCCTCGCTTACCGTCAAGATGTCCTCGGGACTGCTTCTCTTGGCGGCGGGCTTCCTGGTCCTGGCCCTCGGAGCCAAACGGGCCATCGTTCACGGGCCGGTCTGGCCGAGCTGGCTCATCATCACTTATCTTCTCCATACGCTCGGAGAACTTTGCCTTAGTCCCGTCGGGCTCAGCTCGGTCACCAAGCTGGCGCCGCCTCGCCTGGCCGGGCAGATGATGGGCATCTGGTTTCTGGGCACCGCCCTGGGCAATCTCATTGCCGGGCTTTTCGCCGGAGAGGTCAGCGGCGACAACACGGCGGCCATGCCCGCCCGCTTTCTCCAGGCGGTCATGACAGCCGGCGGGACCGGCCTCTTGCTGCTCATTTTTGTCAAACCGATCCGGCGATTGACGGCGGGCGTGGATTGACCATTGGAATGTTTTTTAACCACGAATGGACACGAATGGACACGAATCCGAGTTGGTAGGGCAGAGCTGCTGCTCTGCCCCATTGTTTAAAATAACGGGAGGAGCAGCAGCTCCGCCTTACCGTGCTTGTTCGTGGTTGGAACTATTGGGCCGAGCGGTAGCTCTGCCCTACCCGATCCGATTCGTGTTCATTCGAGTTCATTCGTGGTTAAGTTCAGCGCTTCTTTTCTTGATCGGACTGCTTTGCTCTGGTTTGGCTTTCCAACAACCCGCTCGGGCCGCCGAGGTGGGGCCGGTGCCTGACTCAGTTCGCCAGGAATTGAACCTGGCGCCCTTCTATCAAAAATATATCGAGGCCGGGGGCTTGCCGGTGGTCGGGTCGAAGAATGTCTCTGATTTTGCCATGCGCGAAGCGGCCTGGATCGTGACGCAAATGCTGACCAACCGCCCCGACCTTCTCCGGGCCATGAGCAGCAACCACGTTCGCCTGGCCGTCATGGCCTGGAACGAATTCACCACGGACATTCCGGAGCATGCCGATCTCAAGCCAAAAATTTATTGGGATCGGCGCGCGCGGGGTCTCGGGGCAACGCCACGACGGCCGGCCGTGAGTTGCGCCGAGGAGAATCTGCTGGGTTACCCAGGCGATCCGTATGCGAAGGAAAATATTTGCGTCCACGAATTCGCCCATGCCATTCACGAAATGGGCTTGAGCGCGGTCGATCCGACGTTCGACCGCCGTTTGCGCGCCTGTTACCAAAACGCGACCAATGGCGGGCTTTGGAAGGGAACCTACGCCGCAGTCAGCCGGCAGGAATATTGGGCCGAAGGCCTGCAAAGTTGGTTTGACGACAATCGCGAAAACGATTCCCTGCACAACCATGTCAATACCCGTGTGGAATTGAAGGAGTATGACCCCGGGCTAGCCGCTCTTTGCGCCGAAGTTTTCGGCGAAAGCGCGTGGCGTTATGTGCGGCCGGCCCGGCGTCCGGCCTCCGCGCGCGCGCATCTGGCCGGATACGATGCCGCGCCACCGCCCCGCTTTCGCTGGCGGGAGGTTCCGGTGGTGGAAAAACCGCGCGTCTCGATCCAGACAGAATGGGGCGAGATTGAGTTGGAGTTGGACGCCCGACACGCGCCCATCACCACGACCAACTTTTTGCGTTATGTGCAGGAAGGATTTTACAGCGATGGCCTTTTTCATCGAACGGTCACGCTCTCCAACCAGCCCTCCAACAAGGTAAAAATTGAGGTCATCCAGGCCTCCGCCGACCCGTCGCGTACCAACGAATTTTTTGCGCCCATCCCGCTCGAACGCACCCGCGACACCGGCTTGCGCCATCGCGACGGGACGGTCTCGATGGCAAGGGATGGCCCGGACAGCGCCCAGGACGAAATTTTCATCTGCATTGGGGCTCAGCCCGAACTCGATTTTGGCGGACACCGCAATCCGGATGGCCAGGGATTCGCGGCCTTTGGTCAGGTGGTCAAGGGAATGGACATCGTCCGCCGGATCCAGGTCGCGCCATCCGCCGATCAAAAATTAACTCCGCCCATTCGGATCCAACGGGCGGTGCGGACGCGATGAATTTGCGCTTTTCAACTGGGCGGCACCCCTCAAGCCGGCCCTCTCCCCTCCGAGGGGAGAGGGGGCGCGCCTGTCGCAATAGGACTTTCGAAGCACCCGCCCGCG
>JADMIO010945871.1_pt1 | contig 10349 bp, 2 predicted proteins | sample 8958161 | NCBI WGS metagenome assembly JADMIO01 (sample SAMN16585339, study PRJNA669376) | soil metagenome | isolation source: Crop rotation soil | place: USA: Cullars Rotation, Alabama | collected 2011
GAAGCAGAAGAAGGCGGGGGAGGCGATACCTCATTTTCACGCTGCCTTGAAAGTGCGGCCGGATTTTGGCGAGGCATTCTACAATCTCGGCAATGCCCAGTTGGAATTGGGAGCGACTGACGAGGCGCTGCGGTCGTTTCAAGCCGCCGTGGCCGTCTGGCCCGAGTGCGCGGCCGCACACAATAACATTGCCAACATTTTATTTGGAGCGGGTAAAACGGCTGAAGCCATCCGGCATTTGCAGCAAGCAGTGGAACATGAACCCAAGAATATTTCGATTCGAGAGAATCTCACCAAGGCGTTGCTCACGGAGAATCGTCTGGCTGAAGCCGCGGTGCAGTTGGAAAAGATTTCGGAAGCTCGTCCGGACGACGCCGGGCTTCACAACAATCTCGGTATCATTCTGATGCGCTTGGGTCGCGGCATCGAAGCGGAGAAGCTTTTCCGCAAAGCCATCAAGCTGCAACCTGAGGATGCGCTCGTTCATCAAAACTTGGGGGCCGTCCTGTTGGACATGGGCCGCGTGGTTGAGGCGGGGGAAGCTTCCAAACGGGCGTTGGAAATTGAACCCGCGCTGGCCCGGGCGCTGGAGAATCTGCACGACGCGACGCGAACTCTGGCGACGGACCCCAAGGCATCCAACCGTGATGGGGCGAAGGCGCTCGAATTCGCGCGCTTTCTGGAACGGATTACCGCGACGAACAATCCGGCAGTCATCGGCACGCTGGCATCTGCTTATGGCGAAGCGGGGCGTTTCCCCGAAGCGGTCGCTGCCGCGGAGCGGGCGCTCCGGCTTGCCACCGCGCAAAGCGACTCCAGTCTGGCAACGAATCTTCAAGCGCAACTTTCGCTGTATCGGATCGGTCGGCCGTTTCACGAAGTTCACAGACCTGCTTCGCCTTAACGCGACTGGTAATTTCCCCTGACCAGTCCTTGCGCTTAATCGTTGAATTTCCGCCCCAATCCCGACCTTTTAGCCAAGAAAACCCTTTCGATCCGCTGACGGGCATTGAAAAGTACACGTTTGGGGGTATCGACGGTTAGTGGGGGTTGTGCTGAATTGATGCAAGTTAACCAAACCCTTGGGCATGCATAAACCGGATTGCGCTTTGCTATTTCCACATCTCCTTGCAGACTTTCTCAATCGCTCCAGGTCGCCGATTAAATCAAAAATATTGCTCGAATAACTTGGCGCGGCAGACTGAAACCACCCGGATTTACACACTGTTTTTTCACCTACCTGTTCCCCTATGAATACAAACAAAAACACTCACCTTAGTTTTGCATCGAGTTCGCGGCTTTGCCTGGTCGCCCTTTTGGTTTGCGCAGGCTGGTTCAACTCCTCCGCTGCCATCAGACGTTGGAACGGCGGGGGCGGCAACGACAATTGGAACACCAGCGGCAATTGGAGTGCTTCCGGCGTTCCCGGCTCGGTCGATGATGCCTGGTTCGGCAACTTCGATACCACTGGCTTGGCTGGCCCCTCCGGGACCGCCAATAGCATTATTGACGCCTCGCTGACGGTTAAATCATTGTGGTTTACCAATACCACCTCCCTGGCCAATCAGGTTCACACGATCGAGATTCCCAGCGGAAACACGCTCACCATTACGGGCGGCGCTACTGATCCAGTTACCGGTGCGTCTCAAGCGATGCTCGTGGGCATGACCGTGGAGGTGGGCGCCGATCCGACCAACTACACCACCATCAAAGGAGCGGGCACCCTCACAGTCAACAGCGCGGGCAACATCACAGTTCGGGTGCCGGGCAGCAGCGGACTGCATCGAGGCACGCTGGATCTATCGGGATTGAACTCATTTAACGCCTCGATCAATCAATTGCTGGTCGGGGGGGACGGGAACGCGAGCAGTTCTGCTGGTACTGCCATGCGCAGATCGTGGGGGACGATGACGATGGCCAAGACCAACGTGGTGACGCTGGCCGCGAGTCCGGCGATGATCATCGGTGGCTATACTGCAGCGAATTTTGCTGACGGAGTTTTGAAACTGGGACAGACGAATGTATTTCTGACCGACGGAGAAGTGTATGTGGGAACTTATCGCTCCTCCGGGCTGGTCCAATTTGATCCCGCGAACGCGAACCCTGTCGCCGTGTTTCGTGGTCTGAACGGGGTGAGCCGCGCCAGTAACTGGTTGATTGGTCACAACCGTGGATTTGGCGCGACTGCTGGCAAGGACTCCTTTGGCACCGTGGATTTGAGCGGTGGCACAGTTGACGCCATGATTTCCTCCCTCGTCGTCGGCCGGGGGCAAAATTACAATAATTCAGTATCCGTCGCGACGGCACGTGGTGATCTGGCCATCAGCAAGGGGGTGTTGGATGTTTTGGATTTAAACATCGGACAACGGCGACAAAACTACGCCGCCCCGGCCTCCGGCTCGGTTACGGTGGGCAATACGGCGCAACTCATTGTTAGGGATTATATCGAGATCGGTTTGGATCGACTTACTGATCCGACCAACGTTCCGTGTTCCGGGACGTTGAGCATTACCAATGGCGGCTTCGTATGGTGCAAAGGTGATATGTATGACAGCGGCGCCGGGACCAACATCGTCAACGTCAACGGCGGGCATCTGAAGGTAGGCGGCTATCTAACGCACCCCAGTTCCCGTCCCTTTGATGAGTTTGACCTGACGAATGCGACGCTGACATTGACGCTAAGTTCCGCGAACAGTTACACCAATCCAGTGGGTTCAGTTACCAACCTGAATATTGCCCTTACCAACATCATCAATGTGCAAGGCGGTGGTTTGAGCCTGGGTCAATATCCGCTGATCCGGTATTACGGAGCGGGCATCGGTGGGGATGGTTTTGGGGTGGTGAGTCTGGGGAGTCAACCATCGCGCAGCCTGGGTTATCTTTCGAACAATGTTGCCAATGCTTCGATTGATTACGTGCTGACGAATGTTTCTGCCGCCAAATGGGACGGCACCATCAACGGGGACTGGAACATCAGTCAGACGGCCAACTGGGTTGACCAGTCCAGCAGTACCGCGACGACCTACCTCGAGAACACGCCGCCGGGGGACGCGGTCATATTCGATGACTCCGCAACGGGCACGACTACGGTGACTTTGGTGACCAACGTGTCACCGGTGCTCATCTCCTTCACGAATTCCAGCAAGGCTTACGCTTTCGGTGGCAGCGGAAAAATTTCCGGCACGGCGCAACTGAACAAGAACGGCAATGGCGTGTTGGTCATTACCAATACCGGGGCGAATGATTTCAGCGGTGGAGTCAATCTCAACGCCGGCACGTTGCGGCTGGGGCTGGCCACCAACCGGCTGCCCGTCGCGGCCCAGGTTTCGATCTTGCCGGGTACGTTGCTGGACTTGGGCGGTCAATTTCAGCAATTGATTTCCGTTGACGGTGGGGGCGATCCGTCCGCGGGAGAAATTCAACTGAACGGTGGATATTTGAATCTTACGGGTGGGACCACCTATGGCGGGCACATTGACTTGGGAACGGGAGGAACGCTAGGAGTAAATGCCTCGAGCACTTTCAACGGAAACATTTCGGGTGCCGGAGTGTTCCTCAAGAACGCGGGCACGCTGACGATGAGCGGCAGCAACATATATAGCGGCGGTACCGTGCTGGTTTCAGGGACCACCTCGCTAATCAATCCGACCGGCAGCGGTTTGGGCACGGGCCCGGTGGTGAACCTCGGCACCCTCAATGTCGGCAACGGGGCCGAGGGTGGTTTGGTTTCGAGCGTGAACGTGACTAACTTTGGCACGTTGAATTTCAACGGCATCAACGACACGTCCCTCGCGGGGATTCACGGCTCCGGCGCGGTCACCAAAAATAATACGAACACGGTGACGATCGTCGGTCCGGGAAGTTACACCGGGGTCACGACCGTCACCGATGGTGGCGTGCGGATCCTGGACGGCACGGGATTGGGCGACACTGTGGGGGCGACGTCAATCGGCAACGGGGCGAACGCGCGCGTGGAACTCCAAGGGGGTATCACGGTGTTCGAGAATTTTGGTATTTCCATGAAACCGGGTGCCGCCGGCAAGGCGACGCACTTTGTGAACGTCAGCGGAAATAATTTCCTCACTGGGACCATTACTGGCAGCTCCGGAGGCTCTTATTGGACGTTCCGTTCGGACGCTGGCAAGCTGACGGTCAACGGTGCGTTCGTGAACAATGCGCCCACCGGCACCCGCACCTTGCGCTTGCTGGGTGTGGCGGAAGGTGAATTTGCGACGCCATTTCCGACGGGGGTGCCGACCCGCGTTCGCAAGGAAGATCCGGGCACGTGGACGCTGTCCGCAATTAACACTTACAACGGCGACACGTATGTTTATGGCGGGAAGCTCGTCGTGAACGGCGAGATTCAATCTCTGACCACGGTGTGGGTTGGTGATGTCTCGTTCGATTTCTCCTGCACGCTGGCGGGTACGGGCGTGATCGCGAGTGCGGTGTTCGTGGATACCAACGGGGTGTTCTCGCCGGGCGACACTGGCATTGGCACGTTGACCATCAATAACACGCTCACCATGCAACCGGGCAGCACGAACGTTTTCAATGTGAATACGGATACGTTGGAGCACGATCGGGCTGCGGGCATGACGGCGGTGGCCTATGGCGGAACGTTGATAATCAATCCGAGCGGTCTCGGTACCGCCGTTACCAACGGGGCGTCGGCTCAACTGTTCAGCGCCGCGTCCTACAGCGGTGCGTTTGGAGCCATTGTGCCGACCACGCCCGGGCCAGGGTTGGTATGGGACACTTCACAACTCACGGTCGATGGTACCTTGAAAATCACCACCCCAACTTTGGTTGATACGACTCCAACCAATCTGACCTTTGCGGTTGTGGGCAACGCGTTGGATATTTCCTGGCCGGCGAACCAGACTGGCTGGCGGCTGGAAGGTCAGACCAACGGGCTCGACGCAGGCATCAGCAACAACTGGTTTACCGTTCCCGGCTCCGCTACCACCAACCATGTCATCCTGCCGCTCAATTTCGGCCCCGGCTCGGTGTTCTACCGGTTGATCTATCCTTAAGCGTTGGAACAAAACGGTTTCACGAGGCCGCCGTGCAAACGGCGGCCTTTTTGTTTTACTCCTAACCGAAAGATTGACGCACTAACCGTTCCAAAAATATGGGAGTCAAATTTTAAAAAAAGCTTGGCACCGAACCTCGGCAGATTTATGAACGTCACTGGCTAAACCCCCGAAACGACGAGTTGTGCTTTGTCACACTTTATCTCCCCATGAATACGACTAAAACCACCCACCTTGGTCTGATATCGGTCGCGCGCTATTGCCTGGTCGCTCTTTTGATGTGCGCGGGCTTATCCAACTCCTCCGCAGCCATTAAACGCTGGAATGGTGCAGCGGCCGGCAATGACAACAATTGGGGTACGAGCGGTAATTGGAGCGCTTCCGGTGCGCCGGGCTCACTTGATGATGCCTGGTTTGGCAACTTTGACACCACAGGGACAGCTGGCCCCACTGGGAACTCCAACAACATTGTCGATGTCTCGAGGACGGTTAAATCGTTGTGGTACACCAACACCACATTAGTCGCCAATCAAGTCCACACCACCGAGATTCCTGCCGGAGTCACGCTCACCGTATCGGGTGCCGCTACGGATCCACAAACCGGTGCGTCTCAAGCGATGCTCGTTGGCATGACTGTGGAGGTGGCGGCCAACTCGACCAATTACACCACCATCAAAGGAGGGGGTGCGCTGACGGTCAATAACAGTGTTGCCAACATCACAGTTCGTGTGCCGGGTGGCGCTTCCAGCCTGCATAGAGGCACGCTGGACCTTTCGGGATTGAATACGTTTAACGCGACGGTCAATCAACTGCTGGTCGGGGGAGACGGGCTCGCCGGCAGTGGTACCTTGCGCAGAGCGTGGGGGACGATGACGCTGGCCAAGACTAATGTTGTGACGCTGGCAGGGAATCCGGCGATGATCATCGGTGGTTATACCTCTTGCAACCTCGCCGACGGTGTCGTGAGACTGGGAAATACAAATCTCTTTCTGGCCGACGGAGAAGTGTACGTGGGAAGTTATCGTTCTAATGGTAGGCTCCAATTTGATCCTGCGAACGCAAATCCCGTCGCCGTGTTCCGCGGTCTGGACGGGGTGAGCCGTTCTGCCAGTGTCTGGTATGTCGGTTGGAATCGCGGTATTAGCGCGACCCCGGGCCGGGAAAGCAATGGCACGGTTGATTTGACCGGTGGCACAGTGGATGGATTGATTACCTCCCTCTACGTCGGGCGCGGGCAGAACTACAATAATGCCGCCGGCTTGGCGGCCGGGCGCGGTGATTTTGCCATGAGCAAAGGTGTGTTGGATGTTCTGGACGTGAGCCTTGGGCAGCGGCGAGTAAATTATGGCGCCCTGGCTTCGGGCACGATCACGGTGGGTAACTCGGCGCAACTGATTGTTAGAGATTTCATCGAGTTTGGTTTGGATCGCTTGATTGACCCGACCAATGGCCCATGTTCGGGGACGTTGAACATCACCAACGGGGGATTTGTCTGGGTCAAGGGGGACATGTATGACAGCGGTTTTGGGACTAACATCATTAACATCAACGGCGGCCATCTGAAGGTGGGTGGCTATCTGTCGTACCCCACTTTTCTATATTCCTTCGGGCGACCCTTTGACGAGATTGACCTCACGAATGCGACGCTGACGCTGAGGATTAACTCATCGATCAATTCCACCAATCCGGTGGGCGCGGTCACCAACCTGAATATTGCCACGACCAACACGATCAACGTGCAAGCGGGTGGTTTGATGGGGCTTGGTCAGTATCCGTTGATCCAGTATTTTGGAGGCGGTATTGGCGGAGATGGTTTTGCCGTGGTGGGTCTCGGTAAACAGCCGAACCGGCACCTGGGCTACCTTACCCATAACCTTGCCACTACCTCCATTGATTACGTGCTGACCAATGTTTCGGCAGCCAAGTGGGACGGCACCGTTAACGGGGATTGGAACATCAGCGGCACGACCAACTGGGTTGATTTGGTCGCCACGGCACCCACTGTGTATCAGGAAGATGAGCCGCCGGGCGACCCGGTGCTTTTTGACGACACCGCCAGCGGGACGACGACTGTGAATGTGGTGACCAATGTGTCTCCGACGGTGATTTCGTTTACCAACTCGAGCAAGACCTATGTTTTCACCGGACCGAACAAGATAACGGGTACGACGAGCCTCAACAAAAACGGCAATGGGCTGGTGATTCTGACTAACTCGGGAGCGAATGATTTCAGCGGAGCCGTGAACCTCAACGCGGGTACACTGCGCCTGGGCCTTGCCGCTGATCGTCTGCCGGTTGCAGCCAATGTGAATTTGGCGGATATCGCCGGAACCGCACTGGAACTCGGCGACGTGGATCAAACGCTAGCCACGATCAATGGTGGCGGACCTACCGGCGGCGGAATCAATCTGGGCGCGGCGAAGCTGACCACTACTGGCTCCTCCACCTACAACGGAAAAATCACGGGCCCCGGCATGTTCCAGAAGAATGCCGGGACGCTGAATCTTGGCGGTTCCAATACCTATACTGGTGGCACGGTCCTGGTGAGCGGCACCACGCGACTGATCAACACCAGTGGCAGCGGGTTGGGGACCGGGCCCGTAACCATCGCGGCCGGCACGTTGAGCATCGGTAGTGGTGGCCCCGGCGGAAACCTGGCGAGCGGTTTGGCCTTCACTAATAACGGCGCACTTACCTTCGACACCACTGATGACCTCCTTGGGTTTACCAACGCAATGTATGGTGCGGGCACGCTGAACAAGAATAACACCAATACGGTCATCCTCGCTGCTGACAGCACCTATACGGGAGCTACCGCAATCAATGACGGGTCATTGCGCATTACTGCCGGCGGCGCGTTGGGCACCCCCACCGGGGCAACGTCCATTGGCACTGGGGTGGGTTCGCGCCTGGAGTTGATGGGCAACATCACGGTGCCCGAGAATTTCAGCATTTCCCAGAAGGGCGCCGCTAACACCGCCTTGGGAGCGACCCATTTCGTGAACTTGAGCGGCACCAACACGCTGACCGGGACGATTACCGGCGGTTCCGGCGGCTCGTATTGGACGTTCCGTTCGTCGGGGGGCAAATTGGTTGTCAACGGAACGTTTGTTCTCAACACCACGAGCGATCGTTACATCCGATTGGAAGGCGATGCGGACGGAGATTGGATAACCCCTTTCTCCAACGGGAGCGGGATCGGTCGCATCTACAAGGCTGGCACCGGTACCTGGTCAATCTTGGGCACCAACACCTACACCGGTAATACTGTCTGTAACGGCGGCCGAGTAATCGTCAACGGCCAAATTCAGTCGCCAGCCAACGTCTATGTGGGCGATTGGAGTTCCGGATTGACCTGCACGTTGGGCGGCACGGGCCAGATTGCCAGTGCGGTGTTTGTGGACACCAACAGTGTTTTTTCCCCCGGCAACTCCATCGGCACGATCACCATCAATAATACGCTCACGATGTTCCCGGGTTGCACCAATGTGTTCGATGTAAACACCGACACCCTCGAACATGATCTGGCCACCGGCATGAGCTCAGTGACTTATGCTGGCACGCTGGTCATCAACCCCAGCGGCTTCGGCACTGCGATCACCAACGGCGCATCCGCCCAGTTGTTCAGCGCGGCTTCTTACTCTGGCGCATTTGAGGCCATTGTCCCCGCCTCACCCGGACCGGGATTGTTCTGGGATACCACGCAACTGACGGTCAATGGCACGTTGGGGATCACAAACGTCGCCGGAATAAACACGACGTCAACTAATTTGGGATTCGCGGTCGTCGGAAACTCGCTGAATATTTCGTGGCCGGCGGACCAGATCGGCTGGCGGCTGGAAGGACAAACCAACGGGCTCAACATCGGCGTCAGCAACAACTGGTTTACCGTCCCGGGTTCAGCGACCACGAATCAGGTGTTCTTGCCATTGAACCCCGCCAACGGCTCGGTGTTCTACCGGCTGATTTATCCTTAAAGGGGTTAAATAAGTGATTGAGTTAAATGGTTAAATGAGGACTCGTGTCCTGTTTAACTCATTTAACTTGTTTAACTCATTTCGCCAAAGTCTCCATCACGGCGTGGTGACGCGGAAGAAGCGGCGGAGATAATTACTAGTCTGCGGATCGGTGAAGAGAAACGTGCCGCCGGAAAAAGTTCCGGTGGCAATTGGCGTCCAGTTGTTGCCGAGATTCGTCGCGGCCAAAATGCGATAGGGCTGGCCGGTCGGGCCCGTGCCGGACATTGTGAAACTACCGCCGGCCAGTCTGGAGGAAATGATCTGCGGAGGCGCAACCGAAAGGACACTCAGCGTGCCATTTGCCGGATTAAAACTCCACGCGAGACCCGCGCCTGGTGGCGGAATCACGCCGTTGAAATTTCCGCTGGCGCTGGTCGCGCTGAAAAGCTTGAAGCTCTGCCCGGCGCTCAAAGTTCCAGCCACGTTACTGATGACGAGCGTTCCGCCGTAGGTCACGTTGCTTAATCCCGTGACGAAATCGCGGGCAAGGGTTTGGGCATTGATTTCCATTGTAGTCTGGCTGCCGTCGATAAGCGTCAGCGTGTTGCTAATGGTAAGGGTGCCGATGGATGTGCCGGGTGTGAGAAATGAGCCCGGAAACATTGTGACTGGGGCCGTGATGAGTCCCGAGCCCGCGAGTACGCCTTCGTAAATATCCACGCCGCTCCCGCGCACGGTGCCCGTGACCAGCAACGTGCCGTTGCTTACCGTGGTGCTGCCGGAATAAATGTTGTTGCCTGCCATGGTCCAGACGCCGGTGTCGTCCTTGCGGATATTCGTCGCGAAGGCGGCGGCGCTGTCGCCAATGACGCTGATCAATTCGCCCGCCGCCGTGCCGCGCAGCCAGATGGTGCGGGCATTGACGGTGGTGATGTTGTTGACCGCGCCGATGACGCGCAATTTTCCGCCCGCGGCTTCAAATGTCCAGTACGACCCGCCAGTGGTGAGGCTCAGCGTGCCGGAGAGTGTGTTCGTGCCGCTGACGTTGACGACGGCGGGCACGTTGCCGTTGGCCGCAGCTTTGCAAGCGATGGTGATGGCTTCGCCGATGGTGACATTGCCGGCGAGTTCCAGTCGCGCATCGGCGGCGTTGCCGATGGACGAACTACCGGAGGCAGAACCGAGCGCGTTGTTGTGCGTCGCGCGCAACGCGCCGGCGCTGAGGGTGGTCGTGCCGCTGTAGGTGTTCGCGCCGCCGAGCACCACGGTGCCGGGACCCGTTTTGGTTAGACCTTGAGAGCCGGCCAGCGCGGAATTGATCGTTCCCGTAATGTCGGTGGCCGACAGGCTCGGG
>JADMIO011222286.1_pt1 | contig 10348 bp, 8 predicted proteins | sample 8958161 | NCBI WGS metagenome assembly JADMIO01 (sample SAMN16585339, study PRJNA669376) | soil metagenome | isolation source: Crop rotation soil | place: USA: Cullars Rotation, Alabama | collected 2011
CTCCTCCGCCAGCTCCTTGCGCCCCAGCATCCGCAGCAGAAATCGCTGCAATTGCGAGGCGTGCGTGCGATGCAGGCGGCTTACGAGATCGTTAGCAGCCCGCCGCAGCGGCTTGTCGACGAAGATGACGTTACCCACTACCTGGTATTCCAGTTTCCCTGGCCGTTAGATGGTAAGACTCTGGCGGGGGGAAACCCCCCTTAACTTTTCTGAAATATTTCGAGTGAGTGGCCCGCTAATCGGCGCCTGCGGCGCAGCATTGTTGAACAATTTTAGACGCCCGTGTAAGAATTCCGTCCCTACTACACCGGTGACGAGGGGCTCCCGATCAGCAGCCTGCGCCTCGCTGCGGACGGATCATTTGCCGTGTTCGTCAGAGGCAGCGAAATTAATCAGGAAGGAGTCGTTGCAGATCCCACCAGCAATCCTGTTCAGCCGAAACAGCAGGTTTGGGCGGTCGATCTGAGAGGTGGCGGGCAGTCAGCCACACCCCGTTTATTGGGGGCACACCTCGGGGCTGCGAAGACGTTCAGCTGTCGCCAGACGGAAAATGGGCAGCCTGGGCTGCACGGCGGCAGATTTGGATTGCGCCACTGATGTCAGACGAAACGGCCTCCGCAGCTCGTACGCTCGGCTATATGCGGGGCAACGGTGATTCACCACGGTGGTCGCCAGACTCCTCGCAGCTTGCCTTCGTCAGTGACCGGGGTGACCACAGTTTTATCGGTGTCTTCGATCTAAAGCGCAGCCAGATTCGCTGGATATCACCCGATGTATCCCGCGACATTTCACCCCGTTGGTCGCCCGATGGCACGAAGATCGCCTTTATTAGAAGGCGGGGTCCGGAACAGAAGATTGCCCTGATCCCGATAGAGGCCGATCCATGGAGTATTTGGCTAGGGGATGCGAGCTCCGGGGCGGCGCATGAAATTTGGAAAAGCGGCAAAGATGAGAACAGCTCTTTTCCCAGAGACATTGGGGAGCCCGCGTTTCATTTTGGAAAAGACAGCATTTTGTTCGCTTCCGAAGCCGACGGCCGAACGCACCTCTATTCGGTCGGGATTGGAGGCGGGGACGCAAAGCTCCTCACACCGGGCGATTTCGATGTAGAAGACGTAGCGCTCGATGGGGAAGGTCGCAGCGTCATTTATTCTTCCAACCAAGACGATACCGATCGGCGCCATATCTGGAGAGTAGATCTGGCGGGGGGCAGGCCAGCGCAGCTCACGAAAGGAACCGGTTCGGAGTTTGAACCCGTGGTTACGGGAGACGGGCGATTTATGCTGTGTACTGGCACCACCGCGCGATTGCCCAAGATGCCTTACTTGGTCGACCGAGCCGGTCAAAGGCAGCTGGCTTCTGAAGCCATACCCAAGAGCTTTCCATCGAACAAGTTAATCGAACCGAAGCCGGTCGTGCTCACCGCCGGCGATGGCACCCGAATTCATGCGCAACTGTTTGTACCCAAGAATCAGGCGCGCCCCGGACCGGGCCTGGTATTCGTACACGGCGGACCTTACCGGCAAATGCTTCTGGGATTTCACTATCGCGATTACTATCACAATGCGTACGCGGCAAATCAGTACCTCGCCAGCACCGGTTACACCGTGCTCTCCGTGAATTACCGCTTGAGCACGATGTACGGCCGTGCATTTCGCGAGCGCGATAAGGGTCGTTGGCGCGGCGCTGAGGAGTACCAGGACGTCGTGGCTGCAGGGAGATACTTGCAGTCACTGCCGACGGTCGAAAAGAATCGGATTGGCATCTGGGGTGGATCCCACGGCGGCTATTTGACTGCCCTGGCTCTTGCCCGCAATTCAGACCTATTTGCGGCCGGGGTCTCCTATCACGGCGCCGGCGATTTCTCGCTGCATTTTCGCCTTTTCAGCCCAGACTATCTCGCCGTGCCAGATATCGAGGCGGCGCGGCAACTTGCCTTTTCGTCATCGCCAAATGCCCAAATTGACCAATGGCGTTCGCCGGTACTCCTAATTCACGGTGATGACGATCGCAGTGCATCGTTCGGTCAAACGGTCGATCTTGCGCAGCGGCTGCGCGATCGCAATGTGCCCGTTGAAGTGTTGGCTCTGCCCGACGAAGTACACGACTTTCTGCTCCATGCGTCGTTTCTTCGCGCGTACACGGCGATGGCGGAATTTTTTGACCGGAAACTCCAACGTATCGCTCATTAGATGGACAACGCCTCTATCGGAGGCGATCAGATGCCCGTTTTGGAACATTTGTATGCACAAAGATGTGCACCTCCTTTGATCAAAAGTTCGCCATGCATGTGACTTCATGTCCCTTGCGGCGAAGCTTGATTGGGATTAGTCCTGACCTCGGTGAGTCTTCGATCGCTGCTTGCAAGTCGGATGGCGTGGAGATTGTGTGTCCGGCGTATTCGTAAATCACATCGTTGAACTTGATTCCGGCTTTGTCCGCTACTGAACCTGGCGCTACGGCCACGATTCCAACACCGTGCAGACGCGGTCCTCCGATAACATCCACACCAAATGCGGACGCTATGTGCTCGATATCTTCCGGACCCACGCACATCATTTCCACACTCGCCGCCTCGATGAGAAGAGGAATCCCATTGTGCCGCGCGTCTAGCACAAACGGCTGCTTGCCTTCCTCAGTACATCGGTCACCGGCTTGCTCCTTAGCCATCTGCATGGCGCATCCGCCCGTACCAGTCAACACCAAAATCCCGACGGCGAAAATCTTTCTCATTGCACGAGCCTCGGGTAAACGAACCGTAGTGCCTTAATACGATTTCTTCGGATCGCTGGTTTGCACCTAGTCCACATCCAAAATCGCACTTCCGTTCAGCAAAATACCGTTACAAATGCGCAAAAGCAAGATAAGCACTTATTTTCTCTTGCACTGTTTGGATGTGACTCTCCTGGCTTACCACAACCAACAACAGTCGTTCCTGAAGAGCCAATTTCTGGAAATGCTGCAGCTCAACCCAAAGTATCTCGCCGTGCCAGATATCGAGGCGGCGCGACAGCTTGCGTTTTTGTCATCACCAAACGCCCAAATTAATCAATGGCGTTCGCCGGTACTCCTAATTCACGGTGATGACGATCGTAGTGCATCATTTAGCCAAACGGTCGATCTTGCACAGAAGCTGCGCGATCGCAATGTGTCAATTGAAGTGTTGGTTGTGCCCGACGAAGTACACGACTTTCTGCTCCATGCGTCGTTTCTTCGCCCGTTCGGATTCGAGGAGCGATGCATGATCTCGAAAAGCACTGCTCTGTCAGGCCACCTATCCATTTTTCTTCGATCTCTCACGCACTGAGAGCGTAGGCTGAACGATAAGCTTTCGCGCGCAATCAGCCTTGAAGCGACTCGGTAAATTCGGACTACTGACGCTCTAAGTGTCGGAGTCAAGAAAATCAAGCACAGATAGTCAATCGGGTGTACGCGGCCCCAGATTGAATCTGCTTCAGGTCTTTCGACGCTCTAATTTATCGATTAGGAGTAGGAGCGGTGCATACGAAGGGATGTATCGATTGGCCTTTGCCTTACTAGGGCTGGGCCATATCAAGCTAATGCGGTAGGCACAAGTCACGAGCAAGAGATTGCCCCAATGTCTCCAAGAACCGACAGTGTGTAGCTAAACTACGCCGATCGGGAAGGGAGTAGGGCTTGCCCTTAAGGGCTTGCCGCGGTACCGGAAGCTCGGTTACTGCGATTCGTCCGTCTGTAGTATGCGGAGATTGAAGATAATGATTATGAGAGCAAACGATTTTGCAAGCCATGGAACAGGCGGCGAGGATCTGATGGAACTGGGGCTTGTTTCCGAGGAAACTCGCGGAAGCGCCATTGGGCATCAGTGGGATGGTGGATTTGGGGTTAGGTGGCCTTAATTTAGGCTAAGTGCGCAGTGCTTTTTGCACTGCGCACTTTCCTACCAGTTCTTCCGAATACTGAAACTCACCACCCGGCCATACGGCTTCGCGTTGGCTGAATCATAACCAAGAATACGATTCACGAATGGCGGGTCTTCGTTAAAAACGTTGACTGCGTTCAAAGTCAGCTCAATATTTTCCAGCCATCGATTGCTTTTGGCGGTTCGATAATTCAATTGAATATCGAAGGTAGTTGCGGAGGAAATTCCTGTAATGGGAGGATTCTCGTTGTCGCGGGAATTATCGAGATAATCCATAGACAAACTCACACCAAGTCCTGGCTCATTTCGCCCGTACTGATACCACTCTACAAATCCATGCAACCGCAAGTCAGGCGGATTCGCCACAGTACCCGCGAAATCAATGCTGGGAGCTGCTTGGGTAACAGCCTGCTTAAAGCTAAACACATAAGTCCCCGTAACCCCCAAATTGAAGCTACCGTAGTGAGTATGCAACGCCTGCTGAAGCTCAATATCCAATCCCTTGAGCAGGGTCGATGAAAGATTTCTCACGCGAATATCGAGAATGACGCTCGGTGGATTAGTTATGCAATCCGAAGAGAGTCCAAAAAAGACTGGACTGCTGCAAATGACATTGACCTGTGCTTGTGAAGGATTGCGCGTGACAAGCGGACTCCACTGATCATCCGCAAGGAGAGTCTCGAGGGTCAATAATGAGGTTGGACGCCATGTGCGATCTTTGTATTTGGTAGTGTAATAAGTCGATGACAGTGTGAACCCGGAAATTAGTTCCGGAGCAAAGTCAATCCCGGCTGTCCAAGTTGTAGCGGTCTCTTCATGCAGATTTTCATTACTTCCAGCTCTCACCAGAGCAATCATCGCCTGACCATTTACAGACCGTAAGTCTGCCACTGGGATCAGCGCGGCGACATCCTGCGATTTATCGTACACATCCACCAGTGTCGGCGCTCTAAAAGACGATCCCCAACTACTGCGAAATCTGAGCGACTTGACTGGAGACCATCGCAAGCCGATTTTTGGATTAAAGGTGCTTCCAAAATCGCTATAAGACTCATAGCGAGAAGCGAGCGAAACATCCAAATGGGGAAAGACAGGAAGCGCAAGTTCCGCAAAAGATGCAGTTACGTCACGATAGTACTGCGCGGAGATTATGCTATTGCCATTTTGAATCTGATTTCTGGATAAGCTCTCGCGTCGCTTGTCAAAGCCTATTGCCAATTTAGGCGTTCCACTAGGTAAATCAGGCAAAGCCCCGTCAGCCACCAGAGAGAGAGTCCTAATATCGGACGTGGTATGTTCTCGCTGAGTGAGTCTAATCGCATCGAGAGTAGCGGGATTGGTGTTAGAACCAGACCCGAATGGATTGAAAGCAGTCTCAGGACTTGGATCGGCTAATGCTGCGTTAAGGGCAAAAAAATCAACTTGGTTTATTCCTAACCAGGACATGGTTTCCTTTCCACGATAGCCTGAAAGGTTGGCGTGCCAATCTTTTCCAATATTGGCTTTCAAGCCTAACGCACCATTGAAGGTATCCGTCCCGCTGGTGCTGTGAGCGAAACCGAATTCGTTTGAAAAATTGTAGCCTACTAGTGCAAAGGGGAGACCGCCAAATGGATCAATAAAGAACGGATTTGAGGCAGGCACTATAAGCAATTGATCAAAAGCACGCTCTGTTGCAGCCATGCGCCTATCGCTAAATCTGCCTTCTGCAAATAGTTCGACGCGCTCGCCAATTTTCCGCGAAGCTGTCAAAAATACATTGTGTGTACGCAGATCTGGCAACAAAGAGCGTCCCTCGAGTTGATTCTGAAGATTAATCTCCCCGGACAGCAACTCATTTGTCGATAGCGACTTGCCATCTTGTCCGCCGGGAATGGCAAAGGCGGGCTGTAGCGTCATGGGATTGAAGATATTTCCCGGATTACTTAAAAAACTGCGCTGGTCACTCCCCCCGAAAGGCCTCTTATCGGCACTTGCGGCATACGCGCGATCTGCCCCCGGCAGAGATGTTCGTTTTGAATACTGATACCCCAGCAACCAGTTGCCCGTATTCCAGTCACCACCAACTAGTTGAGACAGCAAGGTCTCATCGGCTCCTCCTAGGCCTGCTCCAAGGCGAGCTTGAGTTTCACCACCGGAAATGTCCCTGCGCATGATGATGTTCACTACGCCTGCGATAGCATCGGAACCGTAGAGCGCCGAAGCACCGTCTGGAAGAACTTCGATTCGATCTACCGCGCTCCAGGGAATTGTCGATACGTCTACAAAATCGCCTTCGATGCCGGAAACGGGTTGTCTGTGGCCATTTATGAGAACCAAGGTTGCCCCGGCGCCAAGACCTCGCAAATTGATGCTAGAACCTCGATTGAAATTAGTTGTATTGGAAAAATCCTCGTTAGGCCCACCACCGAAATTGAAAGACAGTGTTCGCAATACGTCTTGAACCGTGGCGTAGGGCGCTCGTTTTTTCTCCCTCTCGGAAACAATAACGAGGGGCGAGACAATATCTTTTAGTCCGCGGATGTAGCTGCCGGTGACAACGACTTCCTGCATCGCAGGCGTAATCTCAGTAGAACCATTTGAATTCTGTGTTGACTGCTCTCCCGGTGTTTTCAGCACCGTAGCCCGCCCACCCTCATTGTTCACCACAGCGCTTCCCGTACTTTGCCGCTTAAGCAATACCGATCGCTCACTTTCGAATTCGAAACTGATTCCTGTCCCCTCGAGCATCTTCTCCAGCGCAACTGATGCCTCGAGCTCCCCGTGCACCGCATGCGTCTTTAGTCCCTTAACGCTGCCGAGAGAGGCGTAAAGAATCTCCACCTGCGCCTGCTTATAAAACTCGATGACCGTCTGCGAGAACTCCCCCTCGGGGATCTTGAACATAACCGTGGGCCCGGCAGCCCAAACACCGGATACGAGGAAACTTCCAACCAGCAACAGCAGGTAAGAAAGGAGTTTTCTGATTTGTAGACGCTGGTAGTCCATAACTTCCGTGCGTTTATCCCCAATTCCCCTGAGGTTCCAAGCGACAGTCGCAGTGTGCCATGTAGCCCACCTGACTAGCGAGAGTTCCGTCGAAAATTTCTTGGGGAATAACGGAAAAACCGCGCCAGTTTCGTCTCCGCAAGATAGCCCAGGCGCGTCCAAAATAGATGCCGCGGTGCAGACGCCGGGCTTTTTCAGCGATTGCGCTCATGCCGCTTCCCGCCGCCGTGGCTCGTGCCAGCGCCGCAACCAGGCTTCAGCGCTCAGATAATCGAACAATTCCACTGTGCCGCTCGCCATCCGTGTGGGCTCCCCTGATAAAACCTCTTTGAGTTTCCTGGCATCGAGAATCTTCTCGCGTACCAAAAACCCATCCATAAGTAATTCCCGTATCAGGGACATATTTCTGAGGAAAATCGCTTTAACGTACTCTTCCATTCCTCCTTTTGTGCGGCGGATCGCAATTTCGCGTGGCATCTCATGCTGGAAAGCACGTCGTGCTACGGCACGATCCCATCCGCCGCGCGTGAGCAGATAAGTGGGGGTGCGCAGGGAAAGCTCGAGCAGGGGTTGCGAATTGAGTGGCGAGACGCTGTCCGGATCATCCGGTCTGCCAATGGGGCTATAGAACTCGGGACCGAACAGGAGTGAGGCGGCATGCCAGAGCTTGCCGCTCGCTGCCTGTCCGGGCGCGCGCAACAGGGGATGAAGGTAGCGCTCGTCTTGGCGCACGGCTTCGATTACCGCGGGCTCAAGGAGCCATTTGAACTGCGCCGCCTCCTCCGTCATGTTCCAGCGCCGGCCCAGCAGGCTCTGCGAGAGGCCTTCACGCAGCACCTTCCACACGGAAATCCGATCCATGCGCGCCGCATCGAGCGCCACGTGAAACAGCGCGGGTCGCAGCCCGTGACGGCGGATGTAATCCCCCGCGGCGAAACTTGCGCGCGTCTGATAGAAAAGCTGGTCGCCGATGGCGCCCGAGAATACCGCCGCGGCGCCGCGCTCACGGGCAAAAGCCACGCTGTCGCGATGATTGTCGAGGTAATACCAGTAATTCACGGGTGCCCCGCTGCGATGAATCCAGCGCAGCGGCTCGAGGCTCACATCACCCTGCCGAAAACGCTCAACCAGCTCGCAGCCCGCACGCTGCGCGGCGAGCTGGGCATAGCGGCGCTCGTCGGCGTCCGCACCGGCGGAATAGAAGTTGATGCAGGTGACTTTCTCCCGCGCGGGGATGTCCTGCAGGCAGGCAAGCACGATCGACGAATCGAGGCCGCCGGAAAGCGTAAGCACGATGCGGTCATAACAGGACGCCCACGCCGCCACGCAATCGTGCGCACCACGTCGTAAAGCCTCGGCGGCCTCGGCCGCATCTTCGAAGACCTCGGTTTCAGCCACCCGCAGCATGTTCCAGTAGAACTCTCGCCGCGTCTCAGCGCCGCACCGCGCCACGCATTCGCCCCCCAGCACCTGAGAGATTTCCTTGAGTCCGGTGACGTTGAGCTGCACGGCCGGATAACACAGCGCGGCGGCGAGATACTTCAAGTCCACGGAAAAGCCGGCCGGCACGAGGTGAATGGCGTCTTCCATCCAGGAGAAATAGACATCCACGCCCGCGCAGTTCATGGCGAAACAGGGAAGCGTGGCGGTTGGATCGCGCAGTACCCTGGAGGTCTTCGAAGCCGGATCGTGCAGGAAGGCGACATAGCGCCCCCAATAGCATTCGATCAGGCGGCGACCCTGGCTTTTAAGAATTTCCGCTGATTCCACCGGTGTGAAAACCTGTGGCGCAACGACTGAACCGGCCGATCCCGACGCGCGGCTGAACAGGGTGCCCAGCACCACACCCGTCCCATCACTCAGCACTCGAGGCTCGAGTGAACCGGCTCGTGCACCGGCATGAAACACTGCGAGGCCGCCGCGCCGTACGCTTATTTGCCACTCAGGCGCTCCGGCCGTCAGGCGTCGTATCAGGCGCTGCGCGGTCTCACGCTCAGCGACTTCGGCGTCATTCCAGACAAAGGCGACGTAACGGAACATGGCTTCAAACCGTCAGAATGGGGGCATAGCGCCGCACGTGATCAGGCGTGTCGTTGAACACCACATCCCCCTCCTGCACCCAGCAATGCGCGGCAAAGGGTGCGGTCTGCACGCCGAACACCCACGTGGGAAAGAATCCCCGCCGCGCCAGAAAATCGAGCAGCGCGAGCGAATCGAACAGACACTGATCACGCGCGCCGAACAGCAGCGGCCGCAGATGCAGAAACGCCTCGACCGGCGCGCGCGCGGCATCGAAATCTACCGGCTGGACCGAATGGCCGTTGCTCCGCCGTCGCCATGAGGAAACGAATGCGGCCTTGCGACGCCGAACGCGCTCGACCACCGCTTCGATGGGCTGGTAGCGCAAGGCCAGGCGCGCGCCGATCGAAGCGCGCACGAAGCCCGCAAGCTGCGTGAGGCTCACCTGCGGACGTCGGTCGAAATCCACTTGAGTGAGGGTCGCTTCGGGCCGCGGCATGGCGACCGGGCGCGCTTCCTTACCCGTGGCAGGGTCCGTGACGAGCATGCCGGCGGCGATCATCTTGCCGATCATCCCTTCGGCTTGCGCAGGCTCGGCCGCTGCGGCCGGCAGCACAGGCCAGCCCTTCACGCGGGCGGCAAGCGCTTGCATTTGTTTCGGGCCAACGCCGAGATACTTGTCGCGCTTCAAGTCGAGCAGCACGACGTGATCGTCGGTGACGCAAAGATGCACGTGTTGAGCAAGCCAATATTGCGACACGGGAGCTCCTGCGGTGCCGACCGATCAGCGCTTGCGAAACCGATAGAAAGGCTCGGCAGCATGACCCTGCACGAGCCGGCCCGTAGCATCGCGGGATTGATTCGCGAGCGCAAGCTGTTCGGGTGTGAGCTCAGCGCGCAGCTCGAGCTGGACGCTGCCTGAGCCGGAGGGAGCGGGAACGCGGCAGTGCGCGGGCTCGTTCGCGCCGCTGAACTGCCCCTGCTTCAAAACCCAGAGCAGCTCGCAGCCGGCGATAGGCTTGACGTCCTCCGCCAGCAGCGCTTTGAACAGATCGAGGTTGCTGCGGGCATTGCGCCAGCGCATGGGCTCGGCGAAGGTCCACAGGGATTGCACGATGCCGCGGCCCTTCACGAATTCAAACGAAACGAGGTGCTCCGCGAGAATGCGCTGCGGGTCGCCCGCTGCGGATTCCTGCACGTAAAACACATTGTCGCCGATAAAACGGCCGTAGATCCGCGCGATGTCGAGCTCGATGGCCGTATGCGCTTCGCGATTCAGCTGTGCATCGGTCTGCACTTGCTCGAGGTTGTCGTAATGGCCGGGAAACCATTCGAGCAGCTGCGCGAGCTCGGCTTCGCCCCGTTTCGTTTGGCTGGCACAGGCGGTTAGCCAGAGACAAAAGGTAATTGCCGAGACGCGGCGGGAGTTAACCATAGGTG
>JADMIO011222287.1_pt1 | contig 10347 bp, 10 predicted proteins | sample 8958161 | NCBI WGS metagenome assembly JADMIO01 (sample SAMN16585339, study PRJNA669376) | soil metagenome | isolation source: Crop rotation soil | place: USA: Cullars Rotation, Alabama | collected 2011
AACTATGTTGTTACGCTCCGGTTCCATCAAAGGAAACTCGTGCATCGCTTTTTCAATCTTCTGTATAGTAGGCTTAGTTTCTATTTGCATATATGTTGGATGAGAGAGTTCTAGACGAAGAAAAGGTTGTCGTTATCGCATTATTTCCGTGTTTCGTTCCGGAAAAAGATTAAATTAAGCATGCGGTCAATACGGTGCGTCTTTGGGAAATTGCTTTGATCAAATTCTTGATCATCCTCTCCTTGGTAAATTAACCGGTAATTCTCAGCTGCGAGTAGTAGGCGCAGCTCATCAAGATTGAGGAACCAGTAAGGTAAGCTCAGGCCCTGCAGATTAATCTGTTTTGTTGCATACGTGGGAAAGTTTCCACCAGCCAAACGAGCCAGTAGAATAAGCGGAGCATTCAGACCGGCCAGACGCCGCAACAAGTCTTGATAGTCGTCAACGTACTGGAGAGCGCTATTTACGTAGATGATATCCAGACCACCGCGCAGCATAGAAAGTGAAGTGTGAAATTCGATACGCGAATCGTCGGCAAACAATTGTCGGCCAGCGGTGCACATTCTTTCAAGATCGACGACGTAGTACTTTATTGAGGTGCTTTTCGGCAGGGTTGAGAGAAGTTGCACATAACCCGAACCAACCGCACCACCAAAATCAACGACTCGCACTCTCCCTGTGTTGGCACTTGCTGCGGCCGCTAGCAATGCTAGGCTGCCGTGCCATAACCGCGGTTTTTTTCCAAGAACTGCCAAGTCAAGCGCAGACCGGGTCCATGCAAGGTGCTTACCAACCTCCTCGTCAGATTCGTAGGTTCCCCCATCAGAGGGTACGTCTCGTCTGTGGGGGTAGATTCCACACCATGGCCCCGTTGATCGTGCCTTCAGACGCCTGTGTAGTATATCAAGCACAAGAGGCGGCATCATGCGCCTGATGAATTCGCGTGCCTTCAAAACCAAAAGGATTTCAAGAGTCAGAAAGCTTGGTTGTGCGCCACTCGAGGCGCGGCGCAATCTTTCCCGGAGTGTTATAACCAGGGTATGCCTGGTTAACGCGCCCTCCATTATGGAAACTAAGATGTAGCCTTGGTGGACGTGGGAAGAAGGCACGTATCCGGTGAATAGCTGCCTGTATTTGCAACTCGTAGTCTCTACCTGCAAGAAAATCTGGTGGAATCGTGACACTGGAGACGTAGCTGCCACGAGTCACAATTGGCAAATTATCTGACTCCCCATTGTGCAAACTTTCAAATATTAAAGAACCATCGTGGTCGCAGAGTAGTATGTACACATGAAGTCCAGATGTATTTTGAAAGACGTCGTAGCTTAACCTGATCTCCACAGGCTTGCCCGTGCTGAGTTCTGTCGTGCACTGCTCATCCTGAAGCACATGAATGCTTTTGAGGCGAAAAACTGGGTCAGTAGGCAGCGCTTGAAAAGCTATGTTGAGGTCAACAAGGGATTCTGTCGCCTTTCCTGTTTGAGTGTAGTGCTTAAGCACAACATCTACCGGGGCATCGTCTACCTTTTTCCCTCGATCCAACAAAATCCCTCTCTGGCATAACTCTCGAATGGCCGACATATTATGACTAACAAAGAGTATGGTTCTCCCGTCCTGTCCCGCCACTGAACGCATCTTTCCAAGGCACTTTTGCTGGAATCCAATATCGCCTACTGCTAGAACCTCATCCACTATTAGAATTTCCGGCTCCAAGTGTGCCGCAACGGCGAAGGCGAGGCGCACGTACATGCCGCTGCTGTAGCGTTTGACGGGTGTGTCCAAAAATTTTTCGACTTCGGCGAAGGCTACTATCTCATCGAATTTTCTTTTTATCTCTGCCCTGTGCATGCCGAGGATTGCACCGTTAAGAAAGATATTTTCGCGACCGGTCAGTTCCGGGTGGAACCCAGTACCGACTTCCAGGAGGCTGGCGACGCGGCCTTTGATACGAACCTGTCCTTCAGTAGGCTCGGTAATTCGCGAGAGGATTTTTAGCAAGGTTGATTTGCCGGCGCCGTTGCGGCCGATAATTCCGAGGACTTCGCCGGCCCGAACTTCGAAATTGATATCCTTTAACGCCCAAAAATCTTCCGTTCGGGGTGGCAAGCGGGGAGCGGGGAGCGGGGAGCGGGGAGAACGGCCCTCACCCTGATTTGCGCCCGAAGGGAAAACACGTTCGCCCTCACCCTGATTTGCGCCCGAGGGGAAAACACGTCCGCCCTCACCCTGATTTGCGCCTAAGGAGAAGGCAGGTCCGCCCTCACCCTGGTCTGAGCCCGAGGGGAAAATACGTTCGCCCTCACCCCGATTTGCGCCCAACCGCAAGGAAGGTTCGCCCTCACCCTTACCCTCTCCCCCAGGAGAGGAGGGGCGCCGGGGGCTGAGCAGCTTGCGGAAAGCGGACTTTGCGCGGTCGGTGAGCACATCGCGCAGGGCGGTGTAGCGCTGGCGCTCGGCCTGGTGTTTTATCTGGTACTTCTTACCAAGATTTTCGACTGAGATGACGATGTCGGACATGGGATGGAAGACCAGAGATCGGAGATCAGAGATCGGGGGTCGGAGGTCGGATCAGAAACGGACCGGGATTACGCAGCATGCTGCCGAGCATTCCGCCGACGGAGGCGCACATAGATGTTAACTCGCTCTGCTCCTGTTCCGCTATGTACTGACAGTCTCTAGCGAAATCCAAGCAGGTGTCGGTTTCGCCGTTTTCCCCGTCGCAATCCGTCAACTTGCTAATGAAATGAGCTTCATATCGTCGTTTCGACCAGGCTTCTCGCAAGTTTTGGCACACTGAGCGGGAGCAGCGCCGAATTTGGCTTGTTAGAGCAAAACGCTCTTCAGGAGGGAAGCGAAGGCTGATTTCGAATACTCGCATCGCGATTTGATATCCCAATTTGTAAACATCCAGGTCCTTTGCCGATTTAATTTGCATATATTAGTTTCTTCACGATCTCCCGATTTCCGATTACTGACCTCCGACATCTGACCTCTCTCAATATTTGACGTGGTAATAAATGGATTTCAGTACTTCGTTTTGAAAGGCTACTAACCCTTGCTCGTGTCGCCACCAGTTGGTTTGGGTGTATTCGCGCACGGGTACGGCGTCGACGGTCACCTGGGCACCCGTTGATTTCAGTTGTTTGCGGAACAACCAGCGGACGCGACGGGTGTGGAAGATGTCGGTCGGGATGATGACACTGACTAGGGGACTACTGAGCAAGGGACTACTGACTAAAGGACCACTGACCAAGGGACCACTGACCAAGGGACTACTGAGCAAGGGACCACTGACCAAGGGACTACTGACTACCGGACTACTGACTACGGGACTGCTGACCACTGGACCACTGACTACGGACGCCTTTGCGCTTGGCTCTTGCAGGACCCACGCGCGGAGAGCGAGGGCTTCGTCGTATGTGGAACGGACGTCGTTGCCGAACTCCACGATTGCGGTATCGGGGACGCCTTCTTTGAGCAGTATTTGCCTGGTAATATCGGTTTCTCGAGTGGTTAGGCCCAGGTCGTCGGTTGGACTGGATTTGGGTCGGGCGATAAGTACGCGTGGGGCGTAACCTTCGCGGTAGAGCTTTGCCGCGGCGAACGGGCGAGTTTCGAGCCCCCCACCGAGCACGACAATGATGTCTGCTTTCCCCAAAGGTTCGTTGATGATCCACGTCTTGGCCACAAAGCAAAGAATAGGAGAGCGGAAATAGTAGAAGGCAGCTGAGAGGACTAAAAGACCAAAGGACCAAAGGACAACGGACCGGATGCGACGTCGTCGCCTGTTCCCAACGTAGGACAGCGCGTCTCGCCTGTCATCTTCATCCAGACGTGGGAGCGGGGAGCGGGGAGCGGGGAGCATGGAGCGGGGGAGATGGAAGCAGGGAGCTTTCAGCGGTCGGTTGTTTGCAGAGTTTCTATCTTCGAACTCTGAACTTCTTTCAGTAGGGCCTCGCAAGCTTCCAAGACCTGGCCGACGGTGATGCGGGTGAGGCATTCGTTTTTGCGGTCGAGACATTCGGTCAGAGCGCAGCCTTCGCAGTCAATTGGCGTGCGCAGGATGCGGTGGCCGGGGCCGTGCGGATACCAAAGGCCAGGACGGTCGCGGGCTGAAAAGATGGCCACGCATCGCACCCCTACCGAGGCAGCCATGTGCATGGTGCCGGTATCGTTGCCAAGATAGAAGAAGCATCGTTTCAGCGCGGCTATCGCAGGTCGCAGACCCAAGGCTCCGGCGGCATTGTGGCCGCGGCCCCAGGCTTTTATCAGTTCATCACCAATGAGCCGGTCTTCGGGGCCGCCAAAAACGACGGGCCAGATGTCGAAATTGTGGATTAGCTTGTCGACTACTTCCGCGAAGCGAGCCAGTTCCCAACGTTTGGCCGGCATCTTTGAACCGGGAGCTATGGCCACCCATGGGCGGGCGCCGTCGGTTTCGAGTCCATTAAGCCAGGCATCCACGGCTTCCTCTTCGGCGCGACCCAGGGCGAGGTCCATGGCCGCTTTGTCCGAAGGTGAAATCGGAAAGTTGGAGGCAGCCAGTCGGTTGAGCAGCAGTTCTGATTCCGGATGGACTTCAGCCAGGGGATTGCCGTTGTCCCGGAAGGGCAGGGCGGTGAAGCCTTCCATGCCGATGAATTCGCGAATGCCGGCAAGTTTGAAGAAGCGGCGGTCGCGCAGGATTTGTTCCGGTGTCCGGCTGGTCGGCGCAAGGTAAACGAGCGTATGAAAATTTCGGCGTTTAATTTCCGCAAGCAGGCTGGCCATGCGCCACGGTTTCAGGATGTCGCCTTTATGCGTCACTGGGTAGGAAAGGTATTCATCGAAGATCCCGGTGTTCTTAAACAGGTCGGATGCGAGCACGTATTTTTTGCCTGGATGCCGGTCGCAGAGCAGGGAGATGTGGGCGTCAGGGAAATGTTTCTTCACGGCCCAGATGGCAGGCAAAGCGACGATGGTGTCGCCAAGCTGGCCGATGCGGAAGATCAGGATTTTTCGCTGGCGCGGTAAGGATTGAGGATTGAGGATTGAGGATTGAGGAGATTTGTCCCCTGACCTCTGACTTCTGACCTCTGACTTCTGACCTTTGCCCTCGGTCCTCTGACCTCTGACCTCCGTCTTCTGACTTCTGACTTCCGCTCTACCTATCTTCGATCTGCCCTCTTTTATCTGCTGTCCCAGGTAGTTCCGATAGACCAGCTTGGTCCAGCCGCGGAGGCCGCGATCACGCGACGAAATTGAAAATTCGAAATTTGAAATTGGAAAATCAGAGAGGAGCCAGTCGCGGATGGGGGTGATGAAGCCGGTTTTCTTCCGGTTCAAGACGGAGGCGGGCAAGCCAGGAGAATTGGAAATTGGAAATTGGAAATTAGAAATTTCCGAGTTTTGAATTTCTGCTTTCTGCTTTCTACTTTCTACTTGCTCGCCCACGGCGTTCGCCATATCGCGCTTGCCTGGGGGAGTGCCGGAGGCGAGGAGCGGGGCGAGATCTTTCAAGAGCTGAATATCCACCAGCGGGGTGCGGACTTCCAACGAATGGCGCATGCTGGCCCAGTCGGTGTCGCGCAAGAGTTGCTGGCGCATGTACCAGGTCATTTCCAGGGCGGAAACCTTCAAACGTGGAGAGTGGAGAGTGGAGAGGGTCGAATCGAGGGCCGCTAAAGGTTGAAGGCGCTTCCAACCTTCACGCACCATGTCCGGGTCGAGGAGGCCGGGCAGTTCCCAAGGCATGAACATGCCGCGGCGGAGCAGGTAAGCGCCCGCGTAAGTGCCGCCGTATTCGAGCAGACCGGCGTATTTGGGGCTGGTGAGGCGCGCGATAAGAGGCGCCGAAATGACTCGGAAAGCGCGACTGATGCCAGGCGCAAAGCGCAAGGCGCGAAGCGCGGAGACGGAGCGCGGAATGTCATGGAAACTGGGGTAGCCGCCGAAGAGTTCGTCGCCGCCAAGGCCGGAGAGGGCAACTTTCAGGCCGGCTTGATTGGCCGCCAGGCTGATGAAATAGCTGTTGATGCCGTCGCAGGTGGGCTGGTCCATGGCCTGCATCAGATTGGTGAAGTTGTCGCGGAAATGGTTTTTGGTAATCCAAATGGTTTGATGCCGGGCGCCATACAAAGCGGCGACTTGTTCGGCGAGCGGGACTTCGTCGTTGGCTGTGCCGCGGAATTCTTCGAACCCGAGCGTGACGGTGCGGAGCGTGGCGGAGGTTTGAGCCGCCAGGGCGGCAATGGTGGTGCTGTCCAGGCCGGAGGAGAGGAACACACCGATAGGGACGTCAGCGATCAAATGCGCGCGGACGCTGTCGCGGAGGGCAGCATTGAGGATTGAGGATTGAGGATTGAGGGGGTCGCGGAGGGAGGAAGACAAATTGGAAATTGGAAATTGGAAATTGGAAATTTCTGCTTTCTGATTTCTGATTTCTGATTTTGCCTCAGCTTCGGCCAGCACGCTGGATATATCGCAGTATGAATGCAGCTTGGGGGCGCCGTCTTGCGGAACCCACATCCAGTGGCCGGCGGGCAGCTTGGAAATGCCACGGTACAGGGTGAAGGGAGCCGGGACGTGGCCCCATAGAAAAAAGCCGACGTGGCCGGCTGCCTCTGGAGTGGTATCGATTTGACCGCCCGCGAGGAGCGCTTTGACCTGGGAAGCGGCCCGGAGTGTTTTTCCATCGTCGGCGTAATAAAGCGGTTTGATGCCGAAAGGGTCGCGGGCGAGAAAGAGCGCGCTCTTCCTATTATCCCAGATGGCGACGGCGAACATGCCGCGGAGTTTGTCGAGCATGGCTGCACCTTCGAGTTCGTACAAGTGCAGCAGGATTTCGGTGTCGGTCTGGGATGCGAAGCGGCGTCCTTTCGCTTCGAGTTGGGCGCGGAGTTCGCGGTAATTGTAGATTTCGCCGTTGAAAGTGATGACGAGCGAGCCGTCGTGATTTTGCATCGGCTGCGCGCCTGCGTCCGAAAGGTCGATGATTGAAAGCCGGCGATGGCCCAGGCCGACGCGGCGATCGGGCGAAAGCCAGTTGCCGCAACCATCCGGTCCGCGCGTGGTCATGGCGTCGCGGATGGCGGTCAACTCCTCGGAGTTAACCGGCAGGCCGGTGCGGTAGTTAAAAATGGCGGCTATGCCACACATGAAGACAAACACATGAAGACAAATTAGAAATTGGAAATTTGAAAACTGAAATCGGGCTTAAGACAAACACATGAAGACAAATTAGAAATTGGAAATTTGAAAACTGAAATCGGGCTTAAGACAAACACATGAAGACAAATTAGAAATTGGAAATTTGAAAGCGGAAATCAGACTTAACACAAAATCAGAAATTAGAAATTGGAAATCCAGAAAACTAGGATTTTGAGTTTGTGCGGTTGATCATGCTGGTGAAGATTGCAATTAACTCCGAAGATTCGCTTTCGAGGTGTTTTGTTAACTCTCCGGAAATTGCGCACTCTTCTCTCAGCAACTCTAACCAAAGCGCAGACTCATCCGCCTCCTGAGCGGCTCCGCCCAATTTCGAGGTGAATTCTAAATCGGAACGTGCACGTGATGCTTCGCGGACATGGGCTGCAACGGAGGTTCCCGAGCGCAACAATTGCTTTCCGAGCACACGCACCTCTTCGCGATTTTTTGGTAGTATGATAAATAAACGAATCGCCGCCGCGGCAAAGCCTTTAGTTCGTCCGCGGAATTCCTCAGTTAATCTGCTACTCATTGTTAGCGTTCCTTCGGATTTGATTCTCGGTTTCTGATTATCTAAAACTGCTTTTCAGATTTTGTTCCTGGTTCGATCTCTCATTTCAAATTTCGCATTTCTGATTTTTTGCTAGATCACATCCGCAAATGTTTTCTCCATTCGGCGGAAGTACCAGATGCCACTGGCGGATAACAGGACCACGAGACCACACGACAACAGGACAGCCGGCCACTCTATCGGGGTTTGGCCGCGCAAAAGCGACCAACGGAAGCCGTCGATGATGCCGACCATCGGGTTGAGGGAATAGAGCAGGCGCCAGTTTGCGGGGACGATGCTGCTGCTGAAACCGACCGGGGAAATGTATAGTCCAAATTGCACGATGAAGGGAACGATGTAACGAAAGTCGCGGTATTGAACGTTCAGAGCGCACAGCCAAAGGCCGGCGCCGAAGGCACACCCGAAGGCAAGCGCAATAAAAAGTGGCAGGGTCAGAAGTCGCAGGTCAGGGGCAAAACCGTACCAGAGCATCAGGACAGCCATCATTGCGAGGGTGATCAGAAAATCGACGAAACTGGTAATGACCGCGCCAGCCGGAACGACCAGGCGCGGGAAGTAGACTTTGGAAATCAGATTGGCATTGCCGATGAGGCTGTTGCTGGATTCGCTGAGAGCAGTGGAAAAGAATTGCCACGGGAGCATCGCGGCCATCACTAACAAAGCGTAAGGAACGGAGCTGGGCGCTGGGAGCTTCGCAATGCGGCTGAAAACTATTGTGAAAACGACCATCGTCAGGAAAGGGCGAATGACAGCCCAGGCGATGCCGATGACAGTTTGTTTGTAGCGGACAAGGATGTCGCGCCAGGCAAGAAAGTAAAACAGCTCGCGATAACGCCACAAATCGCGCCAGTAATTTTTTTCCGAGCGGCCAGGGGCGATGATTAGCTCGAGCATGGGACTAAGGGACTAAGGGACTAAGGGACTCTAAGACCGTCTTTTGGTCCCTTGGTCTTTTAGTCCTGTGGTCCACTGTCTGTCGGGGAAGGGATTCGATTCTGTTTTACTTGCGCTTCTTTTTCGACGGCTTGGATCAGTCCGTGCAGGCAAGCGAATGCTTGCCTGGATAAATCGCGCAAAGCGTCGGCATCTTGCGCCACTAGGTAGTTCAAACGACGCGCAAGATGGATAAAGTATTGCGCTTCAGACAGAGAGCCTCGCGCTATGTAGAGGAAATGAAGGTAGTCGCGCTTGCTCTCGCGAGAGGAACCTTCAGCAATGTTTGCGGGAACGGAATAGGAAGCACGGCGGAGTTGGCTCGTTAAGCCATAAATTTCCTCGCGAGGAAATGCGCGGCTGTGTTCGTAAATGGCCACTGTCAAATCATCTGCAAGGGCCCAAGCCTGAATTTTGGTATAATCTCTCAAGATTCGTTAACCATCTTTTGGTCCCTTGGTCTTTTAGTCCTGTGGTCTCTGTCGGGAAAGCTCCGCCCCGTCAGTTCGCACCGCGATTCTCTCGCGGCGGTTAACGCTTCGGCTGTGGCTGGCACTAACTCAGGGACCAAAGGACTAAGGGACTAAAGGACTAAAGGCGAATTCTCATATCCGTTTGCCGGTCTTTTAGTCTTTTAGTCGTTTGGTCCTTTAGTCTTTTTTCATCCACCAAGGATTTTCACGACGATCGGTAAAAATTTTCGGCTCTTTTTTTCCCAGCTTTGAAGCATGGTCACGCGGCCGTTGACCCGCGCTCGTTGTTCAGCGGGTAGTTGTTTCACCATCGCGGAGATGTGTTCGAGGCGGGAAAGACCGCTGTCGAGGTGCGGCACTATCTGGTCGCGCAAAAAACGAGTCGCCAGGTTGCGTAGTTCGGCGACTGCTTCGTAATGGACGCGGCGATCGCCGGGTACGTAGACCATATTGATCGCGCCGGCGTTGCGCAAAAATTTGAGTCCCATGCTGGCGGAGCCTTTGCTCAGGCCAAGCCGTTCAATCAAGTCGTCCATGGCCAAAGGGCGCGCGGAGATGAAGAGTAGGCCGTAAATTTCTCCAAGGGAACGTGGTTGGGCTAATGCGCGTGACATCTGCACGAAAAGGGCGATGACTTCCGCTTCCAACGGATTGAGTTTTCGCGTCGAGCTGCCATTCCCGCGATGTTTCGCGGAGGACTTGACTGTGAGCGACAACGGCATTGCAACGCGCATTTAACCTTAGACAACCAACTTGTTCAATATAATTTGAACAAAATATGTGTCGGGATTATTGCGGAGGTGAGTGTCCTGTTTTTTGGAAGAGGCGTTATTTATGTCCTGTTTTGGGGCAGGGGATTGAAAAAAGTTGAAAGTTGAAAGTTGAAAGTTGAAATTCGGAAGAACTGAAATGCTGAAATTGAAAACGAGAATCGGAAAATCGGAAAACTGAAAGCGGCGGAAGACGCCGCACTCCATGCGCTTCGCGACGGTTTATGCGCCTGCTTTTTTTTCTGCTATGAAACAAGATTGACGGGGCTTGCTATTTCCGACAGGCAAACCATATCGACATCTGAATATGAAAACTGAAATCAGCTTTCAATGGCGCAAGCGGTAGAAATGGGCTGAACCGCTAATCGGGTGGGTTACGACATTGTTTGTGCCGCTAATAACGGTTTGAAAGTTG
>JADMIO011222288.1_pt1 | contig 10345 bp, 8 predicted proteins | sample 8958161 | NCBI WGS metagenome assembly JADMIO01 (sample SAMN16585339, study PRJNA669376) | soil metagenome | isolation source: Crop rotation soil | place: USA: Cullars Rotation, Alabama | collected 2011
GCCTTCACGTAACGCCGCGGCCCGCCGCCGACGCCGAGCCCGCGGCGCTGGCCGACCGTGAACCGGTGGATTCCGCCGTGCGCCCCGACGACCGCCCCGTCCTCATCGACGACCGTCCCCGGCCGCAGCGCATCCGTACCGACCCGCGACGCGACGAACGCCGCGGCGTCGCCGCGCGGGACGAAGCAGACCTCCATGCTGTCGGGCTTGTCGGCGACCGGCAGGCCGAGCGACCGCGCCTCGGCGCGCACCTCGTCCTTGGTCAGGTCGCCGACGGGGAACAGCGTGCGCTCGAGCTCGGCGGCGCCGAGCGTGAAGAGAAAGTAGGACTGGTCCTTCCCCGCGTCGCGCGCGGCCCGGAGCACGGGACGGTCCGTCACCGGGTCGATCGCGATGCGCGCATAGTGGCCCGTGGCCAGCTTCGTCGCCCCGAGCTCCCGGGCCCGCTCCCAGAGCAGCGAGAACTTCACCCGCTCGTTGCAGCGCGTGCACGGGTTCGGCGTCCGGCCAGCGAGGTAGTCGGCGACGAACGGCTCGACCACCCGCGCCTCGAACGCATCGCGGAAGTCGAACACGTAGTGCGGAAAGCCGAGCCGTTCGGCGACGGCGCGCGCATCCAGGAAGTCGTCCACCGAGCAGCAGCTCCCGTCGCCATTCCGCGCGAGCCGGAGCGAGATGCCGACGACGTCGTGGCCCGCGGCGACGCAACGGGCGGCGGCGACGGCGCTGTCGACGCCGCCGCTCATGGCGACGACGACCCTCATGCCGCCTTCCCGGCGCGGATCTGCGCGACGAGGCGCGGCAGCGTCGCGACGACGTAGGCGACGTCCTCGGCCGTGGTCGTCGGCCCGAGGCTCAGCCGGAGACCGTTCCGCGCCTCGACGTCGGTGCGGCCCATCGCCTTCAAGACATGGGACGGCTCGGGCGCGCCGGCCGCGCAGGCGGAGCCGAGCGACGTCGCGATACCGGCCAGGTCGAGGAGCACGAGAAGGCTCTCGCCCGCGACGCCGGGGATGCTCACGTTGAGGGTGTTCGGCAGCCGCGGACCGTCGGCCGGTCCGTTCAGGACCGCATCGGGCAACGCCGCGCGGATGCCTTCCCAGAGCCGGTCGCGCAGGGTCGGCGTTGCTTCCTTGGCGGCGCGCGAGGCCGCACCGAACCCGGCGAGGCCCACGACGTTCTCGGTTCCGGCGCGCCGATCACGCTCCTGAGGCCCACCCGTCGCCTGCGGCGACAGGACGACGCCGCGCCGAACCCACAGGGCGCCCACGCCCGCCGGTCCGCCGAGCTTGTGCGCGGAGAGCGACATCAAATCCACGCCGAGCCGCGCGACGTCGACCGGGATGCGTCCCACCGCCTGTGCGGCATCGGTGTGGAGGACGACGTGCCGTCCGGCGAGCCCGGCGGCGACCTCGGCGACCGGCGCGATGCTGCCGACCTCGCCGTTCGCGAGCCCGATGCTGACGAGCGTCGTGTCGTCGCCGCACGCGGCGACGACGTCCCGCGCCGCGACGCGACCGCAGGGGTCGGTGCCGACCGTCGTCACGCGCCTGCCGAGCACGCGCGCCGTCTCCAGGACCGACGCGTGCTCGATCGCGGTGGTCACGATTGCGCCCGGACGCACGCCGCGGAGGGCCAGGTTGTTCGCCTCCGTCGCGCCGCTCGTGAACACGATCTCCGCCGGCGCGGCACCGACGAGCGCGGCGACGTCCGCCCGCGCCTGCTCGACGAGCGCCCGCGCCTTCGCACCCTCGCGATGTGCGCTCGACGGGTTGCCGACGACGTCGAGCGCGGCGGCCATGGCCTCGCGCGCCTCGGGCCGGAGCGGCGCGCTGGCGTTGTGATCGAGATAGACGCGCACGCTCTACCCCCGCGGCGCGACGGCGTGGCGGCGCCGGCCGACGCCGGGACGGCGCGCGCGATGGAGCTTGTAGTCGACGCTGTCGACGAGCGCGCGCCACGACGCCTCGATCACGTCGTGTGACACGCCCACCGTCGTCCAGCGCCGCTCGGCGTCGCCCGACTCGATCAGCACGCGAACGAGCGCCGCGGTGCCCTCCGCGCTGCCGAGGACGCGCACCTTGTAGTCGTGGAGCTGGATCTCCTCGACCTCGGGATACCACTGCGCGAGCGCCTTCCGGAGCGCCTGGTCGAGCGCGTGGATGGGGCCGTTGCCCTGCGCGGCGGTGTGCTCGACGCGGCCGTCGGGGCCTTCGAGCTGGATCGTCGCCTCGGCGAGCGGCGCTTCGTCGAGGTGCCGCTTCTCGTCGATCACGCGGAAGCCGATCAGGTGGAAGAACTCCGCGCGCTCGCCGTCGAGCGCCTTCCGCATGAGCAGCTCGAACGAGCCGTCGGCGCCCTCGAACGCATAGCCCTGCGCCTCGAGCTCCTTCACTTCGCGGAGGAGCTCGCGGACGACCGGTCCGTCGCTCGACAGGTCGATCCCGAACTCGGCGGCCTTGGCCAGCAGGTTCGAGCGGCCGGCGAGGTCGGACACGAGGACGCGCTGCGCGTTGCCGACCAGCGCCGGGTCGATGTGCTCGTACGTCTCGGCCTTCTTCTGCACGGCGGCGACGTGGAGGCCGCCCTTGTGCGCGAACGCGCTCTGGCCGACGAACGCCTGGCGCTTGTTCGGCTCGAGGTTCGCCAGCTCGTAGACCGTGCGCGAGACGGTGCCGAGCTTCCGCAGCTGCGCCGGCGTGACGCAGCCGTAGCCGCGCTTCAACTGCAGGATCGGCACGATCGAGACGAGGTTCGCGTTGCCGCAGCGCTCGCCGAAGCCGTTGATGGTGCCCTGCACCTGCGTGCAACCGTGCTCCACGGCGGCGATCGAGTTCGCCACGGCGAGCTCGCAGTCGTTGTGGCAGTGGATGCCGAGGCGCGCATCGGGGCGTGCGGCCCGCACGGCGTCGACCGCCGCTTCGACCGCCGCCGGCAGCGACCCGCCGCGCGTGTCGCAGAGACACAGCACGTCGGCCCCGGCGTCCGCGGCCGCCGCGAGGCAGTCGATCGCGTACTCCGGATTCGCGGCCCAGCCGTCGAAGAAGTGCTCGGCGTCGAAGACGACCTCGTCCGCGTGCTTCTTCAGGTACGCGATCGAGTCCGCGATGACCTCGAGGTTCGCCTTCAGCGGGATGCGCAGGTCTTCCTTGACGTGCATGTCCCACGTCTTGCCGACGATCGTGATCACGGGGACGCCGGCCTTGACGCAGAGCTGGAGGTTCCGGTCGTCGGCGGCCTTCACGCCCGCCCGCTTCGTCGACCCGAACGCCGCGATGCGCGCCTGCTTGAGCTTGAGCTTCCGCGACGCCGAGAAGAACTCCTCGTCGCGCGGATTCGAGCCCGGCCAGCCGCCCTCGATCACGTGGACGCCGAGGTCGTCCAGCAGCTCCGCCACGCGCAGCTTGTCGTCCAGGGTGAGGCTCACGTCCTCCGACTGGCAGCCGTCGCGGAGCGTGGTGTCGTAGAGCTGGACCTTCCGCATGCGTCAGGCCGCGACGAACTCGTCGTGCAGCACGCGCTGGGCGAGCTCCACGTAGTTGGCGTCGATCACGACGGAGATTTTGATCTCGGAGGTCGAGATCATCTGGATGTTGACGCCGGCCTTCGACAGCACGTCGAACATGCGTGCGGCGACGCCGGCGTGGGTACGCATGCCGACGATCGAGACCTTCGCGACGCCCGTGTCGGCGCGGACCGTCTCCGCCCCGACGTCGCGCGCCACGGCCTCGAGGACCTTCCGGGCCTTGTCGTAGTCGTCGCGCGGCGCGGTGAACGTGAGGTCCGTCGTGCCGTCGGCGCTGGCGTTCTGGATGATCATGTCGACGACGATGCCCGCCGCCGCGATCGGGCCGAAGACGTGCGCGGCGATGCCCGGCCGGTCGGGGACGCGGACGAGCGTCAGCTTCGCCTGGTTCAGGTCCGCGGCGACGCCGGAGACCGTGACCTCTTCCATGCTGGGATCCTCCTCGACGACCCACGTGCCCTCCTCCTCGTTGAACGAGGAGCGCACGTGGACCTTGACGCCGTAGCGCTTCGCGAACTCGACCGATCGGATCTGGAGCACCTTCGCGCCGAGGCTCGCGAGCTCGAGCATCTCGTCGTGTGCGATGCGATCGAGCTTCTTCGCCTTCGGCACGATGCGCGGATCGGCCGTGTAGACGCCGTCGACGTCGGTGTAGATCTCGCAGACGTCGGCCTTGAGCGCCGCCGCGAGCGCGACGGCGCTCGTATCGGAGCCGCCGCGGCCGAGCGTCGTGATGCTGCCCGTGTCGTCGACGCCCTGGAACCCGGCGACGACCGCGACCGCGCCCTCGGCGAGGCACGCGCGCAGCTGCTCGTCGCCGATCCGGCGGATGCGCGCGCGCATGTAGGCGCGGTCGGTCTCGATCCGCACCTGATGGCCCATGAACGACCGCGCGACGACTCCCATGCCTTCGAGCATCATGGCGGTGAGCGACGCCGTGACCTGCTCGCCGGTCGAGACGAGCGCGTCCATCTCGCGCTCGCTCGGCGTCGTCGCCGCGCCCTTGCCGAGCGCGATCAGCCGGTTCGTCTCGCCCGCCATCGCGCTCACGACCACGACCACGTCGTGGCCCTGCGCGCGCGTGCGCGCCACGCGTCCCGTGACGTTCCGGAGCCGATCGAGATCGGCCACGGACGTGCCGCCGTACTTCTGAACGATCAATCCCACGTGCAGTCCTGTGTCGTGCGTAACGGCAGGGCCCGGGCCAGCCACGCCTCGTGGCGCCCGCCGTGTGCCGTGAGGCGGATCGTCCGGCGGTCGCCCTCGCCGTACGTCAGGACGACGCAGAGGGCGTCGTCCGCACAGGCCGGAGGGAGCCGGTCGAACCACTCGACGGCCGCGACTCCCACGCCGTAGAGCACCTCGCGCAGAAATAGCGTATCCGCCAGCGGCGGCTCAAGGCGATAGAGGTCGACGTGATGGAGCGGTCGGCGCCCGCCGGCGTACTCGGTCGCCATGATGAAGGTGGGGCTCGCCACCGCATCGGCGTCGGCTCCGAGGCCACGGGCCAGGCCGCGCACGAAGCAGGTCTTTCCCGCGCCGAGCTCGCCCTCGAGGCCGACCAGCTCGCCGCCGTCGGCGGTCGCGCCGAGGCGCTCCCCGAGCGCCTCGGTCTCGGCGGGGCTCGCCGTCTGGACCTCCCGGACCACCATGGACCCTCCGGGCTAGATCGTCGCTTGCAGCGTGGCAAGCGTAGGGGGGAGCTCGTCGAGGAGGTCCCGGGCGAGGAGCCCGGCCTCCCCCTGCCGGAGGGCCACCCGGTCGCCTGCAAGGCCGTGCGCGAAGGCGCCCACGCACGCCGCATCGAACGGGTCGAGCCCCTGGGCCAGGAGCCCGCCGATGACCCCCGCGAGGACGTCGCCGGTGCCGCCGGTCGCCATGCCCGGGTTGCCCGTCGGGACGATCGCCGCGCGGCCGTCCGGCGCGACGACGATCGAGCGGGCGCCCTTCAGCACGACGACGACCTGGTCGCGCGTCGCGAGCTGGCGCGCGACGCGCAGCCGATCGGCCTGCACCTCGGCGGTCGTGATCTCGAGCTGGCGCCCCATTTCGCCGGGATGCGGCGTCAGCACCGTCGGGCCGAGGCGCTCGCGCAGCAGCCCCGTGCCGGCGATCCCGTTCAAGGCATCGGCGTCGAGCACGAGCGGGCTCCGGCACGTGCGGACGATCGTCGCGACGAGCGTCCGCGTGTCGGGATTGACGCCGAGGCCGGGGCCGCAGACGACGGCGGCGCGCCCGTCGAGCAGACGCATGAGCGCCACGCCGTCGCCGAGCGCGGCCGTGCCGTCGCGGCCGTCGGGCAGCGCCGCGGTCATGGCCTCGCGCACGTGGCCCTCGAGCACGGGCTGCAGGAGCGCGGCGCTCGCGAGCGTCAGGAGCCCCGCGCCGGCGCGCCCGCCGCCTTCCGTCGCGAGGAGCGCCGCGCCCGTCTTGCCGCGCGAGCCGGCGACGATCAGCAGATGGCCGAACGTGCCCTTGTGCGCGTCGCGCGGGCGGCGCGGGATGAGCGCGGCGACCGTGCGCGGATCGAGCACGTGCGCGGTCGCGCCGACGGTCCCGAGGCCGTCCGGGGCGAGGCCGATGTCGACGACCTCGAGCTCGCCGGTGTGCTCGATGCCGGGGTGCAGCACCTGCCCCACCTTCGGATGCCCGAAGGTCACCGTCACCGTCGCGCGGACCGCGGCCCCGAGCGGGCGGCCGGTGTCGGAGGACAGGCCCGAGGCGATGTCGACCGCGAGGATCGGCGCGCCGGCCGCGTTCATCAGGTCGATGAGCGCCGCATGCGCCCCTTCGACCGGCGCGTTCAGCCCCGTGCCGAGCAGCGCATCGACGACGAGCGACGCCTTCGCGAGCTGCGTGCGCAGGAGGTCCAGATCTTCGCCGGGGCCGCATGAGCGGACGCGCCCGCCGGCCTTCCGCCACGCCTTCAGCGCCTCCGCCGCATCGCCGCGGACCGCGTCCGGCGCGCCGGCGAGCCAGACGTCGACGGGAACGTTCGCGCGCTTCAGGTGCCGCGCGATGACGAAGCCGTCGCCGCCGTTGTTGCCGCGCCCGCAGACGATCACCGTGCGGCCGCGCTTCCAGCGCCGGCGTAGCACGGCGGTCGCGCCCTTGCCGGCGCGCTCCATGAGCGTCGGACCGGGCGTCCCGTGCGCGATCGTCCACTGGTCGAGGGCCCGCATCTGCGCCGCCGTGACGACCAGCATGGCGGCGTTCAGGGTGCCCCGATCGCCGCGCGCGCCGCGTCGACGATGCGCTCGGCCATCGTGCGGATCTCGGGCTCGCGTTCGCCCTCGATCATCACGCGCAGCAGCGCCTCCGTGCCCGAGTAGCGGACGAGTACGCGGCCGCGCTCGCCGAGCGTCCGCTCCGCGTCGCCGATGAGCTTCGCGACCGTCGGCAGCGTCGCGACGTCCGGCTTGCTCTTCACCTTGAGGTTCAGCAGCACCTGCGGGAAGCGCGTCATCACGCGGCGGAGCTCGGAGAGCGGCTTCCCCTTCTCGACGAGCAGCGCCAGGAGCGAGAGCGCGGTGACGAGGCCGTCGCCGGTCGTGTTGTGGTCGAGGAAGACGATGTGGCCCGACTGCTCGCCGCCGAGGTTGTAGCCGCCCTTCACCATCTCCTCGACGACGTAGCGATCGCCGACGGGCGTCGTCGCGACGGCGATCTTCCGCTCGCGGAGCGCGGTGTAGAGCCCGAGGTTGCTCATGACCGTCGCGACGAGCGTGTCGCGGGCCAGCGCGCCCCGCGCGTGCAGCTCGGTGGCGAGAATGGCGAGGATCTCGTCGCCGTCGACGACGTCGCCGCGCTCGTCGACGAGGATGCAGCGGTCCGCGTCGCCGTCGAGCGCGATGCCGACCTGCGCGCCGGCCGTGCGGACCGCCGCCTGCAAGTGGTCGGGATGCAGCGCGCCGGCGTCGAGGTTGATGTTCTCGCCGTTCGGGTCGACGCCGAGCGCGATGACGCGCGCGCCCAGCTCCTCGAGCACTTCGGGGGCGACGCGGTAGCCGGCGCCGTGCGCGCAGTCGATCGCGATCGTCATGCCGTCGAGGGTCAGGTGCCGCGGGAAGCTGTTCTTCGCGAAGACGTTGTAGCGACCGACGGCGTCGTCGATGCGGAACGCCTTCCCGATCTCGGTGGCCGTCGGGCGGAGCGTGTCGATCGAGTCGGACGTGACGAGGTGCTCGATCTCGTTCTCGAGCTCGTCGGGCAGCTTGAATCCGGCCGGGCTGAAGAACTTGATGCCGTTGTCCTGGAAGGGATTGTGCGACGCCGAGATCACGACGCCGGCGTCGGCGCGGAGCGCGCGCGTGAGAAACGCGATGCCCGGCGTCGGCAGCGGTCCGACGAGGAGGACGTCGACGCCCATCGAGCAGATGCCCGACGACATCGCCGTCTCGAGCATGTAGCCCGACACGCGCGTGTCCTTGCCGATCAGGATCTTGTGCCGGCGGGGCGAGCGCGCGGCCGAGCCGCAGCGCGGTTTCCGAGGTCATGGGCTCGACGTTCGCGATGCCGCGCACGCCGTCGGTCCCGAAGAGCCGGCGGCTCACGAGTGTCCCCCCACCTTCACGCGTACCTCCTGTAGCGATTGCCGGACGAGCTGCAAGCCCTCGGGCAGCGTCACCTGGACCGGGACCTTGTGCGTGCCCGCGGGCGTCCCGTCGGCGAGCGTGACCTTCGCGGCGTCGGCCGGCAGCGTCAGGTTGTGGAGCAGCCGCTGGGGGCCGCGCACCGTGAGGTCGAGCGTCGCCGGAGTGACCGTCGCGCCCTCGGGCGCCTTGATCGGCACCTTCGCCACCTCGCGCTCGGCGAGGCTCTCCTCGAGCGTGACGCGCACGCGGACCGCGTCGGGCACGAACGTGATCGACGGGTCGATGACGTCGAGGAGCACGTTCCGCTCGATCGGCTCCTCCGCGCTGCGGAGCTCGATCGGTTCCGTCGTCACCTGCTTCAGGTCCTGGAGCAGGTGCGCCGGGCCGCGCACCTCGACGAGCTCGGGCGTCGCCGTCGACTCGACGACCGTGTAGCCGAGGCCGGGGGAGCCGGCGAGCTCGGCGCGCACCGGCAGGCGCTTCATGATCGCCTTGTCGGCCTGCAGCGTGAAGCTCTGCGGATCGAAGCGGATGACCTTGATCGAGCGCGGCAGGTCCGGATTGAGCATCGGCCCGTTCAGGTCGACGCGGTTCGCGCCGATCTGCACGCCGGCGAGGTTCAGCTGCAGGCGCGTCTTGTGCTCGTCCAGGTTGTCGAGGATCGTCCGCGGTCCGCGCAGCGTGACGCTCACCGCCTTCGTGGGCGGGTTCATCACCGTCATGTTGTCGGGAATCTTCCGCAGCGAGATGGGCACCTCGATGACGCGCTCGGCGTCGCGCTCGGTCTTCGTGATCGAGTACCAGAGCAGCGACGCGAGCAGCAGCGAGATCAGCTTCAGGCCGGGATTCCGCCGGATGATCCCGCGGAGGTCCGTCGGGCGCGGCACGCGCAGGCGCTGCCACGGCGCGGTGGGCCGGCGCGGCGTGTCGCCGTCCGCGGGCCGGCGCGAGCGGAGCGCGGGAAGCTTCATTCGACGAGCAGCCGCTGCAACGTCGTCCGCAGCGTGGCCGCGTCGACGTCGCGGGTGATCTTGCCCTCGCGGACGAGCGAGATCGTGCCGTCCTCCTCGGAGACGACGATCACCATGGCGTCGGTGTCCTCGGTCAGGCCGATCGCGGCGCGATGGCGCGTGCCGAGCGTCTTCGAGACGTTCGGGTTCGTCGTGAGCGGCAGGAAGCAGCCGGCCGCCGTGATGCGCCCGTTCTGGATGATGAGCGCGCCGTCGTGGATCGGCGACTCGGGCAGGAAGATGCTCGTGACGAGCTCACGCGACACGCGGGCGTCGAGCCGGGTGCCGACGTCGATCCACTCGTTCAACCCGACCTCGTTCTGGAGCACGATGAGCGCCCCGATGCGCCGGCTCGCGAGGTGCGCGACCGCGCGGACGAGCTCCTCGACCGACTGGCCCTGCGCCATGCGATCGCGCGGCGAGAAGAGCGGCCCGGTGCCCACCTGCGTCAGCAGCCGCCGGATGTCGTTCTGGAAGACGATCAGGAAGAGGACCAGCGACCACGACAGCAGGTAGTTGAGCAGGACGTTGACGGTGTAGATCTCGAACACGCCCGAGAGGAAGTAGAGCCCGTACACCATGCTGAGCCCGATCAGGATGGGGACGGCGCGCGTTCCGCGGATGAGCTGGATCAGCGAGTAGATGCCGATCGCCAGCAGGAAGATGTCGACGCCGTCTTGCCAGCGGAAGGTGTAGAGCAGCTCTTTCACGCGCTCTCACCCATCCGCCCCGCCCCCTCGCTGCGCCGCCGCCCCTAGGCGGTGGCGGCAGCGGGGCCCGGTAAACCGCCCGAGGATTGCAGAATCTCGTCGATCTCGGCGCCGTCGAGCGACTCGCGCTCGAGCAACGCCTCGGCCACGCGATGGAGTGCCGCGACGTTGCGGCGAAGCAGGAGCTTCGCGCGCTCGTACGCGTCCATCAGCAGGCGCCGCACCTCGGCGTCGATCTGGACTGCGGTGGTCTCCGAGTAGTCGGTGCGCTGCGTGAAGTCGCGGCCGAGGAAGATCTCCTCGTCCTTCTTGCCGAACGTCATCGGCCCGAGCTTCTCGCTCATGCCCCACTCGCAGACCATCTTCCGCGCGAGGTCGGTCGCCCGCTCGATGTCGTTGCCGGCGCCCGTCGTGATGCTGCCGAGGACGAGCTCTTCCGCGGCGCGGCCGCCGAAGAAGACCGCGAGGTCGCCGACCAGGTACTCGCGCGAGTACGTGTGGCGG
>JADMIO011437991.1_pt1 | contig 10343 bp, 6 predicted proteins | sample 8958161 | NCBI WGS metagenome assembly JADMIO01 (sample SAMN16585339, study PRJNA669376) | soil metagenome | isolation source: Crop rotation soil | place: USA: Cullars Rotation, Alabama | collected 2011
GACATTTTGATTAGCATGAGCCGGCGCGGCAATCCTTATGACAACGCACAGGCTGAATCGTTCATGAAGACGCTGAAGTACGAGGAAGTTTATCGCACCGAGTATCTTGACTTTGCTGATGCGCAGCGACGTATTGGCAAGTTTATTGAAAGTGTCTATAACCGGAAGCGGCTGCACTCCGCCCTGGGCTATTTGCCGCCGGCCGAGTTCGAGCAACAACTGCTGTTGCCGGCGGAGCTTGTGGTGGTCCAGGCCTGAGTAAAATTGATTTTGCGCGCGGGGCGCCAAAAAACTGCGCGCGTATTTGATGTACAATCGATTTTCTCGACGGCGCGCGATACTTAGGATGGGCCAACAGATGCTGAGGTGAATGAAGTTCGGCGCGAAGGTGAGTTTTTTTAGGCATGAGGAAATCTATCAATCCGATGTGCGGAGAAAAGCAGAGGGCGCAACCTTGCGGCCACGCCCTCGCTCATCGTCTTGATGAGTTTCCGGTTGGTTATTCCTTGGCGAGTTGCTCTCCAGCAGAGCTCGCCTCCGCTTCACCAACCGGGCTGATTGTCAACAACGGTCCAGTCGAAAGCAAGCACCTTTTTCGCTGGGCCAAGGGAGTGTCTTAACTTTTTGTCTCACATAAGGGGTGCACCCCATTACAGTGCTTCCTGACCCTTAACTTTGGGGTAGTTCTAGTTTCGATATTCCTCCGGTTGTGCGTTGATCGTTCGGCCTGCGCGAAGAATTTGATCCGCTGCGCGAAAGATTTTTTGGGCGCTCATTTCGGGGATTGCCTCGGCGTTATCTTCTACGCCACGACGCAACCAGTTTTGGGTCTTGTTAACACATCGGCGTGTTGTCTTCGGATCGGAGTGGCCCAAAACATGGCCAACAAAAACAAGCTCCATCTGTCTAGCAAGCCTGGTTGCAGCTGTATGACGCAGATCGTGAAATCGCACATGGTCCAAATCCGCATCTTTGCGAGCCGCTTCCCAGCTATCCTTCACGTTTGTACTAACGCCAAACACGAGCTCATCGTCTCCTGTATCAAGCGCCGCAACTACCAATGCTTTTAAATGGCGGCGGCTGCGAATTGAACAAGCTTCCAATAAACGTTGCTCTTCAGCAGGGGTTAGGATCGTCTCACGTTCACGCTCATCTGCAGTCGTGATCAGCTCGCCCTTCCGCGCTTTAGCAAACGGATTAACGACAATCCAATCATTGACCATCGCCTCATTCAAAATTGCCCTCAAGGTCGACAAAATTCGATTAGCCGTAGGTATCTCCCGATCCTTTAGCAGTTCTTTCCGAAAGGCCCTAAGGGATGCAACGTTGATCTCACAAACCTTCATTCCACCAATGTATTCCGCTTCCTTTCCCTCCCCCTGCTTGACGGATCTAAAGAACGCCGCGATCGTTTTAATATGAGACTCAACCGTTTTGAACGATCTGACGCCACCCTTCTTTCGCCCCTCACCATCGTATACAGGCTCGTAATAACGCGTCTTCAAACAGTGCTCCAACAACACTCCAATGGTCATACCCTGGGCCTCAATTACCGCTTTGCCCCAGACAAGAACTTCTGCTCCAAAGATTTGAGCTTCCGCTGCGCTTCCGACCTGGACTCCGCGCTTCTGCACATCTCTCCGCCTTCATTAGTAGCCTCATCTTCCCATATCAGGCGCGCAAGCCATTCTTGCCGACCTCGATTTTTACGTTTACGGATGTACGTGTAGTACCGCATGTAAGGGACTCTCCTTTCCCAATCAGCAACCTTCGCATTCCGTGTTCCAGGTGGACCACGACTAGAAATTTCATTTTTTTGGGACAGGACTTGGGACAGGATTCTCTGAGGGAACGCGATACGCGTTTTCCTAAGGAAATCTGGAGCGGGCGACGGGATTCGAACCCGCAACCCTCAGCTTGGGAATCTAATCCCAGGTTCCGAAGTATGAATTACTATGCCTTGGTCCATAATAGACACGTCGCCTTTAATGATCTGGAAAGATGGTGCCTAAGGCGACTCGAACCCGCAAGAGTACATCACTCTAGCTTTAAGATCTGGGCGCTCTTCCTGTCTTCCTGGGCTTTGCTTTAGGTTGTTGTTGCGCTTGTTGCAAACACGCATCTGCCAACGCAAGGGTCGATATAGCGCGCTGAAGTTTGTCAGTCAGAGCACTGCTTTGAGATAGGGCAGTGTCGAAATCGATCTTTGCCATTTCACGGAACATACTTTCCGGATCTAGTCCCGGCATGTAGAACCGGAGCGGATAGTGGCCCGACCTGTCCTTTCTTTCAACCATTTTTATCTGAGTTTGATTATCTCTGGAAAAATCCGGAAACTCGATGCGGTTAATGCAATTGATGGCGTCTGTCAAAAGTGAGATTGCCCGACCGAGATCGATTTTGGCGTAGAGCTTAGAGGCCGTTAGCAAGGTGCGTGCGGCAAAAATCGTCACGCCGGCTTTTTTTGCTTCGGTTATTGCCTCGTCAAGCACTTCGCGCGCATGAGTCTGCGTCTCATTCCTGTTAAATAATCCCTTTGCGATCTCGAGGTGAAGATAAGCGCGTTGCTCCTCCCCTTCAATCTGAGAGGCAAGTCTTTCAGCCTCCTCAAAGTTTTTGTCTTTGACAGCTGCTGTGGCGCGGCGAAAGTAGATCCACTCTACTAAACGTATGCGTAGATTTGAGTCGCTAACCTTGTCAATGGCCTGAATCACTCCCGCCAGACTCTGTGTATCGGATGCAGCACTCAAAACTGCCATAGCAATGAGTTCATCGCGTTGGTTTACATCAGGTACTTTCTGTGCCGACTCGATTTGTTCGTCAAAGGTTTTCTCCTGCGAAATGGAAACCTCCCGGCCCGGTTGCATGAGTAGATTCTGAGTGTCGACCGAAAGCGACACCAAAATCTTCTCTCGTGTTTGCGTCAACGCAGGCAATAAACCAGGTAGAGATTCTCGTACCTGAGGTTCGAGTTTAATCAACCCTTGCAAGAGATGTACTGTGCCAGGCAGCACTGTTCCGCCGGGATCTCGATAGTTATCACCTTGGTCCAATGGCGTTTCCAGTGCTTGTTGCGCGCGACGCAGCAGAACCTGAACGAACAGCCGTTGCAGAGATCGATTGGCGACGAAATTGGCTGGAACCACATATGATTCGAAAGTCGGAGTGTTGACCGTCTCGCTCCAGGCGAACGGATAGGCCTGCAAGTAGAGAAATTCTCGCATTGGTTTGTCGCCGTAAGCCGCGAGTGCCTGAGCGTAGAATTGATCGGCTGCTTGCTGATTAACTTCAGCGAGCCGATAGAGAAAACGAGTTAGCGTGCCACTAGCTGGATAATTCAGACTAGTCCTGGCAAGATCAAAGGCTGCATTAAGATCCGCAGAGATCATTTGATTTGCGGAATCCAGCAGCCTTTCCACTGTTAATAAGTCGTTAAATGAGTTTCTAGTTGAAGATGTCTCTCCAGCTTCGGTATCCAGCATTTGCCGTAATAACTCTTTCGCCCATGCGGAATCGCGCTTGGCAACCGCACGAATGACGACGTATCGCTGATCAGGAATCTGCAATCTCAGAATTAATGATCGAGGGCCTTTCTGCTCGTTCTCTTTTTCATTCTCCGTAGCTAATTCAAAGGCCTCAGTAAAAACTGTGCGCGCTCTATCCTGCTCGTAAGGCCATAACACATCCGCTGCTCGAATAAGAACAGTAATGCGTTGGATAGAATTTTTGAAAGTCTTAGTGAGGTCGATCTGCTGCTTAATCATCTCGATCGCGTCGTCTCGGTTACAGAGCGGAGACTCTCGAGATCCAAGGGGTTTCGATTGCGCCAATACTTCCCGCGGGATTACGCCGAGGACGAAAACGCTGAGCAGAACCACCCATTGAAGGTTGATCGCGATCTCTCGACCGGGATAGTTCTTGCAATTTCGAGAACACAATGAGTTGTGCATATTGTGAGCGGCGCTAGTAGTTTTTGTGCAGACCTATTGGCTTAGTGCCGCACCATCGCCCTGACATCGTAAACGCTTGAATAATAGGAACGTTCCCCAAAGTTGGCTGAACGCCGCAGGCTTCTCCCACACGCCGGTGAGTAAGTGGGCTTACTCACTTCCTGAAGTCAAGCCCGGCAGTTGCATCCCAAAATAAGCTTCCACTTCCGAACGCAAGCTGTCAACGTAAGCACCCGCCCATACTTTTAAGATCTCACCTTCTGGCGAAACAATGATGGTTTGTGGCGTACCTCCGAGTCCGAGCGATTGAATAGTCTCGGCTGTCAGTCGGGCATAGACTGGGAATTTGAGGTGATGCTCCTCAACGTATTCCTTTAATCCGGCTTCGGCCAGCGAGAGTCCGACAAACCGAAAATCGTTCGCTTTCGTTTCCGCCAGCGTGTCAATGTTCGTTTGATTACGTCTACACCATATGCAACTAGGCGTTATCACATAAAACACAGTAGGTTTATTAGTTCCGTTGTAGGAGATAGTAACTAGCTTTCCATCGAGGCCTACGGCGGTAACAGGATCGACCTTCATACCAGGTGAAAGCTTCACGGTATCGTCTTGGACATTGCCCCGCTTAACCTTCCACCCTAAATACACATTTAGAGACAGCGACGCTACTAAGAGCAGCAATAGAAAACCGTCAGGCCTGATACTCCGGACACGAGAAGTCTGAGGGTCTGAATCGACATTATTCATCTTTTTCCTGCTCCTTTGGATGTAGTTCGCCACGTAGCAAAACTATATTCGGCGGTATACCATCCGCAGCGACGGTGTGAGGGTGGCGGTTGGTTCATATCCTTAAGCTAGCTTGGTTGCCGGGGCAAGCTTGGTGCCAGGTTGGTTGTCGCGCAAACATGCTTTGCGCGTGCCCCTTCAATAAAACGCAATCGTCGGAACTACGCCTATAGTCAGCCGGATTCTATCCGAATCGGGCAGGTGAACCGCCATCTCTTCAATTTCCAGGACCTGGACCCGATCCAGGACATCTACGTGGAGGCGGACAGGGAGACGGACAGCCAGGGTCATCATTCCATACACAACGTAAGCATTGTTGATTCTGAAATAAACAGACGCACCGTTGCCCAAGCTGACATTGGTTATCCATACCTCCGCCACAGGTACAGCTAGCGGCGTGAATATTCGCTGGCGCAAACGCGATGTAAACGCTCAAAGCTAACAGGCACAAGACACTTGCCACTAACCTCATTAGCATGGTTCTTCTTGGTAGGCTCATCGGAATACTCCTTGGTGAGTTGAGTGGGGAACTTATGAACCTTTTGTAGGTGAAAGTCAATAAAAATTAAGCACTGTTGGCTGGAATCGTTGCGAATGCATGCCGATAGTACGCCCCTTTATTCCGCTGCAAAGATTTTAGCAAGCTGGTGCCGAACGGAGTTGCCCCGTCTGTATGGTCTTCTGCTCCACTACATTTACTCCGAGCCTTTTGGCGAGGCCCGTTACTTCTCAGCGCATACGACGTTGTGATTCTAGTCTGATACTGGAAGAGCGATGGGTGGCAGCAGATTCATCCACCGCTGAGTGCTCCACGTTCCAGTCATATCTGACAATCCTTTCGCTGTCCTCAGTCAATAGTTACCATAGTCCTGACCTTGTAATTCACCAATTAGCAATTCCATCGAGCAACAGCGGTGGCTGAATACAGATCGTTTGCATTACGGGTCCGGATAAGATTCTGGGCGTCACTTAAAAAGTAGAAAAACTACGTGTGGAAGGAATAGATCGTTTTGGATCAACGGGAAAGCGAGGGGATCGCTGAAATTTATGATTTTGCCGAATAGAAATGGTAGGCGCGTGCGGATTTGAACCGCAGACCCCTACCGTGTCAACGATCCGCTCTACCCTCAAAACCCTTCGGAATACTGGGCATTCTAGCATATTTCGCGCTCAACCCGCACAAATACCCGCACAAAAACACGCAAACTCAACAGCTCCCTTCCCTTTGCTGCTGTGCTATAGTTCCATTAGCTCTCCTCCACCTTCCACCGCTCCTCAACACCAGTTAATTTCAACCCCGAGAGAACTTCGATGAGAAACTACACAGAAGGTGTCTACAAACGTAAACGTAACGGCAAGATCGTTTTCGATGGAGTGCTCGCTTACTAGGACGAGACCGGTAAACGAAAGTTCGCCCACCGCGAACGTAATAAAGAGAGCTTAGCCAGAGAAGCAATCCGACAGCTGCGCAAGCAGCTCGAGAAACGTGGCCCCAAAGCCGTCAAGAACAAAGTCGTCACCTTTGCTCACTTAGCTGACTATTGCGAGACGGAAATCTACGTGCAGGCGGAACACAACGAAGCAGGCGACAAGACTAATTCGGGCGTGCAAAAACCGTCCACATACAAATCACATATCAAACATTTCCGACAGTTCTTCGCGGGCAGGAAGCTCAAGGACCTTTCGGTCGCTGACCTAAAAAGATATCGATCGCACCGACTTCGCAGCACCCGAAGGGGACCAAACAACACCGAAGTTAACATCAAGCCTGCAACCGCTGCCCGTGAATTGAACACCCTTCGAGCTATGTTGAATGAGGCCGTACGCAATAAATGGCTTGACGAAAACCCCTTCGCGTTTGCCAGAAAGAACGAAGTGATCAAAGCCAGCGATCGGAAGAAACGAAATCTTTTTCTGACCTTTAGCCAGGAGATCAAACTACTCCGAGCGTGTCAGACTGAAGATCGCAGACACTTGCGAGCACTCATCATTGTCGCTGTCGATACTGGCGCCCGCTTCGGCGAATTGATAAAACTAAAAAAGGCTCAAATAGATTTTACTGGCTCTGGCACCATCTACGGATTGCTCAACTATAAAGACCTCGGCGGCGACAAGCAGACTCGTAACGCCAAGATGACGCCACGAGTCCGAGAAGCACTTTTAGATGTAATCAAGAACCCACCCCCAAAAGCTTTCAAAGTTCAGCGTGGGAAACAACCACCCGCTGACTTAGTATTCGGAATAACCAGCAACGTCCGCACTGCATGGGCAGGCGCGCTGGACGATGCCGGTCTCACTCATGTCGGCCTACACTTCCACGACTTGAGGCACACGCCCGGAACGCGAGTCAAAAAGATGATCGATCTCCTCGACATCGCCAACGCACTTGGTCATAAAGATCCGAAAACGACAGCCCAGATCTACATCAACCACACCGATGAAGATTTGATCGATTTTGCTAGAGCCGTGGAACAGGCCGTTGAAGCAGGATATAAAGAAGCAATGTCCGAGGACGTTGAGGCTGATCTCGAATCAAGTCTGGTTAGCTAATAATGAGGTGATTCGTAATGTGGCGCTGTTCAGATTTGTAGCTTCGTAGCTCGTCCCAATCTAAACTGCACCAAGGGGGTTATGATGGGTACATTATCTCCAGCGCAAATAGATCGCGACAAGATACTTATGTCGCATCACGAGATTCGGGAGAAGTATCTTCTTACAATGCATCAGCAGCTCAGTGAGGATACAAAGAGACACCTACATCGAGGATTCCTCATCCGGTTGAGTATGATGGAAGAGTCCTTATTAATTCTCAATGAAGAACTCGGCAAGATACAAGGTCCTATTGGCTCATATTTATCCATTAGACTGACTCTGTTTCTAAACGCGTATTACCTCAATCTAACAGGTTCGTTGGACAACCTCGCTTGGGCATTGACCTATCATCACGGCTTATTACCGAGCATCGACGAGAGTAAGAGAGAGCACCGAAGCTTTGTTCAACTCGTTGGAAAGAATTTTCGCTCAACGCTGCGCCAGAAGCAATTAACTCAATTGGATGATGAGTTGGATTTGGTTCGAGATTGGTATTGGGAAATTCGCGAATTTCGGGATGCTGCAGCTCATCGTATCCCGCTCTCAGTGCCTCCGGCAGTACTTTCAGACGATGACGTTGAACGCCGTAGCGATCTGGACAAAAGAGCCGCTGAGCTAATTGCGAGCGGAAATCATCGCGATGGAATGAATTTGCTACATCAATCTTTTCGGCTTGGGACGTTCGAACCAGTTTTTGTTTCGGAAACAACGGAGATTAAGTGTTATGACCTACTCTCACGTGTTGACCAAGACCATAAGAATTGGCTCAAAACAGTAGCCGCGATTTTTCGGTTTGGATTTTGCTGACCCAGAGCTACAAAATCAGGATTTATTCGCGCGCCACGCTTATGCAATTGACATTGCAAACAAAGGCATGGAGTTGCCGGAGCTTGCTCGGCTAATGATAACCTCCTGATGCAATGATTAAGTTTTACCCTTTCAACGTGACTTTTGATCACAACTATAAAAGTCCACCATCCTGGTGCTCTCAACCTCGATAGCGATTGAAACTCACTTCTACAATACTCAACCTTACGTTTTTTGTTTAGTCGAATGGGTTGTATCAAGGCTCAACGCTGACAGTGTTATTAAGCTTGTCAAGGAAGATCTTATTACGGACGCTGGCACGTTCTAAAAGAGTTGAGTACTTCAAGACCTCCGTGTAAATAGAACCGTCTGCCCTGCCAAATTCACCTAAAACGGTTTTCGCCGGCCGAAACATATAGTCGAAATGAGTTGAATGCTTGAAATCGGAGTCAGCCGCCCTGACATCCCGGACTTCAATATTCTGCCCAATCAGGTAGCCAAAGAACGTGTCGATGGCGAATTTTTCTTTTGTGAGGTTCCGCAGCCACGAAGCGTATTTATTAATTTGAGAAAGATGATCGGAAACATTTTCAACGGGGTTCTTGAACTCGATAATTATGCATTTACCCTCCTTCGGGAATAGGAGAATATCTGGTCGCTTCTGTAATCTATCTTCACCTAATGACAACCTATACTTTTCTTCCTCCTCGGTTAGCGGGTCTTTCATTATTCTTTCGCCTTGAAACTCCAACTGCCGCAACTGAACATTAGAACTGCCACTGTAGTAGATAAACTCTTCATTAAATAGCCATAAATCACTTTGATCAGGACGAGTCGAGGTTTGTTGAAATATCAGATTGTGAAGCAATGTTTCATCGGCGTTTCTTCCTCCTGACTTTTGCACTGCCAATTGACGATGCAAAATCTTTTGAAAGATCTCGAGCACCAAGCGTCGCCTGGCAACATAATGAGTGAGAGCGGCACGATTGGATTCCGGTATTGTTTTCACAAGATCGGCAACCGTCTCTTCAAGACGTTTATCGTAATCAATATCGGAAGGACTTAATCTATCAAGCTCATCGATCTTGCTCTTTATTGCGGCGTCTTTCTTTGCGACCGCTTCGGATTCTGTTTTGTAAACCTTTGCCAAAATACCTTCATCTGAATCGTTCAAACCAATCATCGTATCTTGAAGGGCCGTCTCATCGAGAAGAAACATCTTTCTTAGTTCATCAACCTCTCTCCGGTGTTCTTCGGTTTTCTCTTGTATTTCAGAATAAAGGCCTACTACTGTTTCATTTACTCCTTGGCGGATATCATCTAATAGAATTTCTCGACCAGGGATAAGTTTATTTTCGAAATCCTTCAGGAACTCGGTGCGATTAGGAATGTCGATCTCTCCGCGCACCTCATCTTCTTTCTGGTCTATATATGAGCCGGATAAGAGAAAGAGGTATCGGTTGTTGTCGATGTGCTCATCTGGAGACAAGCAATCAAGTGGGATTTTGACATTCTCAATAATTTCATCCTTACTAGTCAGCTTGATCTCGTTCCGTTTGAGTTTTCTTTTCTCTATCTTGAACGCTCTCAAAATAAAGTCTTCTTTATCTTTGGTTTGAACAATTGATTTCGTTTCGGGATCTACCGTCGAGTATGGAATCGACAAAGGAACTGTTTTATCGAATGCGGGAATATCTGATGCTTCAATATGGGCCTTGTTGGTCAGCTTGCCGTCTAAGAAATGTTCAAGCTTAATACAGGGAAGGTGATCACGATTCAAACAAAGATCGAGTAGAAAATGATGAATTAGCTTTTCTTTCAACTCTTCGACGGTTAATAGTTTGTAGTAGTTTTTCTCACTGTCGGTGACGCCTTTCAAAACTACTCTTGTTCCTGTGCTTACGTCTTTTGAGAGAACGAGTTTTTTGTGGAAAACCAGTGAATGAGGATCCTTCTGCGTATAGGATCGAGAAAACAGAAAGTCCCTCGTTTTGAACGATTCGCCATCGATGTAGCTGCTGCTGAATTCGCAATAATCAAAAAAATGCAATAACTGAATCCGTCCGGAACCTTTATTGCCAGGACCCTTTCTGTAATCCTTATAGGTAAGAAACCTATCAAAATTTTCGTTATTGAACCCGACGCCGTTGTCTTCGATGGATATTGATTCGAATTCCGGTTCAACTAGATTCTGTTTTGAGAACAGCT
>JADMIO011609138.1_pt1 | contig 10343 bp, 6 predicted proteins | sample 8958161 | NCBI WGS metagenome assembly JADMIO01 (sample SAMN16585339, study PRJNA669376) | soil metagenome | isolation source: Crop rotation soil | place: USA: Cullars Rotation, Alabama | collected 2011
CCCCCGCCACGAAGCCCAGCACCTTGCCGACGCCGGTCTCAAAACTCTTCGCGATCATCGCGGGATTCATCCCGGCGATCAGCCCCAGCCCAAGCGCGGCAATGACCAGCGCGAGGATGGAATTGAGATTGAATTTGCCGATAAGGACAACGATCGCAACAATGGCGGCCAGCGCGCAAAGCAGCAGCTGCGTGTCAGGAGTCAGGACGATGAATGCAAACATGAATGCGAGAGAATATACCGCGGCGCCGCGGCGGGAAATGAAAAAATAAATCCGAGCCCAAACCGCTCATTTATGAACTGACATTCGGCTCATTTTGAATATAATGCGCGAGACAAATTATTGATCACATTCAAAGAGGAAGCACTGCATGGTTCTCGCTCCGCGCCACAAAACAATCCAGGTTCCCGTGGGCCGCTTCAAGGTCGGCGGCGACGCTCCGGTCGTCGTTCAATCCATGACCAACACCGACACCGCGGACGCGCCCGGAACCGCAAAGCAGATCATCGATCTTGCGAACGCCGGTTCAGAGCTCGTTCGCATCACTGTCAATGTGCCGGAAGCGGCGAAGAAAGTCGCGGAGATCAAGAAGCGCATCAACGATGCCGGCATTGACGTGCCGATCATTGGCGATTTCCATTATAATGGACACAAGCTGCTCACCGAATATCCCGATTGCGCCGAAGCGCTCGCAAAGTATCGGATCAATCCCGGCAACGTCGGACGGGGCAAGGCGCGGGACGTTCAGTTTTCAACGATCTGCAAAATTGCGAAGGACAACAACAAGCCCGTGCGCATTGGCGTCAATGCCGGGTCGCTCAACCAGGAGCTGGTCGTCGACAAGATGCAGGAGAACACCGACAAGAATCTGGGCAAAGATCCCGACGAAATTATCAACGAGTGCATGATCATCAGCGCGCTGCAAAGCACCGAGCTCGCGCAGGAATGCGGATTGCGCAAAGACCAGATCATCATTTCCTGCAAGATTTCGAAGCCGCTCCATTTGATCGCGCTCTACCGCGAACTCGCGAAAAAGACCGACCAGCCGCTGCATCTTGGACTGACAGAAGCGGGCATGGGATTGAAGGGCCACGTCTGGTCGTCGGCGGCAATGGGCATTCTGCTCGCGGAAGGCATCAGCGATACCATCCGCGTTTCGCTCACGCCGACGCCCGGCGGCGACCGCTGCCAGGAAGTCTACGCCGCGTGCGAACTGCTGCAGTCGCTGGGCATCCGCTCGTTCGCGCCATCGGTGACGGCGTGCCCGGGCTGCGGGCGCACGACCAGCACGACATTCCAGGAACTCGCCGAACAGGTCCAGGGTTATCTGCGCGAACAGATGCCATCGTGGAAGAAAAAATACGAGGGTGTAGAATCGATGACGCTCGCCGTGATGGGCTGCGTGGTGAATGGCCCCGGCGAATCAAAGGCGGCGAACATCGGCATCAGCCTGCCGGGCACCGGAGAAGAGCCGCATTGCCCGGTTTACATCGACGGCAAAAACTTCACCACGCTGCACGGAACGCCGGCCGATCTGGCTATCCAATTCCGAAAGCTGGTGGATGATTATGTGGAGACGAAGTACGCGAAGATTTAAGGATTTTGCTTCAACGCTTGGATGAATTTGTGGGGCGACACGATTTTCGTGCGCCCTATTTTTTTGAAGGGAAGCAGGTGGCGTTTGTCCATTGTTTTTATAAACGTCATCTGTGTCGATTCACACTCAATTCGCGTTTGAAAGCCTCCTTCATTTACCCGCCTGTTTACTATATCATATGAACAGCCCGCAAAGCACACGGGTGTTTATTGCCCTCGTCGAACGTTATGGCACTCCAGACTGAATCTTTCACTGCTCAAGAAGCCGCCATTCCCGAAGCTGCGCCGCGCGTGTTGATCGTCCACAATCGCTACCGCCAGCCCGGCGGCGAGGATGTTGTCGCGGATGCGCAAGCGCGGCTGCTGACCGAGCGCGGACATCTCGTGCGCACGTTTGAAAAACACAACTCCGAGATCGACTCGTATTCCATTTTCGGCAAGGCCGCGTTGTTTTTTAAGACGGCGAAAAATGGCGCTTCCGCGCGTGAGATTGCGCGCGTCGCTGCCGAATTCAAGCCGGATGTCGCGCACGTCCACAACACGCTGCCTCTGATCAGTCCCTCGATTTACAAGCCACTCAACAAGGCCGGTGTGAAAGTCATCCAGTGGCTGCACAACTACCGGCTCGTGTGCCCGGCCGGGACGCTTTATCGCAGCGGCGCGCCGTGTTCGCTGTGCGTTGACGAAGGACTGCAAAATGCGGTCCGTTATCAGTGCTGGACCGGCTCAAAGTTTGCAACCAAGGCGCTGGTCCGCATGCTGAAAAAACATCGCAGCGCCGGGACGTGGCGCGAACGCGTCGATTTGTTCGTCGCGCTCAATTCGTTTCAAAAAGAAATACTCGTCGATGCCGGTGGCGTGCCTGAATCGAAGGTCATCGTTCAACCGAATTTTTCCGACGCGCCCGCCCTGGATGTGCCCGCGCGCGTGGGCGAGCGGGACGAATTTCTTTTCGTCGGACGGCTCGCGCCGGAAAAAGGAGTCTTGACGCTGCTGCGCGCCATGGCGTCGCTCCACGACGTTCCGATTGCCCTCGCCGGCGACGGGCCGCTGAGTCCGATGGTCGCGCGCGCGTGTTCCACGCGCGGCCACGTGTGGCTGGGGCAATTGAGCCGGGAAGCATTGCGCGCGCGGATGGAATCGGCGCGCGCGCTGATCTTTGCTTCCGAATGGCCGGAGGGTTGTCCGTCGGTGATCCTCGAAGCGCTCTCGTGCGGAAAACCGGTTATTTCGTCGAGCGTTCCGGGGGCGGCGGCGTTGCTTCACGAGGGCAAAACGGCGCTTTTTTTTCCTCCGGGAAATGTCGAAGCCCTTGCCGATTGCGTCCGGCAGCTTATCGCAAACCCGATGCTTGAAGCGCTGATGCGCGCGCGGGCGCTGGAGCGCTTCAAGCACTTTCATTCACGCGACGCCGGTTACGCAAATATGCTGTCGAATTATGCACGGCTCGGTCTTGCGTAGACAAATTCGAAAGTCACATCTATAAGGTGAGTCCAGTCCCGTTCAAAATTCGCAGCCAAACAAGGATTCGAAATCATGTCCGATGCCATTTCCTCCTGGGCGCTTGAGTTGAAACAGATTTATCAAGGCGGCGCGGCGAACACTTTTTTGCTGCATGGCAACGTCAACGACCGCGAAGCGCTGGGCCCGTCGAATGCGCGCGAGTACGTCAGTCTTAAACAATTTCTGATCCGCGAGCGTTTCGCGAAAATGGACTGCGTCATCAGCTACGATCAGGCCGCCGGACTTCAATTCGCGCAAAACGAAATGCGCGAAGATTTCTGGAAAGTAGCGAAGGCCGTCGACACCGTTTCCGGCACTAATTACGCCGATAAACTTCCGCGCGAGCCGGCGCGCGCGCTGCCGCTCATCGAGCGCTATTTGCGCACGCGGATCGGCGACAAACCCGACTTCGGCGCGGCTGTGGTCATCGACTACGCCCACTTCGTTGCGCCCGCCAGCCTCGGCTACAGTTTCAGCCAGGACGACGCGTCATGTTTGATCACGCTGCACAAATGGTCCAGTGAGCCGGCGTTTCGCAAAGCCGAAATCGTGATCGTGCTGATCACCGAAAATCTTTCGGATCTTCATCCGATGCTGGTGCGGTCGCCGTACACCGCGAAGATTCATATTCCGCTTCCGGACCAGGCACAGCGGCTGGCCTATCTCAACGAGCATCCGGACCTGCAGCCCGGCGAGCTGGCGCGCATCAGCACGCTCAGCGCCGAAGAGATTTCGATCCACACGGCGGGGTTGTCGCGCGTCAACATCGATCACTTGATTCGGCGCGGCCGAACGCTGACGCATGAAGGCGCCAGGGCCGCGGCGCTCAAAGACCCGCGCGCCGGCGGCAAACCGGGAACGGACCTTGAAACCATGCTGCCGTTTCCGCGCCTGGATCTCGATGCGCTTTTCGAAGAAAAAAAAGCGCTCATCGAAAAGGAGTGTTTCGGACTTCTCGAATTTTTGAAACCGAAGCGCGGATTGGAATCACTGAGCGGGCATGAGGCTGCGAAGTCGTGGCTGCTTGAAGACGCGAAGCTGCTGAAAGAAGGCAAACTCGACGCGCTGCCCATGGGCTATTTGATCTGCGGGCCGGTCGGGACCGGGAAGACATACATGATGACCTGCTACGCGGCTTCGCTGGGAATTCCCTGCGTGAAGCTGATGAATTTCCGCAGCCAGTGGCAGGGCGCGACCGAAGGCAACTGGGAGAAGATTCTGAACACGCTCAAGGCGACCGGGCCTGTCGCGGTGATCATCGACGAAGCCGACGCAGCGCTGGGCAACCGCGACAATTCGGGGGACAGCGGCACGAGCTCGCGGGTGTTTTCGATGCTCGCGCAGCAGATGGGCGACACGCTTTATCGCGGCAAGATCCTCTGGTTCCTGCTGACGTGCCGGCCGGATTTGCTGCCGATCGATTTGAAGCGCCAGGGCCGCGCCGAAGTTCATATCCCGCTTTTTTATCCGGAGACGGACGACGAAAAACGCAACTATTTCACGATCCTCGCGAAGAAAAACGGCGGCGCGCTCGACGCGAAGGAAGTCCCGGCAAGCGCGCTGAAAATGCGGCTGTCGGGCGCGGACATTGAAGGCCTGACGATCCGCGCGAAGCGGCGCGCGCTGCTGGCGGGCTCACCGAGCATCCGCGTGGATGATCTCGAAGCCGTGCTGAAAAATTTCATTCCACCGACGAATTCCGAAGAAGTCGAGCTGCAGGTTCTGGCCGCGGTCGTGGAATGCACGCATGTGGATTTTCTGCCGCCCGATTTGCGGAAAATGGATCGCGGCGAAGTGCTGCTGCGGTTCACGGAGTTAAAACAGAAATTCAGTTCCTGAATGCGTTTTTCACACTATTTGTTGAAATGAAATGGAATCCTCGACGCGCTTAAGATCACCAATCATATGAGGTCTGGGGGGTGGATTTTTAGAAGCTGCACAGTCATTAATACAGATGCTTTATAAAAGGAATCACGGATTGAAGATCGAATTACTGCGAGCGTGTGTCATCGCGATTATCTCGTTGTCATTATCCGCGCAAGCGCAGTCTCAATATGATTCAGGCGACCCGACGCCTGCTGAACAACACGTGCTGGAAGTCATTAATCGCGCCCGGGCCAATCCCACCGCGGAAGGCCAGCGCCTCGGCATAGATATTAATGAAGGCCTGTCCACCAACGCCGTGCCGCGTCCCCCACTGGCGATGAATAAGATCCTGCTCGGAACTGCCCGCGCGCACAGCCAGGACATGTACACGCGGAAATTTTTCGAGCATACGAATCCCAGCGGGCTGGATCCTTTCGAACGCATGACCATGGCCGGCTACCACTGGAACAGTGCCGGGGAAAACATTGCGGCCGGTTCGAATCATTCCGCGTTCCAGCTGGAAGATATCTTGATGATCGACCACAATTACCCCGGCCGGGGACATCGCGTCAATCTGCTGGACGTCGGTTCCGGCTCCGTCTTCCGCGAAATCGGCGTAGGGTATTACTCGGGGCCGACGCCGATCACGGGATCCTCGCAGCCCGGCGTCAACGGGTTAAAGGACTTCATCACTGAAGATTTCGGGACCACATCGACGGGCCCGTTCCTGCTCGGCGTGGTCTACAATGACACCAATCACAATAATTTCTACGATATCGGCGAGGGCATTTCCGGCGTGACGATCACGCCCAGCGCCGGCAGCTTCTTTGCCGTCACAGGCACGGCGGGCGGATTTGCCATGCCGATCGGCACTTCGGGAACGATCACGGTCACCGCGTCCGGCGGCGGAATCACAACCACCACGATGCAGGTTTCGCTGACCGGTTCGAATGTGAAAGTTGATTTCAATGCGTCGGCCGTTCCGACGCCGCCGTCGATCACCAGTCCGCTCAGCGCGACTGGCATGCAATTCGAAAACTTCACATATACTGCGACGGCCACCGGAACGCAGCCGATCACTTTTATGGCCAGCGGTCTGCCGATGGGCTTGACACTCAACGGGTCGACGATCTCCGGGCAGCCCCAGGTGTCCGGACAATTCATGGTGACGCTGACCGCGCAGAACAGCGAAGGCAGCGATCAGAAAACGCTCGTGATCGACATTTCTCCGGCGCCGGTTTCCAACACGCTGACCGACACGGACAGCGACGGATTTCCGGACGAAATTGAAATGGCCGCGGGCACGTCCCCGACGAATGTCAACGACACGCCTTTCGGCGGACAGCCCGCTGTGCCGGAAGTACTGACTTTTCCGAAACACCCCATCATCAAATTGAACTTCGCCATCGCCGGGAGAGATTCGATTACCGGGTCTGGCACACTGCCCATCCCCGCCGGTTTTTCGATCGCCGGAAAAACCGCGATTCTGGATGTCGGCGGAGTGATTCGAACGTTCACGTTTGATGCGCATGGCAAGGGGCTCTCCGGGAAAGACATCCTGAAGATCACCATCAAGGCCCCGCGAGGCGTCGTCGCGGATCAGATCGCGCCCTTCAAAATCACGATCACAAAAGCCACGGCCGCCGCGCTGCTCGAGGACGAAGGGCTGGTCAATGCGACTGTCACGAAGAATGTTTCGGTGCCGTTTGTCCTGCTGTTCAACCAACACTATTACACATCGACGCAGACGCTGCTTTACAAGGCAAAGTTGAACAAAACGGCCCTGGCGAAGTAGTGGCGATTTGGCACTTACTGGTAAATTCGACTCGCGCATTGCGAGTCGATTTTTTTTGAGCGTTTATGCTTCGACCGCTGGCATATCGGTCGCCTCGAGCTTTTTGAAGAGCACTGACGGCTTGCCGATGGGCGCTGCGGTTTTCACGACGCTGGCCGGACGGAATGCCGCAGTGTTCGGCGCGAAGGGCTCCGCGAGTCCAAAATTCGCCAGGATCGCTGCCGCACTTTTCGGCAGAAATGGGCGGAGCATCAGGCCAATGGCCGCGGCGCGGTCGAGGCAATTTCGGATGACGCGGTGGCATTCCGGCACGTCGACTTTCAGCGACTTCCACGGCGCGTTGGAATCGAAATAAACGTTCCCCGCGCGCGCGCAGGCCATGATTGCGGCCATTGCGTTGCGGAACTGAAAGCCGTCGAGCAGCGCGCTGGTGTTGCTCAGCGCCGTCTGCGTTTCCGCTGCGAACGCCACGTGTGCGTCCGCTCCGCCTTGGGCGCGCTCCGGAACAATCGCGCCCAGTTTGTTGACCGCGAATGTGACGACCCGGTGAATGAAATTGCCGAGCACATCGGCCAGCTCACCGTTGTAGCGCTGCTGAAAATCTTCCCAGGTGAACGCACTGTCGGCGTTTTCCGGCGCGATGGCGGTGAGATAATAGCGCAGCGCTTCGCTGCCGTACTTCGCCGCGAATTCGGCGATCTCGATCACGTTGCCGCGCGACTTGCTGAACTTGTCCGTGCCAAATTTCAGGAACTCGTTTGCGACGACTTGCGAGACGAGATTGTACGGTTTCTCGCCCGGCGGCACGTTGTCGTTGACGCCCATCAGCATCGCCGGCCAGATGATCGTGTGGAACTGAATGTTGTCCTTGCCGATGAAATTCACGACCGGGCATTCCGGGTTTTGCCAGAATTCTTTCCAGCCGTCCGGATTGCCTTCGCGCGCGAAAAGCTGCTGCGTGAACGTGACGTAGCCGATCGGCGCGTCGAACCAGACGTAAAAGCGCTTGCCTTCCGTGTCGGGATCGTCGAGCGGAATCCTGACGCCCCACAGCGTGTCGCGCGTGATGCCGCGCGCGCGCAGGCCGCGCTTGAGCATCTGCCGCGATTCGCGCTGGGCGTTGATGCGCCAGGGTTCGGCTCCGCCTTCGCCGTGCGTTTCAATCCACGGCTGCAGCCGGTCGACGAAGGCATCGAGCTTCAAATACCAGTGCTGCGTGTCCTTCAAAACAGGCGTCGACCCGTCACCGTCGATCGCGACGCGCGGGTTGATCAGCTCGGTGACTTCGTACGTATTCTGACAGGCTTCGCATTCGTCGCCGCGCGCGTTGGTGTCGTGGCAGATGGGGCATTCGCCGACGACATAGCGGTCCGGCAGGAACATCTTCAGCTTCTCGGAATACAGCTGCTGCGACAGGCGTTTTTCGATGTAGCCTTTTTCGAAAAGACGCGTGAAAAATTGCTGCGTCAGCCGGTGATGTTCGGGGCTGGACGTGCGGCTCCAGATGTCGAATTTCACATCGGCTGCGGCGAACGCGGCGCCGTTGGCTTCGTGATTTTCGTCGACGACCTGCTGCGGCGTGATGCCGCGCTTCAGCGCGCTGAGCGTGATGGGCACGCCATGCTCGTCCGAGCCGCAGACAAATTTCACGTCCACGCCTTTCATGCGCTGCCAGCGCACGTACGTGTCGGCGGGCAGGTAAGCGCCGGCGAGATGGCCGAGATGGACGCGCCCGTTGGCATAGGGCAGAGCGCTGGTGACGAGCAGTTTCTTCATTTCGTTCTCCGAGTCGTGTCGCGCGAAGTGTAGCATGGAATCAAAATTTTTCGAGCGGGTTGCGGGAGGCCAATGGCGGAGCGAATTTCAGGAACTTGAAAACTCAAGGCGTCTGGATCAGTCCGAGCTCCCCCTCACCCGGTTGAGCGCTTGCGCGCTCAACTGCCCTCTCCCCCGCTGGGGAGAGGGTGATGGCGGCGTTGCTCATGACATTATTGCTTCGGTGTTTTATGATGGGGGTATGAACATTTCACTGGATGTGTCGAGCGCGGCGCGGGCGGAATTGACTGGCGTGGCGATGTATATTCGGCGAATGGTTGCCGCGTTTGCGCGCGCGGGATCCGCGCATCGGTTCACGCTGGTGACGCGGGCTTCGCGCTTGAAAAATGTGTTTCGATTACCGGCGCTGCCGGCTGCGAATTTCACGAACAAGCTGATGCTCGAGGGGTTCCATCCGTTTTTTGCGCGCTCGCAGGCTGTCTTTCATGGGCTCGATGCGCGTTTGCCGGGGAGCTGGATGAAGGCGAAAACAGTCGTCACAATTCACGACGTTTTTTCTTCGCTGCAATCGACTGAATTCGCGACGGCGGATTTTCGCGCGATGAAACAGAAGCGCTATGCGGAGCTCGTTGCGCGCGCGGACCGCATCCTGTGCGTCAGCCATGCAGTCAAGCGCGACGTGATCGCCACGCTGAATCCGGACCCGGCGAAATTGCGGGTGATCTACGAGGCCGGCGGCGAAGGCTTCTCGCCGCGTGGCAGCGACGCCGTGCAGGCCGTGCGAAAAAAATATGGGCTCGACCGGCCGTATTTGATTTTTGTCGGGAGCATCAACAAGCGCAAGAATGTGCTGGCCCAAGCCCGGGCTTTTTTGCGCGCCCGGCGTGCGGTGAAAAGCGACGCGCTGTTCGCCATCGCCGGACGCATCGGCTTCGGCGGCGAGGAAATCCGCGCGATGATTGAAAAGGAAGAGGGCGGCGGCGCGATCAAGACGCTCGGCTATGTTCCGGACGCCGACGTTCCCGCGCTGTATTCCGGCGCGCGCGCCTTGTTGTTCGCGACGCTTTATGAAGGCTTCGGCATTCCGGCGGTCGAGGCGTTTTCGTGCGGCTGCCCGGTGATCGGGGCGAATGTCGGAAGCGTGCCGGAGATCGTCGGGGACGCCGGGTTGCTCGCCGATCCGAAATCAGAGGAGTCGATTGCATCGCAAATTGAGCGCATCCTGACCGACGAAGCGCTGCATGAGGAACTGGCGGCAAAGGGACTGGCGCGCGCGGCATTTTTTTCATGGGACAAAGCGGCGCGCGAATGCCTGGATTTGTATACGGAACTGAACAAAGAATGAGGAAGGCGTTTTTGCTGATCCTTCATTCTCATTCTTTTATTCGTCGTGCTGTCTCCTGTTTTTTGATTTCGTTGCTTCGCGGTTCGGGGCGAGTATTGCGACGAGTTCAACGTCTTCAGGTTTTTCGGCGGGACCCCGACGCACCTTCACCTTCATCTGATCGCCGGCGTACAGAACGCTGTCGCGCATGTAGTTGCGGACTTCGCGCAGCGTGGTCATCGGTTTGCCGTTGATCGACAAAATCAAGTCACCGGGTTTCAGGCCGGCTTTGGATGCCGCGCTGTCCGGCTCAATTTTCGCGATCGTCGGCGGCATGGTGTTGGCCGCGCGCTGAACGTTCGGAATATCCATTTCGATGCCGAGCTTACCGGGCGTCGATTCCTCCAGCGTCGCGACGGCCGTCTTCGTTTCGCCCTTGCGCTCATAGGTCAGCGTGATCTTCGAACCGGCGGGATAAGTGT
>JADMIO011606123.1_pt1 | contig 10341 bp, 7 predicted proteins | sample 8958161 | NCBI WGS metagenome assembly JADMIO01 (sample SAMN16585339, study PRJNA669376) | soil metagenome | isolation source: Crop rotation soil | place: USA: Cullars Rotation, Alabama | collected 2011
CTCCGTTCCCCAAAACGTCATGACCATCATGCGCGTCATGTAGACGGCAGTCAGTAACGCAGTCAGGGCGCCGATGAACCAGAGCGCTTTGCTCCAGCCAGGTCCAGGCAAACTAAAACCGGAGGCGCTCCACGTCTTCCAGAGAATTTCATCTTTCGAAAAGAAGCCCGCGAAGATTGGTATTCCTGAAATCGCGAGCCAGCCCGTCAGCATCGTGGCAAAGGTGATGGGCATGTATCTCTTCAGCCCGCCCATACGCCGCATGTCCTGTTCGTGATGCATGCCGTTAATTACTGAACCTGAACCGAGGAAGAGCAGCGCCTTGAAAAACGCGTGGGTGATGACATGAAAGATGGCCGCGGTGAAAGCACCCAGGCCGCAAGCGAGAAACATGTAACCCAGTTGCGAGATTGTCGAGTAGGCCAGGACCTTCTTGATGTCGTTTTGCGCCAGACCAATCGTCGCTGCAAACAACGCTGTGGCCGCGCCGATGATGGCCACGATGAACATCGCCGTGGGTGCGTGCACGTAAATCTCAGAACAGCGCACGATCATGTAGACGCCGGCGGTGACCATGGTGGCCGCGTGAATCAAGGCGGAGACTGGTGTCGGACCGGCCATCGCGTCGGGCAGCCAAACGTAAAGCGGAATCTGTGCACTCTTGCCGGCAGCGCCAATGAAAAGCAGAACGGCAACGGACGTTAGTCCACCCGCGAAGATCGTTTTCCATCCAAACGCTTCAACGGGAAGGGAACTCAAAATGTTGAAAGCGCTCGTGACGTTTGTTCCCGGATGATCGTAGAAGCTGATGCTGCCGTTGCCCGCTGCGGAAGTGAGGAAGAAGATAAGCATGACGCCCAACACAAAACCCCAGTCGCCCACGCGGTTGGTGATAAACGCTTTCTTGGCGGCGTCGCCTGCTTCTTTTCGATCGATGTAGTAACCGATTAGAAGGTAGGAGCACAGACCCACGCCTTCCCAGCCGACAAACATCAGAAGGAAGTTGTCGGCGAGCACGAGCGTAAGCATGGAAAACATGAACAGGTTGAGAAACGCGAAGAAGCGATAGAAGCCGCTGTCCTCGTGCATGTAGCCAACAGCAAAGACGTGTATGAGGAAACCAACGAACGTGATGAACAGTGCGTAAGTGCCGCTGAGTCGATCCATCCCCAAACCGAAATCGGCGCGAAACTGTCCCACCTGAATCCAGGTCCAGAGGTGATCGAAAACCGGCTCTTCGGAACGCAGCGCCCCGCCTGATTTGAAAGCGAGATAAAAAGCGACAATCGTCGAGACTGCAACCGAGGCACAGGCGACGAAGCCAATGAACTTTTCATTGCGCACACGCCGGCCGGCAAACCAGTTGAGGATCGCACCCGCGAGGGGCGCGAAGATGATTAGGCTTAAGAGATTGTTCTCGTTCATCGGTACGCTTTTGAGCTTTGTGCTTGGTACTTTGTCCTTTGTTTTTTGGTCTTAGGTCTTTGGACTTTGAAAAGCAAGAACACTTAAATTGCTAGACTACAAGGCTCGAAGCTCAAAAGAAGTTCTTCAAAGTCCAAAGACCTAAGACCAAAATCAAAGCACAAAGTACGAAGTTCAAAGTACAAAGCTCAGAGTTTTAGTATGCTCGCATCATCCACATCCAGGGTTTCGCGATTTCTGAAAATCGTGATGATGATGCCGAGACCCACCGCGGCTTCCGCCGCCGCGACGGTCATTACGATGAATACAAACAACTGCCCGGTGACGTCCTGAAAGAAACTCGAGAAAGCTACAAACGTCAGGTTCACTGCGTTGAGCATCAGCTCGATGCACATGAACATCGCAATCACGTTGCGCTTGATGATCACCCCGGCGGCGCCAATCGTGAAAAGAATTGCCGAGAGCGCGAGGTACCAGGATAGTTGTGGTTCCAACATGATAGTGGTCTAAGTCTATTCGCGTTTTTCCGGATCTGACTGAAACTCAACGCCAAGCAGTTGGGCCGCAGCATCGGTCGAGTCAGTCTCGACTGCGTGCAGATCACTCACCGCGCGCGGCTTCACGATGTCCCTGGCCAGTACTTGCGCACCCGGAACGACGCGAGCAGTCGACGAAAGCACAGTTGTGCGTCGCGCCAGCGTCATGGCGCCGACGATAGCCATCAACAGCAAAACTGAAGTGACTTCAAACGGGAGCAGGTATCCCGTGAACAGTCCGTGACCGATTGAACTCGTCAAACCGACGTTGGAAATATTACCGGCCGAACTAGCGGGGCCCGGCGGCATCGAGTAAAGAAAGAAGGCTGTTTCGGCAATCAAAACGCCCGCGAGTCCAATGGCCAGCGGCAAAAGAAACTTCAGGCGCCGGCGACGCAGTTCAGAGTGCTCGACGTTCAGCAGCATAATCACGAAGATAACAAGCACCATGATGGCTCCGGCGTAGACAATGACCTGCACCGCAGCAATGAACGGGGCCGCCAGAGTGACGTAAATCGACGCCAGAGAAATGAAGACGCCAATCAGCGAGATCGCGCTGTATAGGGGATTGCTTTGCGAGACCATACTGATCGCGCAACCAATCGCCAGGCCGGCAAAGATGATGAATAGAATCGTCGTCATTTCTAATCAGTCAGTTCGACTTTCAAGTTTCAAGTTTCGAGTTTCAAGTTAAGCGGCGAAAGCGAACGTGAAACTTGAAACTTGGAACTCGAAACTACCCCGTCGTAAAGAACACAAACGTCGCCGTCACAATGATGTTGAGAATCGCGGCCGGCATTAAGAACATCCAGCCGAAATTCATCAGTTGATCAAAACGAAATCGCGGCAGCGTGCCACGCAGCCAAATGTAAAGAAACAGGAAGAAAAGGATCTTCGCGAAAAAGTAAAAGACCCCGAGCAAAGGAAACTGCGCCACGCCGGGACCATTCCAACCGCCGAGAAACAAAGTGGTTGCCAGCATCGAAACCGTGATCATGTTTATGTATTCGGCGTTGAAGAACAGAAGAAACTTGATCGAGCTGTATTCAGTGTGAAAGCCTGCAACCAGCTCGGTCTCAGCTTCGGGAAGATCAAACGGCACCCGGTTGGTTTCGGCGATAGCGGCGATCAAATAAAGAATGAAACCGAGCGGTTGGTACAGGATGTTCCACTGCATGCCGTACCAACCGGACTGTTGTTCGACGATTTGATAAATGTCGAGCGTGCCCGAAATCAGAATCACCCCGATGAGGGACAAGCCCAGCGCCAGTTCGTACGAAATCATCTGGGCCGAAGACCGAAGGCCGCCCATCAAGCTGTATTTGTTGTTTGACGACCACCCGGCGAGTGCGATTCCATAAACGCCGACTGAGGTGACCCCGAGCACGTAGAGCAGCGCCACGTCAAAACGCGCAATGACGAGTGGGAAAGTCCAATTGAAATAGGGAATTGTGATCGTAGGACCGAAGGGGTACACGATGATTGCCATGATGGCTGTAATCACCGCGATCATCGGCGCCAGCAGGAAAACAAATCTCGTCGACTGATCCGGAACCAGGTCTTCCTTCATCATCGTCTTGATGAAGTCGGCAAACGGTTGGAGCACTCCGAAATAACCTACTCGATTCGGCCCCACCCGTCCCTGAATAAACGCCAGCACTCGTCGCTCAGCCAACACCGTGGCCGCGACCAACAACATGATCGTTAAGAACGCGACGGTAATCGCCACGATGATAACGACCGAGTGAATGTATGGATTGTTCCAGTCCATGTAAACTTACAAGAAGTTCAGAGTACAAGCTTCAGCTTGTTGCGATTCGCAAGAAGCAACTTAAAGGTTGAACTCTAAACTTCAGCCCGTTATTCGGGTAACCTTACAAGAAGCTCAGAGTACAAGCTTCAGCTTGTTGCGATTCGCAAGAAGCACCTTAAAGGTTGAACTCTAAACTTCCGCGTGGCATTCCCAGTCGACAAAATCAAACAATCTTTATTCCGTCGACTTCCTGGCGCCGATCCGCCCCCACTGTAATTTGGTACAGCGGCGACACCCGGACTGTATCCGGCCGCGGGTTACCTTCTGCCAGCAGATGAAACTGCGGCACTTTGTCAGTCAGCGTTCCGATCTTGAAAAGTTCGTGACCCACTTCAGGAGTAATCGTCTGCTTCGTTCCGGTCTCCGGGAGTGCCTGCACTTCGTCGCGTAGCGAATTAATGGCGGCCGAAAAATCCCCGTCTTCAACGAGGGAATATTTTGCCTGCACCGGATTTGATTCATCTTTAAGCACCGGATACCGCAGCCCTGCATAAGCCGGAACGCGCTCGGCAATTTCGCGGAAGACTGCGCTCGCGGACAACTCGAAGCCGAAATCCATCCCGAGCTCCGCGGCGAGTTGGGCTGTGATCATCCAATCAGGCCGGGACTGGTGAACGGGTGGAATTGATTGCCTAACGCGCTGCACGAATCCGTCATTGTTGGTGAACGTGCCATCGACTTCGGCAAAGGACGCAGCCGGCAAAACCACGTCAGCGAAAGCCGTGGTGTCAGTTTCAAAAAGCTCCTGGACCACGAGGAAATCAAGTTTCTCAAGCGCGGTCTCACGACCTCGTAGCTGCTCCGGCAAAAAGCTGCCGGCAAGGTAGATTGCGCGAATGCTGTGACCTGCCGCATCCAGCATTTCAGTCGCCGACATCGCACCATTTGACATACCCATGTCGTGTGCGCCAACGCTGTTGTTGTAAAGCGGTAACGGATGGAGCAGGACGCGACGTCCGTCGGAACGAAGGGTTTGTGGGAGTTGCGCGAGGACAGTTTGAGCGGCTGCATTCAAACGGCCGTCAAACATGACAACCAAGTCGCCCTGCGTGTCTGTGATCGTCTGCCTCAGTTTCGCGAACTCATCCTTCGATACGTCTAGCTTCTTTGAGGTCAGGTCGTCGTTGACATCGTTTGCCAGAGCGAGCACGGCTGCAGATTCAGCCCCGGAGCGAATGTGGATGAACTGCGCGGCTTGCTCGGTCAAACGGATTCGCGTGCTGTTTACGACGATCAAACGCGCGCCGCCATTACGCACTGCCTGGCGAATCTGTTTGGCAGTCAATGGTTGCAATTCTTCAGGCTCGCCGCCTATCAACAGAATTGTTTTGGCGTAACGAATATCACGATGAGTTGCGAGTGGTGCGCTGAGATTCGCGAAGAATGGTTTGAGACTCTGAACGTCAGTCGTCGTGTAGTTGTTGGTCTTGACGAGTTCAGTGGCGAATTTGTGCAGCAGGTAGTTTGCTTCATTCGTGATGCGCGGACTGCCGACGACTGCCAGTGAATCCTGTCCGTGAGTATCCACTATCGCATCGAGTTTTTCCGCGACGTAACGAATCGCTTCATCCCAGGTTGCCGGAATGAGCTTGCCGCCTTTCTTATAGCGAATCATTGGCGTCCGCAAGCGCGCCTCGTGATTCACAAAGGGATGGCCGAAGCGGCCCTTAATGCAGAGAAATTCTCCGTTTAGTCCGTTGACATAACGATCGCGAGCTACGATGCGCATCAATTCGCCACCACGCGAGCCGAGCGACATCTGGCAACCATCCGAACAATAGCTGCAGGTTGAAATCGTTTGGCTCAACTCCCAGGGGCGAGCCTGGTGGCGATAGGTGCCGTCGAGCAGCGTTCCGGTGGGACACACTTCGATGCAATTGCCGCACTGCGAACAATCGAGCCAACCGCCGTAAGTTCCGATGACAGTTCCCGCACCGCGACCACCAGCTTCGATCGCGTCCTCGCCCATCCACTCGTCGCACACACGCGTACAACGCTTACAAAGTATGCAGCGCTGCGGATCGTTGGCGACCACGGGTGAGAGGTAGCGCTCAGGATGATAATTCTTCTTTTCTGTGAAGCGCTCCTCGAGTCCGCCCCAGTCAAATGTCATCTCCTGTAGTTCACACTCACCGCCGCGATCGCAGACAGGACAATCTAACGGATGATTCGCCAGTAGGAACTCGAGCATCGAGCGCTGGGCTTTTTCGATCTCATCGCTTTGGGTTGTTACCACCATGCCGTCGGTGCAGATGATCGTGCAGGACGTTTGCAGCTTAGGCATCTTCTCGATTCGCACCAGGCACATGCGGCAGGAGGCCTGCAACGCGAGATCGGAGTAGTAACAGAAGGAAGGGATGTCGAAGGCTTTGTCGCGGCAGACATCGATCAGCCGCGCGCCCTTCGGCACCTCAAACTCTTTTCCGTTAATAGTAACTTTGATTACTTCAGTTGACATCTCGTGTTTAGAAGTTCAGCGACAACAAAAACCAAGCGCTAGCTTTTGGAGTGCGGTGACCTGTCACCGCTTTGGTCGGATGCGACCTGTCGCATCCAATGGTGGATCGCCTCTCATTCATCGAGGTCGGCGTCAAGCCGCCGACGAAGATAGCGGTGACAGGTCACCACGCTCCAAAGTCAGCTGCCCGCGCCGTTCGTTCCCATTAGGTGCTTCTTAAAATCTTCGGGAAACCTTTGGATTGCAGACTGAATCGGCCACGACGCGGCATCGCCAAGAGGACAAAACGACTTGCCCTCGATGTTGTCGCAAAGATCCAGCATTAACTGCGCATCTTCGGGGCGGCCATTGCCGCTCGCTATTCGTTTGAAAACTTTGACCAGCCAGTCAGTGCCTTCGCGACAGGGCGTGCACCAGCCGCACGATTCGTGTTTGTAAAACTCTGTCAGGTTTTTAGTTGACTCAAAAATATCGACGCTCTCATCCATCACGATGAAGCCGCCCGAGCCAACGCTCGAGCCGCCGGCCACCAGACCTTCGTAGTCCATGCGCACGTCTTTGCCGATGATTTGATCGGCACGCATGATGTAAACAGACGAACCACCGGGAATCACTGCCTTGAGTTTGCCGCCATTGAGCATGCCGCCGCAGTCTTCGAGAATGAACTTCTCCATATCGTCGTAGCCCATCGGCAGTTCATAAACGCCGGGACGGTTGACGTGACCGGAAACGGACCAGAGTTTCGTGCCGCCACTCTTTTCGGTCCCTAGTTTTTGATATGCCTCGCCACCCATCTTGATGATGTCAGGAACGGCGGTAAGGGTCTCGACATTGTTAACAACAGTTGGACTGGCATACAGGCCGGAGACAGCAGGGAAGGGAGGCTTCATACGCGGATGGCCGCGCATGCCTTCAAGCGAGCTCAAAAGCGCGGTTTCTTCGCCGCAGATGTAAGCGCCGGCGCCCGTGTGCGTGTAGATTTCGGAAGAGAAGTTTGAGTCAAGAATGTTTTCGCCCAACAATCCCGCCGCGCGCGCTTCATCGAGAGCGCGATCCATGATGTCGATCAAATAACGATACTCACCGCGCGTGTAGATGTAGTTCGTCTTCGCTCCCAGCGCGTAAGCGGCGATCAGCATGCCCTCGATCAGCATGTGTGGATCGCGCTCCATCAAATACCGATCTTTAAACGTGCCCGGTTCCGATTCGTCGGCGTTACAAACGACGTACTTCGGCTTCGGCGAATCTTTGGGAACGAAACTCCACTTCATTCCAGTTGGAAAACCCGCGCCGCCACGACCGCGCAACGCCGACTTCTTGACTTCGCCAATTACGTCGTCGGGAGTCATGCCCGATAGCACTTTGCGAAGCGCTTCGTAGCCGCCGTGCTGCCGGTACACGTCGAGCGTCTGCGAGTTCTCGAGATGAACTCGCGCGAGCTGCAAAGGTTCACATCCAATGGCGCCGATAAACATAATCAACCTGAACTTAGTTCTTTGTACTTGGAGCTTTGTCCTATTTGGTCTTGGGTCTTTGGTCTTTGAAATACACATCCATTAGTTCGCACCGGGTCTTTTTTTCAAAGGCCAAAGACCTAAGACCGAAGACCAAAAAACAAGGTTCAAAGTACAAAGAACAATGTTCAGTTCATTTCAACGAGTCCAGAATCTGATCAACTTTCGCCGGCGTCAGATTCTCGTGATAGTCAAAACCAATCTGAAACATAGGCGCGGTGCCGCACGACCCGAGACATTCAACCAGCGAAACTGTGAACTTGCCGTCAGCCGTCGTCTCACCCGGTTCAATGCCAAGCCTCTTGCATACATGCTCAGTGATGCCCGGTTCACCCATAATTTTGCAGGACAGCGTCTTGCAAATCTGGATGTGATACTTGCCGACCGGCTGGGTGTTGAGCATCGAGTAGAACGTGGCTACTTCCCAAATGTCGGTGATGCGCAAACCCAGGCGATTCGCGAGATACGCAACCCCCGGCGGATCCAGGTAACCACGCTCGCGTTGCACGACAAACATCAAAGGCAGAATCGCAGAACGCTTCACCGGGTACTTCGCGAGATGCGCATCAATCTCCTTCTCGACTTCCGGCGAAAACGACGCTACTTCGTCGCCGATATCGACGGGCTGCGAGAGGGGGCCGATCTGAGTTAGTTGCGAAGACATGCTTCTTTTGGTCTTTGGTCTTTGGTCTTGGGTCTTTGAAGAACTTAGAGCTTTGTACTTAGAGCTTTGTACTTAGAGCTTTGTACTTAGAGCTTTGTACTTAGCGCTTTGAACTTTGAGCTTTTTGCGATGAAAGTTGGCCTGCCCCGGGATTGTTAGTCCCTCTTTCTAAGACCAAAGACCGAATACAAAGTTCAAAGTTCTGCAAAGTCCAAAGACCCAAGACCAAAGGCCAAAGACCGAATTACCTATCAATTTCTCCGAGCACAATATCGAGCGAGCCGATGATCGCCACGATGTCGGCGATCATTGCTCCTTCTGCCATGTGTGGCAGCGCCGAAAGATTTACGAAACTAGGTCCGCGGAAATGCACACGCGCCGGCTTCGGGCCGCCGTCGGATTTCACGTAGACGCCCAGTTCGCCTTTTGAAGCTTCAATCGGGTGATAGACCTCGCCGGCCGGCACATCGAACCCTTCGGCGACAATCAGGAAGTGATGAATCAAAGCATCCATGTGCTTCTTCATCGCTTCGCGATCGGGCAGCACCACTTTCGGCGCATCAGCCTTGACGGGACCCGGGCGGAGACGCGACAGCGCCTGCGCCACAATCTTGTGTGACTCCTTCATCTCTCGCATGCGGACCAGGTAACGCGCCCACACATCGCAATCTGTTTCGAGTGGTACTTCAAAGTCGTACTTTTCATAACCCGTGTAAGGATTCGCGCGGCGCACGTCGAGGTTAACTCCGCTTCCTCGCAGACATGGTCCGGAGAGTCCCCAGTCGATCGCATCCTCAGCGGTGATCACGCCCACGCCCTGAGTTCGTTTTTGAAATATCCGGTTGCCGGTCAAGAGAGTGTGGAACTCATCGACCGATTTAAGAAATCCATCCTGGAACTGCTGTACGCGACGTTCGAAGCCGGAAGGCAAATCCATCATCAGGCCGCCGATGCGAAAGTATGACGGCGTGAGACGTCCGCCGGACGCAGCTTCAATGAGGTTAAGAATCTTTTCGCGCTCTCGAAAACAGTAGAAGAAAACTGTCATCGCGCCGATGTCGAGCGCGTGGGTGCCCAGCCAAACGAGGTGAGAGGCGATGCGTTGGAGTTCACACATTAAGACGCGGATCGTCTGGGCCCGCTCAGGGATTTCGAGCTGCAACAATTTCTCGCAGGCCATCACATACGCGAGGTTATTACCCAGCGGATTGAGATAGTCCATGCGGTCGGTAATGACGATGCCCTGCTGATATTTCTTGTACTCAAAGAGCTTCTCCATCCCGGTATGGAGATAACCAATGTCAGGCGTCGCCTTCACTACCATCTCGCCATCGAGCACCAACTCGAGACGCAGCACACCGTGCGTGGACGGATGCTGCGGTCCCATCGAGATAGTCATCTGCGTGTCGAGTGGCCGATCGACAATCTCAAACTGCGGCGGAATGTTGACGTTCGTACTCATGTCCAACTACAAGTCGAAAGTTGAAGGTCGAAAGTCGAACGTTCGACCAGCGTTTCTAACAGTTCGAAGCAAATCTATTGCTCAGCTAACTTTCGACCTTCGACCTTCGACTTAAGACCTTCGACTTTCGACTATTTGAGCGAATACGGCTCATAACCTCGTAACGGAAAATCTTTTCTCAGTGCATAGCCCTGCCAATCGTCAGGCAGCAGTATGCGCCGCAAATCCGGATGGCCTTCAAACACAACGCCGAAGAGATCAAACGTTTCGCGTTCATGCCAATTTGCGGTGCGCCATACGCCCGTAACCGTCGGCACGCGCACATCGCCTTCGTCTAACACAACCTTCAGCCTTAGCCGGTGGTATTTAGTAGTTGAGAACAAGTGATAATTGACTTCAAACCTCGGCTCTTCCTCAACGCCCCTGTCCGCGCCGCAAATATCCGACAGGAAGTCGAAGCGGGTTTCAG
>JADMIO012791562.1_pt1 | contig 10340 bp, 10 predicted proteins | sample 8958161 | NCBI WGS metagenome assembly JADMIO01 (sample SAMN16585339, study PRJNA669376) | soil metagenome | isolation source: Crop rotation soil | place: USA: Cullars Rotation, Alabama | collected 2011
CTTTCCCGCCTGTATAATCTAAGCGGCCGCCGCGGATTTCTGCAGGGCGCGCTGAAGAACACTCACGAACCTTGTAGCGCGTCGGTGTCCCGTTCCGCCTGCGACTCCAGTAGAGTCGAGCTCCGCTGCGAACGCCTTCAATAGTTCGGCTCCTTTTGTTGAAGGCTCAAATCTTTGCTCTTCAATTTCCCCGACTTTTACTGCTTTAGCGCGGACCAGACCCAGCTTTACAAGTCGCTGCAGGTGCTGGCGAACGCCGGCCCTCGGCAGGCGTAGTCGCCTCGCCGCGAGGCGAAGGGACGATGGCGAATCGCGCAATTCCCGGAGCAGCAGCCAATCTGGGAGCGTAACGCCATGAGAAGAAAGCGCTGATGATGCCCCGGCAGTGGCAAGCAGCTGATGGGCGTTGAGCAGGAAAGCTTCGATCGTCGCTGCTTCGCCTGGAGGTGCCGTGACGGTCTTCTTGGAAACTGGGTTGCGGCTTCGCTGGGGTCTTGAAGAGGGCTTCCCTAAGACTGCGGCCCCTAGACGTCGGATTGTTGAGAACGCCTTTTTCATGCAAATCACATTCCGAAAGAAAATCGCGAATTGAGGCCATCAAGCATCGTCTACACCAAATGCTCTCGAATTGAACGAACGACAAGCAAGCCGACCAACCAGAAGAGGAAAAAGCCGAAGGTCGCAACGGCAATCGATAGGTATCGCCGCGGATACGTTGAGCTTTGCGGCACCATGGGCTTCACATAGGGCGTTACATAGACATGCTGAGCAAGCGCTGTGGTTCGGGCCTGCTCCAAGTTTTGCATCGCCGTAGTAACCAAGTTTTGCGCGAATTGGCGCTCAAGGTCGAGCTGCTCGAATTCGACCACGACCTTGGACAATGGCGTGTTGCCATCTCTGACATTTGCTACCTGACCCTCAACTTCCGCGAGTTGCTCGCGAGTCGCCTTTATGCGGTCCTTAAGCGTCTGGATGACGGGAGAGCTGGCGCTTAGATGGCGCTTGTCTGGGGTCGACAATTCTGTCTGCAACTGCGTGAGATTCTGGCGCAGCGTCTGGGCCAGCAGGACGTTGCTTGTGACCACACTGGCCTGAGGATCAATTAGACGTTCTGAATTTCGAAACTTCGTCACTTCCATCCGCGCAGCCTTCAGTCGATTCTCAGCGCGCGTAAGTTCACTCTCCGCAAAGTGCACCGCATCCCATTGGGGTCTATTGGCCACTTCGTTGATGAGCTTTTCGGAGAGTTTCGCCAGCTCGGTGGTGATGAGATAGGCATCTTCGGCAGTGAAGGCGCGTACTTCTGCGATCGAGATGCCAGTAACCTGATCGTAGTTCGCGGTGATCATGTTCTTCCAGTAGACAACGAACTTCTCGAATGGCCGATCTGAATTGAAGCGCGCAAACCAGTCTATGCTCGAACCGCTGTAGCGCTTTATGAGTCCAATTCGTGCGTCGAGATCTTCGACAGCCTGGCGGCTCGTGAGATAGTCGGTCACGATGTAGTTGTCGTCAGAGTTGGGCGCGGCCGTTGCGCCGAACATTCCTAGCAATCCTGACGCCGACGGACTTGTGCCTGCGTTGGCGGCGGTCGTCGAGTCCCGGACAGCGAAGTGGAAAGAGGTCACATATTGGTTGGAGGCGATCCAGAGGTAGTAGGACGCCACTGCGATCGCCGGCAGAACGACACACACAAGGAAAGAGATCGTAGTCGGGTACGAACGGCGGCGCCCGCGTTGTGGAAGAGGAGGCAAAATGCTCGCCTCGGCGCCGGCTGCAGGCAAAACTCGGGCTCTCGCTTCAGTTGCAGAAGCGTCCATCTTGGCTTGCCTATCGACTCTCAAGGCGGCCCGTCGCTGTCGGCTCGACATACGCGCTGGACTGGGCTCCGGTGTCGTGGCTGGCGGAGGGACATCCGAGGTCCGTACCCCAACGGGCTCGGCGGCCATCGCTTCGCCATCTGGCACGCCGCTCTTAGGGACCCGCAATAATGTGATCTTTTTGAAAGATCCTGGATCGGACATTTGCTCCCCTTCTAAGCAACGAACACGCCACAAAAGGCGGTTCTCGGCCCCGCCCGATTCACCCCGAATCTGCAAATAATCGCACAATATTCTGCATTTGTTAACAATCTGCACTCAAATGAGGCAGGGGGCCGCAGGCCGCAAACTATTTGGTAACGGCCCGCTGACGACGTTGCAAGATACCGACGCGGTCGCGCACAATTTTTAGGCCTGTGTGGTCTCTCATCATTGTCGATGCCGCTATCAACCGCTCTTTTGAATGCTTCTCGCGCAGCGCCTTCAGACCCTCGGCGACATATCCTTTACGACGTTCCGGTGTGAACGAGGCCGATTTGGAATGAAAGATGAACGTATTGGTTGCTATGCCACATGCAAATCCTGCGTCGGCCGCTCGCAAGCAAAGGTCGTCCTCTTCCCCATATCCCACCGGGAATCGATCCTCATCAAAAAAGCCGATTTCGCTCAATGCTGCAGTTCGAATGGCGAGGCAAAAGCCGTTGACCAGAGGAACGAACTGAACGACCGGCAACGCCGCTTGTTCACATATCGCGTCCATATCCTGGGGAGTGAAGCCACGTGGCAGGACATTCACCTGGAAGGTTCCATCAGGTCCGATCAACCGTGGCACTGATTGCCAGCTCGCGGCATTGGATAGGGGGCCGACGATGGCAAGTTTTGCATTTTGCTCGCCTGCCTGGATGAGCTTGGAAATAGCTTTGGGCGGCACGATGGTGTCGCTATTTAGCAAGATGACCCACGGCGTGTGAGCCATCCGGAAGATGGAATTGGCAGAACGTGTATAGCCAAGGTTCTGCGGGTTACGGACGAGACGAAGCCTGGAATGCCGGGCGGCGAGATCAGCGAGATAGTCGGCGGTTGGAGCATCCGACGCATCGTCGACGACCACAATCTCGTCGTCGTCGCCGCAAGCGGCGATAACGGAAGGCAGGCACGCCTTCACCTCTGGTAGGCTGTTGTGCACGCATATGCCGATGGTCTTGGGCGGCTTTGGGAGAGCGGGCCCGCGAGCCCAGCTGGCAGGCCACACGATGTTCGGGTCGGCAGGCGCTCGCTTTGGTCGGTGCGGCACCAGGGTGACCAGCGGATGTTCACGCGCACTGACGCCCTGGCGATCGAGGGGAACGATCTCAATTGAGTGTTTTCTTTGTACAACCGGCAGACTGAGCTGGTCACGACGGCTGCCGGCCTGAATTTCCCGCCACCAGGCAGCCATGAACTTTATGCAGTCTGGGTCGTTGTGCCGTCGCACCAGAACGTTGGTTTCCCAGAGGCCGAGATTCTCAGGTACACCCTGTGTGCGATAGGACTCGAGATGCCGTGTGATGATCGCCGCGTCGTCCTTGCGGCGCGCAATGCATTCCACGCCTTCTTCATAAATGCATTCCCGCAGCGGATGCGGAATGGCGCCGACAAGCCGGTCTCCCAATTTGTCGACAAAGAGACCGACGTCGCCTTGAACACCGATGTTCGCATCGATCCAGATGCTGTGCTCGTACTCGGGGAAATACAGGTGAGGGTGCAGCTTAACAAAGCGAGCCGACCGCGTAGGATCCGGATGCTGATAGTTTAACGGGCGAACCACCCAACCATCGAAGTTGATCGGCGTATCGCTGAACACGACGAAATCAGCTCCCGGTGGACCATATTTGGGCGGTGGCAGATCGTCGTAGCCACCGACGACGGCGGTATAGACGACGTACCGGCCGACTCGTTTGACCGTCGAGGCGTGGGCATCTTCGTAGATTGACGGGGGGAGTTGCGGTGCAACTTTCGTCTTTTTTAATGACGTCTGTCGATAAAAACTAGGTTGTCGGATCGCCGGCTTATTGGTCATGCGACCGAATTTCAGGAAATGAACCAATGGGTTCATTCCGGTGCTGGATAGCTCTGGGGTTGTTTCTCGATAGAATGCTGTATCGAACAGATCGGACGGCCGGCGCAGTTCGTCAGCACCATGGTCGAAGTAGTGAATGAGCGGATCCATGCCGCTGGCCGCCACGTCCTTGTAGCGATTTAGGTAGTACTTGCGATCGAAGTATTCAGAGGCGGCCACGAGAGCGAGCAATCGCGCGTCCGACCTCAGTCTAGTCAGATAATGAAAGAAATAGCGGCATCGCCGCATCGCCTGGGTCAGGTTCAGGCGGAGATGCGATGGCCTAACGTAATAGGCAACCCTCGACAGCATTCCTCGATCGCCCTTGACCACCGCCGCCCACCACAGACAGATCGTATCGGCGCTCCCGGCATCAGAGTCACCTTACTCTACTACCCAGCGAACGGCCTGCTGTTCACAGCGGCCCAGCAATACCAACTGAAGTTGATCGAAACAGCCTAGGCGACGTGTACCGCCTGCCGCTTTGTCGCTGAAGCCTCAATTGGGCGTTTTCAGCGTGTACATTTTGCCGGGCTCGAATTCACGAGACGAGGCGGCGCTATTGGTAGGCTAGTCGTCCGGCATCTCGGCGTCAGCGGCCGCCTTTAGGTCGTCAATTTTAATCGACACTCGGCGCGCCAGCCTAACCCAAAGCTTCCTTTCGTCCGGAGGAACCTCGCGCCAGCTACCAGCTGTTCCCGTCCAATACTTAGTGTAACCCCAATGCAGGCTTCTGGCGATTTCAATGAGATATGTTCTCTCATCCATAGGTTTGATGCCCCCAAACGCATACTTACGAGCATATTCCGTTCCAGCGTAGTTCCCTCAATCCCAAGAAGGCAATGACGGCCCGAAGCGAAGCGACGGTACGCTGCCTAACCTTTGGAGAGCCTGCCAATTCAGAATTGCTCGAAGCGCATGCTAGACTAAGCAGCGAGCATTTGCGACGCAATTTCAATCTAAAGGTCGCGTCGCTAGGACGCGATCGTATTGCCTTAAGCGGGCTCTGTAATGCGCTCCGCTAGATGAGGGAAGTTAGCCAGCAACCACTTCGCTTCCAACACATCTAGAATCAATAGCCGTGCCCGGCTGTTAGCGCGCACTGATTTTCGGGTGGAGCTTGAGTGGCCTCCGAAACTATCTCCATGGCTGAGCAATCGGTGATGCCGTCCGAATTGCACGTATAGCTGGCCGTCCGTGACGAGATAGAGGGCCGTTACGCGCTCGCCTCGGCGTACAACGTACTCCCCCTGTTCGAATGTGCGAGTAGCGATGGCGGGCAGCAAATCCAGGATTTGGCTGGCCTCTATGCCGGCGAAGATAGGCATTCGAGCGACGAGGCCGGCAGTTACGACGAAATTGTGTCGGGCAATGATGTTGGCGAATGCTGTAGCGACGATACCGGCCGGCAAGGCAAGCATCAGTAGTCCGGCAATCATTGTAAATGCGCCCACAATTTTTCCAGCTGTGGTGACAGGCACGACATCGCCATAACCGACCGTTGTGACTGTAGCGACAGCCCACCACATTGCTTCGGGGATCGAGCCGAATTTGTCGGGTTGCTCGCTATGCTCGGTCACGTAGAGCATCCCTGCGGAGACGAGGATCGTCGATCCGAGGATCACCAAACACGCCATCAACGCATGACGTTCGGTTCGTATGGCTTCGATCAGCGAATGAAATCCTGGGGAGTACCGAGCGATTTTAAAGAAGCGCATCAGCCGCATCAGCACGACGAAGCGTAGATCGACGTCAAAAACCTGATCGGCAACGAATGGAAGGATGGCGAAAAAGTCGATTAGGCCTGCAGGACTGGCCATCCAGCGGAGCCTTCTCATCCAATCGCTGCCACCTGCCGTCAATGCGGCGTCGGGGGCGATCCAAAGACGGAGGCCATATTCAACAGAGAAAATCGCGAGAGATCCGAGCTCGATATCGTCGAGAAGAGAACCATAGGTTTTGTGAATAGTAGCGACGGTGTCCAGCACCGCGCTTGTGATATTCGCCAAGATCAACAGGACGAGTGCGCGATGGATGGTTGATGTCCCAAGACCGATCGGCGACTCGCGCTCAAGTAGCGCAAAAAATTTCCTGCGTAGCCGCACCATGGCCCAAGCCATCCACGGTAACCACTTTAGCTATCTCTGCTTACTACTGGCTTACGCTCTCGCCGGATTCACAGCCGCTCTCGAGCGACAGAAAACAGTCAGGCGCATCGTCCAAGAACGACCAGGCTGTTGGTGTGAATCACTAGCGAATGTTGGCGTCCACGTCGACTGCGCGCTTAACATGTTTCGACATCAAATGACGCGAGGCGGATTCTGCATGGTGTTTGGGAGAACAGTCGGTGCTTAACTTTTTCTCAAGATTGCTAACTGCAATTAGATCAAAATGGCTTTCCAATATCGAACGGATACATTCCACGGCGCGCCCAATACTGCTAAGAAACTTCCATCATATTGGGAAAGTTGGACCAACATGAACGATCAGGAATATGTCGCCGCAATCGCGCGCAGCCTCTATTGGGGATACGTAAAAGACACGACTGGCGAACCGGGCAAATGGTCGGAACTTCCTGAGGAGGGTCGTAAAATATGGCGGAAGATGGCAAAGCGTGCACTTCGGCGAATCGAAGAGCTTAGTGCGCAAAAGGAGGCGACCTCCGGCGCGGATGTAGCCTAGTGGCAGGCAATTGTTCTTCCCGCCAGTAGTCTAAGAAGCGGTAGAGACGGGCGTCGACCAGCTGGGCCAGAGCCGGCTCTCTTTTAGTAGATCGGTCCCCGGAGCCGATAGCGCGTTTTGGGTTGGCTGTCTTCGGCCTTGGAGCTTTGATGGGAGATTCTTGTATGCGGCTTCGTCGCTGCGTCTCGGGTTTCGGTGTAGTCGTCGCGTTTGGTGTCGTGCCGCCTGTGGCCGCTGCCGACCCCCCAACCGTGCAGTCTGCCCGAGTGGGCAGCGGAGAAGTTATCGACTTCGGAAGTTTTCAGTGCACGGCCTCGAAGTCCGGTGTCGATAAGCCCGTCTGGAGTTGCCCCTCTCAGTTGTTCCTGTCGAAATTTAAAGAACCACCAATGGTTTTCTTTTCAATCGCAGGCTTTGATCGTCTTGCCGTTGGCAATGGCAGCGTCAGCCTTGAGATCGACTTAAAGGATGAGGTCAACAAGGAGGGCTTTCAACCGATCATCGATGACCGTGCCGATACACCAACGGGGTTGGACAAAAGTGCTGTCCGCGTGAACTGGATTGCGATTGGTGAAGGAGAGCGCGTAAGAAGGCCATCGCTAACGCGCGAAGAGCGTCTGAAGCTCCGCGAGAAGGCCAAAGGTCAGTAGTCGCCAGAATAGATCGATGCGCGGGACTTCGGTGTGCGCGTACAGTGGCGGGTGCGTCGTCCAACCCCTATATCTCTTGTCTCTTTGAGGCGGCAATAGTTGGAGTTCCAATGAAGAAGAAGATATTGGTCATGGGGTTGCCGGGGACCGGAAAGACGACGCTTTCGACCGCTCTTGCCCCCAGGTTGAATGCCACGCACTACAACGCCGATGAGGTGCGTGCCAACATCAACAAGGACTTGGGCTTTTCCGAAGCCGACCGCATCGAGCAGGCCAGACGCATGGGTTGGCTGTGCGATCTGGTTGCCGCGCGGGGAAACTTTGCCATCGCCGATTTCATCTGCCCGACAGCAGCGACCCGCGATGCGTTCATGGCGAAGGCACCAGCCTTCGTGATTTGGGTCGATCGCATCAAGGAAGGTCGTTTTGAAGACACCAACCGGCTGTTCGAGCCGCCGGAACATTTTGACTTGCGTGTTACCGCTGAGGGCACGCCGGAATATTGGGCCGACGAAGCTGCCAGGCTTCTGCGGCCTGTGTTCGATTCAAAGAAGCCGACCGCGTTGATGATCGGTCGCTACCAGCCGTTTCACGATGGTCACCGTGCCCTGATCCTCGAGGCGATCGAGCGTGTCGGCCAGGTCTGCATCGCCGTCCGCGACACTCAGGGCACCGATGCCAAGAACCCATTTTCGTTCGAGTACGTGCGCGCCCGCATAGAGCACGGTCTGCGCGCCCATGAGGGCAAGTTCACGGTGATCCCGCTGCCCAATATCACCAATGTCTTCTATGGCCGGGACGTCGGCTACAAGATCGAGCGCATCGATCTCGAGCAGGCCCTGCAGGACGTCTCGGCAACCAAGGAACGGGCGAAGCTGGCGCCGCCAGCGAATGGCGCCGTCGTGCAAGACAGACGTTTGTAGCTGTCGAGGGGAGGCCGGAGCGCCTCCCCTGATATTCTTAAGCCGCGTGGGCAAGTTGGAGGCCGCGTTCCTCCAAGGTGTCGCGGATGATGTCGATATGCCGCCGTCTGTCGATCACCACGGAAGCGGCGCTGCGCAGCCGCGAGCTGAATTCACTGCGACTTCCGTTGAAGCCAATGAGCGGCACGCAGGGTTCTTCAGCCGGCTGACGGAGCGATTCGCACGGAGCTCCCTGCGCGTAGAGCACATCGTGACGCGCCAACTCGATATGGAAGAAATCGAGTGCGTCGCCGCCTTCGGCGGCCTCCCAGACGATGCTGGTGCCGTTCACCAAATTCCCGACGGGTACGAGGGCGCCGTCGATGAAGACGGCATGCGAGGCGGTGAGGCAGATGTCCTCAGCCGGGATGTTGTCGGCCAGGGCGCCACGCCGCAAGCGGACCGGTCGGTGCTCACCGTCCCACTGTCCGGCCGCGCGGCTCAGGCTGAAGCTGTCGATGGCCTTGATCGGTGCAAAACCCGAAAAGTGCACCGCGATCTCGTCTCCCGTGCTCAGGCTTTCGATTGGCCGGTAGCCATGGCGCGTCAAAATTGACGTTCCGCGCGCGAAGCAGCCGCCGCCCCAATGATGACCACCGCCGCCCCATTGGGCCGCTGCCCGCTTGTTTGGAATGCCGGTCGCGAGGACCGCGCTGACCGCCAAACCCGCCGCCTTCAGCGCATTGCGTCGCGCTCGATCAATTCTGTGATTGCTCGTCATAGCCCACCCCAAAAGCACCAGGCTCAATATTGCACTCTTCATTCAATTTGTCTATCGAGGAGCTGGCCAAAACGGCACAGGGCGGCCGTCAGGTTTGCCCCGAGAAGCAGCATCGCGTTTTTTTGGGAGTCAAAATTCTCGCTCATTCCACTGCCCGAGGCCGCTCTTGCCCCCACCCCTGATCGACGTTCACACCCATATGTACCTGCCGCGCTATGTCGCCCTGCTGCGGCATCGGCGGCAGATCCCCCGCATCGTCTCACGCGGAACGGGGGAGCGGCTGGTCATCCTGCCCGACGAGGAGGCCGACACCTCGACCTCGGCCGGGCGGCCGATCGGCAGCGAGTTCTATGAGGTCGGCCGCAAGCTCGCCTTCATGGACAAGCACGGCATCGCCGTGTCGGTCGTGAGCTCGGCCAATCCGTGGATCGATTTCGTCGAGCCGGCCGAGGCGCCGGCGCTGGCGGCTTCGCTCAACGAGGACCTCGAGGCGATCTGCGCGGCCTCGGCTGGCCGTCTCTATGGCTTCGGCGTGTTGCCGCTACAGCGGCCAGAGACTTGTGCCGCCGAGCTCGAGCGCCTCGCGGGTTACCCGCACATGCGGGGTATCATCATCGGCTCGGCCGGCCGTGGGCAGGGCCTGGACGATCCGGATTTCGAGCCGATCTGGGCCACCGCGGCCCGCACGGGGCAGTTCGTGTTCGTCCACCCGCACTACGGCATCGGCCACAGCCTGTTTCCCGACACCGGTCATGCGCTCTTACTGGCGCTGGGCTTCACCTTCGAGACCTCGATTGCCATCGCCCGCCTGATCCTGCGCGGCGCGCTCGAACGCCATCCGGCGCTAAAACTCCTGATTGCCCATGCCGGCGGCACGCTGCCCTATCTCGCGGGCCGCCTCGACTCCTGCGTCAAGAACGACATCTCCAAGGACTTCGGCCTGCCGAAGCCGCCCAGCCACTATCTGCGGCAATGCTGGTACGATTCGATCGCCTACCATCCGCCGGCGCTGGCGGCACTCACCGCCTTCGCCGATCCGGCCAAGATCATGTTCGGCACCGACCATCCGTTCTTCCGCCCGCATGTGGCGGACGCCGCGCTCGACGCCACGACTTGGCCGGTGCCGGAGGAGAACGTCGAAGCGCTTGGGGCGCTTGATGCGCCGGTGCAGAAGGCCATTGCCTACGAAAACGGCCTGAAAGCCTTCGGCATCAAGCTGCCTCAGCGGCTGTCGTAGAGCCGGAGCATCAGCGCTTCGAGGCCAAGGAACAGGCCGAACAGCGCGATGCCGACCCCGCACAACAGAAGGATGGCGGCCAGCAGCAACGCGGTCTCGAAGTTGTTGGCCGAGAACAGGATGATGTAGCCCAGCCCCGCCTGGGCAGTGATGAACTCGCCCAGGGAAAG
>JADMIO011560842.1_pt1 | contig 10337 bp, 7 predicted proteins | sample 8958161 | NCBI WGS metagenome assembly JADMIO01 (sample SAMN16585339, study PRJNA669376) | soil metagenome | isolation source: Crop rotation soil | place: USA: Cullars Rotation, Alabama | collected 2011
ACCATGTGAACGAGTCGTGTTCAATGGTCTGGCGCATGTCCGTCACGAAATCAATCTCATCTCCGGCTTTCACTTCCACTTTTTCCAGGTTCGTTTCCTTCTTGTTGTTGTGGACTTCCCATTTTCCGAGTTCGCCGGACCGGCTCGACACAATTCTTCCGCGCACTCCATCGCCCATCGCCACCGGATGCTCCAGCGTTCCCTTGATGGCCACGGTTCCATCGCGTGGAGCGAGCCAGCGGCGCACGGCGGCGTGGCGCTGATCGTTTCCCGGATGACCGCCCGTTCCGCTGACCACCACCCAGCCAAGTTTCGGATCGGGCAAGGTCGGCCCGCCCTGGAACGCGCGGCCATCGTAAAAGGGCAATTTGTTAAAACGCGTTACACGATTCGTCCGCACATCATACATTCCGTAACCGAACACCCAGTTGGTCATGGGCACGAATTTTTCCGGTTGCGGCGCCGCGAGAAATTGATGCGCAAAAGCCAGTTCGCCTTTGGTCGGTGTCCGTTGAAATACCAACTCGTACATCCCGCGCACTTTGGCTTCCTCACTTTTAATGTCCTTCAGTTCCGGTCGCTCGGTCAGCTTGCGGGCCTGCTCGATGACGAACGGGCTGTTCATGAAGAACAACGCCTGCTGCGGGACTGTGGTGTAGAACCGACGGGGACTCGTGCTGTCGGGACTTGCGAGATCAAACGTTCGAAACAGCGCAGGCAGGTTCTGTCGGTCAATGAATCCATAAATGGAGCGACGAGTTGAAAACGGTTCGCCGACGACATCCACGGCATGGCCACCAGCTTTCATGTCGAGACGACCAGCAAGCGAAAGCAACGTGTCGCGCATCGCCTCGAATTCGAGTCGTTGACGATTCATGCGCCACACGAGTTGATTGCCGGGATCAAGTTTCGAATTTTCAGGATTGTCTTCGCTTCTCTGTTGGTACGTCGCCGAGAGCATCATGGTCCGATGCAATTTCTTGAGCGACCAACCGTCGGCCATGAAACGCGCGGCCAGATAATCGAGCAATTGCGGATGGGTGGGAGGGTCGGCGCGCAACCCGAAATCGCTCGCCGTGCTCACGAGTCCAGCGCCGAAATGATGCATCCACACGCGATTCACGAGGACGCGCGCCGTCAACGGATTGTTCGTGCTCGTGATGGCCTCTGCCATCTCCAAACGTCCGCTGCCTTTGCTGAACGGCTTGCGAGTTGCGCCCGCGAGGACCTCGGGAAATTGTCTCGGGACTTCCGGGCCGCGATTGTCGGTGCTGCCGCGGATGAACACCTGCACGTTGTAAGGCTTGTCTTTGTCCACCATGGCCATCGCGCGCGGTGGCGCACCGGGATGAGTCGCATCCAGTTCATCGAGGCCGCGCTGCAACGCCCGGATTTTTTGTGACGTCGGCACATCGAACAGCCGATCAAATTGATCGCGTGGCAAGTTCGCCGGCGCATCCGCTGCGTAAAGAATCTGCCGCACGGCTTCAGCATCGGGTTCAGGCAGCGCCTTAATTGCATTTGTCGAAGCCGCCTCCTTCATCCAGCGCTTGTCAATTTCAACAAAAACTTTTCCGTAGCGTTCCGCCACCTGATTCATGTTCGTCGGCGCATCGCCTTCAAACGCCTTCGCTACCATCGGATTTATCTTTCGCGCCGGATCGTCATTCGCGGTGATGCTCTTCGCCAATGCCGCCGATTTTTCCGCGAACTCCTTCTCGTTGATTTCGGAAAAGGCAAACCATGCCGTGAACACTGCGTTTGAATTCTTTTTCCATCCGTCCAACGCACTTATCCAGCGTTGCAACACACCGCCATCCAATTTGTGTTTCCGGGCCAGCGCGTCCACCTTGGCGCCATCTTTCAACGCCTGCGCTTCGTAAGCCGCGGCCAGGTATTCCCCCGACTTCGCGCGCAAGTCAGCCGCCGTGGCGTCTTCCTTTTCGGTTTTGAATTTCCGGCGCTCCTCCAGCTTCTTGTCGCGCTCGGCCACGTATTCGTCATAAATCTTCGCATCCGGCTTGGTGCCGAGCAGCGGCTCCGGGTCCGGCTCCTGGGAACTCGCAAAAATGCCGTACAGCGAATAATAATCCTTCGTGGGAATTGGGTCGTATTTGTGATCGTGACAGCGCGCGCAGGCCACGGTCAGTCCCATCATCCCGCGGCAAACGACATCAATCCGGTCGTCAATGATGTCATGGATGTTGTTGATGAAGCGTCGCCCGAGCGTCAGATAGCCGAGCGCCGCCAGCGACCGCTTGTCTTCGCTCGAAGGCAATAAGTCCGCCGCCACCTGCTGCTTTAGAAATTGATCGAACGGCAAGTCTTCATTGAACGAGCGGATCACATAATCGCGATACGTATAGGAATATTGATATTTCCGTTCCTCCTCGAACACGTAACCTTTCGTGTCCGCATAACGCGCCACGTCCAGCCAGTGCCGTCCCCAGCGCTCGCCGTATTGCGGCGACGCCAGCAGTTGATCCACAACGCGCGCGAAAGCATTCGGGGATTTGTCGGCGATAAATTCCGCAACCTGCTCCGGCGTTGGCGGGTGTCCGATCAAATCGAAATAAGCTCGGCGAATGAGAGTTCGCTTGTCCGCTTCCGCCGATGGTTTCATCTTACGCTCTTCGAGTTTCGCGAGGATGAAATTATCCACCGGCGTTTGCGCCCAGCGTTTGTTTTTGATATCGGGAAGCGCGGGCTCTTTTATCGGCTGAAATGCCCAATGCGTCTTCGCCTTCTCGGCAATAGCCGTCACGTTTCCGAGCGGCACCTTCGATTCGCGCGGATCCGGCGCGCCCATTTTTACCCAGGCTTCAAGGTCCGCGATTTTTTCCGCCGCCAGCTTTTTCCCCTTGGGCGGCATCTGGAGTTTTTCGTCCGTGTAACGAACCGCCTTGATCAGTAAACTTTTGTCCGGGTCGCCCGGTTCAATCGCTGCGCCACTTGTGCCGCCCTTGCGCAAGCCTTCCCGTGAATCGAGCAGCAGACCACCTCGCAGTTTCTTGGTGTTGAGGCTATGGCAGGTGTAGCAATTGTCTGCGAGAATTGGCCTGATTTTTTTCTCAAAGAATTCGATGCCCTCCGGGGAATCCGCTGCGTGCGAAGAGACCGTGGACATTAGCGCAACCATCAGACCGGTCATGAAAAAGACGGCTCGTGCGCAGCCGTCATTTCTGATTCGGCTTTTGGGTATCGGCCTTCGCGCTTCCAGACGTGTCATTTCGTCACGGGGTATCATCGCACATTGCATTTATACCTCATTCAGACGACAAAACGAAGCACAACATTCTAAAAAACTGTTTTTCCTTTCTCGCCTTAATTTTCTCGTTGCGCCTCTGCGCCTTCGCGTCTCTGCGTTAAACGCAAAGGCGCAAAGGCGCGAAGCCGCAACGAACTGCCGGCAAAGACAACTCAACAGGCGGACTTTGGATTTCGAGTCGGGCGCATCTCAGTTTCTTGCAATGTGAGAGACCCGTAATTGTGACGCCTTTCATGTCGCTCCGCTGGAGCTAAAACGTGTGGGCGAACGCATACTATAAACATGGCGCTCCTCCGGAGCTACCCGAATTGCAAGTTCGCCGCTGAAAAGCTCCGGAGGAGCGCCATGTTTATAGTAGCAGACATCAAACCGCTTTTTTAGCTCCAGCGGAGCGACATACAATATCACCATTGCGTACAAGCCTCTTTCCCGCGCTGCAAGAAAGTGGGATGCGCCCTTTCGAGTCTTGTTTCCCCTTTTCACCTCTTCTCCAATTCCTCACAATAGCCCCGTGGAGAAACGCCGACGCATCCTCCTGACATCAATTGCCGCAATAATATTATGCGCGCTGGTGTGGGCGTTATGGCTGCGGCCGATTCTCGATCCCATCTACGAAGGCAAGCCTTTGAGCGAGTGGTTGAAAGCTGGCGCAATCGGTTTGTCGCGCGAAGGGGGAAGGGCGCCAGAATATCCTAAAGCGACTAAAGCAGTCCGAGCCGTTGGAACCAATGCGCTTCCACAATTGATCCGAATGATGGGAGCATACGATTCTCCCCTAAAACTAAGTTTACTTAAGCTGGTCGAGAAACAACACCTACTCACAATTCGGCATATTAAAGCGGATAGTCTTATCGGTGTTGCGGCTAGCGGATTCTGGGAATTGCGAACTCAAGCGAGCAATGCAGTCCCGGCCTTAATTCAAATCTACGAGAGCAATAACTGCTCGGAAAATCAAAAGGGTGCTATCGAGGAATCATTAGCCTTTATCGGGCCACCCGCTGAATCATCCATCCCCGCGCTCCTAAGGGGGACAACAAATACGACCGGATTAACTCGCGTGTGGGCATTTGTCGCTCTGGGTTACATCCATTCAAAGCCCGAGCAAGTTATTCCGGTCCTGACAAATGCGTTACAGGACACCAATTATTCCATCCGAGCGTCCGCGATAGATGCGCTCGGCAAATATGGTTCTATTGCGAAACCGGCAATCCCGCTCTTACGCACATTACTGAGCGACAGCAATTACACGGTCCGCGAGATTGCAGCAAATGTCCTCACCAAACTTGACACGCCATCTGCTGATGCGGACATCAGATGACCAAACGCGCGTTTTGCTAAGAGCAGCTTTATGACAAAGGGGCACAGCGGTGCCGCACTCCACAACGATTCCGCGCTGTCCAGAGCCAGGAGAGTTCCGCCAGGTTTTGGAGTGTGCGAGTCCTCTGGCGCTTTTTCCATTTGTGGAAATCGCCGAACGGGTGCGAATACCGGCTAAAGCCGGAACTCCGAATTGTGCGTCAAAGCTCACCCGGCTGAAGCCGGAACTCCGAACAGCGTTTTAGTCCAACAGGAAACCCTCCGGCTGTGCCGGAGGACTCCCGAAGTTTGACAACTCCGGGAGTCGTTTGTGAGTCTGCATTTCGTGAACCGCTCAAAGTTTACGAAAAGGACAGACGATGCAAACGTATGAGAGTTTGAAACACACGACGTGGGAATGCAAATATCATGTGGTGTTCATACCGAAGTGCCGGAGAAAAGTGTTATATCATCAAATCCGGCGGGAATTGGGAGAAGTGTTCCGCAGTTTGGCGGAGCAGTGGGAATGCAAAGTAGAGGAGGGGCATCTGATGCCCGATCACGTGCACATGCTGTTGTCGGTGCCGCCGAAGTATTCGGTGTCCAACGTGATGGGATTCATCAAGGGCAAGAGTGCGATTCATATCGCGCGGGTATATGCGGGGCGGCGGAGAAATTTCGTCGGCCAGCATTTTTGGGCACGCGGGTACTGGGTATCAACGGTCGGCAAGAACGAGGCTGCTGTGCGTCAGTATATCCAGAACCAGGAAAAAGAAGACAAACGCCTCGAACAACTGGAGCTGACGGCGCTTTGAGCGCCTCACGATCCTAAACAACCGCTTTGAGCGGTTCACGCTATCTCAAGCCTCCGGCTTTGCCGGAGGTCGCTGACAACCGCAAATGTTCCCACAGTGCCGCTGGAGCGAGGCGCATATTAATGTAAAAGGGACCGAACTCGCCGTAGCGGGCGGTGACTTCGTCGAAGCGCATTTCGTAAACGATGTCCTTCAGCGAATCCACCTGATGAGCCATCAACGTCACACCCCATTCGTATTCGTCGAGGCCGGTTGAGCCGGTGATGAGTTGGGAGACGCGTCCAGCAAACTTGCGGCCCACTCGCGCATGACCGCCCATGAGGCGTTTGCGTGTGGCGAAGTCCAGCATATACCAATTGTCCGCCGCCAGCCGCCGTTTGCTCATGGGATAAAAGCCCATCACTTCCCAGTCCGGCAACTCGGGATACAGGCGGTAATGTTCGTATTCCTGGCGTCGCTTGTTGAGTTCCCCCATGCGAGTGGCGAACGCTTCGCTGTCCGGCGAAAGTTTCTCCTGCTGAATGAGCATCTGGCGATTGTCTTCCTCGGTGCCCATATATTCGGACAATTCGGTGACGCTCAGATAGCTGAACACGGGTTGAAGGACGCCGGGGTCGAAACACGCTTCGATATCCCGATGCATCTGCGCAACCTGACCGAGTTCGGCTGCTTGCAACATGAATGCCAGATCCGCTTTGCCGCCAACGTTCGCGTAAGTCGTGAGACGCGGATGGCTGGCATTCGTGTTGGCGGCGCAAAGTTTTTCGAGAGCGGCACGAGATCGTGAGGAGGCATCACCACCTAATTGCGTCCAGCGCACGCGATCGATTCGATAAAACAGGTGCATCACGTGGATGCCGGCGTTCAATTTAACTGTGGGGAGACTCATAGATTTTCAATCCAATTGCAGCGCCTGTTCGAGAAATTGCTCGAGATGATTCAGGACGGCGGCATCACTCGCTACCAGCGTTGCTCCGGCCTCGCGCACGCGGACTTGTGTTTTTTCATCCGGATCGGCGGCAAAGGCGACCACCGGAAGATGGCTTGTGGGCGAGTTTTTCCGCAGCGATGAAATGGCATCAATCGCTTTGCTGCGCGTGGCGAATAGGTCTGCGAACACAACCATCGGCTTTTCCTGTTCGGCGGTGTTGACGAGCGAGGCGGCGTCGGAAACGGTGAGGACACGATACCCCAGGTCCTGCAGCCGGTTCACCAGTTGGGTGCCGGGCAGCAGTTTTTCATATAAAACCAGCGCGAGGGGACGCGTCACGCGCAGACTTTGGAACAGGCGCAGGCAAATTGCAAAAAAATTTGGCAAAAACCTCGCTCCAACTTCTGCGGTCAGTTGTGAGATAACTAGTTGATATCTTATTAACAACTTTAATTTGGGAGGGGTGGGAAGATGTGCGAGCATGGTTCGCGGTTGCCCATCATGGGGCAGTCCGGTTGGCAGGTGGGGCGCGATATATTAATGCGAATCCCCGGTTGTTCTTTGACATCCAAATGCGGAGTGCGTCCTCCGGCGTGGCAGAGCCACTATGGAGGATAAAGAGTGCGGAATTCCGGAAGGCTGCGGTGTGTACGCAGATAAAGCTCCAAATTCCAAGCGTCAAACAGGCGACAATTGCCGGCAAAAGTCGGTTAAAGTGTCGGTTTGTGTCGGTTAAAAACCGCTCAAAAAAGCCCGTAATGTCGCTTATTGTCGCTTAATGTCGGATAAAATGGACACCGATTAAAATGACCGGCCTTCGCTCGGAAGCTTCCGCCGTCGCTCCGAAGAAGCTATGGCGGGACAAGTCGGCCCGGCAAGCCAATGACGAAGGCCCAATGTAATTCCAAGAACTTCGAACAAAAGTAATGCCGAAAAATACGCTTAAATACGCTTATCTACGGGTAAATGCGCTTAAGTGCGGATATTTGGAGGATATTTTTTTACGCGGCCAACGGAATTGAGCGCGAAGCGCGTGGGCGACAAAATGTTTTTGCCCACTCCGCGAACTCCTTTAGTATGGGTTGATGCACGGTGTGTCCTCTCACATGCGAATGTTCCTCGCGGTTATTATCACGCTGATTGCATCCGCCTCTTCGATTATTCAGGCCGGGGAGACGAACATTCCCTCACCATTTGCCGGAATAATTTGTCGCTCCGAAGTGCGGCAGGATCCGCCACAGCGGCTGTTTGTCGCGGAGATAGATATTAGCAATCCGCAGGTGCATGTGCGGGTTAGTCGAGGCGGGCCTGATCCTGATGGACTCGACAAATGGCAAACCACGTTGATGCCGCCGACAAAAATTGCCGCCCGCGAGAAGTTCGACCTGGTTGTCAATGGCGACTTCTTTTTGGCAAAAGGGGCCAATGACGGCGAAGGAACGAATGCGAGTTTTCGTGCTGCGATGTGGGCCAGCGTGCTCGGGCCGGCGGTCAGCGATGGCAAAGTATGGGCCACGAGCGCGACGAATCGGCCCAGCCTTGTGGTCTATAAAGACGGGATGATCGCCATCCAAATGTGTGCCGTCCCAACGCCTGATAAACTGGAGGTAGTAGCGGGAAACACGATGCTGGTAGAAGAGGGAATGGTGGTGCCGCATACGAACAAATTGCGCCATCCGCGAACTGTAGCGGGGCTTAATGTGAACGGAACCAAACTAATAATCCTCGTGGTGGACGGGCGCAAACCGCGAGTTGCCGTGGGGATGAGTTATGATGAACTTGCGGCGGAGATGATTCGCCTTGGATGCCGCACGGCGCTTAACCTCGATGGAGGCGGAAGCACAGTGATGGCGTTGCGCGATCCGCAAAAGAACGAGTTTCGTATTCTGAACGAGCCTACAGATGGCCGTGAGCGGGCAGTTGGAAACGCGCTTGGAATTTCCGTGGACAGCGCTTCAAAGTAGCGACCGGTTCAGGGCGTGTTACCCAAATCAAAAACCGGGGAAAGCGGCATTGAATAGGCAATCAATGGCAGAATTCGAGAGCGATAGCACTTTGAATATGCTGCGCCTGATCCCCTGATTCCCCGATACAGGCGCGGTCCGCGATTTGGGCAACACACTCGTTACGAGACGGGTTGTTCAAGAAGTCCGCGAAGACGGTGGGACAAATCCACAAAATCAATTGGCTTGCGAACGAGCACACGACGCTCTTTATGGCGAGAATCGGCAAACCCGGGAGGATGATTCAAGCCGGTCATTACGACGACGGGAATGTTGGGCCGGATTTCTGCAAGTTTCTCGGCCAATTCCGCCCCAAGCATTGTGGGCATAGTGTGGTCGGTAATTACCAAATCGTATTTGTCGGGCTCGGACCGGAACGTCTCGAGCGCGGCGACGCTATCAGCGCGAGTGATGACGCGATAACCCATGCGCCGGAGGCGTTGCTGCATCATGGAAAGAATCGAGATTTCGTCGTCAACGACGAGCAGATGCTCGCGGTTGCCGGACAAAATCTGGGGCTCAGAACTGGAGATGGCTACAGGCATCTCGGAGCACCGCGGAAAATAGATGCGGAAGATGGTGCCGACGCCAATTTCACTTTCGACTGCTATGTGGCCACCGCAGCGATTGACAATTCGCTGGACCAACGCGAGGCCGAGACCGGTGCCTTCGCCGGCCGGCTTGGTGGTAAAGAACGGATCAAAAATATTATCGAGAATTTCACTCGTCATTCCGTGACCCGTATCACGAACGGAGAGGCAAACGTATTTGCCGCGCGAAAGACCCAACTCCGCCGCGCTGGTCATTTCCAACTCGATCGTGCGCAGTCCATATTCCAGCCGGCCGCCGTGACGGTGCATTGCATGCATCGCGTTGGTGCCGAGGTTCATCAGCACCTGGTGAATCTCGGTCGGATCGGCCATGACAACGTCGTCGTCTGTTTGAATTGCGTGGCTGATCTCAACGGAGGAAGGCAGCGCGGCATTCAAAAGTTTGGCGCACTCTTTAATGATTGGCCCAAGCTTCAGAGGTTTGCGTTCGGGCTCGGTTGTGCGGCTAAAAGTAAGAATGCGCCGGCCCAGGTCTTTGGCGCGCGTGGCGGATTTAAGAATGGCGTCGAGATTTCTGCGGGATATCCCGGTGATCTGCTTGTCCGCGAGCGAAAGTTCCGCGTAACCCAGAATGACGCAGAGCATGTTGTTGAAATCGTGCGCGATGCCCCCCGCGAGCGTGCCGATAGCTTCCAGTTTCTGCGCCTGCGCGCGTTCCTTTTCGAGACGGGTGCGATCGGCTTCAGCTTCTTTGCGAAGCGTAATGTCCGAAATGAAACCTTCGTAATAACGGAGCGCGCCCGAAGTGTCTCGCACTTCGCGCGCGCATTCAGAAATCCAAATGACGCTGTCATCGCGACGACGCACTTGATATTCAAGGGCGCGGACGACACCGGATTGCTCAATCTCACGGCGGAACCTCTCACGGAACGAAGGGTCCACGTAGATTTGAGTTTGGATGTTCGAGACGCTTTCCAACAGTTCACGCGGATTCTGGTAACCGTACATTCTGGCGAGCGCGGGATTGACGGTGATGAATCGGCCATCCGGCGTGCTTTGGTAGATGCCGTCCACGGAGTTTTCAAACATGCCGCGATAATTGGCCTCGGCATCTTTGAGTTGCTCCTCGCGATGTTTGCGGGCAGTGATGTCCCGCAGCGAGCCCGCGATATATCGCGCGGGAGCGTCTGGAAGCGACAATGGCGTCAACACCAACTCACACCACACGAGGGCGGAATCGTGGCGGCAACAAAGCACTTCGCCCTGAAACGGTTTGCGCTCGATAATGGCTTTCTGGATCGAGGAAATGACTTCGACGGAAGTGCCCGGTCCGAGAAACAATCGAAGATTGCGGCCAACGGCTTCCTCAACCGAATAATGTGTCAGCGCGGTAAAGCCGCCGGAAGTTTGAGTGATCGGAAAGCCGGGCCACTTGCCATCGCAAACGAAAATGCCCATCGGCAGCCGGTTCAG
>JADMIO010972926.1_pt1 | contig 10336 bp, 6 predicted proteins | sample 8958161 | NCBI WGS metagenome assembly JADMIO01 (sample SAMN16585339, study PRJNA669376) | soil metagenome | isolation source: Crop rotation soil | place: USA: Cullars Rotation, Alabama | collected 2011
GAAGTGGCCCGGTCGGGGGTCGGTGGGACCGACCGAGTCGCGGGGCACCGAAGGTCCAAGGGTGAGCGCGGAGGGCGTAGAGGGCCGGGGCGTCGGAACCCCGCGACCCGGGCGCCCGCTTCAGGTGCGCTGCCGGGGAGCTGCAATCGGTGAGGGCGTCGTCGGCGCCGTCGCGGTCGTCGCGCGGGTCGAGAGCGCCAGCGGCGCACGCGGCGGCGGTGGCGAGGGCGACGACGAAGGCCGCGACGAGCAGATGGAGGAGCAGCCGGCCGGGATGAAGGGGAACCGTACCCGGAGCGCGGATCAGGCGAAGGACGAGCTGCCGCGCGGCGCCCCGATACGACACATCGTCGGCCGGGCGGCGGGAACGGTGCGGCTGCGGGCGGCGCGAACTCGGGGTCACGGGGCCGGGCGATCTCATCCCGCCGTCGGGGGCGGGCTGGCCTGTCTAGCGCACGCGTCGGGCGCCCTTCAAGATTCTTGCGCGAGCCTCGTCAGGGAAGCATCGCGATCTCATCCCGGCATGCAATGTCGTATCGGCTGCGGGGCCATGCGGCCGGGGACGCTCCGACGGCGCACTTCTGGCGCGAGCGGGCTGCTTCCGGTCGTGCAGCGCGCGCGACCGGGCGTCGCGCTCAGCGTTGGAGAACTGCCGCCACGGCGTTCCAGAGCGCGGCGAAGCGGTCGTCGTCGAAGTCGGCGCCGGATTTGAAGACGGTGGTGCCGTCGAAGGTCGGGGACTCGAAATGGCCAACGACGTCCAGGTGGTCGCCGGCGACGATGCCGGTCGCCCGGCCGTCGACCGTCTGCGAGGCGGCCGGGACGACGCCGTCGGTGGCCGTGTCGGTGGCGAGCTCGGCCGCCAGCGCGTCCGCGCCGACCCAGGGCCCCTTCGGAAACGCGCGCTGCTCGCCGTCCTCCGGGAGGGTCGCCCAGTACGAGAAGGCATAGATCGCCCACTGGAGCTTCGGGATCCCGAGTCCCGCGACGATCCCGTCCCAGACGGCCGGGCGCGGTGCCACGGTGACGAAGCAGTCGATCGGCTCGAAATCGCCGCCGGCGATCGCGGCGTTGAGATCGGCGAGCGCCACGGGCGTGAGCTCGTGGATCAGCGGGTGGCTCGCGATGATGCGGTCGAGGAAATCCTGGACCTCCTTCGCCGCCGCGGGCGGGATGCCCCCGAGGAAGCGGAGCGCCCCGGCGCCCGCACCGCCGGTGCTGACGGCCTGGAGCAGGGACGTGTAGACGAGCAGCAGCTGCTCCGGGATGCGGACGGCCGTCTGCCGCTTGGCGAGGATGCTCAGCAGGAAGAGGTCCGGGACGATGAACTCCATCGCCCCGCGGAGGCGGCGGGCGATCGGCGTGCCGTGGAGCGGCGCCGAGACCGGGATGACCGAGGCGATCCGGCTGCGCATCTTCTGGCGCTGGGCAGCGCTCGGACCGCCGGGCCAGGCGTAGTGCGTGTTGGTGAGCAACCGGATGTCGACGCCACCGGTCGAGTGTCCGATGAGGTGCACGCGATCGACGACCCGCCCGTCGATCGGGGTGGCGAGCGTCTCGCCGATCGTCTGGTACAGGGACGACACCCGGAGCCAGAGCGGCCCGGTGGGGGAGGGCTTGTGCACGAGGAAGCGCTTGGAGTCCCAGCCGGTGGCCGCGGCGAGCTGGTCGGCGACGCGGTCGAAGTAGGAGATGCGATCCGGCGGGTCGCCGAAGGAGTCGAAGCCGAAGAGGCCGGGGACGAGGATGACGGCGTCGGTGTGTGGCATCGGGCCTCCTGGAGGCGCGTCAGGTATTCCGCGCGATGAACGGCGTCAAGGGGGGCGACAGCAAGCTAGGGGGCATGCCTCACCGAGCGGAATTCCAAGCTAGGCGGGGCGGCCGCGACATCTGGCGTCGACGGGTGCCCGGCCTGCGGGACGTCGGCCGCGGCCGCGTCAGAAGCTCGCTTCGAGGCCAGCGTGACTGACGGTGTTTCGATCGAGGAGCTTCGCGACGCGTTGTGGGGTCGGGTCGTTCCCTACGCCGCCGCCAGCCGCGTCGCGACGAAGAACGCCGGCGGCATCGGCCGCTGGAGCTTCCACGTGATCCCCATCGGCCGCTCGCCCTCGTGGCGGACGTAGTCCGCGAGGCCGAGGCAGACGTACGGGGGCGCGACCCCACGGTCGTCGGCGTTCGCCTTGCGGACGAAGAGGAGCACATGCGTGCCGAGCTCGCGGTGCCGCTGATACCGCTGACCGACATTGGAATCGGCGGTCGTCGCGCTCTGGGACTCCCAGTGGAAGAGCTCCGGCGACAGCGCATAATCGCGATACATCGTCGTCGGGGAGTAGTCGCGCTCCGACTTCTGGGTGGTGACGAAGAACAGGTCGCACTGCGTCGGCTCGTCGAAGAGCACGCCGGCCTGGTGCTGATACCAGCGCTCGCCGGGGACGTTGCGGCCGAAGGCGGTGAGGATTTCCGCCTGGGTGTACGAGGCATGCGCGCGCAGAGGGACGTCGACGTCGATCGGGTAGGTGACGTGGTCGGTCCGGTCGTCGAGCAGCTCGAGCAGCTGGTGCAGCTCCGCGAGGACGTGCCGGGTCTGCCAGAGCCGGTCCAGGCCCTCCATGATGCCGAACGACTTCCCGTCCTTCCCCCAGAGCGAGAAGTGCAGCATCGCGAGGCGCTGGGACTCCTGGACGCCACCGTTTGAGGGACGCGTTGACGCGAGCAGCTGGCGGTAGAGCGTGAGGCGGTCGGCGTCGTCCAAGTGGAGCATGCGGAGCGCGATACCTGCGGCGAGGACGGGTTCGTCGGGGTCCGCCGCGACGTCGCCGAGGAGACCTGCCTCCCGCTGGAGCCGCGTCCAGCCGAGCCAGCCGCCGGAGACCTTCCGGTAGAGGTCGGGAAGATCCAGCGCCGCGTGCTGGAGATACTCGGCCAGCGTTGGGGCATGACCCAGTTCGGCCGCGCACTCCTTCAGCGCTTCGACGAGTCGCCCGACGCCCGTCCCCAGGCTCTCCCGCAGGTTCGAGAGCACGATGCCGCGCGACTCGCGGTCGAGATCAATGGCGCAACCGGCCGGCAAAACCGGGAAGCCCTCCGCGATCTGGTGCTCGACAGTCCGCCGCGTGCCGCTGAGCAGCGCCCGGAAGCGGAGGTCGAAGCGGAAGCGCCGGTGCGGCTTGCCGATGAAGTCGAGCACGGTGCAGCACGTCTTGCCTTCGGTCCGACGCAGGCCGCGGCCGAGCTGCTGGAGGAACACGGTCGCGCTCTCGGTCGGGCGAAGAAACATGATCGTGTCGACCTGCGGGACGTCCACGCCCTCGTTGAAGAGGTCGACGGTGAAGATCACGTTCACGCTGCCGTCGCGGAGATCGCGGAGCGCGGCCTCCCGGACGTCGCGGTCGGTCGTGCCGACGACGGCGACGGCGCGGATGCCGGCCGCCGCGAACTGCTCCGCCATGAAGCGGGCATGCTCGACGCCGACGCAGAAGCCGAGGGCGCGCATCGTCTGCGGGTCGTCGACCTTCCGCCGGAGGGCCTCGATGACCATCGCGACACGCCGGCGCGCGCTCTCGCGGCTGAAGACGTAGACGTTCTCGAGGTCACTCGTCTGGTACCCGCCGCGCGTCCAGCGGAGCGACGAGAGGTCGGCATCGTCGTGGATGCCGAAGTACTGGAATGGTGCCAGGAGCTGGCGCTCGAGCGCGGTCCAGAGCCGCAGCTCGGCGGCGATCCGGCCGTCGAACCAGGGGAGGATGCTCTGCCCGTCGGCGCGCTCGGGGGTGGCGGTGAGGCCGAGGAGGAGGCGCGGGCGAAGGTGGCGCAGCAGGCGCTCGTACGTCGGCGCCTCGGCGTGATGGACCTCATCGACGATGACGACGTCGAACGCGTCGGGAGGCAGGCGATCCAGATCAGCCTGCGCGAGCGTCTGGATCGACGCGAAGACGTGCTGGCCATCGACCGGGCGCTCGCCGTCGACCCACCGCTCGCCGAAGCTGCCGTCGCGGAGCGCGGTCCGGAAGACCGAGCGGCTCTGGGTGAGAATCTCTTTCCGGTGCGCGACGAAGAGGAGGCGCGCCTCGCGCCATTGCTGGCGAATGCGGCGATAGTCGAGCGCTGCGATGACCGTCTTCCCCGTCCCCGTTGCCGCCACGACGAGGTTCTTCCAGCGGTTGTGCAGCACGCGCTCGGCTTCGAGCTTCGCCAGGATGTCGCGCTGGAAAGGGTAGGGTTCCAGGTCCAGCCCGACGATCTGCTCCGCCGGGTCGCTCGTCTGCCGGCGAACGGCGCGCTCGAAGCGCGGCCGCTCGGCGTGCGAGTACTTCTCGAATTCCGGATCCTGCCAGTAGGACTCGAAGGCGGCTGCGAAACGGTCCAGGACATGGGGATTCTCGACCGCCGACAGGCGGACGTTCCACTCGAGACCGTCGAGGAGGGCCGAGGCGGAGAGGTTCGAGGAGCCGATGTATGCGGTCGAGAAGCCTGTGTCACGGCGGAAGAGCCAGGCCTTCGCGTGCAGCCGGGTGCGCTGCGTGTCGTATGAGACCTTCACCTCGGCGCCCCAGTCGATGAGCGCGTCGAGCGCGCGCGCTTCGGTGGCCCCGCAGTAGACGGTGGTGAGGACGCGGAGCGGCTTCCCGGCGTCGCAGAGCCGCTTCAGCTCGCGCTCGAGGAGGCGGAGACCCTGCCAGCGGATGAAGGCGCAGATGAGGTCGACGCCGTCGGCGGAGGCGAGCTCGCGTTGCAGCTCGTGGCCGATCCGGTGCTCGTCGCGGCCGTTGACGAGGAGGGCGCTCGTCGAGAGCGGAATTCCGGGGCGCGGGCTTTCCGCGTCGTCGGAGGGAAGCGCGGTACGATGGCGGATCGAGCGGAGCTCTTCGGGAGGAGGGGGGACGAGGGCGCCGGGAATAGTCGCGTCGTCCGGAAGTGCCTGTTGCAGGTGCGTGAGGAGCCGGTTCACGACGCCGAGCTGGCGCTCGAGACGCTCCGCCGGATCGCCGCCGACGGCGCGGAGCGCGGCGGCGAGGACGCCGGCCAGATGGTGGGCGAGCAGACGTTCAGCGTCGGCCCGGTCGAGCGGAGCTCGGTCGACGCGCAACTGATCGGCGTCGAGGCCGCGGACGGCGTCGGCGAGCGCGGTCGTGAGGAGGGATTCGTAGAGGCCCGGCGCGAGGGGACGCGGCATGCGGTTTGGAAAGCATTCCCGGCGGGTGATGTGCAAGAGTTTGGCTGGCGTATGATCGAGGTGTGGCGGCGGCTGTCGCGCTGGAGCTGCGCGGCGTGACGCGCTATGCAGCCGCGTGCCGCTGAGCTCCTGCGAGGCGCGAACACATCGCTGAGATGATCGGGACCATCGCGCCGACGGACTACGGATGGTACCGCCATCTTCACGAGAGCGGGCCTCACGACGAGGTGAACTTCTGGCGCCCATCGGCGCAGCGGCGATTTCTCGCCGAACGGTTCTCGCCATTTTTGTTCAAGCTGAAGGCGCCGCACAACGCGGTCTGTGGCTTCGGCTACTTCGCAACCTACACGGCGCTCCCGGTCTGGCTCGCGTGGGACACCTTCGGCAGCGCAAACGGCTGCGCGAACCGGGCGTCCATGGAAGAGCGAATTCGGACAATCAGAGATCGGATGCGGTACCGCGGCGACGCGCCTGCCGAGCAGATCGGGTGCATTCTCCTCGTTCAACCTGTCTTCTTCGCCGAGAATGATTGGGTTCCCCAGCCCAGGAACTGGCCTGCACGCAACCTCACCCCGATGCGGTGGGATCTCACCCACGGTGAGGGACAACGCGTCTGGTCTGCGTGTCTGGCTCGCACCGCCCGTTCGGTGCGGCCGTCACCGGAAGCGGAGATACCGCTAGCAGGCGAGGGCGGAATCCGCTTCGGAGCGCCGCAGATCATCCGCCCGAGGCTCGGACAGGGCACGTTCCGGATCGAGGTCACGGATGCCTACGAACGCGCTTGCGCGGTCACCGGCGAGCATTCGCTTCCGGCGTTGGATGCCGCGCACATCCGGCCGTATGCAAGCGAGGGCGTGCACGAAACGCGGAACGGAATTCTCCTCCGCGCCGACTTCCACCGCCTCTTCGATCAGGGATACGTGACGGTCACGCCCGATCTCCGACTCGAGGTGAGCCGCCGGCTGCGGGCCGAGTACGAGAACGGGCGCAGCTACTACCCGTTCCACGGCGGGTCGGTGCGGGTACCGCGAGCCTCTCACGATCGTCCGGATCGTGAGCTGCTAGCGTGGCACAACGAGCGGGTCTTCCGAGGATGACCGGCTGAAGCAGACAGCCGGCGTCGGCAGAGCCACCCGCCGGAGTCGAACCGGCGACCTACTGATTACGAATCAGTTGCTCTACCGACTGAGCTAGGGTGGCGCGGTCGCCGTACTTACCCAGTCGGTCTGCGAGGGTCAACCGCGCCTGGCGGATCGCGGGGTAGGCTGAAGGCGGCGAGCTCTGGGGAAGACCGGTGTGACAGCGCACGCCCCGCCCCGGTGCACTTCGCAGGAGAGCCAACCGACATTGCACCGGCGACCCGCCGGGGTATGAACCTCGTCATACTGCATTCCTACCCCGGAGGAGCGTCGTGCCTGCTGCCGTCAAGATGGCCGTGAGTGTCCCCGACACGCTTTTCCGCGCCGTCGAGCGGGCGCGGAAGAAGCGAGGCCAGACCCGGAGTTCGGTCGTGCAGGAAGCCTTGCAGCAATGGCTGTTGGCCGCCGCGCAGGCGGAGCTGGTCCGGGCGTACGAAGCCGGGTACCGGCGACGACCGGAGGGCCGGCGGGAGATCGACCAGGCCATGGCGACCGCCGTCGGGCTTCTCGAGGACGAGACCTGGTGATGCGCCGGGGCGAGGTCTGGTGGAAGCAGTTGCCCGCACCCGCAGGACGTCGCCCCGGTGGTGCTCCTCTCTCGCGCTCAGGCGTATGGGATCCGGGAGCTCGTCACCGTGGCGCCAGTGACCGGCAGGATGCGAGGTATCCAACCGAAGTTCCGCTCTCCACGGCCGACGGCCTGCCGAAATCCTGCGTCGTGAGCCGATACGGTGACGACGATCCCGAAGCGGCTCCTCGTTCAGCGCGTGACTACTCTCGACGCCGCGCAGGTGACGGCCGTCGATCGGGCACCCCGGTTCGCGCCCGGACGCATGTGACCGCGTGACCGTCCGCTCGACCGGATCGTCGGCTCGCGCCGGGGATGGGTCGATCGCGAGCTTCCTGCCGGCGCGCGGCTGGAAGGGTACGCGGACCCGTTCGTCGAACCAGGCGTGACGCTTGCATCGTCCCGCCCGGTCGCGCGGGGCGATCGGGCAGAACTCGTGCACCCCGGGCGACGGCCCCCATGCTGCAACAACGATGAAACGCGCGCGTTCACGACCGGCGGCTGCGCGCCGTCGGCTCACCTTCCACGCCGCCGTCCGCGACGTCCTCGACGACTACCGCATGAACGGCCGCCGCTCGCTCGCCGACGTCGAGCGCCACGTCCGGCTCCACCTCGCCCCCGCCTTCGGCCGTCGCCGCCTCGCCGACATCGGCGCCGCCGACGTGCGCCGCTACGTCCTCGCTCGCCAGCGCGCGGGCGCCCGCAACGCCACGATCAATCGCGAGCTCTCCGTTCTGAAGCGCGCCTTCGCGCTCGCCGCCGCGGCCGGCAGGCTGACGGCGCGGCCGCACGTCGCGCTCCTCCGCGAGAACAACGTCCGCCGCGGCTTCTTCGAAGCGGACGAGTTCGCCGCCGTCCGGCGCGCGCTCCCGCCCGACCTGGCCGACCTCGTCTCGTTCCTCTACGTGACCGGCTGGCGGTGGCGCTCCGAGGCCGCGCGTCTCCGCTGGACCGACGTCGACTTCGCGGCCGGCGAGGTGCGGCTCGAGCCGGGCACGACGAAGACCGGCGAAGGGCGGACCTTTCCGTTCACCACCGCGCTGCGCGACCTCCTCGCGCGGCGCCGCGCCGGCGCGCCCGACGGTCCGTCGGCCCTCGTCTTCACCCGCGCCGACGGGACGCCCGTCCGCAGCTTCACCAAGGCGTGGGCGACGGCCTGCCGCCGCGCCGGCGTCGCGGGACGCGTGCTCCACGATTTCCGCCGCACCGCCATCCGGAACCTGCTCCGCGCCGGCATCCCGGAGCGCGTCGCCATGCAGCTCGTCGGCTGGAAGTCGCGGCAGATGCTCGACCGCTACCACATCGTGAGCGCCGCCGACTTCGTCGACGCCGCCCGGAAGCTGGATGCCGCCGCCGCCACGTCCGACCGCGACCACGGTCTGGCGCTCCGGGCCGCGCCCGGCTACCCATCCGGCATGCGTCTCGCGCTCGTCCCCTGGTCGGACTCCGCCCCCGCCACCGACGCCGCGCTCCGCGCCGACCTCGCCGCCGCCGGCCTCGACGTCTTCGCGTGGTCCGACTCCGCGGGGGCGACCTACACGCCGCACAAGCACGACCACGACGAGACGATCGTCCTCGTCGCCGGCGACATGACCTTCGTCATCGGCGGTCGCGACTATACGCTCGGCTGCCCGGGCGATCGGCTCCTGCTGCCCGCGGGCACGGTGCACGCCGCGCGGGCGGGCCGCGCCGGCGCGACGTATCTCATCGGATCCGCCGCCGCGCGGTAGCCGCGGCCCTGCAACGCGGCGGCCCGCGTGCCTGCACGGTTCGCGCGGATGCGAAGCCCGCGCCGACCCGCACGTGCCGTCGCTTCTCCGTGGGCGCCCACCATGGCGTCGCCGGGAACCCGTGGATGGGCCGAGCCCGGGGGCGGTCGCGGCGCCGCCCGGCGGTCCTGGCACCCGGTTTGGAATTGCGGCGTTCCTGGAGGGACGCGCCATGATCAAGAGACTGCTCCTCGAAGACGACGGCTTCTCCATGACCGAGTACGCGCTCATCCTCGGGTGTGTTTCCCTGGGAGCGATGTCCGCGCTCATCGGCATGGGCGGACGGCTGACGGACATCCTCAAGCTGATGCAGACGAAGCTCGGCCTCCTCCCCGGCTGATCTCGCGCCGCGGCACGTCCGTTGCTCACCGCGATGTCCTCGCGGTGTCTCCCCCTCCGTCCGGCGCCGGAAACCCTCGTCCCGCGCCGGCTCCCTGACCCGGAGTCACGCCGTTGACCCGGGTGCTGGCCCTCCTCCTCCTGGCTGCGCCGGCGTCCGCGGTCACCTTCGACTGGGTCCGGACCGTCCCCAATCCCGCGCCCGCGGCCAGCGACTTCTTCGGCGGCGCCGTCGCCCTCGGCACCGACGCGCTCCTCGTCGGCGCGCGCTTCGACGACCCGTCGTCGACGACGAACGCCGGCGCGGCGTACGTCTTCGACCTCGCCACCGGCGCGCTGCGCCTCACCTTCACCGCCCCGACGCCGGCGGCCGGCGACCTGCTCGGCTTCGCCGTCGCCGCCGACGGCGGCATCCTGGTCGTCGCCGCCTCCGAGGCGGCCGCGCGCGCGGGCGTCGTCTACCGGGTCGGGACGACACGCGCGTACGCGACCGGCACGACGGGCGGGAAGCTCGGCTACGCGGTCGCGGTCGCGGGCAACGATCTCCTCGCCGGCGCGCCCTACGAGAGCGCCGCCGGCGCCGCGCATCTCTTCGACGTCGCGAGCGGCGTCCAGCTCCGCGACCTGCCCGACCCCACCCCCGACGCCGACGACCTCTTCGGCCGCGCGGTCGCGATCGCCGCGCCGGACATCCTGGCCGTCGGCGCGCCGCTCGACGACGCGCCCGCGGCGAACGCCGGCGTCGTCCACCTCTTCGCGCGCGGCAGCGGCGGCCTCCTGCGGACGCTCACGGCGCCGCAGCCCGAGGCCGGCGACAACTTCGGCGCGGCGCTCGCGGCCGACGGCCACTATCTCGCCGTCGGCGCGCCGTACGCCGACGCCGCCGGCGCCGTCTACGTCTTCGACGCCGGCACCGGCGACCTCGTCGTCGCGCTCGCGAGTCCGGAGCCCGACGCGCGCTTCGGGGCGGCCGTCGCCCTCTCCGCTGGGCGCGTGCTCGTCGGGGCGCCGTTCGCCGACGGCGACGTGAACGACGCGGGCGCGGCGTACGTCTTCGGCCTCGACGGGACGCTCCTCGCCACGCTCGCGAGCCCGGCACCGCACGCCGGCGATCAATTCGGTGCCGCGGTCGCGCTCGCCGGGCCGCTGGCCGCCGTCGGCGCCTGGCTCGACGACACGACGGTCGACAACGCCGGCGCCGTCTTCCTGTTCGTCGACGACACCGTGCCGACGACCACCAGCACGTCGACCAGCTCGACCACGTTGACCAGCGTGACGGTGACCACGACGACCTCGCTCGAGCCGACCACGACCGACACGACGAGCACCGTCACGACGACCGTCACCG
>JADMIO011000878.1_pt1 | contig 10334 bp, 11 predicted proteins | sample 8958161 | NCBI WGS metagenome assembly JADMIO01 (sample SAMN16585339, study PRJNA669376) | soil metagenome | isolation source: Crop rotation soil | place: USA: Cullars Rotation, Alabama | collected 2011
CGAGCACGGTGACGATGTCGTCTGGGGCCGGTGGGGCAGCGGCGATCTCGTGACCGCTCGTCCCTGACGCGATCGAGACCACCACGACGCCGGGGGCGGTGTTGTTCACGACCGCTGTGACCACTGGACCACTGGTGAGCTGCACGTCGAGTTCGGCGCCGCGCCTGATCGTCGAGCCGGGCGCGGTGATCAGCGCCAGGCGACCGTCGCCGATCGGGGTGGCCAGGGCTTGCGCAACGGTGCGAGCTGCGACCGGTGCGACGCGGGCGACCGTGGTGCGGATCGTCGACTGCGTCGCCGACGAGGATGTGCCCGACGAGGGTGACGTCGTGGCGCTCACCGCAACAGGCGAATCCTCCGCGGGCGGGGTCACCAGGATCATCAGCACACCGAGCGCCATCAGACCGATCGAGCCGGTGGCGATCGCGAATCCGCGCGTCGATCGCTGCGCCGTCGTGTGCTGAATCGCGAGCCGCTCCGCCGCTGCGAGCTCAGACGGGTGGCGCCAGGTTCGCTCGTGCGGCGGGAGAGGTGGTGAGCCCACGAGTGCGAGATCGTAACGATCATGGCGCAGGTGCGGGCATCGCGGACAAGGGGGGCACGGCTACGATGCGCGTTGTGTTCCCTCCGGTTGACGGCAACGATTGGCTCGGTCTCACCGACGCCGCGCTCCCCGTCGGCGAGTTCTACGAGTGGTGCGTGCGCCCCGATTGCGGAGCTGTGGTGCTGTTCAGCGGCACGGTCCGCGACCACGCCGAGGGCCGCACCGACGTGCGGAGGCTGGAGTACGAGGCATACGACGAAATGGTCGTGCCCAAGCTCGCAGAGATCGCGGCCGAGGCCCGTGCGCGTTGGCCGATGATCGGGCGGCTGGTCCTGGTGCATCGTGTGGGCAGCCTGGAGCTCGGCGAGAGCTCCGTCGTCGCCGCCGTGTCGGCGCCGCACCGGGCTGAGGCGTTCACCGCCGCCCGGTTCGCGATCGACGCCTTGAAGGTCTCCGTTCCCGTATGGAAGCGCGAGGTCTGGGCAGATGGCTCCGAGTGGGCCACCAATGCCCAGACGCTGACCGACGCCGTCGATGTGGCCGGCGCCGGTCGCGAGGTCCATTGACGTGCTGGTCGTCGTCGTCCTGGTGGTCGTGGCCGTTGTGGCCGTGGTCGTCGTGATCGTCATGCGCCGCAACCGCTCGGCGAACAGCAGCGTCGATTCGTTCCGCCGGCACATCGACGCGCTCGGCCCGGAGGCACGACGCACGACGGTCGATCAGGTCCAGAACGCGGCTGCGCGCAATGCCGAGGACGACGTCGAGCAACTCGGCGATCCGGCGCCGAGCGACGACCCACCGTCCACCGAAGACCCCGACGAGGGCGGTGCGCGTGGCACGTGACCTCGCGATCGACCTCGGGACCGCCAACACACTCGTCTACATGAAGGGCCGGGGCATCGTCCTCAACGAGCCGTCGGTCATCGCTCTCAATCGCCAGACCGGCGAGGTGCTCGCCACCGGGCGCGAGGCGTGGCAGATGATCGGACGCACGCCCGGCTACATCGTCGCCGTGCGCCCACTGCGCGGCGGCGCGATCACCGACTTCGAGATCACCGAGCGCATGATCCGGTTGCTGTTGCAACGAGTTGGTGTGAGCCGCTTCACGAGGCCGAAGGTCGTCATCTGCGTCCCGTCCGCGATCACCGAGGTCGAGCGGCGCGCAGTGACCGACGCCGCTCGGCGGGCCGGTGCCGCCGACGCCAACCTCATCGAGCAGCCGATGGCCGCTGCGATCGGTGCCGACCTGCCGATCGACGAGCCCGTCGGCAACATGGTGATCGACATCGGCGGTGGCACGAGCGAGACGGCGGTGATCAGCCTCGGCGGGATCGTCGCCCTCGAGGCGGTGCGGGTGGGATCGTTCGACATCGACGCCGCGATCCAGAACTACGTGCGACGCGAGCACGGCATCGCGATCGGCGAGCGCACCGCGGAGGAGATCAAGATGGCGATCGGGTCGGCCGACCCGACGCCGCAGGAGTCGCAGGCCGAGGTCCGTGGCCGCGATCTCATGACCGGCCTTCCGAAGACGGTGATCTTGACGCCCGAGGAGATCCGGTACGCGATCGAAGATGTCGTCTCGTCGATCATCGCCTCCGTCATCCGTTGCCTGGCCAAGGCGCCGCCCGAGCTCTCGCAGGACTTCCTCGTGCGGGGCATGTACCTCGTCGGCGGCGGTGGCCTGCTCCGCGGGCTGGCGCAGCGCATCGAGCGCGAGACGAAGGTGCCGGTGCGAATGTCGAACGTCCCGCTCGAGGCGGTCGTGCTCGGAGCCGGGCACGTGATCGAGCACTACGACGCATTGAAGGGGATGTTCATGGGAGCGCGTCGATAGCCATGCGGGTCGACGTCGAGGCCGCAGCCGCGATGTCGGCAGGGCTCGACCGGATCCGCAAGGAGGCGGCGATCCCCGACGGGTTCCCGGCCGAGGTGCTGGCTGCGTGCGACGCGGCCGTCAAGCGTGCTCCGGGACCAGAACACCGCGACCGCACCGACCGCCACTTCGTCACGCTCGACCCAGCGACATCGATCGATCTCGACCAGGCGTTCGACATCGAGCAGGCCGGGTCCGATCTGCTGCTGCACTATGCGATCGCCGATGTCGGCTGGTTCGTGCGGCCTGGCGATGCACTCGACGTCGAGGCGTTCGATCGGGGGGTGACGGTGTATCTGCCGGATCGGCGCGCGACGCTCTATCCACCGCAGTTGTCGGAGGGTGCTGCCAGCCTGCTGCCGGACGTCGACCGGCCGGCGGTGGTGTTCGTGGTTCGGGTCGCGGAGGATGGCATCTCGCATCTCGACTCTGTGGAGCGGGCGATCGTGCGCAGCCGCGCCAAGCTCGCCTACGACACCGTGTCAGACGCTGAGTTGCCGGCCCAGTTCGCAGAGCTCCACCGCCGGATCGAGGCGGCCGAGCAACGGCGGGATGCGATGCGGTTCGAGTTCCCCGAGCAGCAGATCGCACGTGACGCCGACGGTCAGTACACCTTGCGGTTTCGACCGCGCGCCGACTCCGAAGAGCACAACGCGGCGCTGTCGCTGGCGACCAACCTCGCCGTGGCCGATGCACTGCTCGCCGCCCACACCGGCGTCTTCCGGGTGATGGCCGGCGTCGACGGCAACCGGCTCGGCCGGCTGCGTCACTTCGTCCAGGCGTTCGGGCTCGAATGGCCGCGGGGTGTCGCGCTCGACGAGTTCGTGCGCACGCTGCCGCACGACGACTACCGCACGTCGGCATTCCTGCTGGCCGTGCGGCGGGCATCGGGTGGGGCCGGCTACGAGGCCTACCGGGAGGGGCAGCGACCGTGGCATTCGGCGGTGGCCGCGACCTACGCCCACGCCACCGCACCACTGCGGCGGCTCCAAGACCGATACGTGATCGAGACCGCGTTGGCAGTCGCGAACGGCACTGAGGTTCCGGACGAGATCCGCGCCGCGTTCGACACGTTGCCGCGAGCGATGGCGCACGGTGAGCAACGCGCCAACCGCGCGGAACGTGAAGCGCTCGACCTCGCCGAGGCGGTAGTGCTCGCCGGTCAGCAGGGCCGCACGTTCCCCGCGATCGTGATCGACGAAGGCGAGTGGGGCGTCGAGTTCCAGATCGCCGACCCGGCGATCGTCGGCAGAGTGGCCGCCCGTCACGTCGACCCTGGCGACGAGATCCGCGTCAAGGTCGTGCACGTCGACGTCGTCGCCGCCCACGTCACCTACGAGCGCGTCGCCTGATTCACCCCGGGACGAGCTTGCTGACGCTGCCGGAGCGTTGGAGCACGTAGAGCTCACCGTCGGGGCCGGTGCGGACGGCCGCCACCTGGTCGAGACCGTCGACGAGCGTCTCGTTGCGTCCCGAGGCGAGATCGAACGCCCACAGCGTGCCGGCGCAGTAATCGCTGTAGACGTACGCCGGCTGCAACTCGGCGATCGCGGTGCCGCGGTACACCTCACCGCCCGAGATCGAGCAGCCCTCGTCATGGGTGTACGTCCACACCGGGAAGACCAGGTTGCCGGGGTCCGGCACGTCGTCGTTGTAGCGCTCGTTGCCCTCGTACGCGCTCCACCCGAAGTTGGCTCCCCAACCCGCCGGGTGGTCGGCGGTCGGGCCGACGGCGTCGATCTCCTCGACCGCGTTCTGGCCGACGTCGGCGATCCAGAGCTCGGCGGTGGGAGGATCGAACGCGATCCGCCACGGGTTGCGCAGCCCCCACGACCACACCTCGGGCGCGCCGGCGATGTCGCCCATACTGCCCGAGGCGAACGGGTTGTCGGCCGGGATCGTGTAGCCGGCGTCGCCCGACGGCTTGGGGTCGATGCGGAGCAACTTGCCGAGCAGCGTCGTCGGATCGCTGGCGCGCCGCTCGGGGTCGCCACCGGAGCCACCGTCGCCCATCGCGATGTAGAGCATCCCGTCGGGGCCGAGCTGCAGGTCGCCTCCGTTGTGGTTCGGGTAGGGCTGGTCGATGCGCAGCAGGACCCGCTCGGCACCGACGTCGAACGTCCCGTCGGCGGCGACCGGGTACTCGGCGATCACGGTGTTCCCGTCGTTGTCGGTGTAGTTGAGCCAAGCGAGCGTGCCGTCGGCGGAGAACGCGATCCCGAGCAGACCGCGTTCGTCGTCGGAGCTGGTCTTGTCGGTCAGGTCGGCGACGTCGTCGACCTGCGCATCGCCGCCGTTGGCCTCGGGGGTGATGCGGAACACGGTGCCGTCCTGCCCGACGACGTACAGCGCGGCGTCACCCGGCCGAACGGCCATGCCGACCGGTTCGTCGACGTCGGCGACGTCCTGCAGATCGACGACAGGGTTCCCGAACACCGGAGCGGCGCCGGTCGTCGGCGGCGTGGCTGGACTGGTGCTGGCCGGCGGTGCACCGGTTGCGCCGCCCGTCGTCGCCGGCGCCGACGTTGCCGGCTGCGTGTCGGGGGCGATCGTTGCTGCGTCCGACGAGCTCGGCGCACCGGAAGTGCTGGCAGCGGCGGTCTCGTCGGTCGCGCCGGCGCTCGTCGTCGACGTCGAATCGTCGTCGTCGCTACAAGCGGCCAGCGCCAACGCGACTGCAGCCACGAGCAGCCACCGTCTGGCAAGGGTCATTCGATCACCCGGATCAGGCCTTCTTGCACGACGTTGACGACCAGCTTGCCGTCGGCACTGAAGATCGAGCCGCCGGCGAGACCGCGTGCACCGGCGCTCGAGAAGGTCGTCTGCTCGTACAGCAGCCACTCGTCGGCGCGGAACGGGCGGTGGAACCACATCGCATGATCGAGGCTCGCCATCATGAGATTGTTGCTCATCACCGAGAGCCCGAAGGGTCGCACCACCGTGTCGAGCAGCGTCATGTCGCTGAGATAGGTGACGACGCAGGCGTGGATCACGGGGTCGTCCGGCAGGCGCCCGTCGGCCCGCACCCACACCGACTGGTGGTTCGACTTGACGTCGGGCTGGAAGACGGGGTCGGGCGGGACGTAGCGCATGTCGATCGGGCGTGGGATGTCGTACCGCGCGCCGAGTTGCTCACGCAGCGGCGCCAGCCGTTCCCGCCAGTCGGGCAGCGACTCGGGCGGCGGCACGTTGGGGGGAGCCGAGATCGCATGGTCGAGCCCGGGCTCGGTGCGATGGAAGCTGGCCTGCAGGTTGAAGATCGGTCGCCCGTGCTGGATCGCGACCACGCGTCGCGTGCTGAAGCTCTTGCCGTCGCGGATCCGGTCGACGTCGTAGACGATCGGAACCTTTGGGTCGCCGGGGCGCAGGAAGTAGGCGTGAAGCGAGTGCACGTGGCGGTCGTGCTCGTCGACGGTACGGGACGCGGCGACCAGCGCCTGGCCGGCGACCTGACCTCCGAACACGCGCTGGCGGTCCTCGTCGGGGGACACGCCGCGGAACAGGTTGACCTCGATCCGCTCCAGGTCGAGCAGCGCGACCAGATCGTCGAGGGGGTCTGACATCCTCGCCATGCTGCCATGCCCGGCCAGGCGCGAGCCGCCCTAGCGTGGGCGGCATGCTCGATCCGTCGCTGCGCGCGCTGGCATTGGCCACGAAGGGCTTCATGCCGGAGGACGAAGGCGACGCGTTGCACGCGGCCGCGGTCGCCGCGGCGAGCGAGGTGCCTGGGGCGCCGTTCGTCGAGATCGGGTCGTACTGCGGGCGGTCGACGATCTGGCTCGGCGAGGCCGCTCGACGCTCGGCGACGGTGTTGTTCGCCGTCGATCACCACCGCGGGTCGGAGGAGAACCAATCGGGTTGGGAGCACCACGACCGCGAGTTGGTCGACGCGCGCGTCGGCTTGATGGACACGCTGCCGTTCTTCCGTTCGGCGATCCACGATGCCGGCCTCGAGGCGTCCGTGGTGGCGGTCGTCGGTCCGTCACCAGTCGTCGCCGCCCATTGGACGACGCCGCTGGCCCTGCTCTTCATCGACGGCGGCCACGGCGCGCAGCCGGCGCGCGACGACTTCGCCGGATGGACACCGCATGTCGCGGTCGGCGGGACGCTGGCGATCCACGACGTGTTCCCCGATCCGGCGGACGGCGGCCGCCCTCCGTACGACGAGATCTACGTGCCGGCGTTGGCGAGTGGCCGGTTCGAGCTGGCGTCTGTCACCGGCTCGCTGCGGACGCTGCGACGAGTGCGGTGACCGCGTCCGGCTAGGCGGCGCGGCCGGCGCGCTCGGCGCGCATCTCGGCCAGCGCCTCGGCGATCTCGTTACGGGCGCGATCGCGCAGCGCCGGCGAGTCGCGCTTGGTCATGCCCGTCGTCTCGATCGGTTCGAGCACGCGCACCTCGGCTTCGCTGTATCCGAACCGCCAGTCGTGCTTGACGAGTGCATCGCGGGTTCCGATCACCGCCAGCGGCAGGATCGGGAGTTGCAGCTGGACCGCCAGTCGGAAGGCGCCGTCCTTGAACTCCTGCAGCTCGCCGCTCTCCGAGCGTGTGCCTTCGGGGAAGATCATGACCGAGACGTGGTGCTTCAGCCGATCGCGGCTCTCGATCAGGGCATGCGCGCCGGCCCGCGGATCACTGCGGTCGAGCTCGATGTCACCGGCGAGCTTCATTGCCCATCCGACCCACGGGATCTTGAACATCTCGGTCTTGCTCATCCACTTCATCTCGAACGGCAGGTGCGAGATCAAGAGGATGTCGACGAAGCTCTCGTGGTTGGCGACGACGACGTAGGGCCGGCGCGGATCGCTCGGCACGTTGCCCGAGACCTTGAACTTCCACAGCGGGTTGAGCTTCTGGTGGACGACGGCGACCTTGCGGAACAGCAGTCCCGCCTTGTACCGGCCGGCATCCCGCCAGGTCACGAGCCGGATCAGCCCCATGAGGGGCACGACGACGAACAGAGTTGCGCCGAGCACGAACCACGACCAGACCGAGATCACGGTGCGTGCCGGCTTGGAACTCAAGAGCCGCGACACGGACGTGCAGTGTAGGGAAACCGCTGCAGCCGGATGCTCTTGTGCGGTCGCGCCGACCTACGCTCGCACCATGACCGAGGACATCACCGACGAATCGCCGGACGAACACGCCGAACCCGTTGCTGTCGCCGTCCATCCCGATCCCGGTGAGGCAGAGGTGACGGTCGCCCATCTCGCCGCCAACGGGATCGAAGCGTTCATCGTCGACCAGGTCGAAGGCGGTCTCGTCCCGATCGAGGGTGAGTGGGGCATCGCCGTGGTCGTCAAGGCCGTCGACGCCGAGCTCGCCCGTGAGGTGCTCGCCAGCAGCACCGAGATCGAGAGCACGGACGAGGGCGACGTCGAGGTCTGACGTCGAGGTCTGACGTCGAGGTCTGACGGCTGCCGAAGCAACTCGAAAAAACCTGTTGACTTCAACTGCACTCGAACTCGTACGGTGCTCGGCATGAACTCCTCGTACGTGCCCCGCCTCCACGAATACCCGGTTTCGACCTTTGGTACCAAGCGCGTTCGCCGCACCACGTCGCAGGACGTGTTGATCCGCCAGGCCGCCGAACGCTGGACCTTGCGAAGTAGGCCGTCGAGGTAAGCGTCGACTGTCAGCGCAGGCGTGACGGCACGAACAGGTCGCTCGCCGGTGAGGCACCCGTGATCGCGTCCGCGGCGAGGATCACTGCCGCCGCCGTGTACGACGTCGTCTCGTCGGCCGGGAACACGATCGCGTCGGGATAGACGAGCCCGGTCACATAGGCGCCGTCGTCGCGCCGGTGGCGACGCGTCCACGCCAGCAGGTCGGTGGCGGTGGCGAAGTCGCCGATGGCGGCGAACGCCAACGCCGCTTCGGCCGTCTCGGACGCCGTCACCCACGGCTCGTCCGACACGCAGCGCACACCGAGCCCTTCCATCGCGAACGTGGGCCAGCCGTCACCCAGCCGGATCTTGGCGTCCTCGCCGGCGATCGCGCCGGTGAGCACGGGGTAGTACCAGTCCATCGCCCAGCGGTCCTTCGGCTCGAACGCGCTCGGCTCGCAGGCTGCGACTGTGCACATCACATCGGCTGCATCGACCCAGTCGGGCCGCGGCGAGCCCGTCGCGAAGCCCACCGATGCACCACACCGCAGGGCGTGCTGGATCGAGCAGGTGCCGGTCAGCAACGCGTACTCCCAGGGCCGCGCGTCGGGTTCGATCGCCCACAGCGCAAGCCCGTCGAAGCGGCGCAGCGAGAGCACCCATTCGAGGGCGCGCTCGACGGTGGGCCACATGTTGTCGACGAAGCCGCGATCGCCGGTGCAGCGCCAGTGGTGCCACACCCCGGTGGCGATGTAGGCGCAGACGTTGGTGTCGAGCTTCGCTTCCTCGACCTCGTCGTCGCGTTCGCCCCCGGAGCGGTAGTAGTTGTGCCAACTGCCATCGGCGCGTTGGATGTCGGCGAGCCATTCGTAGGCGCGCTCGGCCTCGGCGTGGAAGCCGGCGACGTCGAGCGCCATCGCCGACTCGACGTGATTCCACGGATCAGAGTGGCCACCGGGATACCACGGGATCATGCCCGAGGCGGCCTGGAGGTCGGCGAGGTGTTGTGCCGACGTCAACAGCTCGTCGCAGCTCAACACGCCGGGAAGGTCGGGGATCGTGCTCATCGGTGATTCGCTCCCTGGACCCCGTTCGACCGCGCCGCCGGTTTCGTGGCGTAATGCACCGAGCTCTTGCCGAGCATGGGCGCCAGCGCCCGCTCGGCCAGTTTCGTGCTGCGCGGCTGCGTCACTATCTCCCATTCGAGGAATCTGCGGTACTGCACGACCGCCGGGTGCTGCTCGTTGTGGGGACCGACTGCGCACCGCAGCCACCAGTACGGCGAGTGCAGCGCGTGCGAGCGGTGGTAGCCGTCGACGCACAGGCCGGCCGCGCGTAGCTTGGCCGCCAGCTCGGTGCGCGAGTAGATGCGCACATGACCGCCCGCCGCCTTGGGGGCGTGGTACTCGTCGCTCAGCCGCCAGTTGATCGTCTCCGGGAACTGCGCCGGCACGGTCGCCGCGAAGCGACCACCCGGCTTGAGCACGCGCACCATCTCGGCGATCGCGGCGACGTCGTCCTGGATGTGCTCGAGCACCTCCGAGGTGATCACGATGTCGAACGTGTCGTCAGGGAACGGGAGCGATCGGGCATCACCGCGCAGCACGCCGGTCAAACGGTCGGCTGTGATCTCGCCGGCATCGACCATCGCCGCCAGCGTGTTGCGGGTCTCGACGACCTCGTCGGCGGCGTAGTCGAGGGCGACGACGCGCGCTCCGCGGCGGGCGCATTCGTAGACGTGGCGTCCGAAACCGGAACCGACGTCGAGGACCGCGTCTTCGGGCTGGAGGCCGAGCGCGTCGAACCGGATCGTCAGCATCAAATCCGCCCGTTGCGCCGCAGCTTGGCGAGGTTCTGCGGCATCGCCAGCACCTCGCGGTACTGCTCGACGGTGAGCTCGGCGCAGCGCTGCCACGTCCAGCGGTCGATCACGCGGCGGCGACCGGCCTCGCCGACCGCGGCGCGCAGGTCGGGGTTGGCGAGCGCGCGCCGGATCGTCGCCGCCAGGTCGCCGGCGTCACCCTTGCGACAGCGGAACACGGTCTCGCCGTCGGTGGCGACGAGCGGCGTGCCCGAGCACATCGCCTCGATCGCCGGGAGGCTGAAGCCTTCGTACAGGCTCGGCACGATCGCCAGCTCGGCTTCGCTGTAGAGCTCGACGATGCGCTCGTCGGGCACGCCCGACACGAAATCGATGTGCGGCGTCAGCCCGAACTGCTCGATCAGGTCGAGCGACTTGCCGGGCTTGGCGCGCCCGATCACGGTGAGCGTGATGTCGTCGCCGTCGGCGCGCAGTTTGGCGATCGCC
>JADMIO010909394.1_pt1 | contig 10333 bp, 12 predicted proteins | sample 8958161 | NCBI WGS metagenome assembly JADMIO01 (sample SAMN16585339, study PRJNA669376) | soil metagenome | isolation source: Crop rotation soil | place: USA: Cullars Rotation, Alabama | collected 2011
ATCGGTAGGCGACGGGGTCGGCTTCGATCTCGAGCACCGTCGCCGCGTTGAGCTCGCGACGCGTCGTCACGACGCAGCGGGTGACGCGCCCGTGAAGCTCCTGGGCAACCGGCCGATCCGTCCGCGCGAAGCCTTGCTCGTCGATCGCCCAGGCCGGGCCATACACGACTCCGGTGTCGAGGTCGTGAATCAGCGGCTCTTTGGGTCGCGCTTCGAACGACATCTTGTCGGGTCCGAACACCGCGATGTTCCGAACGGGAATGGGAAGCCATCGAACATGCACACGATGGCCGACCGGGATGGGCGCGATGATTTCTAGATCGAGAAGCTGCGGCATGGCGACCCATGCTACGCGCCTTCGCTCCTTTGGGTGGTGTCGCGCGCGCGCGCATTGCCACGCGCGCATCACGCGACTCGCTATGCTGCGTCGGTGGGCGTCCTTCGTGTGATATTTCCGCAGCCCGGGTTCTTCATCGGCGACACGCGCGTCATTCTCGCGGTGAACGCGTATCCCGTCCTCGAGGCGAGCTTCGTGTCGGGCTTCGATTGGTGGGCGGAGATGCCGCCCGGCTTCCACCACGTGGAGACGTCGATCCAAACCCCGCTCGGCTTCGGCCGCAGGAAGAGCTACCAGCTCGAGGTCCGCCCCGGCCTCGTCACGATCGCGACGCTCGAGTACAGCCGAATGTGGGGCAACATGACGGGCTCGCCGAAGAGCGTCACCTTCGTCCCGCGATGAGTCAATTGCAGTCCGGGCACGCCGATGGGCCGCCGTGGTACGTGCCGGTCGTGATGAACCACGCCGTTTGGCCGGCGGTGCCCTGCGCGGTGCTCGTCTGCAAGTTGACGTGGTAGTGGTACGTCGGCGTCGTGGGGCTGTGCTTCGTCGTGCCGGTGTGGCCGCCTTGCGCGTCGAGGTTCGTCGGGTACGAGCCGTCCATGTCTTTGCGGCCGTAAACGGGATAGCCGTCACGTAACACGCCGATGAAGCGGTCGTCGTCCTGCGATATCGCGAGGGGCTCGGCGTGATAGTGATACATGCCTCCGCCCGTCGGGTGTGCGGCGCAGCGATCGAACGTGTCGGCCTCGACGAAGATGTCGTCGCCGGGCGCGGCGAAGTTTCCGAAGATGGGGACGCCGTTCACGGCGAGGCCGACGACGCCGAGCTGCATCACGGTGGGAGAATTGTCGCTCGTGGTCGGAAACGCGATGTCGTACGTCTTCGCTTGGAGGTCATTCGGGTTTTGCTTTGCGCCCGTGTAGACCTCGTGACACGCGTTGTCGGCCGGAAAGTAGTTACTGAGATAATCGGGTTGGCCGTCGGCTTTTGCGTCGACCTTGCCGGTGCTCGCGGTGAGCGTGACGCGGCACGAGAACTCGAGCCAAAATCCGGAGAGGCCTTGGTTCGTGCGATCGGCGGTGCATGCGCTCGTGTCGCGATCGAGCACGGCGCATCCGGAGGAGCTGACGACGCCCGTCGGTGTGGTGTTCGCCGTGAGCGTGCATGCGCTCGCGTCCGCGTCCGTCTGGGTCGTGACCTCGGCGGCCGAAGCATCGTTGCTGCCAGCATCACCAGCATCATCGGGGACGTCTCCGCCGGAAGAAGAGCAGCCGAGGGCGAGCATGCAGAGTGCGATCGTTTTCATGGGTCCACCACCTCTCCGGGGGTCAACGTTTTTCCTTGGAGCCTCGGGTCATTGCTCTCGATGCGATCGACTTGGTAGGTCGAGACGCTGTTGCCTTTCGAAGACGTGAGCTGAAACGTCCATTGTACCGCGCCGCTCGGGTCGACCTCGAAGAACGTTCCCGCGGGGCCGTTCGTGATGACCGTGTTGCCCGAAGCGACGCGCTGCACGCTCGAGAACATGTCGGCGTAGAAGTCCGTCGGGTCGCCGGGAGCCTCCCACGACCAGGTCGGCGTGCTCGGAACGTAGGCGCCCGCGGCGATCGTGTACGCGCCGTTCGAGTCCATGGACGGCGTGATTTCGAGCGCACGCGAGTACGAAGGGTGGCGCTGCTGGCCGTTGTCGAAGATCGTGATGTCGCCCGCGCCGGGCAGGCCCGGCTCGATGAAGCGCGCGCAGTGCTGCCCGAAGAGCTGCTGGTCGCCCGTCGCGCCGTACGACGCGGGGTTGCCCCATCGAAAGATCAAGTCGCCCGTCTTGTGATCGATGATCCAGATCTCGCTCATGTTGTGCGACGAGACGAGGATGCGATCGAGCGTCGGCGAGTAGCGGAGCGAGTTCATGTGCAGCCAGTCCTCGCTCGCCATGCCGCCGCGATTCGGGTCGAGCAGCTCCGGGTGCTCGGACGCGACCTGACCGGGTTGAAGGAGGTGGTCCCAGGCGTGCCACTCCCAGATGACGGCCTGGGTCCCCGGATCGATCTCGATGATCGTGTCGCTCCAGATCTCGTTCGACGCAGGGATCGTCGATGCGTTTCGTCCCGCCGCGAGCGCCTCCGCCTTCGTCTTCTTCTCCCACGCCGTTAGCAGCACGTGACCGCTCGGCAAGAGCTCGACGTCGTGATGTTGCAGGTGCGCGCTCGTCGCGTACGGAAAGCTCCACGTCGCGTTGCCGTCCCAGTCGTAGAGCGTGATTTGTCCGCCCGAGCCGCCGCCGCCCGTGCCGAACACCTTGCTGTCGATTTGCTCGGCGCGGAGCAAGCTGCCGCCCGCGATGAGCCGAACGCCGAGGCCCGGCGGGCGCGTCGTCGTCCATGAATGCACGACATGACCGGACGTGTCCGTGAGGTACGCGGTCTTCGAGCTCGTCGGATTGAAGAGCAAGTAGCCCGTCGTCGTCGTCGTCGTCGTCGGGCCCGCGTCTTGTTGGGGGATGATTCCGGCGTCGTCAGGCGTCGTGGAAGGCGACGCCGAGGAGCAGCCGACGGTTGCGAGCAGCGTGAGAGTGATGCGCGTGAGCTTCATGACGCTTATCTTTGGCTCGAGAGCGGCAATCTGGTCCCAAATGGATCCAAATCCCCAGCTCGGTCGGCGCATCGGAAAACACGGCGATTTCTCGATCTTCGAGGCGACGTACGGGGGTGAACCATGCACCGTCCTGGGTGGACGTGGCGCCGAAGAGGTCGCGAGCGCCCACGCGCGCATCGACAGTCCCGTCGTTCCGCGCGTGCTCTCGCTCTTCGAGGACGGCGTCGCGCTCGAAGGCGCGCCGAATGGAACGCTCGAAGAAGTGCTCGCGATGCTCCCGAAGCAGAGCGTTCCATACGAAGAGGGAATCGTGCTGACGCGCGCGATCGCGCGTGCGCTCGCCGCTGCGCACGACGTGGGCGTCACCGTGGGCGCGATCGCCGCGACGAATTTTCTCGTGCTCGCCGACGGAACGCTTCGCGTGATGGGCTTCGGCGCGCCGCGATCGACCTGGTCCGAGCGCGCGAGCTGCGCGCCCTCCGTCATCGCCGGACGCGCGCCGACGCCGCTCACCGATCTCCACGCGGCGCTCCTCTTCATGCGCAGCCTCGTGCCTTGGTCGTCGAGCGTCCCCGCGCCGCTCGAGCGTTTGCTCGCGAGCGAGCCGAGCGCCGTCGAAGTGACGTTTCAGCGCGGTCTCTTCCGCGTCCTCACGCTCACGGGCCAGCTCGACGGCCGCCGCGCGCTCGACGCGCTCACGCGTTTCTGGAGCATGCTCGGCGTCACGCCCGACGAGGCCGCGCTCGCTCGTCGATTCGTCGCGCTCCGATCGCGCATCGAGCTGACGATCGGCGGCGATGCCGAGTGGTTCTCGGTAAACGGCGGCGAGCGCGTCGACGTCGCGCGCCGCAGAGCCGTTCGCTTCGTCCTTCGTGCGCTCGTCGAAGGCGGCGAAGCGGGCTGCTCGGTAGACGCGCTCGTGCGCGCGGGCTGGCCCGGCGAAACGCTCGTCGGCACGTCCGGGCCCGATCGCCTCTACGTCACCCTGTCGTCGCTGCGCGATCTCGGCCTGCGCGACGCGATCATCCGCACGGGCGAAGGCTACGCCCTCCACCCGAACGTCCGCATCGTTCGACCATGACCGCGCCCAAGACATTCCACGACGGCGTGTCGGATTCGCGATGAGATCGCTGCTGCTCGGTTTGCTCTGCGCGTGTGGCTCGGCGCCTCCTCCGCCGACGACGGTGGTCCTCGCTTCATCGACGCCTGCGTCGGATGCGGCGGATGCGATTCGCGCGAAGGAGCTCGTCTACGAATCGGCGGCGTGGACGCGCGTCACGCTCGAGGCCTACGAGAAGTCGACGCTGTGTCTCGCGATCGGTCACGTCAACAGCGCGCCTCGGAGCACGCATCGTCCGGGTGAGATGTTCCACACGTACGTCTCGCCCGATGCCGTCGCGGCGTATCGCGATGGCGGCGAGCTCCCCGTCGGCGCCGCGATCTCGAAGCGGGCGTTCGATCCCACGACGGGCGCGACCACGGCGTACTTCCTCATGTGGAAAGAAGCCGCGTCGACGTGGACGTACGCGACCGTGTCGCGCGAAGGCACCGCGCTCCGCGCGGGCGCGTTACGAGATTGCGCAGGCTGCCACGACAAGCAGCGCGCGAACGATTTCTTGTTCCGAAAAATCTAGCGCATCGGCTCGCCGTCTTTGTAGCGATCGACGACCTGGTATTCGCCGTCGCGGCCGAAGACAGCGTAGAAACCGTGCTTCTTTCCCGCCGCGTTCTCGCAGAAGAACGTGTAGTGCGACGCGTCTTCGACCGCGCGGAGCGTCGTCTCCTTCGGGCATACGAGCTCGGGGTGGCGATGCTGGCTCACGCGCTCGAGCTTTTGCTCGGCGCTCTCGGCGCTCACGGGTGCCGCCTCCGGCAAGTCGACCGTCGGCGGACGCGACTTGCACGAAGCGATCAGCAAAGCGAATAGCGGCAGGATTTTCACGGCGTTTTCGAGCACCTCGATCGGAAAAGGAGCGATACTGGCGCCATGCGTCTTTGGCTCGCGTTCGCGATTTCTTCGGTGGGGATCTTGGCCTGTGTCGGCGATGGCGGATCGACGCAGGATGGAGGAACGAACGACGCGCAGCCCGACAACACGCAACCCGTCGACTCGGGGGTGGACGCGAAAGAAGAGACGAGCGCGCCGACGTATACGATCGGCGGCACCGTTCACTTCCTGCAGACCTCCGGAGGTGATGCGGGGACGGGGCTCGTGCTCGCGAACGGGAGCGACAAGGTGACGGTGACGCAAGCCGGGACGTTCGCGTTCCCCGCGAAGGCGTCGAGCTACGACGTGACGGTGGCGACGAATCCGCCCGGCCAGGTGTGCAGCGTGCGCAACGCGACGGGGAAGGGGACCGCGACGGCGGACGTCACGTCGATCGTCGTCGGCTGCACGATCGCGATGCAGAGCACCGGCGCGACGACGCAGTTCACCACGAATTCGAAGACGGCCGTCCCCATTCCGAACCTCTCGAACATCGTGTTCTCGACCGACGTCGCGAGCAAGGCGCTCGTCTCGCTCATGCTGCCCTCCGTCGGCATGCCCACGAGCTCGTTCGACGACATCGTCACGGCGATCCAGCTCGATGGCACCGACGTGACGAGCGGCAACTGGGGCAACCAGAACAACATCGGCCAAGGCGCGCACACGATCTACGGCGTCATCGACGTGCCGGCCGGCGCGCACGCGCTGAGCGCGACGTGGCACACGATGTTCAACTTCGGCGCCAACACCGCGACGGAGTACGCGGGCTATCCCGCGCAGCTCGACATCGTCGTCCTCGATTCACTCTCGATCTTCACGACGACGGCGCACGGGAACGGGACGGCGAGCCAGAACAACAGCTCCTCCACGCCTGCGTCGCTGATGACGGACGTCGCCTTCACGACGAGCGCACCGACCCCCGTGCTCGCGTTGATGCAGGCTCCACAGATCAGCGTCAACGCGACGTCGCAGACGAACCTCGCGAAGTCGTCGTTCTCGCTCTCCGCGGATTCGACGGTGCTCTCGACCGGTCAGGTCAACGGCTACACGCAAGACGCCGCGGTGCTGCTCGTCGGCCTCTCGACGCTCGGGACCGGCACGCACGCGCTCAAGGCCTCGTGGGCGGACCCGACGCCGACGTTCACCGTGGCGTCGAAGATCGCGCCGCGCATGGACGCGATCGTCCTTTCGCCGGCCGCGCACGTCGCGAGCTCGACGACGACGTCGAACCAGACGACATCGCAGTCGACGTTCTCGTCGGTGCCGGGTCTTTCGCCGCTCGCGCTCACCGCATCGACCGCGACGAAGGCGCTCGTCATCATGCACACCGATGCGTCGGCCGGCGGCAGCGACAAATACGCAGGCGGCGAGCTCACCGTCGCGCTCGACAATCAAGCCATCGCCGGTGGCGTCACGGCCATCACGTCGAGCATCGCCCTCGGCGCGTACCCGCTCACGTTCATCCAGCTCGTCGACGTCGCCGCCGGCTCGCACACGTTCCAAGCCCAGTTCCGCGCGACGAACCTCGACCTGAACACCGGCGCCGGCACCTCCGGCATCATGGCGATCCTGATCGAGTAGCATCAATGATCATCGCGAAAGGATCGTTGCGGCGGCGACGTCGAGGGCGGTCGCCATGTCGGCGTTCGTCATCGCGTCGTCGGCGTCTTCCGTCCATACTTCGATGAAGTTCGCGCCGTAGGAGATGCCGTGCTGGAGGGTGGCGCCGAGGTTCGTGGCGTCGAATTGGCGGTTTGCGAACTGGAAGCCGACGGCCGAGCACGTGGTGGCGTGTTCGGTGACGAGCTGTGCGCTGAATTCGGTGGATTTCGGGCCTTGCGGAGAGAGGTTGTCGGGGCGCGCGCCGAAGCGGCAGCCGTAATGCGAAAAGCCATAATCGAAGACGACCGCGAGGGGATCCTTGCCGCCGGAATCGGTGACGACGTCGTGGGCGCCCAACGTGAATGGAGGACCCGTGACGAGGACGACGGGCTTCGACCAGACCGACATGTACATGTCGATCGACGACTCGACGCCTTGCTCCCACGCCGTCACCGCTGGGTTCGTTCCCGAAAAGCCCATGCTCGCAGCAAGTGCGTTTGCACGATCCAGATCGTCCTGACTCTGTCCGAGGAACGACTCCGACGCTCGACCGACGCCGCTCATCACGACGTACGCCACGTTCGGGTCGGCGTCGAAGCTCTGCGCCAATTGCTGATTGAGCGCCTTCCACTGCGCTTGAAAGGCGGTATCCCACGGGACGGTCGTCCACGTGGCGTCGTCATAGACCAATACGTGAGCGGCATTGGTCTGATGAAACCACTCCGGGCTGTACTGCCCCGCGAGCACTTGCAACGCGACCTTCTTCGAATGCGAAGACGACTGTTGGAACGCCGTGGTCAGGTACGCGCTCGTCGTGAATGTCTGATCCGTAGGCTCGAGCAGCGCCCACGTCTGCCGCCAGAGGATGCCTTGCACGTGCGGATTCACGAGGCTGGGCGAATCCGACGGTGCCCGGTAATGCGACGTGTCCTTGTATGACGGCTCCAAGTAGAAGAGCCCGAGACCGAGAGGGCTCGAAGCGTCTGCGGTGGCTTCCGCGCCGGCGTCGTTGTTTGGCATGGGTTGGGCATCCGTGACCGGCGGCTGCGCTGGGCTCGACGAACAGGCGACGACAAAGAGAAGGCTGGCGATCCTCATGCAACCGCGAAGTGCACGCGACATGCCGCTCGCGAACGGCTCGCGTTCGGCCGAGTGTCACCTGCGGCCTGGATCGCTCGCGCGGCAGCTGTCACCTCGCAGGTTACGATCGGATGCATCGCTACGCGTGCATGCGCGTGACGGGCAACTCGAAAGCGTTCGCGCACGTCGACGGATCGAACGGCGCGATCAAAACCACGACACCGAACACGGGCCGTCTCATCGTCGGCGCCGGCGTATCGACGCTCGCGCCGATCAACTAACGCGATTTGAGCGGCGCGCCGAAGGGCATGACCGCGCCGTGGAGGCCTTTGAGCCCGGCGCGGTTCCAGTGCTGGAAGAACGACGTGTCGAGGCACACGAACTGCGAATTCTCGCGAAGGAAGAAGATCGGCGGCACCTTTTTGCACTTCTCGGCGTCGACCTGCAGAAAGCGGAGCTCGCTCGGGCTGAGCGTGTTCTTCGAAAGCATCGAGAACGTCTCTTTGGGTTTCATCCAGAAGACGGGCTTGCCGTTCAAACTGCATTCGATCGCTTCGGCGGAGAAATCGAGCTCGCCCAGCAGCGCCTTCATCTTCGGGGAGACGAGAAAGAGAGATTTCGAATTGGGGATGATGTCGTAAGCGGTTTCGCCTTTGCCCTTCAGCGAGCGCGTCTTCTCCCAGCCCTTCGGGAAGTCGTCGACGCGAAGGGCGTCGTCCTCGCCTTGATCGAGCGTGAGCGCGAGGAAGAGCCGCTGGCCGATCGATTTCTTGATCGGGTCGTCGTCGTCGATGATGCGGGCGCGTAGCTCGCGCAGCACGTGCTCGAGCGCGGCCTTTTGTCCGAGGATCTTCCCGGCGGATTTCGCGACGCGCTCGAACTCGAACGGCGAGAACGCGACCTCGGCGACCTGGTACTGGAACTGGAGCTCGCGCGGGGCGCTGGGCGGTGCGCTGAAGAAGTGGAGGCGCTCGACGGCGGCGCGCACGGGAGGCTCGGGCCAGAGGACGTACGCTTCCGTCGTGTAGAGCATCTCCGCCGACGCCTCGGACGTGTTCATCTTCATCGCCTTCGGCAGCACGGCGCGCCCGAGCGCGATCGCGCTGCGAAGGAGCGCGAAGTGCCAGCAGCTCTTCGCCGCTTTCTTCTCCCACGGCAGCTCTTCGAAGCCCTCGAAGAACGCGCTGAACGTCTTCCCGCACTCGGGCGTCCCCGGGACGAGCTTCCGAGCCGTGGCATCACCCAAATAGGCGCCGAGCATCACGTAGTCGCGCCGCCCGTCGTTCATCCAGTCGTCCCAGTGCACACGCCGAGCGTATCATCGCCGCACATGACGAAAGCTCTCGTGGTGCTCGCGCTCGTGGCTTGCAACAAAACGTCGGCCGACGCGCTGCCGGCGGCGTCGTCAGCGGCAACATCGGCGAGCGCGGCTCCGGTGAACAACGCGACGATCACGCGCGACGGCAAGGACGCGCCGAAGTCGCACGTGATGATTCAAAAGACCGCGAACGGCGCCTTGCAGATCTACGTCGGTGACGGCTCGGGATGCGCCGAATTCAAGCTGCACCTGTTCAACGGCGGGAAGTTCTTCCTCGTCGATCTCGGGACTGCGGCGAACGGCGGCGTCTATCCCGTCACGAACGTCTGGCACGGACCGCCGGACAACGCCGACCCGGGGAGCACGGTGACGGTGCGCGGCGACGTGGCGACGGCGTCGAAGGTCGAGGTCGATTTCGCGATGACGTCGAAAGAGGCGAAGATCGAAGCGAAGGGAACGCTCACGGCCGACGTGTGCAAGTGACCGCGCGTGAGCTAACGACCGCGAAGCACGTCCGCGAGAGACGTGGGCTTTCCGCCGAGCTGGCCGAGCAGCCCGAGACCGTCCCACGCGTTCGCCGAGTCGCGGATCTTTCCGTTCTCGATCGTGACGATGCCGAAGCCGACGAGCGACACCTTCACGCCGTCGACCTCGGCCCGCAGCGTCGCCCGAAACGCGACCTTGCCGTTCTCCTCGACGAGATCGTCGATGTCGATGTGCGAGCTCGTCATGCGCTTCTGCATGTCCATGATGAACCCGCGGTACTCGCTCGTATCCATCGCGTTGGCCTTGAGCCCACGCGAAATGCAATCGGCGTCGCGAAAGCGCGCGATCGCCTCGTCCGGTTTGCGGTCGTTCCACACGAGCTCGAGAAAGCTCCGCACGATGTCCTTGCCGCTCATTTTCCGGATGCTAGCCGTGAAGCGGGAAGCGGGGTGGTCCGTCCAACGTAAATCGAAGGGTGAAAAAGCTTCTTTTTGCGCTCTTGATGGCATGCGGCGGGTCGAATCCGGCGGCGGAGACGCCCAACAAGCCCCACGAGGAGACGGCCGAGGAGAAGCGGTCGCGCGAGTACAAGGCGATCCGCGACGCAGAGCCGAAGTTTCCGTGGGTCGTGGACAACACGAAGACGTTTCGGGTCGAACGCGAGTGCGCGCAAGGGCCGTATCGCGTCGAGGGCAAGACGCTCGGGGCGAACATCGCGGAGAAGGTCGACGTGTACATCTGCACGCCGCACCTGCTCAGCGGCCGCGAGCACTTCGCGATGAACGACGAGCGGACGACGACCTCGAACGGCGAGCACTTCGGCTATTCGAAGCCGGAAAACGAGCGGTGCAGCGCCACGGCGACGGAGATGGCGAGCGCGGGTGATGCAGGCGTGACGTCACTGGCGTCCACGAGCGCGTCGAAGTCG
>JADMIO012731314.1_pt1 | contig 10333 bp, 8 predicted proteins | sample 8958161 | NCBI WGS metagenome assembly JADMIO01 (sample SAMN16585339, study PRJNA669376) | soil metagenome | isolation source: Crop rotation soil | place: USA: Cullars Rotation, Alabama | collected 2011
CGGCTCGGCCTCGACCTTGCCGTCGGCGTGAACTCCGACGGCTACGATCCGTGGTCGCGGCAGGCGCTCTTCTGCGACCGCATGTCCGTGGGCGCGCCGCCGGACCCCGGCTTTCCGAGCGGGCAGGACTGGGGCTTCTCACCGGTGCTGCCGACGGCGTCGCGCCGCGAGGGGCACGCGTACCTGGCCGCGTCCATCGCGCACCAGGCGTCGCTCGCCGGCGTGCTGCGGATCGACCACATCATGGCGCTCACGCGGCTGTACTGGATTCCGCGCGGCATGGGGCTGCACGAGGGGACGTACGTCTCCTATCCGGCGGAGGAGCTGTTCGCGATCCTCACGCTCGAGTCGAACCGCAACCGCTGCGAGATCGTCGGCGAGAACCTCGGCACGGTGCCGCCGGAGATCGAGAAGGCGCTGACGCGGCATCGCATCCCGGGGATGTACCTCGCGATGTTCGAGGCCGCCGGCACCGAGCCGATGCGCCCGCCACCGCCGACGGCGATGGCGTTCATCGGCTCGCACGACACGCCGACGTTTGCCGGCTGGGTGGCGGGGCACGACATCGACGAGCGCGTGTCGCACGGGCTGCTGAAGCAGGAAGACGCGCCGAAAGTGTGGGCCGAGCGGGAGAAGGCGGTGCTCAAGCTGGCGCGGCAGGTGGGCGCGGCGAAGGAGATGCCGCTGGAGTTCCTGCGCGCCGTGCTGAAGTGGTTAGGCGCGTCGGCGAGCCCGATGGTCGTGGCGTGGCTCGAGGATCTCTGGCTCGAGGAGGTCGGCGTGAACCTGCCGGGCACGCGGTCCTCGGAGCGGCCGAACTGGCAGCGGCCGATGAGCGCGCTGCTGGATGACGTGTTCGCCAACGAAGCCGTTGCTGAAACGCTGAAGCTGCTGGAAGGGTCGAGGAGGGGAACGGCCGAGAGGAGATAGGGCCCTCCCAGCGAGCTTCCACGGGAGGAGGCAAAAAGCAGGTGAAGGTGGAGGACGCAGTGGGTTGAGGTAAAAGAAGGAGGCGCCGGAGTCATTCCGGCGCCTCCTTTTGCCTCCACCTCCACCCACTGCGTCCTCCACCTCCACCTGCTTCTTGCCTCCTCCCGCGGAAGCTCTATACAAGGAGCCTGTCTCCCCGCGACCGTTCTCCTACGCGTCCTTCTTCCCGAAGATCTTCTTCATCGCCCACTCGGCGGTCGTGGACAGCGGCCCGCGGGCCCCGCCATCCAGCAGCGTATCCAGCTCGTCGGCCAGCGCGGCGGCGCTCAGGTAGCGCTCCTCGCGATCCTTGGCCAGGCACGTCAGGATGATCCGCTCGAAGGGCTTCGACAGCTCGGGGCGCTTCGTGCGCGGCGGTGCCGGCGGCTCCTCGACATGCAGCCGCGCCAGCTCGTACCAGTCGGACGAGCGGAAGGGCAGGTCGCCGGTGGCCGCGCGGTACATGGTGACGCCGAGGGCGTAGATGTCGGTCCGGCCGTCGAGCGGCATTCCGCGCGCCTGCTCGGGGCTGATGTAGTGCGGCGTGCCGAGCACCAGTTGCTTGCCGGTGTTCGCCACGTAGCCCGCCACGGCCCGCGCGATGCCGAAGTCGGTGAGCACCGCCTCGCCGTCGTCGTTGAAGAGGATGTTCTGGGGCTTGATGTCGCGGTGGATCACGCCGGTGTCGTGGGCGAAGGCGAGGGCGCGGGCGATGTCCCGCGCGCAGCGCGCCGTCTCGACCTCGGAGAGGGTCTTGAGGTCCCCCTCGAGGGCCGTGTCCAGCGAGGCCTTGAGCCGCGGCATGGCGAACCAGACGTCCTCGCCCTGCTGGCCGGTCTCGAGAATGCGGATGATGTTGGGGTGGCGCAGCTGCCCGGCGACCTCCGCCTCGTTGAGGAAGCGGGCGGTGAACTGCTTGTCACCGGCGTACTTGGGCTTGAGAACCTTCAGCGCAACTTCAGGCTGGCCGGGCTTCCGGGCCGCCATGACCCAGGCGAAACCCCCGCCGCCGATGAAGCCGCTGGTGGTGTAGGGCCCGACGGTCTTGTTCGGCAGCGTGCTGGGCTCGATGCCCAAACCGGACCCCTTGAGAGTGACCTCGACCGGGGTTAAGTTACAATGCTACGGCAAATTACAGAATAGCCCGGGACCGCCGGGCGACCACAAAGGGAAGCGTAATGGGTTACGACAAGGCGAACGCCGCCAGGAAGTACCAGCTCCACGAGACCGACTTCGGGTCGACCAAGGTCCAGATTTCCCTCCTGAGCGCACGGATCAACTCGCTCACCGACCACTTCCGCCAGCACGCCAAGGACCATCACAGCCGCCGCGGGCTGCTGAAGATGGTGGGCCAGCGCCGGCGGCTCCTGGATTATCTGAAGCGTACCGATCTGGCCGGCTACCGGTCGATCGTCGACGAACTCGGACTCCGACACTAGTCGAAGCGTCACAAGGTCAAAGCGTCCAAGCGTGAATAGTCACCGCTTCGACGCTTTGACGTTTTGACGCTCTGACGTGCTTCAACCACCAAGAAAGCAGAGCAACCCATGATGCATGTCATCGAGCGGACCTTCGCGGGCCGTCCTCTCCGGATCGAAACCGGCCGCATGGCCAAGCAGGCACACGGCAGCTGCCTCGTGCAGTTCGGCGAAACGGTCGTCCTCGCGGCGGCGACGGTCTCCGACACGCCGAGCCACCTCCCGTTCTTCCCGATGCTGGTCGAGTATCGCGAGAAGTTCTACGCCGCGGGCAAGATCCCCGGCGGCTTCCTGAAGCGCGAGGCGCGGCCGCACGATGAGGAAATCCTCGCGGCGCGCATCATCGACCGCACGCTCCGCCCGCTGTTTCCCGAAGGCTTCAAGAACGAAGTGCAGGTCTTCGTCTACGTCATCTCCGCCGACCAGGAAAACGACGCCGACGTCCTCGGCGTGATCGCCGCGAGCTTCGCGCTCTCCAGCTCGAAGATTCCGTGGGGCGGTCCGGTGGCGAGCGTGCGCGTCGGCCGCGTCGAGGGGAAGTGGATCCTCAACCCGACCTTCCAGCAGCTCGAGTTCACCGACATGGACCTGGTGGTCAGCGGCACGAAGGACTCGATCATGATGGTCGAGGGCGGCGCCGCCGAGGCCCAGGAGTCGGAGATCCTCGACGCGCTGAAGGTCGCGCAGAAGGGCATCCAGGAAATCATCGCGATGGAAGAGGAGCTCCTCGCGAAGCACAGCGTCCCGAAGATGGAGTGGACGAAGAGCGAGCCGCCGGCCGACCTGAAGGCACGGGTCGAAGCGATCGCGCAGCCGCTGCTGCTCCAGGCGATGAACCTCGCCGACAAGTCCGAGCGGGTGCAGGCGCTGGCCGCCGTCGGCGGCATGGTGAAGACGCAGATCGACGCGGAATTCCCCGACCAGGGCCGCGTGGTCGAGACGCTGCTCGAGGACATGCAGTACAACACCATGCGCAAGCAGGTGCTGGAGAAGGGCGAGCGCGTGGACGGCCGCGACACCACCACGGTGCGCCCGATCAACTGCGAAGTCGGCCTGCTCCCCCGCGTGCACGGCTCCGCGCTCTTCACGCGCGGCCAGACGCAGGCGCTGGTCACCGCGACGCTCGGCAGCGTGGACGACGAGCAGCGCATGGACAACATCGACTCTCCCAAGGAGACGACGAAGTCCTTCCTGCTGCACTACAACTTCCCGCCGTTCTCGACCGGTGAAGTGCGCCCGATGCGTGGCACCAGCCGCCGCGAGATCGGCCACGGCGCACTGGCCGAGCGGGCGATCACGCCTCTGTTGCCCGAGTACAAGACGTTCCCGTACACCATCCGCATCGTCTCCGAGGTGCTCGAGTCGAACGGCTCGTCCTCGATGGCGACCGTCTGCGGCAGCTCGCTGTCGCTGATGGACGCGGGCGTGCCGCTCAAGGCGCCGTGCGCCGGCGTCGCGATGGGCCTCATCAAGGAAGGCGACAAGGTCGCCATCCTGACCGACATCCTCGGCACCGAGGACGCGCTGGGCGACATGGACTTCAAGGTCGCCGGCACGACGCAGGGCATCACGTCGATCCAGATGGACATCAAGATCAGCGGCATCTCGATCGAGCTGATGTCGAAGGCGCTCGACCAGGCGAAGCAGGGCCGGCTGCACATCCTGAAGGAGATGGCGAAGACGCTGCCGGAGCGCCGGACCGAGATGTCGAAGTGGGCGCCGCGGATCATCACGATCCAGGTGCGCCAGAAGGAGATCGGCAAGATCATCGGCCCGAAGGGCGCGACGATCCGCGAGATCGAGGAGCGCTCGGGCGCGACGGTGAGCATCGACGACGACGGCGTGGTGACCATCGCCGCCGTGGGCGCCGAGGCCGGCCAGATCGCCCGGGAGATGGTGGAGGCGCTGGTGCAGGAGCCGGAAATCGGCAAGACCTACACCGGCAAGGTGAAGACCACGACGGCGTTCGGCGCCTTCGTCGAGATCATGCCCGGCGTCGAGGGGCTGATCCACATCTCGGAGCTGCAGCACGGCCGCACCGAGAAGACCGAGGACGTCGTGAAGAAGGGCGACACCGTCACGGTGAAGCTCCTCGAAGTCGACGACCGCGGCAAGATGCGCCTGTCGCGCAAGGCGCTGATCGAGAAGTAGCCTGATGAAGACCGTCGCCCTGGATGACGGCGTCCTCCGGACGGAGGGGCCCAACGGCCTCGTCGTCCTGACGGAGACCATGCCATCCCTGCGCTCGGCCGCCGCGGGCTTCTGGATCCGCACCGCGTCGGCCCACGAGACCCCCGATAAAATGGGGGTCTCGCATCTTCTCGAGCACATGGTGTTCAAGGGCACCGAGCGCCGCAGCGCGCGCGACATCGCGCTGTCGCTCGAGGAGCGCGGCGGCTCGCTCGACGCCTACACCGGCCGCGACCACACCACCTACCAGGCCCGCATCCTCGACGCCGACCTGCCGCTCGCGGTCGACGTGCTCACCGATCTCGTCAGGCGCCCGCAGCTGCGCGACGACGACCTCGCGCGCGAGCGCCAGGTCGTGATCGAGGAGATCGCGATGGTCGAGGACAATCCCGACGACCTCGTGTTCGACCTCCATGCCGGCGCGCTCTTTCCCGAGCACAGCTACGGCTACCGCATCCTGGGCACGCGCGACACCGTCGGCGCGCTCCAGTCGGTGGACCTCAAGGCACTGCACGGCAGCGCCTACCACCCGCGCCGGCTGGTCTTCGCGGCGACGGGCAGCGTGAAGCACGACCACATCCTCGAGATGCTGACGGCCCAGGGCTGGTTCGATCTGGAGCCGGGGCCGGAATGGCGAGAGGTCAGCCGCCCGGGTACGGGCCAGCGCGGCGAGAAGCGCATCGAGCGCGACAGCTCGCAGGTGCATCTCGTGCTCGGCACCGATACCTTCGCGTATCGCGATCCCAGGCGCCACGCGATGTCGCTGCTCACCACGATCTTCGGCGGCGGCATGAGCTCGCGGCTCTTCCAGAAGGTGCGGGAAGACCTCGGCCTGGCCTACACGGTGTACGCCTGGAATTCCTTCAACCAGGTCGCCGGCGTCGAGGGCGTGTACGTCGGGACGGGCCACGCGACCGCGCAGCAGGCGCTCGACGTGATCCGCGAGGAGTACGCGGCGCTGGCGAAGCACTCGCTGACGGCGGAAGAGCTGGAGTCGGCGAAGCGGCAGGTGAAGGGGCAGGCGGTGCTGGCGCTCGAGAGCCCGGTGTCGCGCATGTATCGCCTCGCGAGCCTGGCGCTCTATGCCGACCGCTATCGCAGCATCGACGAGGTGCTCGCGGAGATCGAGGCGGTGACGCCGGAGCAGGTGGCCGAAGTGGCCGCCGAGTATTTCCAGCCCGAACGGCAGGCCGTGGTCTGGCTGGGTCCTAACTAGAAGTAAGAAGTAAGAAGTAAGAACGTAGATAGCTGGAAGTGAGATCGAAGCTCTTATCTGACTTCTTAGCTCTTACTTCTTAGCTCTATCTTCTGTTCAGTTTCCACGCACCCCTGGAGCTTCGATGATCATCGGCGTCCCGAAGGAGATCAAGACCAACGAGAACCGCGTCGCCCTGCTGCCGGGCGGCGCCGAATCGCTGGTCAGCCACAAGCACACCGTGCTGGTCGAGAAGGGCGCGGGCCTCGGCTCGGGCTTCAGCGACGAGCAGTACGTGAAGGCCGGCGCGCAGATCATCCCGACGGCCGACGAGGTGTGGGCGAAGGCCGAGATGATCATGAAGGTGAAGGAGCCGATCAAGCCCGAGTGGCCGCGCATGCGGAAGGACCAGGTGATCTTCACCTACTTCCACTTCGCCGCCGACGAGGAGCTGACGAAGGCGCACATGGCCTCCGGCGCGGTGTGCATCGCGTACGAGACGGTGCAGCTCGACACCGGCGAACTGCCGCTGCTGACGCCGATGTCGGAAGTCGCGGGACGCATGGCGGTGCAGGAGGGCGCGAAGTACCTCGAGAAGCTCTACGGCGGGCGCGGCGTGCTGCTGGGCGGCGTGCCGGGCGTGCCGCCGGCCGAAGTCGCGATCCTGGGCGGCGGCATCGTGGGGATCAACGCGGCGAAGATGGCCGCGGGCATGGGCGCGCGCGTCACGCTGCTCGACATCAGCCTCGACCGCCTGCGCTATCTCAGCGACGTGATGCCGGCGAACGTGGAGCTGGTGTTCTCCAATCGCCAGAACATCCTCGACGCGATCGCGCGCGCCGACCTCGTCGTGGGCGCGGTGCTGGTGGTGGGCGGCAAGGCGCCGAAGCTGGTGCGCAAGGAAGACCTCAAGACCATGAAGCCGGGCTCGGTGATCGTCGACGTGGCCGTGGACCAGGGCGGCTGCGTGGAGACGGTGCATGCGACCACGCACGAGAACCCGACGTACACCATCGACGGCGTGATCCACTACGCCGTCGCGAACATGCCGGGCGGCGTGCCGCGCACGTCGGCGCTCGCGCTGACCAACGCCACGTTCCCCTACGCGCGCACGCTGGCCGACAAGGGCTGGAAGGCCGCCTGCAAGGCGGACAAGGCGCTGCTCAAGGGCGTGAACATGGTGCAGGGCAAGGTCACGTATGCCGGTGTCGCCGAGGCGTTCGGACTGCCGCTGGAGGATGCGTCGAAGTTCGTGTGATCGTGCGGCGTGCGGCGCGCGGCGGTGATTGGGCGTGATTCCCCCGATCCTGTGCTACCACAAGGTTGATACGAGGCTCGAGCTGGGGTTCACCCGGCTCGGGCCTCGCGCGTTTCGGCGGCAGATCGATGGCCTCGCGAAGGCGGGCTACCGGGGCATCGGCAGCGCGGAGCTCGCTGAAGGACTGCGGTCGGGTCTTTTCCGCCACTCGCCGCACGCCTCACGAGAGGTGGTGATCACCTTCGACGACGCCTACAGCGGCCTGGACAGCCACGCGCTGCCGGTCCTCGCCGACCATGGCTTCAAGGCGCTGCTCTTCGTGATCACGGACTTCGTGGGGCGCGAAAACACGTGGGACGTGCAGTACGGCTGGCAGCGCTTCCACCATCTCGACTGGGACCAGCTGGGCCGGTGGAGCGAGAAGGGGATGGAAGTTCAGTCGCACGGCCGGACCCACGCGCGCATGACCTGGCAGACCGACGCGCAGGTCGCGGATGAAATGGAAAGCTCGCGGGAGAAGATCGTGCGGCAGCTGGGCAAGGCGCCGACCGCGATCAGCTATCCCTTCGGCGCCGCGGATGCGCGCGTACGGGCGCATGCGGTGAACGCGGGCTACACGCTGGGTTTCGGCGGTCCGCGGCAGGATGGGGTGGATCCGCTGCTGCTGCCGCGCCAGCCGGTCTATCCGTGGGACCTCGGCGACGTGCCGTTCGTGCTGCGCGAGGATGCGTTAGGCGAGGCTGCGCGTGGCGTCGCGCGCTTCACGAATGCGTGTGCGGTAGGAACGGCGTTCTTTCAGAAGGTCTTGAGGCGGCGATACTAGAAGTTAGAGCTAAGAAGTTAGAAGTTAGAAAAAAAACCCCGGAGTTCCGGGGTTTTCTAACCTCTCTAACTTCTAACTTCTAACTTCTTAGTTCTTAGTTCTTAGTTTTGAGGCTACGCCCTCTGTCGAGCATCCGCCTTCTTCTTGAGCCCATCCTCGGGCTTCGTGCCGAACACCACGTCCCAGCTCGGCGAGCTGACGCCGTACCGCTGGTCCGGGGTCTTGAAGTGGTGCTGCATGTGGTAGCGCTTCAGGGCCTTCATTGGACCCCAGTCCATCGGCAGGTGATGCGTCGCGTAATGGATGAGGTCGTAGCCGATGTAGCCCGCGATGAAGCCGGCGAACGTCGGGTGCACCCACGCCGTCGCGTGCAGGCCGCTCACGAAGACCAGCTTGAACAGGAACCAGAAGCCGAGCGCGAGCGGGATGCTGACCATCGGCGGCATCACGAGCCGCGTCTTGCACTGCGGCTGGTGGTGATGGATGCCGTGGAAGAGATAGATGATCCGCTCCAGGCGCGGGCCGGGGTTCTCGGGCGCCCAGTGGAAGACGAAGCGGTGCATCGCGTATTCGGTGAACGACCAGATGAGGATGCCGAGCACGAACGCGACCGCGGCGCCGCCGGCGCCCAGGGTCAGCGCAGGGTCGGTACCGGGCTGCATGAGGTTCCAGACCACCACCGGCGTCCAGATGACGACGATGACGGCCGGGTGGATGTGCGTGAAGAATTCGAGGAAGTCGGACTTGAAGAGCCGGATGGGCTCGTCCTCGAGATTGATATCATGCTTCATGCCTGAATAATAATCAGGAAGCCCCCTCCGGTCCAATCCGGGAACCCGTATCTTGGGGCATGCGCAAGATCGCCCTTCTGGCCGGCCTGGCGCTCCTCGTGCCCGCCGCGGGCGCGGCCCAGGAGCCCCGCCTCGGCACCATCGAATTCCCGACCTCCGGTGCCGCGGCCGCCCAGCCGGCGTTCATCCGGGGCGTCCTCTACCTTCACAGCTTCGAGTACCCGAAGGCCGCCGCGGCCTTCCGCGAGGCGCAGCGGCTCGACCCGGCCTTCGTGATGGCCTACTGGGGCGAGGCCATGACCTACACCCACCCCGTCTGGAACCAGCAGGACCGGGACAGCGCCCTGCTGGTCCTTGGCCGCCTGGCACCGACTCGCGAGGCGCGGCTGGCGCGGGCGGCGACACCGCGCGAGCGCGGCTACCTCGAGGCGGTCGAGATCCTGTACGGCGACGGCACGAAGCAGCGTCGTGACACCCTCTATTCGCGCGCGATGGTCCGCCTCATGGAGCAGAATCCGGCGGACGTCGAAGCGCGCGCTTTCGCGGCGCTCTCGGTCCTCGGCCTGAGCCAGGGCGTGCGCGACATCCCGGCGTACATGCGCGCCGCCGCGATGATGGAGCCCGTCTTCCGCGAGCATCCCGATCATCCGGGCGCCGCGCACTACGTCATCCACTCCTTCGACGACCCGATTCACGCGCCGCTGGGCCTCGACGCCGCCCGCGCGTACTCGCGCATCGCGCCCGACGCTGCGCACGCCCAGCACATGACGACGCACATCTTCCTCGCGCTCGGCATGTGGGACGAGACGATCTCGCAGAACGTGATCGCCGCCGACCAGACGGCGTACGTGCCCGGCCACTACACCGAGTGGCTCGGCTACGGCTATTTGCAGGCGGGCCGCTTCCGGGAAGCGGGCGACCTGCTGATCCGCGTGCATGACGGGATGTCGCGCAGCATGCGCCAGCGCGCCGAGCTCGCATTCATGCGCGCGCAGCACGTCGTGACCACCGAGGACTGGTCGAGCGCGACGTGGAGCTGGACGGTCGACCTCGCCGACGCACCGCTCGCGGCCGCGACCGACCACTTCGCGCGCGGCTTCACGGCGGCGCGGCGGCGCGATGCCGCCGGGCTCACGTCGGCGATCCGCGCGCTCGGCACCACGCTGGCCGCGGTGCGACGGGAAGGCGACACGCTGAAGACCCAGAAGGCGGTCGTGATGGAGCGCGAGCTGCGCGCGCTCGCGGAGCAGCTCCGCGGGTCGAACGACGCCGCCGTGGACATCCTTCGCGAGGCCGCGGCGATGCAGGAGCAGCTCCCGATGGACTACGGCCCACCCGAGATCGTCAAGCCGACGCAGGAGCTGCTGGGGGAAGTGCTGCTGTCGATGGGCCGGTTCGCGGATGCGCAGCGCGCCTTCACGCGGTCGCTGGAGCTGGCGCCGGGGCGGGCGCGCTCGCTCATCGGGCTCGTGCGCGCCGCCGCCGGCGGCGGGGACCGGGCCGTCGCGGCCGACGCCTTCCGCGAGCTGACGGCGAAATGGCACGCGGCCGACCAGTCGCTGCCGGTGCTGGCCGAGCTGCGGCCGCTCCTCGCGTCACGCTAGAAGCAGGCGGGGTCTCCGGGCTTCG
>JADMIO010789877.1_pt1 | contig 10331 bp, 11 predicted proteins | sample 8958161 | NCBI WGS metagenome assembly JADMIO01 (sample SAMN16585339, study PRJNA669376) | soil metagenome | isolation source: Crop rotation soil | place: USA: Cullars Rotation, Alabama | collected 2011
GCCGCGACTTCAAGTCACGTGAATTCCAAGCTTCGGATCCCACTGTGCTGGAAAGGTTCTTCGGGGAGAGGCGGGACAAGCCCATTGCGGACCGCGTGGTCCAGAGACTCGTGACTCTGGCTGCCCAGCGGGCCGAGATTGCCAAAACGGTCAGCCCCCATACCCTGCGCCACAGCTTCGCCACCCATCTGCTCGAGCACGGCACGGATCTGCGTTTCATCCAGGAGGCCCTCGGCCACCGGCACCTGACGACCACCGCCATCTACACACATGTCAGCCCGCAGTCGCTGACCCAGGTGGTCAGTCCTCTGGATCGCCTGCTGCTGGCCCCGACCGAACGGCCGGACTAAAGCGGGTCAGCCCATGGCCTCCTCCGGATTGGAGGTGGCCGACATCTTCCGTAAGTTCGGCGCGGCCTATCGCCAGGCCCATGCCTTGGCGCGCCGCTACCTGCGGGCGATGCTGGCCATCGAGCGCTGTCGTACCCCCGCCCTAGGCGGTCAGGTCTACGAGTGTGACCAGTGCGGTGCCCCTCACATCCGCTACAACTCCTGCCGCAACCGCCACTGCCCGAAGTGCCAGAACCTGGACAAGGAGCGCTGGCTGGAGAAGCGGCGAAAGCAACTGCTGCCGGTGCCGTACTTTCACGTTGTCTTCACCCTGCCGGCCGAGCTCAACGACCTGATCTGGCGCAACCAGCAGGTGCTCTACGACCTGCTGTTCCTCTGCGCGAAGCAGACGCTGCTGGAGATCGCTGCCGATCCCCGTTACCTCGGAGCTCGCATCGGCATTCTGGCCGTGCTGCACACCTGGAGCCAGCGGCTGACTGAGCATCCTCACCTGCACTGCATCGTCCCGGGAGGCGGGCTGTCGCTAGATCGCCGGCGCTGGATCGGCACGCGCAGCCTGGAGTTCTTTCTGCCGGTGCGGGTGCTCGGGGCGCTGTTTCGGGGCAAGTTCCTCCATCACCTGCAGGTCCTCCCTCGGGAGGGCAAGCTCCAGTTCCCGGGCAAGATCGAGGAGCTGGCATCCCCCCGTGCCTTCCGGGAGCTGCTCGATCCGTTGTACACCAAAAACTGGGTGGTGTATTGCAAGCCGCCCTTTGGCGGACCGGCCAAGGTGCTGGAGTACCTGTCGCGCTACATCCACCGGGTGGCGATCTCCAACGATCGTCTGCTGCGGCTGGAGGGCGACCAGGTGGTTTTCTCCTACCGCGACTCGGCGGCGGGCAACCGGATCCGGGAGATGGCGCTGTCGGCCGAGGAGTTCATCCGCCGCTTCCTGCTGCACATCCTTCCCGATCGCTTCGTGCGGATCCGCTCCTACGGTCTGCTGGCCCCCCGCAACCGCCGGGATCTGGCCCTCAGCCGCAAGCTGCTCGGGCTGGGCGCGCTGGAGGCTGTGCGGGACGGGCAGGAGTGCGAGAGCTGGCAGGCGCTGCTCCAGCGGCTGACCGGAATCGATCCGATATTGTGCCGGCAGTGCGGACAAGGCCACCTGCAACTTCGTCAGGTGCTGGCTCCGGAGCGCTCGCCGGCGAGGTCGCCGCCCTGAGCGGGCCGGCTGAGCGGGTCGTCTCGAAGATCGCAAACATTTGTCTTCGGCTATGGCCGTGGACTCAGAATCCTTGCGCGCTGCTTGAGGTATCATGAAGGGATCGAGCTTCCGAGAGGCGGGTCCGAGGCGGGTCGCATGGGCAAAGGAGAGGTCGTGGCGGTGGCAATGGCGAGCGGGAGCGCCCTGGCGGACCGGCTGGGCTACGGCCGGAAGGCTAGAACCTCTTGCCCAGGGGGCGATGGGTGGGATTGAAACTCCAATAGCAACCGGCGTGCCAGGCGGGCGGTTGGAGGGTCTTGCCTCCGGTCGACATCCCGGTAGCTGAGGGGCGGTTTCGTTCAACCGAGGCCTATCCGAAATCCGCGAACCGGCGGAGACGGCCGGAGGGTCGGCGTGGATTTCGGATAGACCTTAAACGTTGGCCGGCGGAGTTACTCCAGGAGGCTTCTCGTGGCCTTCAAAAAATGCCGACGATGCGGAAAGCTTACGCGAGAAGTGGATCCGCAATGCTGGAACTGCAAGAGTAGCAGCTTTGAGGAGACAAGGTTCTCCGGGAAAGGAGAACCCAAATTGGCCGCGGTATCAAAAAAGACTAGGTGGCGAGATCTTGATAAGCAGAGGTCGAAGCAAGCTGCGCAGATTCAGGGTACTGGGCGACTCAGGAGCAAAGAGGTCGCCGTGAGCCATGAAAGGACCAGCATGCGGGCGGGCCTCGCCATGTCTTACGAAGAGTTGCCTGTCCGATCGGCCGGCGCAGATCTAGACCTGCTTAAGGCTTGCGGGCTCCGCGATATAGGTGCGGTTAAGGAGGCCCTGGCTAGAGGTGCTGATGCCAACTGCGAATATGAGATGGAGCCGGGATCTTTTCCCTTAATTCTTGCGGTCTTTCCCCATGGTGACATTGCTATCGTCGATACGCTGCTGGCCCATGGAGCCAATCCTAATGCGAGCAATGGCCACAATACTGCTTTGATGCTTGCGGCGAGGGCCGGCAATTCTGCGGTTGTCCGAGCACTATTAGCTGCAGGTGCTGACCCGAATGTAATGAACCAAGGCGGCGATACTGCGCTGATCTGGGCGCAATCTGAGGGGCATGTGGAGGTAGTTGAGATACTGAGGAGGCTTACTGCAACAGAGCTGGCTAGAGGAGTAAACCATGGAGTGAACGTACTCCTGCCAGCTCTCGATGGCTCAATCCGTTCAGCCACAGGCAGTCATAGGCTGCTCCTGGAACATCTTCGCTCGTTCCTTGTGACGGGTGACATGAGATTTCAGGTGGCTGCCAAGAAAATTTTTCCTACTCTTGACAGCAAAATTCAAGAGGACGTGTATTTCTTCATTCGTCATGGAGCCCGTCTTTGTGGCTCAATTGAGCAAGGCAAGGCCCTCTACGACATAGCCGAAGTTCATATGTTCGGTACGCCGGAAGAGCTTGAAGAAGCCATCAAGTTAGGCAAGATCTCTAGGGAGGCGATAAATCAGCTTCTGTTTGTGGCACTTCGCAATCGAAGTCGGGGAATGACGGAAGTCCTTTTGCGGCATGGAGCTGACACCTCTGTTGAGAAAGATGGCTGGCAGGCGATACACTGGGCTGTCAAGATGAACGACTCAGAACTTGTTCGACTTGTTCTAGAACATGGCGGTGATGCTAATGCTCGCAATGCTCAGGGTGAAACACCTCGCGAGATGGCCAGAGTCTTCAGTTGCTCAGAAGTAGTCATCCGCCTTATTACGGGCTCGGGAGACCGGGTGGTTGGAAGGAGATCCTGGCGGTTTTGGCGGCGAAGCAGCTACTAACCGCCAGCATATCGACCTTTCGCGAGGGGCGGCCAACACAAGCGATCGAGCGGACGAAACCGCAAACAGCGCGCTTCCGCCGCTCATCGCCCACGCGTTTGGCGGTCAGGGAGGTTGTTTATGCCTCTCGCCCGAGACGGTCTCCCCGCGCTCTGCCTCGGCGAGGCCGGCCTCAAGCTCGGCCAGCTCTTCCGGGGATAGCGGGGAGGGCGCGCCAGTATCGCCTGACAGGACAGAGGTATCCTTACCGTCAGCGGCGAACATTGTCTTGAGGCAGGTCAGGCCCGGTTCTCCAGGTCGTAGACCCAGCGGGATAGCTCGTTGAGCCGTCGGACCAGCCGGACGCGGCGAGCGAGCAGCGGGGAGTAGCTCCAACCTTCCGCGTCCCGCGGCTGGCGTTCGTAGGCTCCGGCGCTCAAGGTGTGAATCTCGAAGGCGACCTCGGCTCCCCGGCAGTCGGCGAGCCAGAGCTCGGGGACTCCGGCCGCGGCGTAGAGCCGGGGGAGGCGCTCGCGGTCCTTCCGGGCGGAGGAATCGCTCAGGACCTCGACGATCAGGTCGGGCGCTCCTTCGAGCTCGATGAACCGGCCTTCTTTCGCCTTGCCGGCGGCGACCTCGCGGATGCGGCCCTGCCGGAGCGACTCCCAGAGGACGGCCATGACGTCCGGCTAGGCCGAGAGCCCCGCCGCCGACGAGACGATGCGGGTGCGGTCGGAGAAGAGGCTCCCTCGCCCGCTTTCCACGAGGAGGGGGTACAGCCGTGCGGTGATGGTCGTCTTGACGACCCCGTGGGTGTAGAGGTCTCCCGGGCGGAGGTTCACCTCCACGGTGCTGGTCAGGAAGTCGATCCGGCCGCGCTCGGGAAAGGTCTCAGCCCAGGTCCACCGGCGGAAGCGCTTCAGGTCGGAGACGCCGGCCGGAACGGTCAGCTCCTCCTCGAAGATGACGGCAGGGCTTGAGCTCACGGGCTTGTCTCCCGGCAGCCGAGCGCGCTCACGAGCCAATGAGTTGGTCGTATCTCGAATGGGGACCGATCCAGAACCAGACCAGACCCTCGGTTCGCTCTTTGGCGAGAGCGCGGTGGTGCAGGCCGATGCGAGCCGACCAAAGGAGGCCAACCTTCTTGAGGCGCAAGGACGGATGGCGCGGATCGTTTTTGAGGAGCGCGAAACAGCGATCGGCTTGGTTCCGAACGTCCTCGGGTAGCTGCCGGTAGCAGAACCAGAAGTCGGGCGTGGCGAAGTGATTCAAGGCAGAGGTGTGCAGCGGCCGGCCTCGAAGTCCTCGTCGGCACGCTGGCTCGCCGAGTCCAGCCGCCCGGCTAGGGCATCGGCCTCGATCTGCCGGTCCCACTGCTCAGCGACGAATTCCTCGAACCACCGCACGAAGGCGGCAAGCTCCGGGGCCGGAAGCTCGGCGATCGCGGACTGAAGCTCCTCGACGCTCATGATCGATAGCCTACCCGGCACATCCAGCAAGCGCAATGGCTGACGACCACGGGCGAGCTGCGGAGAGTAGCTCCAGCCCTGACCGGGAGGCGGGCGGGCGCTCGCTGGAGGCCTCTTGAGATATTCAAGCGCCTCTGCTAAAAAGTTGAGACAGCTCAACCTTGAGCAGGAGGGAGCCATGAGAAACCAGGAGCTCCAGAGAACGCGGCGTTCGAGATGGGCAATCGTCTTCCTTCTCGCCAGCTTGCTCACATTGGCGGTTCCGCCAGTCCTGCAGGCCGTGGCCGTCTGCAACCAGTACCCTGGGACCGATGGGAGCTGCACGACGTGGTGCGACTTCTACGGGCCCGGCGGCCAGTACCAGGGTTACGTCCGGTATGACTGGTGTAACTAGCACCCGGCGCCTCTGGAGCTGGGCCGCAGCTCTCGCCGGCCTCCTGCTGCCGGCCCTGGCGGCGGCCGGCGCCGAGGAGAAATGGCCGGCGGTCTCGGCCGAACGGTTGCCGGGCAGCGGCTCGGCGATCACCTGGACCGCTCCGCAGTTCCTCCAGGCCGACGCCAAGGGCCGGATCTACGTGCTGCGGGCCGACACCCTCGACGTCTACCCGGTCGAGCGCAAGGGCGCTTTCGGCGAGCCGGTGAAGCTGAAGATGGCCGGCGACTCCGGAGGGGAGCCCCTGCGGGCGGCCATGGGTTCGAGCGGCGGGGACTGGCTCCTCTTCTCCGGCATGGGGCGGCCGCTGCGGTGGTTCCGCGAGGGGAAGGAGGAGCTGCTGCCGCCCTGCGGGTGGCAGGTCGAGTCGGTGGGGGTCGCCGGCGGGCGCCCCGTGGTCAACGTGATCCCCTTCCGCTCGGGGCTGTCGCCCGAGGCGCGGGTGCCGGACCCGCCGCCGCTGCTGATGGCCTACGACGGCCACCGCTGGAACGCGCTGCGCTCCGAGCGGGCAGACCCCGGCAAGGACGGCGAGCCCCGCATGGCGGCCATCGTGCAGCGCAGCGCCTGGCTCTCGGGATCGGCCGACGGCAAGCTCCTGGTCTCGGACCTCTACCGCTACCGGGTGCGCAGCTTCAGCGCCGCGGGCAAGCCGCTCCTCGAGCTGGCCGCCGGCCCGAGCCAGCCGCGGCCTGTCGCCGAACCGGAGAAGGCCGGGGAGATCCTGGTGAAGGCGGCCGGCAAGCGCGGGCTCGGAGAGGGACCCCGGCGCGGCCATGCGGTGGCCCTGACCGTGCGCCAGGTGATCGTGGCGGCGACGCGCGGGCGCGACGGCAGCATTTACCTGCTGATCGACGACGAGAGCGCGGGAGGGCTGGCGCTCGACCGCTACGACGCCGCCCAGGCAGTGCTGGAGCGCGTGGCGTTCCGGCTGCCGGTCTCGACGCCGCAACTCGGCACCGCCAGCCTGGCGGCCGGGCACGACGGGCTGTACCTCGCCGCCTTCCGGGGGGACCAGGGAAGATTCCGGGTCTCCTGGGAAACCCTGGCCGAGGCGCCTTGGCGGCCGGTCGAGCGGGCCAGGATCGAGACTCCCTCGCCCTCGCGGGCGGCGCCTTAGCCAGCTACGTGGCGACGCAGGAATTCGCGCAGCTCTTCGCCCGAGACGATCTCTCCGCGATCTGCCCCGGCGAGAGCCGGCTCCTCCTTCCCCGCCTATCGCAGGGCCGGTCTCGCGAGCAGGGCCGTTTCACCGGCGGGTAGGACCGCCCTACCCGCGGGTATCGGCGCTTGACCCGCCGGTAAGACGACGATACCCACGGGCAAGGGAGCTTTACCGGCGGGTCGAGAGGCGTTACCCGCAGGTTCAGCCCCTTGACCGGCCGGTAAGACCTCCTGACCAGCGGGTAAAGCCTTCGTACCGGCGGGTACAGCGCCGAGACCCGGGGGTACAGCCTCCTTACCGCCCGGTACAGCCTCTTTACCTCCGGGTAAGGCCCCGCTACCAGCGGGTACGGCCCTCTTACCCACGGGTAAACACCCATTACCGCTGGGTAAAGCAGCTCCCTTTTCGGGTAAAGCTCGCCTCCAGCTCTTCCCCGCTGCTCAGATTACCTCTTTGCTGCCAACGAGATGCGAATTTCTCATCAGAAAAATGCAAATTGGGACTAGACACTGCGCAAAACTCATGGCACAATCCGCCCCGCTTCACATAGTCGCTGCTTAGTTCGCATCCAGATTTCACCCTTCCGGGCCCATGAGGGCTCCGGATGTCTAGAGAGGAGTGTGCAGTATGAGCAGCAAGAAGCAGGTGCAGGTGCAGCAGAAGTACCAGCGGGGAAGCGCCCCGGGGGCCCGTCTGGCCCCGGCCCGCAAGGCGTTGGCTTCGCCCAGCCGGCTCAAGGCCGAGCGGGTGCAGCTCAAAGCCGAGCGGGTGCAGGAGGCGCTCAAGGCGATGCCCGGCTGGCGGAAGACCGCCGGCGGCTTCGCGATCGACCGGGTGCGGCGGTACCCCGACCCGGCGACCGCGGCGGACTTCGCCGTCTTCCTGATGCGCTACGCCGCCCGGGCCGGCCAGCCCGTGGCGGTCGAGCTCGCCGGGGAGCACCTCGCCATCACCGTGCCGGCCAAGGGAAGGGGGGGCCGCCGTGGCCCGCTCGACGAGGCCGTGCTCGACTTCGCCCGCGCGCTGGGCTGATCCGGCGCGCCAACGTCAACGACGGTAACGTCAACGACAGTAACGTCAACGACAGAAAGTGAAAAGAAAGGAGTCGTCATCATGCCCAACACCCATTCCTACACCCTCGTCCTCCGCGACTGGGAGACGCTGATCGCCGCCGCGGCCGACAACGCCGAGAATTTCCCCGGCGCCGAGCCCCTGCGGGCTGCCCTGGAGCAGCAGATGGCCAGGGCCCGCGAGCTCAAGGCCCGGCAGGAGGCGGGCCGCGCCCGCGCCCAGCGGCTCACCCAGGAGATCGACCTGCTGCTGGTGGAGGGGCGCGACGTGGCGATGCGCCTGCGCGGGCTCGCCAAGTCGCAGTTCGGCCCCAAGAACGAGCAGCTCGTCCAGTTCAAGGTGGCGCCCCTGCGCAAGCGGCCCCGCAAGACCGGCAAGCCCCCGGAGGTGAACCCTCCGGAGGCCCCGGCCCCCGCGGCGTCGCAGAAGCCGGGTGACCCGTCCACCTCCCACTAATAGCCGGGGGCGTGCCGGAGGGCACGCCCCTTTTCCCCTCGGGCCCGCCTTGAGCTGTCCCACTCGGAGGCGGGCCCGAGACTTCTTTCCAGCTTCCAAGACTTAAGACTAGTTCCCGGAGCCCAGGATGCCGCCGCCGTCGGGCTGGCAGCCGCAGCCGCCACCCGGGGAAGGCCCGCAGGTGGTCCCCTGCGGGCAGAGTGCGATGGAGCAGAACGAGATGCACTCCAGGCCCGGGCCCGATGTCTTCGCCATGTCGAGGGCCGTCGGGAAGGGCGCCGGAATCGCCACAGCCGAAAGCCCGGCCGGCGCGGCCGCCGGGACCGGCGCCGCCAGGGATTGGGCCTGCCCGGCGCAGGCTCCGGCGCCGGCCGGCGCCGCCTGGGCGGGCGCGAGGCCGCAGGCCAAGGCCGTCAGGAAGAGGATCGCGAAGACTAAGGTCTGCTTGGATTTCATCGCAGCCTCCTGGATCTGGAGCGGCGGCAGGAAGAGTCCTTCCGCCTGGTTGCTAGTTACGTATGTGCCCCCAGCCCGCCTTAAGGGCGCGGCGCGGGCCTCTCGGCTCCGGATGCGGCGGGATGCGGCGGGATGCGGCGGGATGCGGCGGTATATCACGGGATGTCGCGGGCTGCCGCGGGCTGGATCGAGGCGCTCCGGGCGCTCAGCGGCCGCCCGGGCCGGCCAGGCACTCCGGCGGGTAGCCGGGGAAGCGGAACCCGTGGCGGTGCTCCCAGGCCTGGAGCGTTGCCAGGTCGCACTGGCTCTTCACGTGGTCGGCGGCGGAGAGCCCGGGCAGGATCTCCTCCTCCCCGGTGGCCACGATCCGGGCGGCCACGAAGGGCTCGCCGGCGTCGAGGGCCGCGCTGGCCCGCTGGTGGCCCTCATAGAGGTCATAGAGGAAGAAATTCTCCCCCAGGCGCAGGACGTCCACGGCGCCGGGGATCGACGGAGGGGCAGGCCTCGGGCCCCCGGTCCGGCCGGGCGCGCGCCGGGCGTCCTCCTCCGCCAGGTCCCGGGGGCCGCGGGTGGGATAGAGGCGCCGCGGGCAGAGCCAGAGCTGCGGCCGCGCCGCGGGGCGCGCGGGCCCGGACGCCTGCTCCAGGATCCAGTGGGCGACCACCTCCGGCGACGCGTAGGAGGTGTCGATCACCAGGTCGAAGTTCTCGAAGCGGGTGTAGTCGACGCCGTACTTGACGAGGAAGCGCTTGCGCTCGCTCTCCTGCCGCCTCCGGATCTCCTCGCAGGCCACCGCCTGGTCCGCGTAGCTCTCGGTGGTCGCGCGGTGCTCGTCGAGCAGCACGCGCCGGGCGCCGAGGATGGAGTCGACGACGAGGAAGACTTTGAACGACTCGGGCAGGAAGAACCAGGCCATGCGGGAATCGACGACCACCGGCTGCCCCGACTCGTGCAGGGCGACCAGGTTGCTGTCGATCAGGTCGTCGAGGCTCAGGTCCTGCTCGGACTGGAGGTTGAACTCGAGGGTGGTCATCCCGCGCTCGCGGGCCAGCCGGCGCTGGATGCTGCCGGTCGATACCACCTCCCGGTCGAGCAGCCCGGCCAGCACCCGCACCACCGAGCTCTTACCGCTGCCGATCTGGCCCGAGACGGAGATCGTGCCCCTCGGGACCGCCGCGGCATCCGCGGTCAAGCGTGAGCCCTCGCCCTGATCACGGTCGGCCTCGCGCAGATGGAGATGGGTCGCCTGGTTCTCGCTCGCCGGGGCCACGGGCGCAGTCTATCCCGCCCGGCCCGGCTGGAGCAGCCGGGGGCGTGCCCGAAGGCACGCCCCCTTTCCCCCGGATCCGCCCTGAGCTGTCCCACTCGGAAGCGGGCCCGAGACATTCCTTATATCAGAGGACTGAAGCGCTGAGGCCGCGCCGGATCCCGTGGGCGGCCCCGGGCGGCGGGGCGCGAAACGGCAAGCAGGCGCTTCCACCGGGCCGGCCCGCACCTGTCCTGTTGAAGCAGGTTCGTTCACCGGATAACACAGTGGGCCGGGTGGTGGTTGTCTCCGGCGGGCGCTTACGAATGGGCGATGCGATCCACGCAACGGCGACGCGGTGAGAGTCAATTCTGGTAGAGTCGAGGCCATGAAGCCCGAGACCGAACATGTGCTCAACGTCCTCCGAACCGCCATGCGGGTGCTCGGTTTCCGCAACCGCGACATCGAGCGTCGCCTGGGAGCGAGCCCCGGCTACCTGAGCCGGGTGTTCTCGGGGGACATCGCCCTGCGGCACGACCTGATCGTGGACCTCGCGCGGGCCATGGAGCTGGACCCGGGCGAGATCTTCCGCGCCGCCTACCCTCCGCCCCCCGGCCCGCCGACCCCGGCCGCGGCCAAGATCCGCGGCGCCCTGGCCAGCTTCAACCCGGCCGCCGTCGCCCCCGCCCCGGTCGGGGAAAG
>JADMIO011113680.1_pt1 | contig 10331 bp, 14 predicted proteins | sample 8958161 | NCBI WGS metagenome assembly JADMIO01 (sample SAMN16585339, study PRJNA669376) | soil metagenome | isolation source: Crop rotation soil | place: USA: Cullars Rotation, Alabama | collected 2011
CCCGCCGCGCGGCGGGACGCTCGAGGGCGGCGTGGGCCTCGGCAACTTCGGCCAGCAGCGCCGGCACCTGGGCGCGCTGGGCGGCGGCGTGCGCCAGCGCCAGGCCCTCGCGTGCCTTGGCCACATCCAGCGACCGCAGCGCCAGTTCGGCGGCCGTGAGCCCGGCCACGGCAACGAGCGACGCGGGCAGGCCACGCGGATCGATGCGGGGCAGGGCGGCCGCCGCTTCAGCGAGCTTGCCGAGCAGCAGGAGCCGGCGCACTGCGATCAGCCGCGCCTGCAAGGCGTTGGTGCGGTCCGCATGCGCTTCCAGGATGTCGGCCGCGGCGGCCAGCGCGCGCGGCGAGCCGCCGAGGTCGCGCATGGCCAGCGCCACTTCGGCCTCGGCGACGACACAGCGCGCGCGGGCCAGCGACTCGTGGGCACCGAAGCCGGTGGCGGCGCGCCGCAGCAACTCGCGCGCGCGCAGGTTCTCGCCCAGCTGCGCCATGGCGATGCCGCGCAGCGCCAGCGCGGGCGGGTCCTCGCGCAGGGCGACGCGCTTGAGCGCGCCGAGCGCGTCGCCGGAGGCGAGCGCGCGGGCCGAGGCGGCGATCAGCGAATCCATGGCGCGAGGCTACACGGTCGGCCACGAAGGCAGGGGCCGAGCCCGTAGACTGCGCCCTTTGCCCACAGGAGACACCATGGTCGTCGAGCTCGCCGAGATCCGCGTTCGCCCCGAAGACAAAGCCGCCTTTTCGGAAGCCATCACGCGTGCCACCACGACCGTGCTGTCCAAGGCGCCCGGCTACCTTGGCCACGCCGTGTTCGCCTGCCAGGAAACCCCGGGCCGCTTCGTGCTGCGGGTCGACTGGGACACGCTGGAGGCGCACACCGTGGGCTTCCGCCAGTCGCCTGCCTTCGCCGACTGGCGCGCCATCATCGGCCCGTTCTTCGCGCAGCCGCCGCTGGTGGAGCACTTTGACGTCGTGACGACGTCGTAGGTTTCGCCCAGCAAGGCGCCGTCATTCCGGGCTTGACCCGCAATCCATCCACGGAGCCACGAGCGCGCCTGATCCGCGTTCAGGAAATGGATCCCGGGTCGAGCCCGGGATGACGACCTTCCTTCCCGTCATTGCGGGCTTTGACCCGCAATCCATCCCCGGCGGCACGAGCGTGCCTGATCCGTGTTCAGGAGCTGGATCCCGGGTCGAGCCCGGAATGACGGTCTGGATCCGCCTCCAGCGGCTCCCAGTTCAGCAGCTCCGCCGCCCGCCGCACCACCCACACGGCTTCCGGCGGCTGCACCGGGGATTCCTCGGCCGACAGCGCCAGCTGGATCTTCTGCAGCACCTCGCGCTCGGATCCGCCGCTCTTGAACAGGCTGGTGGAAGCCTGCTCGGCCACCAGCTGGGCCATGTCTTCGCACAGCTCGTAGCGTTCGCGCACGGTGGCCATGGGCGCGGTGAGGCGGTGCCCGGCCGGCGTGCTGTACACGGCGACGAAGGAGGGCGGGGGTTCGATCTGGTTGTACTCGTCCATGGGTGTCCGGGGTCGGTCCGGCAGGATACCCGCCGTGGTGCGAAGATTGATGTGTGACCGTCGACCCACCGATTCGCCTGGCCGTTCCGGCCGACGCCTCTCGCATCGCCGCCCTGTCGCGCGAGCTGATCGAGTACGGCCTGCCGTGGACGTGGCGCGGGCCGCGCGTGTTGCGCTCCATCCTGAACCCCGACACCAACGTCGCGGTGATCCGCAACGACAACGAGCTGCTCGGCTTCGGGATCATGGAGTACCTGGACACCGACGCCCACCTGGTGCTGTTCGCGGTGCGCGCGACCCGGCAGCGGCAGGGCCTGGGCAGCGCGCTGCTGCGCTGGCTGGAAGCATCGGCGGCGGTCGCCGGTGCGCAGCGCATCCGGCTGGAGGCGCGGCGCGAGAACGTCGCCGCGCGCACCTTCTACAACGAGCACGGCTACCACGAGCTCGCTATCCAGCCGGGCCGCTACGGCCCGTCGGTCGACGGCATCCGATTCGAGAAATGGTTGCGGGAGCCCTCCGAGGCCTGAGATCGCGGCCGCGCGCCGCGACAATCGTGCCGTGCCACTCCACCGCCTCTACCTCGCCGGTCCCGACGTGTTCCGGCCCGATGCCGCCGCCCATGGCCGCGCCCTCGTCGCACTGTGCGCCGAGTTCGGCTACACCGGCGTGTTCCCGCTCGACGAGTCGTTGCCCGCCGATGCCCCGATGGATGCCGCCACCGCCACGCGCATCTACCGCGCCAACGTCGCGCATATCGACGGCTGCGACGCGGTGCTCGCCAACCTGGATTTCTTCCGCGGGCCCGAGCCCGACAGCGGCACCTGCTTCGAGGTCGGCTACGCCGTCGCGCGCGGCAAGCCGGTGGTGGGCTACGTGCCCGAGACCGGGACCTTTGCCGAGCGCATCCGGCGCCGCCATCCGCACGCCGTCGGCCAGGGGATGCTGGATGCCAACGGCTGGCAGCTGGAGGAGTTCGGGCTGCCGCTCAACCTGATGCTGGCCGTGCCCTGCCGCATCGTTGTCGGCGACGCGCGCGCGGCGCTGGCGGCCTTGCGGGCGGGCGAGACCAGCGGCTAACCGCGACGTCTCGGTACGTCGTGTCGACGGCAGGCGCGTACAGCGCTTCGACAGGCGCTGACGACCCGCCTCACTGCGCCGCCGACCTGGCCATGGCCGGCGGTTCCCGGAAGGTGACCCGGATCGGGTGCTGCGGCGGCGCCATCTGCTCGCCCATCCAGCGGCGGGCAAATTCCGCCACCGTCAGCGCCGCACTCTGTTCGGCGAGCCGCTTGTTCTCGGGACGCTGGGCGCGCGAGGCCAGCTCGGGTCCCAGGTGGCGCACGACGGCTTCGCGGTTCGGCCCGGCGGCGGGACTGAGCCAGCCGCCCCGTTCTGTCCGCACCTGCATGCCCGCAGTGTCGAAGGCGACCGGCACCTTGGGCTCGAGCGGCGGTACCACCAGCTCGTAGTGGTCGCGTTCGAAGCGCAGCGTCCAGTGCGGCTCGAGCGGGATGCGGTAGGTGTAGTGCGCCGTGACCTTGACCTCGGACGTGGTCTTGCCCAGCAGTTCGCCGCAGTCCACCAGCGGGCAGGTGTGCGACACCTGCCAGCCGAATTCCTCGGCCTTCTGCAGCGTGGCCACCTCGAGCATGCCGCCCGGCGTGCGCACGATGCGCACCCGGGCCGGATCGAGCACCGTGACGGCCTGCTCGTTCGGCCGCGTGGACCACCAGATGCCTGCCGCGATAGCAAGCGCAAGAGCCACGATCACGGCGACGGCGATAGGCGCGCGCTTCATGGCCGGACGATAGGCCAGATCGTGCGCGCCGTGTGGGCGGCCATGGCACAGAATGCAGCCATGCCGGAATCGACCATCACCACCGGGGTGTACAAGCTCTTTCCCTCGCCGCGCAACCAGCACCGCGAGATCTTCCTGCACGAGGTGTTCGTGCCGCATCCCTATGCGCTGGTCGATCCGCCCAGCTACAACCCGAAAGGCAAGTGGAGCCTGTTCGCCGCCCACCGGCTGGCCGACGGCCGCAACGGGCAGCTGGTGACCTTCGAGCTGGAGGCCGACGCCGAGCGGTTCAGCTCGCGCTTCGTGCCCGACTGAGGCGCGTGCCCGTCAAGGGCGGCGAGCCGCCGTCGAGGGTGCGGCGGCGGCATTAGCGGCCGGAAGCAGCCGTTGCACCAGCAGGTGCTGGATGCGGCGCTCGGCCGAGATCAGGAAGAAGTATTCGATCAGCTCGGGCGTGTCGCCGAGCAGCACCAGGCTGCGGTCCTTCAGCAGTTCCTCGTGCGACCAGCTCGAGGCCGGGAAGGCGCCCAGCCCGCTGCGGCCGAAAGCCGCCAGCAAGGCGCTGTCCTCGAATTCGCCGGCCACGTGAGGCCGCAGTCCCTGGCGCTCGAACCATTGGTCCAGCCGCGGGCGCACCGCCGAGTGGCCGGTGGGCAGCAGCAACGGCATGTCGGCCAGCGACTCCGGGAACGGCCGCTTCGACTGGCGCGCCATCGCCAGCGGCGCGAACCAGGACAGCGAGGCCTCGCCCAGCGCATGGCTGTAGAGGCGCAGATTCGGATTGGGGGGCGCGGCGCGGTCCGACAGCACGACGTCGAGCCGGTGCAGCGCCAGGTCGCCGAGCAGACGGTCGAACTCGTCCTCGTGGCACAGCAGCCGCACGCGCGCGTCAGCGAAAGCCGGCTGCAGCAGGTGCCGCACCACCAGCTTGGGCAGCCCGTCCGAGATACCGACCGCCAGCCGCAGGCCCTGGCCGGTGGCGGCCTCGCGCACCGCCGCCGGCAGCTGCTCGCCGAGCTGGAAGATCTGCTCCGCGACGCCCAGGGCCGCGGTGCCCGCTTCGGTCAGCACCATGCCGCGCCCCGCCGGCTTGAACAGCGAATGCCCGAGCGACTGTTCGAGCAGGCGCACCTGCGCGCTGATGGTCTGCACGGCCATTTCGAGGCGGACGGCCGCGCGGGCCATGCCGCCTTCCTTGGCGACGACCCAGAAGTAGTAGAGGTGGCGGTAGTTGAGAGGCGCGGCCATGAAGCGAGTGTGCCCTCCAGCGGAGGGCACACGATGGGGGGAGCGGTGGCGTCAGGAAGCCGTGGTGGCTTCGCGCTGCTGGATGCCGGCAATCACCCAGCCACCCAGGCCGGCGCGCGGCTTGGCCAGGTGCCAGACCTCGTCCAGGTCTTCCGGCACCGCGCCCGGCTCGTCGCGCACGCTGCCGGTGAAGCGCACGCTGGCGATGTAGCGGTCACCTTCCTCGACGACCGACAGCACCTGGGCTTCGAGCCCGAACACCTGGGTGCTCTGGGGCGCGTCGCCACGCTCGGCGATGTCGGCGCGGACCGCTTCGAACATCTCGGGCGTGAGGTACTCACGCAGCTTGCCGAGGTCGCGCGCATCGTTGGCCGCCTGCAGCGCCAGGAATTGCGCCTTGGCGTTGTTGGCGAAGCCTGCTGTGTCGAAGCCCGCCGGGATGCTGCCCGCCTGCGCCGGCGCGTCGATGCCGCCGCCCAGGCGCGAGCCGATCATCGAACCGGTCTGCGGCGCTTGCTCGCTACGGAACATCGGGTCCTGCTGCGCCCGCTGGAACGGGTTGCCGCCGGCGGCACCGGCGAGCGCCGGGTTCTGGGCGGCGGCGCGCTTGCGCATGACGAAGCCGATGACCAGCAGCACGCCCATCACGAGCAGGCCGATCATCATCATGTTGGCCAGCGCCTCGCCGAAGCCGAAGTGCGAAGCCAGCGCGGCCAGGCCCAGGCCGGCCGCCAGGCCGGCGATCGGGCCCATCCAGCTGCGGCGCGGTGCGGCCGCGGCCGCAGGAGCGGCCGCAGCGGTGCCGGCGGGCGCGGCCTGGCTGGGCGCGCCCTGGGTGGCGTTGTTGCCGGCCGGCGGCGTGGTGGCCGGTTGCGTGGTGTTCTGCCGCTGCATGCCGGTGGACTTGCCGCCGCCCAGCCTGCGGGCAGCGTCGGCGTCGAACGAGACCGTCGCTGCTCCGAGGGTCACGACGACGGCCAGGAGGGCCAGTGCTTTCTTCATGCGAGGTCTCCGAAAAAATCTGTTTGGGACTCCAGGAACGTAAGCCCGGGACCCGGAAAGTAAAAGCAGAAGAATCCTGCGAGTGACTCAGGAAAAGCCGAAGCTCGGCCAAGCGGGGTCTGGTGTCATCGGCCCGGTGGCCGCGGCGGTTCGGACGAGGGTAACAGGGCCTTGGCCGCTTCGATGCGCAAACCCAGGTCGATCGAGGTGTCGGCCATGACGTCGAGCAGGAATTGCCTGGGATCGAGGCCCTGGATGCTGCTGGTCCGCAGCCCAGCCGGCCTGCTCGTCTCGACAGTGCCGGCGGTCACCGGTTCCGCTGCAGACTGCCGCAGCTGCTGCAGCGCACGCGCGAAAGCGTCGGGCTTGATGCTGTCCACGCGCGACAGCAGGTCGGCCTGGGCATCGTCACCAGGCGTGAGGTCGAGCCAGGGCTCATCGGCGAACAGCGGCGCCAGGTCCTGCGCGACGAACGCCGACCAGAACCCCGAGTCGCCTTGCAGCGCGGGAATCACCTTCACGGACCGGCCATCCGCTGCGGCCGAGGGGCGCGCCGCGATGCGGTCGGCGCGGACCCCGCCGAGGTAGTTGGTGCGCAGCGCATCGAGGAAGCCGACGGCATCGGCCAGCGGCACCGGCCGGACCAGCGAGAACCACAGCTGGCAGCCCTCGACGCCGGTCACCGCGATGGCAGGGGCGGGCAGATCCAGGTCGGCCTGCACGCCGGTCCAGACCTTCGCGAGGGCATCCCAACCCGCCGGCCGGGCGACTTCCAGCACCATGGTCCTCACCTCGCCCGAGGGGCCGACCAGCGGGAGGTCACCCGACGCGGGCAGGGCGGCATCGGGCAGAAGGAACAGGCGTTGCAACTCGGCTTGAAGGCGGGACATGGAGCTCAGGTGATGGAGGCGGGCGGGGCAGGACTGTACCGCTCCGCATGCGGGGCTCCCCTGGCTGTCATTGCGGGCTTGACCCGCAATCCAGCTCTCGCGCTGTCCAAGTGCCGGAGATGGATGCCGGGTCAAGCCCGGCATGACGATTCTTTCTCCGCCCGGCACCGCGATTCCTTTTCCCCGTCCGGCACGTTCTCGGTCGCGGCACGGCGATTCCCTTCTCCGTCATTGCGGGCTTGACCCGCAAACCAGCTCCCGCGCTGTCCACGTCCCGGAGGTGGATGCCGGGTCAAGCCCGGCATGACGCGTCGCGCAGGAGGACGGTCCACTCGGGGCCGCAGGGCGCCTGGATGCGCAGGCCGCCCGGCAGTTCGATCGCGCTGGCATGCAGCCACAGCCGCTGCACGCCCAGCCACGCAGCGACGGCCCGGTTGTGCGGCCCCTTGCCGTGCGTGCTGTCGCCCACCAGCGGATGCGCAATGTGCTTGAAGTGGCGGCGGATCTGGTGCCGGCGGCCGGTGAGCGGCGCGGCCTGCACCAGCGCGTAGCGGCTGCTCGGGTGCGCGCCGTCCACCTGGAACGGCCAGTCGAAGCACGCGACGCGCTCGAAGTGCGTGGTCGAGGGCAAGCGCAGCTGGCCGGCCGAGGGCAGCTCCGGGTCCCGGGCGAGCGGATGGTCGATCGTGCCGGCCTCGGCCGGCCACCCGCGCACCAGGGCGAGGTAGCGCTTGGCCACGGTGCCGGCCTCGAACGCCGGCCCCCAGTGCCGCGCCGCCTCCTTCGAGCGGGCGAAGAGCAGCACGCCGCTGGTGGCCTTGTCGAGACGGTGGAGCGGGAACAGCTTCTCGCCGAGCTGCTGCTCGAGCGAGCGCAACGCGGTGCGCTGCTCGTGTGCATCGAGCGCGGTGGGATGCACCAGCAGGCCGGCCGGCTTGTCGATGGCGACGAGGTCGGGGTCGAGGTGCAGGACGGGCAGCGTGTCGGACATGGCGTGGGACCGCGAGCTTACGCGCGCGGCCGCCACGCACCGCATGCCATCATGCGCACACAAGCACCAAGGAGACTCCATGGGACTGTTCGACGGCATGCTGGGCAACGCGTCCAAGATCGATCCGGCCACGATCCAGCAGGAATTCGCGCAGATCCTGGCGCCCGGCGAGACGGTGCAACACGCCTACCAGCTGATCCGCGACTACTTCGTCTTCACGGACAAGCGCTTCGTGCTGGTGGACAAGCAGGGCCTGACCGGCAGCAAGGTGGAGTACCACTCGGTGCCGTACAAGAGCATCACGCACTTCAGCGTCGAGACCGCCGGCACCTTTGATCTGGACGCCGAACTGAAGATCTGGATCTCGGGGTCGCCGGTGCCGCTGCAAAAGACCTTCAACAAGAGGCTGAGCATCTACGAAGTGCAGGCTGTGTTGGCGAGCTACGTGCTGCGATGATGTCTGCATGACCAAACTCGCCATCCTCGTATTCCCCTGCCTCGCGGCGGTTGCCGGCTGTGCCATGCAACCGACTTCGCCATCGCAGGCGCAGTCGCCGTCGGCCTGCGAGGTCGCCACCGTCCCCGCCGAAGCCGTCTTCGGCGTGCGGGAAGGAGTCGACACCGCGAGCTACCCGTCGCAGATCCCGCACGGCCTCACCGGCTGCCAACGCGTCTGGTTCGGCGACCGCCAGCGGCCCGCGGCCATGCAGGTGCTGGCCACCTACTACTTCGAGCAGGGCCAGGTGCGTCGCCTGGTGGGGCAGGTGCCGGGCGGGCAGGCTTACGACTGCCGCTACCGCGACGGCGCTCTCGACCCATCCCAGTCGCGCAACCCGCGTTTGTGCCCCGATGTGGCGCAGGTCGACCGGCTGCCACTCAGCCGGCCCTGACGGACGGGCGGTGTTGCCGCGCCAACGCGGCGGCAGCGCGCCGGCCTATGATGTTCGCGGGCATCCCGCCCATCCGGAGACACACATGACCCTCGACGAGTACAACACCGCCGTCAAGAAAATCGTCACCGAGCAGCAGGCCATCGCCCAGCTCACCGCACAACTGGCGATCTCGGGCCAGGCCAACCCGACCAATCCGCAGTTCACCGAAGTCATGACCAAGCAGTGGTCGCTGATGCAGCAGATGGCGAAGCTAAACACCGACCTGATGATGGGCATCATGACGATGAAGAAGTAGCGGCAGGCCTCGGGGCCCGAGGCGCGCGCCAGGGTGTGTCGCGCAAGTGAGTTTGTGACTCCGCAGGGGCCGGTTCGTGCTGTTCGTGCGGATCAACTTCGCGCTGGCCTGGAGCGCAGCCCATCGATCACTGAGCCCAGGCGTTAGTCCTTGGACGGGACGCCTCCCTGCGATCCACGCTGGCCGTCCCATCCAAGGAGCCGCGAATGATGAAGTTCAACGCCGATGCCGAGCCCGCGATCTGGGTCAGCGAGGTCGTGGTGGAACGCAGTTAGCCCGGGCGGCTTCGGGATGCCGGCCGCGAAGAGCGGCGTTCCGAGGGCAAGCGATCAGGCATCACCGCGAGACGCACGTGCTTGTGGCGCGTGCGTGTCGCGGTGACACGTGTGGTTGCCCGCAATCAGCTGGGGCAGTTCGCGAGGTGGAGAGAAAGCCGCAAGGGAGAAGCAGAGCCCGGTGCGATCAGCCCGGTCCCGGCACCGGCAGGTCGGGCGTGACGACCGGCGTCGGCGGGTCAGTCGGCGCGAGAGTCTGCGCCTGGGCGGCGACGCAAAGCAGAGAGATGGCGAGGATGAGAGCGACTTTCATGGGGACACTCCAGATCTGGGCCTGATGACCCGAGGGCCGAGGCGCCGGGGCTGGCGCTTTGATCGGGGCGCGAAGTATGTTGGCCCTAGCCCAATAAACCAGTGGCGTTGCCTGACGTTACCCCGCTCGGCGCTGCTGCAAGAAGTGGATCGCTCAAACCCAGGTAAGACTTGCACTACCAGGCGAGTCAGTTGCGGGCTCGGCTGCTGCACGTTCGGTTTCTGCTGTCGCAGCGACTTCACGCTTGTGACCTGGTATCTGCTATCCAGACGCGCGCCAGACTGTCGGACCCAGCACAACGCCTCTTGTCACCTTGCAGTCCATTAGGGCGCCCTCACGCCTCAGAGGCGACTACTTTGTCCAAATCAACACTTGACCCGGACCATGCAGCGACAACGATAGAAGGCAAATGGACCCGTGGGCCTACACGGCCTTTGCAGCCGGGGCTCTGAGCGTGCGAAGGGACATGAACACCAAGAAGGAAAGCCTGAACCCAACTGAAATGCCCGTTTCGAGTTCGACGTGCGCACGGCCCAGTTGCAAGACAACGGACCAAACGCCAGACGAGGAACCCGACGTCAGCCCCAAATTCGCTGCCAGGCGTACACCAAGACTAGAGAAGAGGTGCACGCGGTGCCAACGCCCACGAGCACCCACGGCAACCGGTCCACAAACAGGCCCAGCACCTTGGCCGCGGTGCGGATCGCGTGTACGCGTCACGGCTTGCAGCCCCTCGGTCGCCGGGGTTCCCGACCGGTTTCCGATTCCGTTGCAGTACTTGGCGGCCTTCGCTAAGGTGTTCCCTAGGTGTCCCGTGGGCACCGTTGGAAAATCCAGTTAGAACACTGGCAAGATCGGGTGGAGTGCCTTGAAGACGCTGCGCGACAGCCCTGATCCCGCCGCCGTTGTGCAGAAACCAGCCTCAATAACCGTCCAAATACCCCTTCAGCTGCGCCCACTGCACATCAAACGCCGACATCGCCTTCCCGATCGCATCCCAGTCGCCCGCGCGGCTGCCGTCTTCCAGGCTTTGGCAGGTGCCGCCGAATTCGTGCGCGCCGATCATCTTGGCCGCACCCAGCAGCCGGTGCGATGCATAGGTCAC
>JADMIO012385636.1_pt1 | contig 10331 bp, 8 predicted proteins | sample 8958161 | NCBI WGS metagenome assembly JADMIO01 (sample SAMN16585339, study PRJNA669376) | soil metagenome | isolation source: Crop rotation soil | place: USA: Cullars Rotation, Alabama | collected 2011
CAGTAGCTTATGATGCTGGTGGTCTTCCTGTAGTTAATACAACGATAAGCGTACGTTTAAGCATTTTAGATGGTTCGGCTACGGGTGTGTTGGTATACCAGGAAACACAAAATCCTACAACAGATAATACAGGACTATTTTCTATCGTGATTGGAAATGGAACCGTTGTTTCAGGAGCATTCAATACCATTAACTGGGGTAATGGTTCAAAATTTTTAAAAACAGAAATTGATATTAGCGGTGGCACCAGTTATGTTGCGGTGGGCACTTCACAATTTATGAGTGTGCCTTATGCATTGTATGCAAACAAATCTTCTTTTACATCCGGATCATTTTCAAATCCGGATGGATTTGAACATCCATTACCAATTGTAGTTCCTATCAATACCAACTATACAGTGCCTGTTGGTAAAAACCTTTATATTCAGAGTGGTGCAGAACATATAATCGTTGACGGGGACACACTTTCAAATGATTTTGGAATTGGCGGCACAGACTCAAAAACGCTTATTGGAACAAGTGAGAACAGTGTGGTAAGTGCACAGTATGGTTCACTGATTGGTTTTTTAGTTGACAAAACAGTTGACTGGAAAACATTTGATATTGGTGCCACATCTTTCACTGTCCCTGTAAATAAACAATTTGTAATAATAAATTCAGTGACACGTATATTTAACTCCGGTCTTCCTACCTGCCTGGTTAATTTGAATGGAAATACAATGCCCAATGTTGCATCTTTAACAAACATGATTTTAGATGCGGGTGATGTGATAACAGTAACAGGTTGTACAACTACACCTGCTGATGCGAGATATATCATCAATGGGTATTTAAAAGACAGGTAGGGTGAGGATAAATAACCTATCGGCTTAGGGTCTTATAATAACATAACTTCCATCTTCATTCAATCTTATCACTGTGCTTGGAGTGCCCGGCATATCATCATCCTGCCTGTGCTGCACAATATAGTCAACGCCATTTTTTATTTTAATATCGATATCATTAAAAAATGGCGGGGGCGGATATCCTGATACGTTAGAAGATGTTGATACGATCGGTTTGCCAAAAGCACGGATAAGCTGCCTGCAAAAATCATCTTTCACCACCCTGATGCCAATGCTACCATCCTTATTGATGAGATTTTCCGCAAGGTATTTCGCCTGGCTATAAATTACGGTAACGGGTTTTGCAATTCCTTTTATATAATCAAATATGGTGAGGTTCTCCTGGTCAGTATACTTTACGATCTCTGCTTCATCAGCAAGCAGGATGATCATGCTTTTTTCTTCATTCCTGTTCTTTAACTTATAGATCTTTGCCACGGCTTCTGCATTCGTTGCATCACAGCCAATGCCCCAAACAGTATCTGTTGGATATAGGATAAGTCCTCCTTGTCGGAGTACATTCAAACAGGCTTCAATATCATTTTTCATTTGCATGGCTGTATGCTATTGTTTCAAGTAATTGTTCTGTTTGTATTCCGTAACCACATTTAAAATGGCCCAATGGACATTTTTTATAACCATGTAACCCGCAGGGACGGCAATCAAGTTCTTCTTTTGTTTCCACGATGATGGATGTATCCGATAATGGTGTATATCCAAATGCCGGAATCGTAGAACAAAAAATTGCTGTTACCGGTGCATTTACTGCTGAGGCAAAATGAAGTGGTGCGCTATCGTTTGTATAATTCATAACGGCAGACTTCATCAATGCTGCAGATCCAAGAAAACCCAATTTACCTGCAAGTATCTCGATGTTTTTATTTTTTGTTTTTGATAAGATCATTTCACATTCTCCAATATTATCCTTTCCGCCCAGTAAATAAATTTTAAGTGAGGGGTCGAAGCGGTCAATAAGGTCGATCCACTTTTCAACAGGGTATTTTTTTGTGAACCAGACACTGGAAGGGGTCATCGTTACATAAGAAGTGTCAGAATATTTTTTTATTGATTCAATATCTTTTTCTGAAGGATACAATGCCGGCTTCGAAAAACGTTCATCGGTAAAATCTTTTATTAGGTCATTATTTCTTTCAACCTCGTGCCTGGGATGTTCAACATTGAATTCATGAATGATCTTTTTATTGAATAGAAAGCTAAGTGGATTCTTGTCAAACCCGATCGTTTGCTTTGCACCCGAAAAAGCAGTAAGCAAGCCAGTAGAAAAATAGCGTTGCAGGTTAATTACCTTGTCATATTTTGTTTTACGTATCCGATTTAAAATGCCGAAAAGGTTTTTTATTTTATCTTTTTTCTTGTCCCAGATCAATACCTCATGTATGTTTGGATTGTTTTGCAACAAAGATTCGTTCCCCTTGCGTAACAGGAAATCAATGGCTGAACCGGGAAAATGCCGGCTTAGTTTTTCAACCAATGCAGTAGCCAGCACCACATCGCCAATAAAGGCAGTTTGTATGACCAGGAATTTCTGCATGCTTGCAAAGTTATGAGGAATTTAATCTATAAGTTTATCTAAGCCGAAATTCGTGTATAAAAATTCGTGTTTCTTCTAAATTAATTATGTCAACTTCTCCATTGTAAACTAAATTTGTAAAAAAAATATCATGGATCTAAAGCAATTGGTTCTGGAAGCATGGAATAACAGGGAGCTTACAAAAGAAGAAGCCCATAGAGAAGCAATACGTTCAGTTATTGAACAGGTAGATAAAGGAAGACTGCGTACAGCCGAACCTGTTATAAATACCGGTGAAATTACATGGCAGGTAAATGAATGGGTGAAGCAGGCAATACTATTATATTTTGGGATACAGCCGATGCAGACATTCAACCTTCCGCCTTTTGAATTTTATGATAAAATGAAATTGAAAAGTAATTACAAAGATCTTGGAGTAAGAGCAGTACCACATGCGGTGGCAAGGTATGGGGCTTATCTTGCAAAAAATGTAGTGCTCATGCCTTCCTATGTAAACATTGGTGCTTATGTAGATGAAGGCACGATGGTAGATACCTGGGCAACAGTAGGAAGCTGTGCACAGATCGGTAAAAATGTACACCTAAGCGGGGGCGTTGGTATCGGAGGTGTATTGGAACCCCTCCAGGCTAGCCCGGTGATCATAGAAGACGGCTGTTTTATTGGCAGCAGGAGTATTGTTGTTGAAGGAGTGAGGGTACAGAAAGAAGCGGTACTGGGTGCAAATGTTGTACTTACTCAATCAACCAAGATCATCGATGTAAGCGGTAGTGAGCCGGTAGAAATGAAAGGCAACGTGCCGCCACGCAGCGTGGTAATACCAGGAACCTATAATAAAAAATTTCCAGCCGGTGAATTTGGTGTTAGCTGTGCATTGATCATTGGAAAACGGAAAGAGAGCACTGATCTTAAAACGAGTTTGAATGATTGTTTGAGAGAGTTTAATATTTCAGTGTAAGATTTTTTTAAAAGATTTTTTGCATATACATTTGTCGTCCTGAATAATCACCTGCCCAGGTGGCGAAATTGGTAGACGCACTGTGTTCAGGTCGCAGCGTTCGCAAGGATGTGCTGGTTCGAATCCAGTCCTGGGCACCACACCCCCTTAACAGGGGGATTTTTATTAGTAGAATTGCCTAAAAATCAGCACTTTATTCTCCTTCCATTCTTTTCCTTTCTTATTTTTTCCCTTTATTTCTCAAATTTTGTTACTCCTTTGTACCTCGGGTAACATAAAAAGGTAAAAAAATCATACCTTAGAGAAACGAAAATCAAACCAAAGTCAAATGAGTGTAGTATTAAGAAAGCGCAAAAATTCGGACGGAACAACCACCCTAAGATTGGATATTTATCACAATGGTCAAAGGACAGTTGAAACATTAAAACACTTAAAACTTGCAAAGCCTTCAAACCTTTTAGACAGGGAACAAAACAAAGGAAGAATTAGGCAAGCGGAAGAAATTGCAGTTACGAGGGCTTCAGAATTGGAAGCGAATAATTATAATATGGTAACTGATGCTGGTAAGAAAACTATCATCACTACCTGGATGCAGAGTTATATTGATAGCTATTCAAAAAAAGATAAGAGAAATCTACAAGGAGCGCTTAACCGATTTACAGCATTTCTTTCGGAAGAAAAGAAAACAGGTTTGACTTTTGGAAATTTAACTGCGTTATTAATTGAAGACTTTATTGATTTTCTCGAGGCCAACAGTACTGGCGAAGGTGCATTGTCGTATTACAACCGTTTTAAGAAAATGGTGAAACATGCTTACAGGAGAAAGCTGATGAAAGAAAATGTTTTGGATTTTGTAGAAAAGACCGTTAAAGGGAAAGCTAAGAAAAAGGACATATTAACGATCGAAGAGTTGAAACTTCTAGGTGGAACTGCAACAGAAAGTGATCAGGTCAAAAAGGCCTTTTTATTTACTTGCGTTACGGGTTTACGTTGGATAGATTTAAAAGCATTACGTTGGAAAAATATTTCTATAAAAGAGCGACAGGTTATTTTAAAACAAAGTAAAACAGGAGAAGCTTTAACCATTCCTTTAAATGATACTGCATTAAAATTATTAAATGAACCTGGAGATGAAAAGGAAAACGTTTTCAATCTCCCTACTGCAAACGGAGCAAATAAGACTTTAAAAGCATGGATAAAAAGAGCTGGTATAACTAAAGCTATCACATGGCATAACGGACGTCATTCATTTGGAACCAATCTAATTTACAATGACGTTGATGTATTAACAGCCTCTAAATTGTTAGGACATACGACTATGAAGCATACTCAACGATATGTAAATACCGCAAATGAAATGAAGGAAAGGGCAACTAACAAATTAAATTTTGATTTATAACATCTACTGTCACTATGAGTGAATCTTTGCAATTAGAATATCCACAATCTTTCGGGACATCCTATATACCTTCTCAGCAAATAATTGAGCATGGAGCAAAGTTATTAGAGCTTAAAAATTTTAGAAAAAGGCTTCAGTATTATAATAAAAATATTTGCAGCCTTTCATTTATTTCGAATGAAGGTCTTTTGCACATTTACGGCCAGGCAAATGATGATACAGGAGTAGGAGAGATTTTCTTTAATGCAAAAGTTAATGATAGTTCTAAACTTCAAACTTACTTTGATGAACGTCAAAGGGAAATCGATAGACTGAATAAGATAATTAGCGTAGCACCGAGTTACCTAAATAAGATCAAGGGATTAATTGAAAATAGAGTGGGGCAGATACGCTTCAATGAGCCTAGAGTTTATAGTAATTATTATATTGATTTTTTTGCAAAAGGTGGTGGTGCCGTACCGGACGACTTATATAAAAGAAAGTATGAAATTAAGTTAGAACCAAATAGCCCAGAGGAAATTGAAACTTATAATTTGTATCTGGTCGATTATGCAAAAAGGATTATTGCTAATTCCCGTGAGTTTCATATTTTGACTGAGGTCGACTATAAAGGTTTTTTATATACATCTGCAATCGAAAAGTTTAATAAACAACTTAAGAGATCCTTCGATAAAATTGATACAATTAATAACGAGATAAAAAGGATAGAGAATCACTTTTCTTTCAGAAAAATAACCGATTATTTTGAGGCTTTAAGTAATCAAAATATTGGAAGCACAGAGTGGTTTTCAGCGTTATTCAATGCTATTTTGAATGGTTATGAATATGATTATAGGAAAGCTGTCTTATCAATGAGAGAAGTAATGCAAATTATTCATGTGGAACAAGTGGTAGAATATTACAAGTTCATTAGAAAGGAGAATTTGGAGAAGTCAATTTTATCTGAATTAAGAAAGGTTAATAAAAGCAAAGCTTCAAAGAGTATTCTAAATATAAGGCTATCTAAAGAGCAATTGAAAAAGCTCTGTAACCGTTTAATTGAAAAAAACTATATCCATTTAATCGAAGAAAATGAATTTGCAGATATACTTTTTGGTAAAGCTGATAAGAAAATAATATGGAAATCTTCTCGCAGAAAGTTGGTTTATTTCTTAGATAGTATGTGCTATTCTGTATCAATGCCAGCTGCTAATAATTGCTTTTCAATAAAGGGGAAAAAGAAACTTGACAGCAATGATAGAAGTAAAACCGGCTTTCAAGAGATAGATGCATTATTTAAACAGATATAATTTCGCGACCCTTAAACGAATTTTGTAACTCACTCATAGTTATATTGATATAAGATTTCGCGACCCCTCTCGAAAAAGTGCGACCCCTATAGGGTCGCACTTCTTTTTTTCTTTTTATTGATTTTCAAAACAGTTTTACATCGTTAACAAGATAACCGGTTATCCATTTTTCAATTCTTAAAATTTTAAAAAATGGACTTTTCAAATAATAAGGTTTTGACCCTGGAACAAGCGTGCGAGTATCTCGGGTTTGCAAAAAGTTATGTTTATAAATTAACCAGTGCAGGTATTCTTCCATATAGTAAGCCTAACGGCAAAAGCATATTCTTTGAGCGGGAAAAGCTTGAAGCATGGATGCTTTCTAATGCCAGTGTAACAAAAGAAGAAAATCAAATAGCTGCATCTACTTACTTAACTACAAAAAAATAATCTCATGAACACTAATCAAAAATTTCAACAAGGTAATTTCAATAAATTAGCACAAACCGGCCCAGGCAGTGGAGTAAAAAAGTCTAAAATGCTTACTGGATGTGGATCTGATATTACCGTTCCAAGAGTTGTAAAAGGAAGAACAAGGAGAAAGTTTCTTACTCAAAAAAGCATGTTAAGTGTTATCAATGTTGAAACAGAAAAACAGAAATTAAATGATATAGAATCTCAAAAGCGAATTGAAGCTTACTGGAATACTTATCATTGTCAAAGCAAAGTTTTTACAACCAATGGTAAAATGTATGGGTATTATTGTAAAAACAGATTTTGTACCTTATGCTGTAGTATAAGAAAAGCGTCAATAATCAATAAGTATTTGCCGGAATTACAAAAATGGCCAGAGCCATACTTTGTGACCCTTACCGTAAAGTCAGTTAAGGCAGCTATGCTTAATAAAGTCATGAAGAAAATGATCGAAGGTATTTCCAGAATTACTACCAAGTACAGGAAACGCAATCTTAGAAATTCAGGGATCAAACTAATAGGAATAAGGTCGCTCGAATGCAATTTCAATGAAATTACAAAAAAATATAATCCTCATTTTCATCTTATAGTATATAATAAAGAGGTAGCGGACATATTGAAAATGGAGTGGCTAAAATTATGGACTAGGAAATGGACTTATCATGGAGCACAAAATATAAGTAAGGTCTTTAACAATACTACGGCATTAATAGAAGTAGTGAAGTATGGCAGTAAAATATTTACTGATCCGGAGTTAAGAAAAAAGCAACAATCAAAAGGTAATACGAAAATATATGCCGCTGCATTAAATGTTATTTTCACATCTATGAAAGGGATAAGGATTTTTGACAGGTTTGGGTTTAATGTTTCGACTTGCACAAATTACGTTTCACCTGGTGCTTTTGTTGTGCATGATTTTAAGGAATGGGATTTTGATATAATGCTATTTAATTGGGTAGATAATAATGGAAACAAACTTATAGATTATCAACCCGAAGCTAAATTATTAGACATATTGGAAAATAAAATCGATTTAAAATTAGAATAACTTATAGTAAAACACATAAAAGGAGGGGGGCTTAGGTCCCCCTTTCTTTTAATCATTTTGAGATCATTCGAGATCTTTGAATCGGGAGGGAAACGGGAGAAAACGGGGAGGAAACGGGGAAAAATAGCTTTTTAAAACCAACCACTCTAACCAAGTTGCCGGAGGGGTTGGCTCACTGAAGATTTTATTTTTGCCCTTTTTTTACTTCATCTTTCACAGCTTGTAGGTATTCAATAACAAGCTTACTTTTCTTATCCTTTACCTCAAAATCATAATTGCTGTTTCGAGTATTTAATCTAACTGATTTTATAGGCTCTGTCAAAATCGGATCGTCGCTTTCATCTTCGTCGAATTCGATATACATTGAACCGTAATCATTTGAAGAAAGTAATTTATAACCTCCTTTATACTGATAAGTGCTAACCTTTCCATTTGTATATTCTACCTGTATTTTTGAATTGTCTTCGTTTAAGGATGTAACATTTTTGGTAATAAAAGTAAAATTTACCTTAATGAATTTATGGCCTATATTTTTAAATTTTTCCTGTTGTATATCCATAAAGCTAACTGACATATATAATGGGTTATTAGAATAAGCTAGTTTTACGGATTCAGTTTTAATTCTCCAAACACTATCGTATTTGTCGAATTTATTTTCAGAGATTTTTTGTGCTTTTGTTAATAACGGGAAGAGTAATACTAAAATAATAATCTGTTTCATTTTGTCGTATTTAGAGTTTATAAAATAAAAAGGCGTAACTACCGGTCCTTAGCTACTCAGGGTTACGACGCCCCAAACGCATAAAGATAGAGCTACGCCATGCCGGCGTACCTTAACCTTTATATTGCGTTTTCTATTTGTCGTAATTCGAGTAGCAATAAAAGTTTTAGTACAGTATGTTGCCCTTATGGGCTATTTTTTAGTATGGTTGAATGTTAAAAAATAATAAAGCCTAAAAATAAGTAAATTGTGTGAATTTAGTTGGTAGAGAGAACGGAGAATCATGATATAAATAGATGCTTTTCAATAGATATCTAAGCTTCTATCAGTTTCACGCTGTTACTCTTAGACAAAGAACCTTTGTAACATATTCATGAAACTAGAACTATTAAAGCCTGCCAAATCGCTTAATAAAGCCTATCTGAAAGAAAAAGTAAGCCGCAATGAAATAGAGCTACTCAAAAAAACATTAGGGCAAATGCTTGGTCGTATAAACGAACGAGAAAGCGAAGAACACCTCAAAAATATAATAGCAGATTTTTTAAAAGACACCTGGTACAAAACCGAATTTGAAATAAATACTAAGGATCGGAATGACTTGGTGATCCATACTGGTAAAACTTCTAAGGATCCTGTTGGTGTTATTATCGAGGTAAAAAAGCCTTCTAACAAAACAGAGATGATAAGCGAGGCAAAACCCAATGGAAAAGCTTTGCACGAACTCATATTATATTACTTGCGTGAAAGAGTTGATCATAATAATACAGATATCAAATTTCTGGTAATTACCAATATTTACGAATGGTTTATTATTGATGAGATTTGGTTTGAAAACAATGTATTTCGGGATAGTAAACTGAGAAAAGATTATGATACTTGGAAACTAAGTGGAAAGGATACGAAGTTTTTTTACGATAGCATTGCTAAGAATTTCATCCATGAAATGACAGAAGCACTACCTGTTGCTTATTTTGATATTCGTGATTATGAAAAGGCGGTGAACAAGACAGATAAAGAAGATGATACAAAGTTGATTGCACTTTATAAGATATTCTCTCCCGCACATCTTTTAAAGCAACCATTCATAAATGACAGCAACAGCCTGGATACAAAATTCTATACAGAACTTTTACATATAATTGGCCTTGAAGAAATTAAAGATGGTAGTAAAAAACTTATAAAGCGGAAAGCCAAACCAGATGAAGCCTCTTTGCTTGAAAATACCATTATAAAATTGGAGGATAAAGACGCCATACGAAATATCACAAATCTATCAGTCTTTGGCACAAATAAAAGCGATCAACTGTTTACAGTGGCTTTGGAGCTCTGTATTACGTGGGTAAACAGGGTGCTCTTTATTAAGTTGCTCGAAGCTCAGTTATTCAAATATCATAAAGGCAATAAGGATTACTTATTTCTTAATAGCAGGCTGGTATTTGATTTTGATGAACTGAGTAATCTTTTCTTCCAGGTATTAGCAGAAAAACCGGAATCGCGAAGATCCCATATCCAGGAAAAGTTCAGTAAAGTACCTTATCTAAACAGTTCTTTGTTTGACCGCATTGAACTTGAAAGGCAAACAATTAATATAAGTGAATTGGATAACCGGCTACTGCTTCCCTTATCAAACAATTCGGTTTTAAAAGACGACAAAGGTAAACGCAAAACCGGTGCCCTGCAAACCCTACAATATTTATTCGAATTTTTAGATGCGTATGATTTTACCAGCGAAGGAGGGGAAGAAATACAGGAAGAAAATAAGAATCTTATCAATGCTTCTGTATTGGGATTGATATTTGAAAAAATAAATGGTTATAAAGATGGATCTTTCTTTACACCGGGTTTTGTAACAATGTACATGTGTAAAGAAACAATTGGGCGTGCCGTTTTACAAAAGTTTAATGAAGTCAAAGGATGGAACTGTGATACCATTGACAGTTTGTATAATAAAATTGATGATAAAAAAGAAGCCAATCAAATCATAAACAGTTTGCACATTTGTGACCCTGCGGTAGGCAGCGGCCACTTTT
>JADMIO011130934.1_pt1 | contig 10330 bp, 12 predicted proteins | sample 8958161 | NCBI WGS metagenome assembly JADMIO01 (sample SAMN16585339, study PRJNA669376) | soil metagenome | isolation source: Crop rotation soil | place: USA: Cullars Rotation, Alabama | collected 2011
CGCTCTTCCGATCTTAGTTCAGCGACACCGAAAGCCCGGGATCGCCAAACCCGTCCTTGGTGCGCAGCACCAGTGCGCCACCCAGCGTGTTGAACCCGAACAGCGGATTGGAGCCAGGTATCAGGGCCATGCTGGCAATGGCCTGCGGTGGGACGAGATCCCAGCTCACCACGTCACCGAAAGGCTGATTCAGGCGCATGCCGTCGATATACACCGACAGTCCCTGCGGCGTTCCCAGCAATGGCGAGGCCGTGAAGCCGCGGAAATTGACATCGGGCTGCAGGGGATTGTTCTGCACATCGTTGACGTAGACGCTGCCCAGCGAGCGCTTCATGAACTCGCTGAGATCCAGCGCGTGCGCGTTTTCGATTTCCTCCGCGGTGGCTGACTGCACCGGCGCGGCGATTTTGGCCGCGTCAGTCTCCGCGCCGGGCAGTGGCGTCATGCCGACGATCTCGACAGGATCAAGCTCGGGCAGACGGCCGGCTGCAAGAATCGTCGTACTGCTGACCGTCAGGAAAACTGATAACGCAATGAGGGTGCTTTTCATGGATCGCGAAGTCTCTGCAAGGCCACCTAGCGTGCCACGGAGCACTTCATCCGGGGTGCGGGAACAATTCCCGAGGTGCTCTTCCGCAGACCTCTATACTCGACACTCGAACAGTCTGACACCTGAGTGACAGGAGATCTCCATGGCAGATCCAACTCGACGCGAACTGATCCAGGGTGCGGCCGCCATTGCCATGATGGGCGCGGCAGGTGAAATCATGGCCGCGGAAAACACCACCGTCCGCGGCGCCTTCAGTTATCAGCACGCTCCGGTTCCACTTCCATTCGACGCCCGAAGCCTCAAGGGGATGTCGGAGAATCTGATCCGTTCGCACTGGGACAACAATTACAGCGGTGCGGTGAAAGCGCTCAACGTAGTGCGCACGCGCCTCGGCGAAGCGCTCGCCGACGCGGAGCTGCCACCGTATGTGTACAACGATCTGAAGCGCGAACATCTGATCCGCAGTGGTTCCGTTGTGCTGCACGAGCTCTATTTCGACAACCTGGGCGGAGATGGCAAGGCCGCGGCTGCGGCGCGGACGCGGATCGGCGCCTCCTTCGGCAGCTTCGACCGGTGGGAAACCGAGTTCCGGCGGATCGCGCAGGGTCTGGGCGGCGGCTCCGGCTGGGTGGTGCTGGGCTTCAATGAACAGCTCAAGCTGCTGGAGAACTACTGGATGGCCGACCACGCCTCGGCGCCCGCACATACCCGGCCGATCCTGGTGCTGGACATGTACGAGCACGCGTATCACCTGGACTACGGTGCGGCTGCGGCGAAGTACATCGACGCTTTCTTCACCAACATCAACTGGGATGCCGTGGCGCGCCGCCTGTAGTCGTTGGTCGCGGCGAAATGCTGCGTCGCAGCATCGTTCCCGACCGGCGGTACGTGGCCAGAACCGTTGGCTAACGCTGAACGTTAACGCCCTGGACCCATACAGGCGCAGTTCAGCGCCCGCAGGTTAAAAAGCTGTCATCAGTCATCGGCTTTCAGCAATGACACCAATGACGCGAAAATGGGTCGAAGCTCCATACGGCAACCATCGGTCCCCGAAATGAAAAAACCACTCCTGCCCCTTGCGCTCGTTCCCGCCGCGCTGGCCATCGCCGCGGTGGCGCATGCCCACAACGCCATCTGCAGCTGCTTCGAGAATGAAGACAGCTCCATTACCTGCGAGGGCGGTTTCAGCGATGGCGCCAAGGCCGTCGGCGTGCCGATCCAGGTGGTCGACGCAGCGGGCAAGGTGCTGGTCGACGGCGCCATGGACAAGACCAGCAGCTTCAAGTTTGCAAAGCCGAAAGTCCCTTTCCGTGTGAAGTTCAACGCAGGTGAAGGCCATATCGTCACCATCGATGGGCGCGACATTGAAAAATAGACTTCTTCCGGGCCTGCTGCTCGCAGGCATCGCCGGCACCGCTTTTGGCCATTTCCAGTTGCTCTACACCCCCGAGGCCGCCCTGAAGGAATCGGCCGCCGTACCGCTGGCGCTGGTGTTCTCCCATCCCTTCGAGAACGGCTTCACCATGAACATGGGCAAGCCCGAAGAATTTTACGTGATTGCCCAGCGCGGAGATTCCGACGCGAAGAGGACCGACCTCATGCAGTACCTGGAACCGATCCAGTGGTCCGGATCGGACAGCAAGGCAGCTGCGTTTCTGGCCCATCCGCCCAAGAGCGTCACCCGCTCGCTGGGTGATTACACCTATGTGCTGAAGCCCGCGCCCTACTACGAGAAGCCGGAAGACAAGTACATCCAGCAGATCACCAAGACGATGATCAACATCGGTGGGCTGCCTGGCGCGTGGGATGAACCACTCGGCCTGCCCGTGGAAATCGTGCCGCTCAACAAGCCATACGCCAACTGGGTGGGTGGTGTCTTTCGCGCTGTGATTCTTTCGAATGGCAAGCCGGTGCCGCACGCCGAAGTGGAGATCGAATACCTGAACCATGAACCGCAGATCGAGCAGCACCGCTTCGATCCTGCAGGCAAGGCCACGGCCCCGCAGGTTTCGTATGCGAACCTCAGTATCCGCGCCAATGCTGCGGGGGAAATCAGCATCGGGCTGCCGAAAGCCGGCTGGTGGGGAATCGCGGCACTGAACCTGGATGACGGCATGAAATACCAGGGCAAGGAATTGTCGCTGGATGCCGTGCTGTGGGTGCAGGCCAAGGACATGAAGTGAGCCATGGCCGTCGCGGCGATTCAAACAGTGCGACCCGCAGGAGCGCGATACGAGGCGCTGGTGCTGGTGGTTGCCTCGGTGCTGGTGGTGAGCCTGCTTGCGCTGTACGTGCGCGAACGCGGGGACGAACTCGGCCGCGAGCCGCTCAATGCCTGGCAGGTCAGCGCCTTCGATACGCTCACCGGCGCGGATCAGGCCGTGTACAACGCGCTGTTCACTGCCAAGGATGACATTCCCTATCTGTACGACGACATCAACCTGCTGGCCGGCGACAATGACAAATTCCGCTGGCCCAACTTGCAGGATTTCCAGGACGCGCTGCTGCCGCCGTTCTATCACGACAAGAGCTGGCAGCAGAACGGCTCGCTGCAGTGGACGCTGTATGAACCGCTCGCCGAGGGCGAGATGCAGGGCTCGACCATGTACCTGGGCACGGACGGCACCCACGACAAGCAAGGCTCCTTCCTTCTCGTGGTGGGACATGTGCACATGGGCTTCCAGAACAACAATTCCATCGCGATCTGGTGGAATCCGAAGAACCATGTGGTCATGCCACAGAGCGGCTTTCGTGACGGGTTGATCCTGGCAGGGTGGAAGGAAGTCGTTCCCCACAGTGGCGCGCAGGAAGTCAGGCGCATCTACGGCAGCAAGGATGACAGCCAACCGGCCGATGATCAGGGCTCTGCTGACCAGGCGTCGGCAGATCAGACAGTGGACGACCTTTTCGGGAACAAGTAGATGCAGTCACGAATGCTCAGGATACTCAAGGCTCTTGCCCTGGCCATGATCGCGGCGCTGGCGCTGGTACCCGCGGTGGCGCAGGCTGCCCAGCCTGCACAGGCCAGGCGACTCAAGGTGGGCATTACGCTTCACCCCTACTACAGTTTCGTCGCCAACATCGTTGGCGATCGCGCCGACATCGTTCCGCTCATCGATGCGGAGGCCAATCCCCATGGTTACGCGCCTCAGCCTGGCGACATGGTGCGGATGATGTCCATGGATGTGCTGGTGGTGAACGGCATCGGCCACGACACCTGGGCCTTCGAGATTCTCGATGCGGCCGGCATGCGCAAGAAGCTGAAGCTGATTTATGCCAATGACGGCGTTTCGCTGATTCCCGTGGCCGGCGTCTCCAGCAGCGAGAAGGTCGTGAATCCCCATACCTTCATCTCGACCACCGCGGCCATCCAGCAGGTTTACACCATCGCACGCAAGCTCGGCGAGCTCGACGCTGCCAACGCCACCTACTACCGCGACAATGCGCGCAAGTACGCGCTGGAAATCCGCAAGCTCCGCGCCGAGTTCGACGCAAAAGTCGCGGGCGCGGACCTGTCGAAATTCCGCTGCGCCACCATGCACAGCGGCTACGACTACATCCTGCAGGAACTGGGCCTGCAGGTAACCGCGGTGATCGAACCGCGCCACGGCGTCGAGCCGACTGCGCGGCAGCTGGCGGAGACCATCGACCGCATCAAAGCCGCGAAGGTCAACGTGCTGTTCGCGGAAAAATACTTTGCCAGCAAGCTGTCCGACACCATCAAGCAGGCCACGGGCGTGAAGATGTATTCGATCTCGCACATCAGCAGCGGCCCCTACACGAAAACGAAGTTCATCGAGGAGATGCGCGAGAATCTCAACACGCTCGCTGCGGCCATCACGGAATCCACGCGGGGTGGCGCCTGATGCAGGGCCCCGCGATCGATTTTGCCGACGTCAATCTCTCGCTGGGAAACACGCGCATCCTGGAGGATGTGAGCTTCAGCATCCGCTCCGGAACCATCCATTGCATCGTGGGCGCCAATGGTGGCGGCAAGACATCACTGATCCGCTCGCTGGTCGGCCAGATGCCGCATTCGGGACGCATCGAAGTCAGCTGGCCGGGAGCGCGTGTGACGGGTTACGTGCCGCAGGCACTGGACTTCGACAAGAGCCTGCCCATCACCGTGCTGGACTTCATGGCCATGACCAGCCAGCGGCGGCCGGTGTTCCTGGGTGTGTCCCGCATGCGGCGGCGGCAGATCGAAGAAGCGCTGGAACACATGGGGCTTGGCGGCAAGCTGAAGTCCAGGCTGGGCAGCCTGTCGGGCGGCGAACGCCAGCGCGTGCTTTTCGCCCAGGCGATGATCCCCGAGCCGGCGCTGCTGATACTGGATGAACCGATGACCGGCCTGGATCTGGCCGGCAAGGAGATCCTGGAGAACGCCATTCGCGCCTTCGCCCGCGCCGGCGGCACGGTGGTATGGATCAACCATGACATCGTGCAGGTTCATGACGTGGCAGACCACATGACGTACATCAACCGCAAGGTGCTGCTGGACGGCGCGCCACGCGAGGTGCTGGCCAACGGCGCCGCGACGCACCTGTTCCCGACGCTGATGCTGCCCACACCTTGAGGCGCGCATGAACTCGCTCTACGAAATTCCCCGGCAGTACATCATCCATCTGGCCGACACGAACGTCATCCACTACACGTTCACCTATGCCTTCGTCGTCAATGCCATGTTCTGCGCGCTGGTGGTGGGACCGCTGCTGGGCGGCATCGGCACCATGGTGGTGGCCAAACGCATGGCCTTCTTTTCGCAGGCCGTGGGCAACGCCGCGCTGACGGGCGTCGCCATCGGCGTGATCATCGGTGAGAGCTACACCGCGCCATACATGTCCATGTTCAGCTTCTGCCTGCTGTTCGGCCTGTTCCTGAATTTCGCGCGCAACCGCACGAAGATGTCCTCCGATACGCTGATCGGCGTCTTCCTGTCGATCTCGCTGGCGATAGGCGCCACTGCGCTGCTCTGGGTGTCTGCCAAGGTCAACACCCACATCCTGGACACCGTGATGTTCGGCTCCATCCTTACCGTGAACGACACGGACATGAACGTGCTGCTGGTCACCGCGGTGCTCACCGTTGCCGTTGCGCTGCCGCTGTACAACCGCATGCTGCTTGCCAGCCTGAATCCAAGCCTCGCGCACGTGCGCGGCATCCACGTGCACCTGCTGGAATACGTGTTCGTGCTGCTGATCACCATACTCACCGTGGCCTGCGTGAAGATCATCGGCGCCGTGCTGGTGGAGGCGCTGCTGCTGATCCCGGCCGCCGCAGCAAGAAACCTGAACCGCTCCATCCGCGGCTTCGTGCTGTGGAGCATCGCTTTTTCCACGGTGAGCTGCATCGTGGGGGTGTATGTGCCGCTGCGCTACGACCTGCCCATACCCTCGGGCGGCGCCATCATCCTGAGCGGCGCCACGCTGTTCATCGCGACACTGCTCATCAGGATGGCCGTGCCCCGCTACCGGGAAGCTTCCCTATGAAGACGCTCAAGACCGCGTTCGCACTGGTGGGTATGTGCTTCATTCTCGCAGCGCCACTGGGCGCGGCTGAATCCGGGCCCGTGGTGCTCACTGGCATCCAGGCCACGTACTCGATCGCGACGGCCCTGACTGCGGGCACACCCATCCGCGTGCAGAATGTTCCCGCGGACGGTCGGGAAATGTCCGTGCAAAAGGACTACATCTCGCGGCGCGTGGAAGCCCTGAGCAAGCAGTTCGCGGCGGCTTCCGCCGTGATCACCGTGACGAATGCGATTCCCGGGGACCCGCTGTATCGCTATGCCCGCGAGGCCAACATCCGCATCGTCGACATCGACGCCGCGCTGCCCTGGTCCCTGGACAGGCCAGGGGTCGCGCTGGCGGATTCCCCTGCGTCGAATGTGCCCTGGGGCAAGGACCCCGATCCTGCCAGCGGCATCGCGCCGTATTTCTGGTTGAGCGTCTCGAACACCATCCGCATGAGCGACCTCATTGCCAATGACCTCGAGCAGCTGTTTCCGGAGTCCGCCGCCGCGATCGCGCGGAACCTGGATGGTTTCAAGCGCGGCATGCTGAAGCTGCGCGGCGACTACCAGGACAAGCTGATGGATGCTGGTGGCGACGTGTTCGCGCTGGCAGGCGATTTCGTCTACCTCACCAATGACATGGGCCTGCTGGTGGATGGCTACTTCATCAAGCAGGACGTGCGCTGGACAAAGGCCGACCTCGAAGGATTGACGAAGCACCTGCGGGACCACCACGTCGCGGTGGTGCTGCACAAGTGGCTGCCCAGCGATGCCATCCAGAACGCCGTGAAGGCGGCTGGCGCGAGGATTGTCGTGCTGGACACCGGCGACCCGGGAATCGTCAACGGCGATTCACTGGCCGCCGATGGTCTGCAGCAGATCCTGAAGAAAAACCTCGAGGCGATGCAGGCGGCGCTCAGCGCACACTGAGCGCCCACCATCCGGCTAGCGGACCCGCGGCCGGTTCTTGTTCTTTTCCGCCTGCTCGGCGCGCTGGGCGGCCCGGAGCTCATCGAATCGATGCTCGTACTGCACGCGTTCGCGATGCAGCGCCTCGACTTCCTGAAACATCTTGGTCAGCTCCGGGTCGTTTTTCACCACCTTGAGCATGTTTTCGACGTACTCGTCCCGGCGGTGGAAGAACAGCTGCTCGGCCGAGGGCGGCTCGTAGCAGACGCCGTTCCCGGTCACATTGCCGTCTTCGTCCTTCTCCTGCAGCGAAAGGCAGTACTGGCTCAGGCGTACCTGCTCAGCCTTGGCGTCCGCAAAGAACGAGGGCATGCAGAAGCGCTGCTCGATGCGGCTGTCCTGGTCGATGGGAACGCTGGCGCAGTTGGTATCGTAGTCGTCTTCCTCGTTGAGCTCGTTGTAGCGCTTGAAGAACCGGTCTTCAGCCTTGACGATGCGGTCATACAGGCGACCGCCGACGACGATGACCTCTTCCAGTTCCTGCAGCTCTTCAGCCGGCTTCTCGGTGGCGAGCTCGGCCGGCACCACCAGCGGAACAGTGGGCACCTCGGCCACCGGAATGGTGGGACGCTGCGCCATGGCCAGTGGCGCGGCGGTCAGTGCGGCGGCGACCACCAGCCAGTGCCGAAGGACTCCGTTCTTTGTCTTGTTCATGTCGGCTCCTCTCCCTGAGTCACCCGGCCGGTTCGTCAATAAATGATGGGCTTGCGGAACACGTAGACAGTCTGGTCCGTCTGGTCAGCCTTGCCATCGGTGAACACATTCCACTTGTGATCGTCGTCCGTCCTCTCCAGCAGCCTGCTTTCCAGCACCATCTCGAAACCCGCGGCCTGGAGACCTGAACGGATGTAGGAAGGATCGATGCGATGCAGCGGCAGGGTGTCCTTGATGTCCGCGCCGATGACGCCCGCGTGGTCCACCACGATATAGACAGCGCCCGGCCGCATGGCCTTGAACAGCTTGTCATGGAACGGCGTCATGTCGATGCCGCGCCTCAGCATCTCGTGGTAATTCAGCACGCTCCAGATGATGTCGACACCTTTCGGGATGTTGATCTTGTTGTAGTCGACGGCCTCGTACTTGGTGTTCGGATGCGCCGCCGCAAAAATGCGGCTGTTGGAACCCAGTTGCTGGTCGACGTCGAGCGAGTCATACATGTAGATCATGCCCTTCGGGCCGACGACGTCTGCAAGCATGGTGGTGTAGTACTGGCCGTACTTGTCCAGCTCGCCAAAGGTGCCGAACTCCACTACCTTGCTGCCTGGCTTCACGCCGGCCAGTGCCATCAGCTCCGCGGGCTTGCGGTAACCGTCCCGATCACGATCTTCCTGCCGTCGGGCCGGATTCTCCACGGCCTTGCGGATGGCGTCCGAACCACCGCCCTTCTTGGGGATGACATATGGCTTGGGGGGCGAGGTCGGGAGGCCGCCCACGGAAATCAGCTTGTCTTCCGCGGCCATCACCACGGCAGCCGCACCGCACAGTCCCAGCACCATGGTTGCGGCAATCCGCCGCGACTTGAACCTGTTCATCTCTACCCCTTGTCTTGACCGGGCTGGAAGGCCCGCCGTTGTCCCAAGGATACGCGCAGGAGCGCCCTGTTCGCATCCGTTTAGGGTCCGGATTTCCTTGGGGCATTGTAGGGCTTTCGAGACGCGAAGTTCAGGCAGCGTTCAGCGAGGACGTGATCACAGGGCTTCGCCCTCGCGGAACGCCGGGAGCGGCGATGCAGCTACAGCGCCAGCTTTCCGTCGCGCACGGGGATACTGCTACCCGGCTTGCGATCCATGGTCACTGTGCCCTGCTTGCCATCGAGCTCGTATCGCACCCGGTAACGGCCGGTTTCTTCAGTGCGCGAGTCGTACACCGTCTCGCACACACGCTCGGTTGTCTGGGTGGTCGCCTTGTCCTGAACGCTCTTCTGGATGCGGTTGCCGGCGTATCCACCCGCCGCCGCACCACCGATTGTGGCGACATCCTGGCTGGTGCCCTTCCCGCCGATCTCGTGGCCCACGACACCACCCACCACTGCACCGGCAATGGTACCCAGCACACGCTTGTCATCCTTGACGGGTTTCTGATGCGTTACGACCTTGTCGGCGCACTCCTCCCGTGGCGTACGGACCACCTGTGTGATGGGGGTGGCTTCGATCACCTTCGCGCTGGGTTCATTGCACGCAGCGAGGGTGGTGAGCAGCAGGCCGCCGGGAATGAAGGCGATGATTCTGGCGATGGTCATGCGGGCTCTCCTTTCTTGGACTTGTACCCCTAATGCTTGCGCCACCCGGTGCAATTTTGCACATACCGGTATTCAGCAAAAGATGTGGGAATCCTCCGACACCTAATCCGCATATCGACCGCTTCGCCGTTCGCGCCGACGCGCGCATTCGCGCATTGGATATTCATTTGGACTTATGACCATGGATAACCTCCAGCGTGTTGCTTAGCAAAAGATGCCGGACCTAGTATCGATTGCAGAAAGTTGCTTGCTTGAAACGGCAACGACAAGAACAACCCAGGGATGGGTGCGGGGGGTTGTCTTACGGTGGCAGCGTGCAAACTGCACCCGGTCAATCCCCGATTGTTTGGTCGACAGACGTGGGGGGACATCACTTGCTTACTTTCAGTTCAAGGCCTGAATCATGGGCCGCGCGAATCGCAGTTGCCGCAGTGCTCAGCTACGCGCTGGCGCTTCCATCATTGACGATGTCGGCCGAATCGGCCAAGCCGCAGGCTGAATCCGCCGCAGAAGCGGAAGAAGATGAACTGGCGGAGGTGCAGGTCACCGGCACCCGGATCCAGACGCCGGGCGTGACGTCCGCCAACCCCGTCGACAGCATCACCGGCGAGACCATACGCAGGTTGGGAATCGTCAATGTGTCGGATGCCTTGCTGCAGCTGGTGCCGCAAAACATCTCCACCTATTCCCCCCTGGTGGCTGGAGATGATCAGGTCGAAAACAACGGCTTTGCGGTGTCGGGTGGCGGCCTTGACCGCAGCTCCTTCTTTATCGGCAACACCATCGCCAACCTGCGCGGCATGGATCCCACCTTCGGCACGCGCACGCTGACAATGGTTGATGGCCGCCGCGTGGTATCCACCTCCAATCAGGCGGATGTCGTCGATCTGAACATCATCCCGTCGAACCTGCTGGAACGCATGGACGTGGTGACCGGCGGCGCTTCGGCAACCTACGGATCAGGCGCAATGGCAGGCGTCGTGAACCTGGTGCTGAACAACCGGCTCACGGGATTCAACCTCGACATGGACTATGGCATCAACGAGGCAGGTGACGGTTC
>JADMIO011460738.1_pt1 | contig 10330 bp, 10 predicted proteins | sample 8958161 | NCBI WGS metagenome assembly JADMIO01 (sample SAMN16585339, study PRJNA669376) | soil metagenome | isolation source: Crop rotation soil | place: USA: Cullars Rotation, Alabama | collected 2011
CCGCGCATCTGCCGCCGTCGCGGCGAACGCCGTGACAGTGCAAAGCGGCGCGCCCGCCGGCAGCGACGTGCCGGACGGCTGGCGGTCGGCAGCCCAGTCCGGCCAGGCAAATTCCGGGACGTTCGGCACGTCGCGTCGGACATAGACGATGCGCGATGCAGCCCCACCCTCGAACGCAGGCGACCGTGGCGGAAGCAGGCCGCGGCAAGCTTCAACATGCAGTGCGAAAAGACTGGTGGTCCCGTTGGGATGGAAGATATCCATCGTCGCGCCCGGTCGCGGATTGACTTCGATGAGATGCCAAACGTCCTCCGCCACCAGAAAGTCGACACTGTTCAGGCCGATCAGCCCGGCCGCGACCGTGATTTTTCGCGAAGCTTCGCTCAAGGCGTCTGCGACCTCCGCCGGCAGGCTCGCCGGGCGCGTTGCGCCGCCATAGCGGTAGGGCGAACCGCTGGTTGGATCTGCCCATTGCGCGCTGAGCCCAAGAACGAGCGCCTCTCTCCCATTGGCGAGAACGAGCGCCGAGACCGGCTCTCCCGCAACCCGCTCCTGCCAGTAGCGTCCGGCCGATTCCGGGCCGCCGGACGTCACATGCCCGCCCCCCGATCCGCCGATCCGCTTGGCGAGCCAGTCCGCGCAGGGCGTCGCGCTCCAGCGCGGATGGGGAACGCCGGCAAGCGCGCAGAGCTTCGCTAATTTTCCGGGATCGCTGACTTGCGCGACCGCGCCGCTCGAATTCCCGAGCAGCGGCCATCGCCCTCCGATACGCTCCAAGAGTTCTGGACGGTCCTCAAAACCGGAACCGCAGACGACACCCACCGGCCGGCGGCCCGACGCGAGGCAATCGAGCGCACGGGCCAGCGGCGCCCACTCGAACCCGTGTGCCAGGCTGCCCTCGATTTGCCGACACTCCTCCGCTGCGTCCCGGGTGTCGAGATCGCCAAAGAAGTCCGCGGCGAGGGGAGCGTAGCCGGCCAATCTCGCCGACTGCGACAGAGCACGCGCGGAGAGCCCCACCACCAGAACCTCAGCCATTCCCACCGACGAGCTTGCGAGAAAGAGCGAAGGCGTCACGAAAGTCGTAGGCGACCGCCTTCTCCGCGGAGATCATCGATCGGAAAAGTCCCGCTTCCGTCTTGTATTTGATGTCGCCAATGGCGAGCGGGCCGATGCCAAGCGTGCCCTTCGCCCCGATGACGTCGCCATTCGCCTTCATCTCGAGACCTTCGACGCCTGTCGGGGGGACGGCGTTCACATCCGCCGCCACGAGGAGATTTGCGGCGGCATCGATTTGCTGTTTGGACAGAATCTGCAGTCCGGCCTTGGCGGTGCAGAGGGCGGCTTCGGCCCTCCTCAGGATTTCAGTCTTCTTTTCCTCGCTGCTGCCGTCGGCGGAATCGACCTCGAGGTTGAACCGTTTCTTGATCTCCGCCGCGACCCGCGCAACACGATCGGGGCCATCGTAACCGACCATCGTCACTTTGGCGCCGTCGATCGCACAGATCACGCCGGCAGCGAAGCCCACTACGCCGGTCGCGCCGAAGATCGCAACACTGAGGCCCGCAAGCGAGCGCTGCTGCTTCTCCTTCAGAACCTTCTCGACACAAGCGACCATCGCCGCGCCCGTCGTGAACGACCCCGCCGGATCGGCGAAGAGCGACAGCTGGAATGGCGGGAACATCGCCTCCTTCGCGGCCTCCATCATGGCAAGCGCCAGCACCGCGTTCTTGCCGCCAAAAAAAATTCCAGTGCGGCGTGCGAGCTTTGGCGGACGCGAGAACATCGCGTCCTGCACCAGCGACCTCACCTCGGAAACCTCGACGTGGGTGTAGGTGAGCACATGATTGCATCCCGCATCGATCGCCATATTGACGTCGAAGGGACTCATCTGCCGGAGCGGCGTCATCATGTGAAGAACGAATGGGTCAGCCATGCCGCGCTCCCTGCTTGGTCCGCATCTGCTCGCTGATCATGGCGCCGCTGTTGCGGGCTTTCACAATCTGCAGCTCGAGGCCGCGCTCGGCCGCGGCGCCGGCACTCAGATCCGCCAGCCGCCGAGCCTCGGCGCGGGAAGCGGCGAAGGCAAATCCGGTTGGGCCCCAGGAACTCTGGCCGTAACCTTCAACGCCTGCTTCGGCGAGGAGCTTCAGGACATCGGCGACGTTTCGGCTGGCAAAGCGCCCGCCCTGCGCGGCGCTGAAATAATCGCCAATGTGCCGCTGGATTTCGCTGACAGCCCGTCCGAAGGCGCTCAGATCGCGTTCCGCGACGGCCGGCAGCGCCTGCATGACGACCAGCCGGCAGAGATGGCCGGCAAGCGTGCCGGGAAATTCCGGCAGAGCCCGAAAGGCGGAATTCTCCGCGGCGCCGTGGATCCCCTGGTGCGCGGAATCAAGCACGAGGAGAATATGCCAGTCCTCGGGAAAAGGCAGGCGCGCGATGATCGGAGCGGGGTGGCCCTCCGCTCCGCGCCCGCCATCGAGCGCGAGCCCTCCCTGCAGGAAGAGGCCGGTGCCAAGACCTGAGCGCGCGGCGCGGTCGAGCAGCAAAGCGTCCGTCTCCACGTCCAGCGCCAGGCCGTGCAGGCGGCGGAGCGCGGCAGCGACGGCAAGCGCGAGTTGCGTGCCGGAGCCGAGGCCGGCATGCTCTGGAATCGCACGCTCGATGACGATGCGGTGACCTCCGGGAAGTGAGAGATGTTGCGCCAGTCGCTGCAGCAAAGAGAGCGCCCGCTCAGCCTGATCGCCAATCACGGTGTTTTCCGCCGCGCGGCTGCCGGAAAGCACTGTTTCGGGCCCCTCCAGCCCCAGACCGATGCTGCCGAAGCGCCGGCCGAGCCCGCCGTTCAGGTCGAGAAAGCCCAGATGCAGGCGCGCCCCGACCGCTACCCTGACAGCATTCTCCATGCAGAATTCCACTCGCGATTTTTCACCGCAAAGGCGGATTGTTTGGGCGTTCCTGTCCCCGCATTATGGTACCAGGCCGGGTTGCGGTCCAATGTGGCAGAGTCAGGGAGGTCGATCAACGATGAGCGAACACGCAAAGGAGCGGACCTACAGCGATGCCGAGGTCGAAGAGCGGCTGAAGCGCGAGCTTCCGCAATGGAAGCTGGAAGGCGGCTGGATCCGGCGGAAATACAAGACCGCAAGCTGGAAGGGCACACTGATGGTGATCAACACCGTCGGACACCTCGCGGAGGCGGCCTGGCATCACCCGGATATCACCGCGTCCTATGCCTGGGTGGAAGTGCGGCTGACGAACCACGCAGCGAAAGGGATCACCGACAAGGATTTCGCGCTCGCGAAGAAGATCGAGGAGGTCGTGCAGTGGCAGCCCGGCACGGAGGGTGGCGCATTGGAGGGCACGCCCGGCGGCGACCAGCGCTTCGCCTACATCAAATACGACAAGTGACGTAACGCACGGGATAACCGTCGGGCCGGCCGATCGGCCAACGGATTCCTTGTTGTGATGGCAAATCCCGATGCGGAGCTCGATGACGCGGTGACGCGCGCTGCGCGCCTGCTGGGCGCCAGCCGCGCGCCGGTGATCGTCATCATTGCTGCCGACATTGCCGCAACCGTCGCCGCCTTCCGACTGGCGGAAAGGCTTGGCGCGGCAATCGACCATCTTGGGGCGGAAGCGGCACTCCGCGACCAGGCCGTTTTGCAGGATGTCGGGCTGATGCTGATCAGCCCCGCCGAGGCCCGTCGCCGCGCCGATGTGGTGTTGCTCGTCGGCGACCAGCCGCTGAACGTCTGGCCGGGGAGGCGAAAAATGCTGGCGCTGACCAGCCAGGCTCCCAGTTCTTCCGATTTCGACGTCACCTGGCTGAGAGCCGATGCGGCTACCCTTCCCGCCGTTCTCGCCGCACTTCGCGCACGGATCAACGGCAGACCGATCGCACCCGGCTTTGCAGACGCGGTCGAGATCGATGCGGCCGCGAGCCTTCTGAAGGCCGCGGCTTACGGCGTCGCCCTCTGGTCCGCCGATGAGCTCGCAACGCTGACCATCGAAATGCTCGCCGGCCTGGTCAAGGACCTGAACCTCGCCACCCGCTGGTCGGGCCTGCCGGCCGCGACAGACGTGAGCCGCACCGCTGCGGCGATGGCGTCGGGTTGGATGACGGGCCTGCCGCTGCGTGTCAGCTACGCAGGTGGGCGCCCGACGCACGATCCCTGGCGCTACGACGCACGGCGGCTGGTCGAGTCAGGCGAGGCGGACGCCATCGTCTGCGTGTCGGCGCTGGGAGATCCACTTCCCGAATGGATCGGCGTTGTTCCATCCGTGGTCCTCTCCACAGCGCCGACCCGGGCAAAAGGCGCATCGGTGATCGATGTGCCGATCGGCAGTGCCGGCAGCGATCACGACGCGATCCTTTTCAATCGCCTGACGGGCACGCTGACGCAGCATCCAGCCGCCACCGTCCCGAGCGAGATTCCCAGCGCCGCCATGGTTCTGCGGCGCATCTGCGACGCACTGCCTCCGCCATGATCAGGCTGAAGGGCGGCCGCATTGTCGACCCGCAAAACGGCTGGGACGAGGTGCGCGATATTTGGATCGACGGCGAGCGGATCGTTGGGTCGCCCGAGAATGGCCGCGCCGACGAGACCTACGATCTCGCCGGTAAGATCGTCATGGCCGGCGGCATCGACATCCACTCGCATATCGCCAGCGGCAACGTGAACATCGCGCGGCTGATGCTGCCGGAAATCTATCGCGGACCCGCGCCGAGCGGAGCCGACGTCTTCCTCGGCGGCTCGGCGCTTTCGACCTTCGACAATGGTCGGCTCTACGCCGAGATGGGTTTTACGCTGGTCGTCGACCCGGCAGTCAATCCGGCCGATGCGCTGCACGCGCATCTCGAGCTGGCGCTCACGCCGGTGATCGACCGCGGCATGCTGCTCGTCCTCGGCAACGAGGATTTCTTGCTTGGCATGCTGCGCGACCACGAGGGCGCGCACGCCGTGCAGGACTATGTTGCGGCAACGCTGAACGCCGGCTTCGGGCTCGGCGTGAAGGTCGTGAACGCAGGGAGCGCGGCCGCCTTCAAGTCGAACGTCCGCGCCTTCTCCTTCGACGACAAGGCGCCGGACTACGGCGTCAGCTCGCGCGACATCGTCCTCGCCTTGCAGGAGGCCGTGCAGTCGCTTGGCGTGCCGCATCCGCTGCACGTCCACTGCAACAACCTCGGCCTGCCGGGGAGCGCCGACACCGCCGCGTTGACGATCAGCGCTGCCGGCAACACGCCTATGCACCTGGCTCACCTGCAATTCTATGGATACGGCGCCGAGGGTAAGCGCGGCATTTCGTCAGCTGCGGCACGACTGGCCGAGCAGGTGAACGGCCGGCCGAACGTCACCATAGATGTCGGGCAGGTAATGTTCGGGCCGACGATCACCGTGTCCTCGGACACGCTCCGCCAGTTCGCGCAGCGGCGCTTCGCCAGGCCGAAGAAATGGACGCTCTGGGATGGCGACGGCAATGGCGGCGGCATCATCCCGATCGAGTATCGCGAGCGCGACTTCGTCAGCGCACTGCAATGGGCGATCGGACTGGAGCTGTTTCTGCTCATCGACGATCCGTGGCAGGTGTATTTCACGACTGACCATCCGAACGGCGCACCCTTCACCCGCTACCCGGAGATCCTGCACCTGCTTATGGACGCGAACGAGCGCGGCCGCTGGATGGAGCGGCTGCCGAAGAGCGCTATCGAGATGACGATGCTCCCCTCCATCAAACGCGAATATTCGCTGTTCGAGATCGCGACGATGACCCGCGCCGCCCCGGCGCAGCTCCTCGGTCTCGCTGATCGCGGTCACCTCGGACCGGGGGCGCACGCCGACATCGCGGTCTACGAGGACCAGACAAACCGCACCGCAATGTTCCGCAGCGCGCACCTGGTGTTCAAGGACGGCGAGATTGTTGTGCGGAGCGGTGAGCTTACGAAGGTGCGCTGGGGACGCACATTGGCGGTTCATCCGGAGGCGCCGAAGGCGATGCGCGCCCGGCTGTCGCGCGCCTTCGAGGAGCGCTACGGCCAGCCGCTTGCAGTGTCCGACGTGAGCGAGGCGGCCGTCGCGGATGCGGCTGGCGTGGACTCCGTATTCGAGCCGGTGCCATGCCGGAGCTGATCCGCAACGGCGTCAGAATCGACGACACGTTCGCCGAGGCGTTCGGCATGCGCGCCACCGCGCTCGTCATCACTGCCGACACGCCGGACTGGGCTCGGCAGGCTGCGGTAACAATGACTGGCTTCGCCACATCGGTCATCGCCTGCGGCTGCGAAGCGGGGATCGACCGCTCTCTCGACGCCTCGGAAACACCGGACGGGCGGCCCGGCATCCGCGTGCTGATCTTCGCCATCTCCACCGGCATGCTGGAGACGCAGGTGATGAACCGGCTTGGGCAGTGCGTCCTCACCTGCCCGGGCACCGCCTGCTATTCCGGCCTCGCCGGCGAAGAAGCGATAAAGCTCGGCGGCGCGATCCGCTATTTCGGCGACGGATGGCAGTCGTCGAAAGTGCTCGACGGCATCCGCTACTGGCGCATACCGGTGATGGACGGGGAGTTCGTCTGCGAGGAGACGACCGGGCTCACCAAGGCGGCGGTGGGCGGCGGCAATCTCCTCATCATGGGGCGCGACCGGCCCTCGACGCTGGCAGCGGCAGAGGCAGCCGTAGCCGCCATCTCTGCCGTCCCGGACGTCATCATGCCATTTCCCGGCGGCATCGTACGGTCGGGCTCCAAGGTCGGATCGAAATACGAGGCCCTCCCCGCCTCCACCAACGACGCCTACTGCCCCACACTCAAAGGACGCGTGCCTAGCGCGCTTACCCCCGACATCGGATCGGTGCTGGAGATCGTCATCGACGGACTGACCGATCCAGCGGTGCGTGCCGCGATGGCAGCGGGGTTGAACGCGCTCTGCGCACGAGGCGCCGTTGCCGGTGTGCTGCGCGTCGGTGCGGGGAACTACGGCGGCAAGCTCGGGAAATTTCACTACCACCTCGCCGAGCTTCTCCAATGAGCGCGCTGGTGCTGAGGTTGAAGGAGCCGCCGCCGCAGCGCTGCGACCTGTCAGGTCTGACGGCGGAGAAGCTCGCCGCGGCGAATGAAACGGTCGAGCGGCTCCCCATCAACACGACGCGGGGAGAGCTTTTGATCGGCGACATCTTTGCGGTGACGCCGGGCGATTCCGCGGAGATTGTTGTCGAAGGCGGGTCGGAGCGCTTCGATCATCTGGGGGCGGGCATGAAGGCGGGCCGCATCCGCGTCACCGGTGACGTCGGCCAGCAGGCCGGTCGCGGCATGAGCGGGGGCGAGTTCACCGTAGAGGGGAACGCCGGGCGGCTCGCCGGCTCGGGCATGTCCGGCGGGCGTATCGAAGTCCACGGTGACGCTGGCGATCTGGTCGGCGCGCCACTGCCGGGTGAAGCGGGCGGACTCAATGGCGGGGTCATCCGCATACACGGAAGCGCCGGCGCGCGCGCCGGCGATCGGATGCGCCGCGGGTTGATCGTCATTGAAGGTGACGCCGGCGACAATGTCGCCAGCCGGATGTTCGGCGGTACCATTGCCTGTTTCGGCCGCGCGGGCGCCCTGCCCGGCTATCTGATGTCGCGCGGCACCCTCCTCATCGCCGGGGGCGCGGGCGCGCTGTCGCCAACCTTCATCGATACCGGGGCGCACGAGATGGTCGCGCTCAGCCTCATCGCGCGCTGGCTGATCCGCGAGGGAGTTGAGGCAAGCCGGTTCCCGGAGCTTCGGCTTCGCCGGCTCCTCGGCGATACCGCTGTTCTCGGCAAGGGCGAGATGTTTCTCCCCGGTTGACGGAAAGTTGACGGGCGGGTGAACAAACCGCGGCTATCGCGCTTATCGTTGTGAACCGATATAACGGCCGCGAATTCGCGAAGGGCGCCGCGGCCGACGAAACAAGCGAGAGCAAGGAAACAAAAATGCCGACTGTCGACCTGATCCTCGCCGTGTGCATGTTCTCCAACCCGACCGCCTGCGAAGAAAAGCACCTGTATTTCGAATCGCACGGCTCGCTCAGGGCGTGCATGTCCGAGGCCATCCCGGCGATGGCCGAGTGGGCGGGCAACCATCCGCAATGGCACATCGAGCGCTTCCATTGCGAATGGGCCGATACCGAACAGAAGAAGACCTAGGCGGCAGTTCCATGGTGGTGTTGCGCGCGGTCCCGGGCGAGCGCGGCAAAGCCGTAACAGAGCCCGTGCCGATTTCCCGCCCGGCGCTTGTCGTCAGCAATGTCTCGTTCACCTACAAGACCGCGAAGGTACTCGACGATGTGAGCTTCAGCGTCGCGAAGGGCCGCTTCACCGCGCTGCTCGGCCCGAACGGCGCCGGCAAGACCACCCTCTTCTCGCTGATCACCAGACTGCTCGCAGCACGGCAGGGCACAATCGCGATCGGCGGCCACGATATCGGAAAAACAGGCGCACGATCGCTCGCCTCGCTCGGCATCGTCTTCCAGCAGCCCACGCTCGACCTCGATCTCACCGTGCGGCAGAACCTGCACTACTTTGCCATGCTCCGCGGCCTTTCGTGGAAGGAGGCCGACCGGCGAATCGAGCGGGAGCTGACACGCCTCGAGATGGCGGAGCGTGCGACGGAATCCGTACGCGCCCTGAACGGCGGGCATCGACGCCGCGTCGAGATCGCGCGGGCGCTGCTGCACGACCCGCAGCTCCTGCTTCTCGACGAGCCGACGGTCGGCCTCGACTTCGCCGCGCGCAAGGCGATCGTCAATCACGTGCACGACCTTGCCGCCGAGCGCGACATCGGAATTCTCTGGGCCACGCACCTGATCGACGAGATCCGCCCGAGCGATGATCTGATCATCCTGCATCAGGGCAAGGTCGTTGCGAGCGGGGCGGTCGACCAGGTGATCGCGCGCACGCGCGCATCCTCGCTCGATGCGGCATTCACCGCGCTCACCTCCGGCTCCGGAGCGACGAGCGAATGAGCCTCTATCTCCGCGCCTTCCTCGGCATCGTCTGGCGCGAGGTGATGCGCTTCTTCTACCAGCGCGAACGTTTTCTCGCGGCGCTCGTCCGCCCTTTGGTCTGGCTGATCGTGTTCGCGGCGGGCTTTCGCGCCGTGCTCGGCATTTCGATCATCCCCCCCTACCAGACCTACATTACCTACGAGGTCTACATCGTGCCGGGCCTGATCGGCATGATCCAGCTCTTCAACGGCATGCAGTCGTCGCTCTCGATGGTCTATGACCGCGAGATGGGCTCGATGCGCGTGCTCCTCACCACGCCGCTGCCGCGCTGGTTCCTGCTCGTCTCCAAGCTCGCCGCCGGCGCCGCCGTCTCGGTGCTGCAGGTCTACGCGTTCCTGCTGATCGCCTTCCTGTTCGGGATCGAGTTCCACCCGCTCGGCTATGTTTTGATTCTGCCGGCGCTGATCCTCTCGGGGCTGATGCTCGGGGCGGTCGGCATGTTCATTTCGTCGACCGTGCGGCAGCTGGAGAATTTTGCCGGCGTGATGAACTTCGTGATCTTCCCCGCCTTCTTTCTCTCCTCCGCCCTCTACCCGCTGTGGCACATGAAGGAGGCGAGCGTGCTGCTCTTCCGCATCTCCTCGGCCAATCCCTTCACGCACGCGGTGGAGCTGATCCGTTTCGCCCTCTACGATAAGTTCAACCCCCTGGCGCTCGCGGTTGTCCTCGGCTGCCTCGCCGCCTTCATCGTGTTGGCGATCTGGGGCTATACGCCGTCGCGAGGCATGGAGCCGCGGGCGCGCGCCGCGGAGGCCTGAAGCGACGTGCACCCAACTATGGAGTTGAGAAACACGGCACAGCGATTGCGCGTACGCAGCGAGCGGGCATTTGATTAACGCCGGGAGCTAGTCGGAGCCTCCCCGCTTGCCGGCAAAGTTGCGGGCCACTGCTCGGCTTGCTTGACCGGCCCAATGTTCGCATGATTGGTGCTACGGCCTTGGCCCGCAAGGGAGGTACGCGCCGATGACTCCGCAGGAAAAGCTGCAGAAATATTTCGAAAAGATCGTCGAAAATCTTGACGCAGCGGTCTCGGCTCCGGTGAAGACGACGATCTATGCCATCAACGAGGCCCGCCGGCTGCTGGCTCTGCGCGGTTATCTGAAATATCCCCAGCTGAACCGCGGAGAGATGGCGGACAACTGGGCGTGGACCGACGAAAAGGAGCAGACCTTCAACCGCAGTCCGCAAAAAACCGACTTCGACAACGAGGTCGCCAAGGTCAAGAGGGAGTTCCGGCGGTTGATGCCCGGCTACTACCTGACCGGTGAGGTCAAGGCCCGCTCGCTCGAAACCCAGATC
>JADMIO011478779.1_pt1 | contig 10329 bp, 3 predicted proteins | sample 8958161 | NCBI WGS metagenome assembly JADMIO01 (sample SAMN16585339, study PRJNA669376) | soil metagenome | isolation source: Crop rotation soil | place: USA: Cullars Rotation, Alabama | collected 2011
GGGCTTGCGATCGCCCGCGCAGCAACTCACCGCCAAGCCGTTCTCGCCGGACTGGCTCGATGAGCAAGTTGAAGTGGATCCTCCCGTCGAGCAGCGCCGGGCTGATGAAAAATTTCCCGCCGAACCGTATCTCGCTACATTGCGCGCGCCGCAGTGGCTTTCGCGCGCGCAAAAAGAAGCGGCGTGGGCAGCCTTGAACACGCCACGGCCCGGCACCTGCCTAATCGCACTGCCGACCGGCGAAGGCAAAAGCTTGTGCTTCCAGTTGCTCGCCCGCGCGAGCACGGGGCTGACCGTTGTTGTCGTGCCGACCGTGGCGCTGGCCATTGATCAGTACCGCAGCGCTATGGAACGCCTCGCTGATGTGCCGGGGCTGAATCCGCGCTACTTTGCATCCGATGATCCCGGCGCGGATCCCACACACGTCGCCGCGGAAGTTGAAGTGGGGCGATGCCGGTTGGTTTTCACGAGTCCGGAAGCGTGCGTGTATGGCCGGCTGCGCAGGGCGATGGAAAAAGCCGTCGACGATGGATTCTTTGAGAATCTGATCGTCGATGAAGCGCACCTGATCGAGACGTGGGGCATGTTTTTCCGGGTCGACTTCCAGATGCTCTCGCAACTGCGGGCGCAGTGGATTTCGCGCGGCTGCCCGCTGCGCACAGTGCTGCTCTCGGCCACTTTCACGCCCAACACGCGTTCCGTTCTGAAGCGCTTGTTCGGTACCGGCGGCGCATGGAACGAGATGATCACGCAGCGGCTTCGCCCGGAGATGACATATTTCCAGCGGTACTTTAAGTGCCGCGATTGGAGCCTCAACGCGGCGGCGCGCGAGAGCATCGAAGAGCCGCAGCGCCGCAAAGCGGTTCTCGAGTGCGCCTGGGCATTGCCTCGGCCGGCGATTTTCTACACGACCGAAGTTGCCGAAGCGCACAAGCTTCACGCGTTTCTCGCCGAGCAGGGATTCCGCCGCATCGGATTGTTCACGGGCGAAACACCGCCGAGCGAGCGCCGCGAATTGCTACAGCAGTGGCGCGATGATCGGATCGATCTCATGGTCGCGACGTCAGCCTTCGGGCTCGGCGTCGACAAGCCGGACGTGCGAAGCATCGTGCACGCCTGCGTTCCGGAAAATCTTCATCGCTATTACCAGGAAGTCGGCCGCGGTGGGCGCGATGGGAATTCCGCATCGTGCGTGCTGTTGGGAACGGGGAAGGACGTGCGCGTAGCGCGCGGCCTGACACCGAAGCTGATGGGTGCGGAGCTGGCGCAGCTGCGGTGGCGAGCAATGTGGCAGAAACGCGAAGATGTGCCGGGACAAGAGGGCGTTTATCGCATCCGCACGAACGTCGCAGACGAGCGCCTGCTGGCGGAACGCACGGGTCAGCAGAACATCGACTGGAACCGCCGATTGATTTTGCAGTTCGTGCGCGCAGAGCTGATGCAATTGATCGACCTGCAGCTCGAGCGCGCGGGGCCGGATGAGCAGCTCGTCGAGTGGCTGACGATTCGTCCGCTTTTTCCGCCGGATGCGCCCGATGCCGCCGAGCGCATCGCAGGCGTGCGCAATCAGGAGATCGCCGACGCTGCGGCCGGGCTGGATCAGATGGAGGAATATCTCGCCGGCAAACGCTGCGTGAACCGCATCCTGCAAGATGTCTACAGCATTGACGACTATCTCTGCGGCGGCTGTCCGGTGTCGCGCGCGAAAGGCCAAACGTTCGGCGGCTGCCCACCGATGCGGCTCCAGCAGAAGCCGACGAAACCGGCGCTGGAAGAAGTGCTCAATTGCCCCGACTTCACCAGCCGCACCGGCCCGCCGAACTCGCTCGCCCTTCGGCGGATGGTTCAAAACAAACGCGTGCAACGTTTCGGTTGCCGCGGCGAGCATCTCCCTGCGGTGCTAGAGACGTTCCGCAAATCATTCGGCACGGAACTGAACCCGCTCTACCGCGTCGACGCGGTGGAGCCCGATCAAACTTTCCGGCTCGAAGAAAACGAATCGGTCGTGCTGCTGCATCTGCACTCGCTCCAGCCGGATAAGGTGCTGCACAGCTTTCGCGTCGGCAGGCGCGTGACCCATCTGTACCTGCCGACGCAGCGCATCATCACCCCCACCGGCCACACACCGTTGGAGCGTGAGGGCGCAACCACATTCGCTACTTTGGAGGCTTGGCTGACAAGCTCGTAAACCATGTTTACTGATGATTACATAACGCCGATGCGCGTGGAAGCGCTCCTCGAGTTATTACACGAGTGCCGCGACGAATCGTTGACAACTGAGCAGGTGGATCGGCTGCTGCAACCGGTGTCCAAGGCGCACGACAGGCGCCCGCAGGCTGAAGCCGTTCGCGCGGCCGCGGAGGAACTCACGCTGGTGGCGCCGGATAAGAAGCACGTCCGGCTGACAATTGACTTATCAAAGCAAACCCCGCGCGATGCACTGTTGGCGGCGATTGACGAGCAGGTGCTCAGCGACACGCAAGTTGAACCTTATTTTGCCTTATTCTTCAGCTATGTGCTGGGGCGCGGGAAGCTTGGCGCGCAGTCGCGCAAGGCGGACGAGTGGGCCGCAGCTTTTAACGCGGAGGTCGCCAAAGCAAGCCGCAATGGCAATCAATTCAATAAGACCAAGGTTTCGGGCCTACACCGTTGGCTCAGCTATGCCGGACTCGGTTGGTACGACCCTGCCAGAACGTTTCAGGCTAATCCGTACGAGCGCCTCCGGAGGAAGTTGCCGGTGATCTTCAACGGCAAGAAACAATTGACTAGCCAGGGTTTCATGGAGGCGCTGGCGAAACACTGCAAAGAACTCGACGGGGGAGAAATATTTCTCGACGCCAATCCGAGCTATCGCGTTGAAGAGAAAACCTGCACTCTCGGATTGGCGCACGCACTGGTCGATCTTCATTGCGACAAGGTGATTCGCCTTCACTGCCCGCGCGACAGCGGCGGATGGAACCTCTCCGCGTGTGAGCCCACGCCGCGCTTTGACACTACTACTTTCGTATCCTCGCGGATCGAATTCATCGATATTCTTCAGGGGGACCAATGAGCGTTCGTGAAGGCATTGCCAAGCCGTGCTGGGAACGGGACGTCATCGATCGTGCGATTTCGATCGGCGCCAAAGTCGGAGAGCAGGAGCCGCATTACTTTCTCGCATCACACGCGCCGATCGCGCACATCCGCGGCGAGAAGGGAATCCTCGGCGAACTCGACGAAGTGAAGCTCTACGAAGAATTGATGCACAAAGGCCGGCGCAGCGTCCTTGCGGTCGTGTTGGGCGAGCCGGGGACGGGCAAGTCCCATCTCATCCACTGGCTCAAGCTCCGCTGCGAGTATGAGCTGGAGCAGGGGCGCCTGCGCGATGTGGTGCCCGTCCTCATCAAGCGCGAGCAGGGGAGCCTCAAGGACACGCTCGATCAGTTGGTGAATCAACTGCCCGAGTCGTACCACGCGCACCTCGGCGTGGTGCGCAGCGCGATCGATCACCTTGAAGACAGCGATGCGCGGCGCGGGCTGTGTCTCAAACTCGCCGAAGTGCTGGGCAACAAGAAGCTCGTTCAATTGCCGCCTCACCTGCGCGATTTGCCCTATGCGCCCGCCCAGCGTGGCTTCGGCGGGTGGCTTTGCCGCGATGGCGGAACGATCTCCAAAATTATCCGCATCCTCAACGACACCAGTAGCGTCGAAGAACGCTTGGAACTCCCGCGCTTCACCAACGAGGATGTGCGCGTTGAAGACCGGACGCTGAACAACGCCGCCGTGAATGATGGACACGTTGTGACGCTGATTGAAAATTTGATCGACGGCGATGCGAAGCGGTATGCGGAGAAGGCTGTCGAAGTATTGAACGAGGGGCTGCAGATCGCCATCGGGCAATTCACAGGCCTCGGGACTGATGCGTTGCGAAAGGTGCTGGGGAAAGTTCGCGCTCAGCTGCGCGAGGAAGGCAAGACGCTGCTGGTGCTTGTGGAGGACGTCTCGACGCTGACGATTCTCGATACGGAAGTGGTGCTTGCATTCGATCCGGAATCCACGGGCGGCAGCTCCCAGCCGTGTGACATGATCGCGGTGCTGGGGATGGTGAGCCACGCGTGGGAGCAGCTGCGCGAGAACCTCAAAGACCGCATTGCGATCAAGGTTTCCGTTGGCAAAGAGCAGACGCGACGCTGGCGTGATGATTCGATTGGCATTGACGAATTCGTCGGGCGATATCTCAATGCAGTGCGGCTGCCGGAAGATCGCGTGAAGCAAGTCGCCGAGAACCGCCGCGGCGGCGGGGACGTCGCCTACAGCGCGTGCAACGATTGCACGTGTCACAAGGACTGCCACGAGATCTTCGGGAAAGTTTCCTACGATGGCGTGGATGTCGGGCTGTTCCCGTTCACGAGCGGGACGCCGCATCGGCTGCTGCACGGTTTGCAGGAGGCCGAGAACAACAACATTCGCCAGAACCCGCGTGGGTTGCTGCAGTACATCGTCTCGCCGTTGCTGCGCGATCGCGATGCGATCGAAGCGGGGAATTTTCCTCAGGTGCAGTTGTCGGTCGAGCGTCACGAACCGACGTGGTGGCTTCAGTTCGAGCAGATTTATTGCCGGGGGTGGAACTCGGTGCAGACAGCGCGACTCAAGCGGTTGGCCGAGCGCTGGGTGGATGTGCGGTCGCAATCCGCCGAGGACGCGGCGCGGGCGCTCGAGCCGTTGTGCAAAGCGTTTGGTTTTCCGCAGCTGAAGGTTGAACCGTCGCCGGCGGACGGGCAAAAGCCGAAAGAAACAACTTCACCGCCTCCGCCTCCGCCGCCACCTCCGCCTCCTCCGAATGAATTGCAAAAAGTGCTCGACGCGCTTTCCGAGTGGATGCAGAACGACATCGCCACCGGAGATCAATTGCCGCGGCAATTGCTCGCCAACTTCATCCGCGGGAGTTTTCCTTGGACAGATCAGGATGAAGTCGCGCCCGCAGTCTGGCGGCGGTTGCTCTTCGGCATGACGTCGCGGCCCGATGCCGACGATGAAGAGGACGAAGAGAAGCAGGATGAAAAAGCATCTGAGAAAGCCGGTTACGGCTTCATCGATGTTGAAGGGATGACCAAGCCGGCGGCGCAGAGTTTCCGCATCCGCTTCGGTCGCAACGTCGAGACGAAGCGTCTCATCGACGCACTGGCGCGGCATCGATTCGCCGGCGGGCGAACATGGGATTTTGAAGGCGGGGAAGAAGCGAAGCGCGTTGTCGCCCAAGCGCAGCGAAAACTTTTCCCTGAAATTCTGCGTGCCATGAAACCTCCCGGGAATCTGTCGCCTCAGAAACCGTTGGCCGCGTCGGGGCAGTTTTTGGCGGCGTCGGCGGTGGCGATGCGACGCCGGCCCCTGCCCACCGACCCCGCCGCGCTGCTCGATGTGCTGCTGCACGACCCGCCCGCGGAAGCTTTACTCCCCGCGGCCGCGGACGAAGCGGCGCTGACGCCGGCGTGGAACGCGGCGCTCGCACACCTCCGCGGCGCACGGCGAGACGAGGTGCGGAAACTCGTGCTGGACGAAACCGATCTCCCGCAGGGCACTACCGGCAGGACCATCATCATCCGCCCCGCGCCGATTCTTCGCGCGGCCCGAGAATTCGCGCGCGACGCGAGTGTGACACCGCTGGAAGCGGGATACGAAAATGGCTTTCTCGCATCGCACTACACTCGCCTCGCGGCGGTGCGAAGCGTCGGCAATCTCGCCGCGGCGCTGGCGGCGGAGCGGAAGGCGATCGTCGAACTCGCGCAAACGATGATCAAGGAACTTCGCTCCGGTGGTTACACCGAAGCTCCGCCCGCGGCGATGCAGCGATTGCACCAGGACATCCAAGCGCTAAAAGCGGAGTTGAAAGAAGTGGTTGTTCCTGACTACACCTTCGAGACGTTGACCTCCGGCCCGAATTTCCCCGCGAAGGTCGCGCAGTGGGGAAAGGCGTTAGAGGCGGCCTTCGCGATCGAACGAGCCGGCGCGCAAGCGGTTCTCGCGTTCGCGTCGGGCGCACTCGTAGATGGCGACAAAGGATTAGAAACCATCCGCGGATATCTCGAGCATCTTGATGCGGAATTGGTGACGCAGGAAGCGGAGTTCAAGAAGACCGGCGATCCGCACGAACTGCACAAGCAACTGCTCGATGCGCTAACCAAGATCGCGTCAACGTCTTCAGCGGCAGACGGCGAGGAGTCAAAGAAATGATCGAAATCCAAAAGCTCATCCCCCGGCTGAAGTTGATTCCCGAGAAGCGCCACCTCGCAACGTTGGTAACGTCTCTGCAGAGCTACAACACGACGATGCAGACGCTGGTTGGATCGGCAGCGCCTGTAACAGGGGATTGGTCACTAACCTCGGTGGCGGCCGCGCGGCCCGCGGTGTTCCGCGCGCTGCCGGAACTGCAACTCGCCGAAATCACTACGGCAATCGATCGCGCCGCGGACGCAGCCATTCGCTTCCGCGCGATGATCAAAGATGTCTCCGACCTGCGAAATGTCCTCGGCGACCCGGCGCGTGAGTCGGCGATGATCATCAAGGAGCAAACCCACTCGGCGAGCACGACGCTCCGGCGGCTATGGCGCGAGAAGATGAACGGCCTGGCCGCCGCGTATGACCAACTCGCACAAGCCTTACAGCGAATGGGCGTTCCAGGTGCTAAGGATCTTTCGGCAGCAGCGCGTGAAGTTGCCGGCGCCGCTGATAAACCGCCGACCACAATCGCTGCCGCGGATGCGGTGAAGCGAAAGCTCGAGATCGTCGCATTAGCAGTTCAGAAACTCGGCCTGGAAGACGTCGGCCAGCAATTTCTAATGGCCGCATTGCGTCCGGGTGGAACGTCGCTAAAGGACATACTCAAGCCTGAGGTTCAAAAGTTGCTCAAGGACTATCCGCAGTTGTATCAGGTCTTACGCGTGTCATTCGGATGAGCGAAGTGGACGCGAAAATGATGCCGCACGAATTTTCCGCGGAACTTCTCAGCCTTCTCGAGCGCTCGGAACTGCGGCTTCTCTCGTGGGGTTTTTACGAGCCCGCCTTCACCGCCGATGAGGCGCAGCAGATTCTGCTGGCGTCGAAGGAAGCGGAACTTGTCGCGGCGTGGGCGGCGCTCGAAGCCCAAGGCTGGACATTTTCTGTCCTGCTCGACGAGATGGCGGCGGGGGGCGTGCTGTATCGCGCCGACGCCGCGGGGGCTGCTTATCGCACGCGGCTCGCCGAGTCGGTCCGCCTCTTCGCGCACCTGCGGCAGATGTTCAACGACGGCGATTGGGCCACCGGCGCTAATCTCGTCAGCGACTTGAAGCTTCACGTCGCGCGGCGAAAGTATCCGCATCGCAATCAGCAGCCCGAAGATTGCTTGGTCGACCTGCGGCCGCTGTTCAAGCGCGCAAAAATTCAGGAAGATGCGTTCAATGCGCTCTCGCGCGGTGCCGCCGGCAATGCCATTCCCTTCGCGAGTTTCCAGCGAACAGCTTTCGCGTACGTGCTCCGCGAATACGCCGCTCCACGCACCGCCGGCACAGTCATCTCCGCCGGAACCGGCGCGGGGAAAACCAAAGCGTTTTATGTCCCCGCGTTTCTCGGCGCGATAGCCGAATTGGATGCTGCGCCGTTTACCAAGATCATCGCAATCTACCCGCGCAACGTGTTGCTCGCGGATCAACTTCGCGAAGCGCTTTCGGAGGCGGCGAAGTTGGCGCCGGTGCTCGCGCAGCACAAACTCCGCCCGCTCCGCTTTGGAGCGTTACTGGGGCCGACTCCGGAAATGAACTGGTTCACCGCCGATCGCGACGGGAAGTTCAAAGCAACCAAGCGGCAGTGGCGGCGCGTGCAAAGCGGTTGGGTCGTTCCATTCCTCAATTCCCCGACCGACGGTAAGAGCGAGATGGTCTGGCGCGAGCAGGATCGGCTGCAGGGACGAACAAATCTTCATTTCGCCGATCGACCCGACCACGAAGCGGTGCCGCACGGTTGGTTGGCGCTGACGCGCGAGCAGATTCGCACGCATCCGCCGGACGTGTTGTTTGTCTCGCTGGAAATGCTCAACCGGGAGATGGGGAATCCCGAGTACTCGCGTGCGTTTGGGCTGGATCCCAAGCATCCGCCGGTGCGAATGCTGCTGCTCGATGAAGTGCATGCCCACGAAGGTCCGGCCGGCGCGCAGGCGGCGTGGGTGCTTCGCCGCTGGCGGTTTTGGTCGGGCGCGCGCCCGCTGCATGTGGTGGGACTTTCGGCGACTCTTCGCGATGCGCCCAAGCATCTGTCGGCGGTTGCGCAGTTGCCGGTGCGCGCGGTGCGCGAGATTCAGCCGCAAGAGTCGGAGATGCTGAGTGAATCGGCGGAGTACAGCTTGTGTCTCAAGGCTGATCCGGCCAGTCGCGCGAGTTTGCTCAGCACGACAATTCAATCGGCGATGTTGCTCTCACGGCTGCTCACTCCCGCCAATCGCCTCGCCAGCGCCGCGGATGCGACCGTTCGCGCCGACACGCTCTTCGGACGGAAAGTGTTTGCGTTTACTGACAATCTCGATGTAGTCAATCGGTGGTTTAGCGATATTCACGATGCCGAGTCGGTTCGTCGTTTGGCGCAGTATCGTTTGCATCCCGCGCAGCGCACGCCGCCGCCGGTGATGATGCCAACTCCGCTGGAGATTCAGAACCGCGATCGCGCTGGGCAGATTTGGGAACTGCCGCGATTGCTCGGCCACGACCTGAAGATGGCGAAGCGCACCGCCCGCTGCAGTTCGCAGGATCCCGGCGCCGACGCGGCCGCGGACGTCATCGTCGCCACGTCGGCGCTGGAAGTTGGTTTCGACGATGCTTCGGTCGGCGCAATGCTGCATCACAAGCGGCCGGGGTCCATGTCGTCATACATTCAACGTCGCGGCCGCGCCGGTCGCTCGCGCGGTTCGCGGCCGTGGACGGTGCTGGTGCTCTCGGATTACGGCGCCGATCGCTGGGCGTTCCAGAATGCCGAGCGATTCTTCGAGCCGCAGATCGACGCAATTCGCTTGCCGATTCGCAATCCGTATGTGCTGCGAATCCAAGCCGCATATTTCCTGCTCGACTGGCTCGGCCGGCGCATCGCGCGCGGCGGGCCATTTTATTATTTGTCCGGCCCGTGGGATTCCGCCGCGCGGCAGGAGGCGATCACGCTGCTGCGCGATCTGCTCGGCGGGGGGCAACTTTATCAAGAATTCCGCGGCGAGTTGCGGCGACTGATAGCCGCGGGATTCGTCGACTCCGCTGCCGCGGCGGCAATTGATGCAGAAGTGGACGACATTCTCTGGCACGAGCCGCGGCCGCTTCTGCGCCAGGTGATTCCGACGCTGCTGCGCAAGCTCGAAGCCGCATGGGCATTCGCCGACCCCGCGCGCAAGGGCCGCCGCGAGGATGAAGATGTCGTGCGCCCGATTCCGCGCTATGTTCCCAAGGCCACGTTTTCCGAATTGAACATCGCCGAAGTCCGCATCGATCTGGACAGCCCGATTCTGGATGATGAGGAGGGCGTTTATCTTCCCGTGGCTCATGCACTTTTCGAGACGTGCCCCGGGCGCGTGTCGAAGCGATTTGCTCCCGGCGAAGTGGAGCACGGTTTCTGGAACACATTCTCCGTTCAACTTCTCGGCCAAGTCCCCAGCGCCGCGGCGAACGAGGTGTATCCCGAGGCGCTGCATGTTGCATCGGTTGGCGCGGTGAACGTGTTCCAAGCGATCGCCGCGCAGGTGATTCATCGGCCGAAGGACGTCTCCGATTCCGCCAGTTCATCATGGGACTGGCAAAGCGCGTTTCGCACCGAAGGCGCGGGAATGAATCTCGGCGCGTTCGGTTCTCCGCGCTGGCGGGACGTAATAGTCAGCGCGCGCGCTTTCGTTCATCGCGATCGAGCCACCGTGCGCGTGATTCGATACGCGCAATCCTGCCGCTATGAGATCGCGGTGGCCAAGCAAGGCGTGACGCGCGGGCGACTGCGGATCGAGCGGCAAACGTCTCCCGATGCTCCGCCGATCGCTGAGGCAGTCGGATTCGATCTCGCCGCGGACGGGCTGCGGCTCGAGCTTTCGGCGAAACACCTCCAGCAGATTCCCGCGCTCATGCCTGCGGAGTTGGCGCGACATCGGGCCGAATTCTTCCTGCAGCGAATTCGCACATCGGGCGATCTGGAAGGATTCGTCAATTATTTCAGCGGCGAATGGGTGTGGCAGTTGTCGATGGCGATGCTTGCTGCGACGGCGGCACGGAATTCGATTTCGCTTCAGGAAGCGCAGCAGCGCCTGACGAATCGGTCGGCGGCGGCGCGGGCGGTGCTCGATCAAATCTTCGGCGG
>JADMIO010690617.1_pt1 | contig 10328 bp, 11 predicted proteins | sample 8958161 | NCBI WGS metagenome assembly JADMIO01 (sample SAMN16585339, study PRJNA669376) | soil metagenome | isolation source: Crop rotation soil | place: USA: Cullars Rotation, Alabama | collected 2011
TCACGGGACGAATCTGGTAGTCGTCCCTTTCACTCACAGGGGATTTCTCCATGAATTCTCCATTTTAGCTTCCTTAGCTCCTGAAAATCTCGATAACTCAAAAAATACGCCCGGTAGTGATCTTATTTCATTATGGTGAAAGTTGGAACCTCTTACGTGCCGATCAGATTAAAACGAAAGGCCCAGTCTTTCGACTGAGCCTTTCGTTTTATTTGACCATGTTGGTATGATTTAAATTAATACGACTCACTATAGGGTCAGTGCGGCCGCGACTTCAAGTCACGTGAATTCCAAGCTTCGGATCCCACTGTGCTGGAAAGTGGTTTCGATCTCACCCATCTGTCACGATCCCGGCTTTTTGACACAATGACTCGGGGCCGGGATGCGGGCCAGAGGAGAGCGTATGAAGTAAAGTAGCCTGTTTGTCGGTATAAACATGCGAATCCAGGACTCGCGAGGTTTCGTACCAAACTGCGGAGGCAGCTTTGAGAGCACTCGGCTCGCCATCCCCCGGCGACCGAATCCCCCAAAAACCGGTAACCGATCCGCGTCGGCGAACGTTACACATGAGGAACACCAGCGCTCCAAAATGAGCGTATAGTGTAGCTATAGAGGAGTTTTTGGGACCATGAAACTTCGATTCAGGGCTCTAGTGGCGACTGCAGCCGTCTCCAGTCTGCTGATTCCAGGCGCTTTCGCAGGCGACAAGAAGAAGCAGGACCCGGAAGAAATCGGTAACCGCGATGTCGGCAAAGGAGTGAATTTCTACTCCCTGGAGAAAGAAATCAGCCTTGGCAAGCAATTGGCGCAGGAGGTCGAGCGCCAGGCCAAGATCATCGACGATCCGATTATCGCTGAATATGTCAATCGCGTTGGCCAGAACCTGGTCCGAAACTCCGACGCCAAGGTTCCCTTCACCATCAAGGTGCTCGATAGCGAAGAAGTGAACGCCTTCGCTCTGCCCGGCGGCTTCTTCTTCGTCAACTCCGGCCTGATGCTGAAGGCCGAAAGTGAAGCTGAACTCGCCGGCGTGATGGCCCATGAGATTGCGCACGTGGCGGCCCGTCACGGCACCAAGCAGGCCACCAAAGGCCAGATCATCAACTACGCCACCATCCCCCTGATCTTCATGGGCGGCTGGACCGGGTATGCGATCCGGCAGGGCGTCAGCGTGGCGATCCCCCTCGGCTTCCTGAAATTCACGCAAACCATGGAATCCGAAGCCGATTACCTCGGTCTGCAATACCTCTATAAGTCGGGCTACGATCCCACCGCGTTCGTCGACTTCTTCGAAAAGATCCAATCCCTGGAAAAAAAGAAGCCCGGCACCCTGGCCAAGATCTTCTCCAGCCACCCCCCCACCGATAGCCGCATCAAGGCCGCTCAGAACGAAATCCAGAAGATCCTCGTAGCCAAGCCGGAGTATGTGGTCAACACCAGCGAGTTCAATGACGTGAAGAACCGTCTGGCGATGTTGCACAATCGCCGCAAAGTGGATGTCAACCAGGATCCCAGCCGCCCGCGTCTACGTCGCGCCCCCGGCAGCACCACCGGACCCGTGGACGAAGACGAAAACGGCAACAAGCCGAAAACGGATTCGGACGAGCGTCCGACCCTGAAGCGCCGCGACGGCTAACCTTTCACCAGCCGGGGCAGGTCATCCTCCGCCTGCCCCGCATCCACCCGTCAGTCCCCGCCTTCCGCCCAGTGATTCACCGGTCCCGAACCCATCCCCAGCCCCGGATTCGTCCGGATCGCCTCGTGCACAAAGCGCTTGGCCGCCCCCACCGCCGCCGTTAGCTCCAATCCCTTCGCGACCAGTGCCGTGATCGCGGCCGAATACGTACAGCCGGTGCCGTGTGTGTGCACCGTCGCCAGACGGACGGCCCGGAATTCCAGCCACGCCGCGCCGTCCCAAAGCACGTCTATCGCTTCGCCCGCGAGGTGCCCGCCCTTGATCAGTACCGCCCGCGGCCCCATCGCCAGGATGCGTTCAGCCGCCGCCCGCATCTCCTCCGCTCCACGAATCGCGATCCCGGTGAGCGCCTCAGCCTCCGGGACGTTGGGGGTCACCAGCGTCGCCCTCGGCAGCAGCTCGTCCCGTAAGATACGGATCGCATCCTCCCCCAGCAGCGGACGGCCGTGCTTACTCACCATCACCGGATCCACCACCAGCGGAAAGCCGAATGTCCCTGCGGCCCGTGCCACCGCGCGCACCATACCGGCGGAACCGAGCGCTCCGGTCTTGGCCGCCGCCGGCGGGATGTCCTCGAGGACCGCCCCAATTTGTTCGATCACCAGCTCCGGCTCAAGCACCTCCACCCGCGAGACGCGAACCGAGTTTTGCACCGTGATCAACGTAATCACCGCCTCGCCATAGACGCCGAAGCGATGAAATGTCTTGAGGTCCGCCTGGATTCCGGCCCCGCCGCTCGGGTCGCTGCCGGCAATCGTCAGGGCCGCCGTCTTCATGAGTTGGCCTGCGCCGAAATCTCCTGAGCCGAAATTTAGGACCCGATTCGGCGAGCCAGCAAAAGGTTTGACGCCGCCTTGCCGTAGCCGTACCCGATCCGCATTGGCAGGGGCTTCACGCCCGAGCCCTGGTACGCCTGCCGCAAGTCCTTCTGCACGCGAAAATGAAAGCTGCCATAAGGTTGCGTGTATTCGCCGTACAACTGAACCTTCCACTGCGCGGCGTCGAACAGATTATAGGGCAGCCCCGAATCGTCCTGTAAGATCGCTCCACTGGTGGAGAGGGCGATCTGGCGGATGGTGGCGAAATCCTTGTTATGGGTCATGTACGATGTTGCCTTGAACATCGTCGTCGATCCCTTCAGCCGCTCCGCAAACTTGCGAAACGCATCGTTGTCCGCCAGGTGCTTGTCGTCCAGGTTGACTGAGTAGTAGCTCAAATGATGCACGGAGCCGTCCGCATCGGTGCGGTAAGAGAGCTCGAACCCGCGGTTGCCGTGCTTGTTCGCGGTGTGCCATTCCGCGGGCCGCTCCGTCGGCTCGCCCGCTTCATTCAAGGTAAGGTAGCGAAAGCCGTTGATCGTGTGGCCCGTGCGCACCAGTATCTGCAGAATCGGGATCATCAGCCCGTCGGTCACTTGACCCCGGAACTGGCGGTCCATATCCCGGGTGATAAAGAAACTGCGGCCCAGCACGCTGCCCATCGTATTCCGCAGTGCGGGAAGGTACTCCGCCAGATTCTTGTTTTCGAGCTTGGCCGCCGTCGGCAGCGTCCCGGGCGGTTCCAGAGCGACCATCACGTAGGAAGCCGCATGCGGAAAGCACAGCACCGGGGTCAACGCATCGGGCCCCCCGAAAGGATAGAACACCGGAGCCGTGCTGATCGGCGCCGTCGCCAGTTCCTTCTTCTGGAATTCCGTGAGCCCCGCGATCAGGGAGCCTTCGGTCCCGCTCCAGGCCTTGTCCAGCAATTCACGGTGTTCGCGCCAGGCCGGTTCGCTCTCTAGTTCCAAATACGGGCTACCCTGCTTCCCCGGCATGCCGGCCAGGAAACGCGCGGTGTCGTCAGCTTGACGCGTTTGTGGAACCGGATCCACAACCGCCGGGGTCTCGACCTTTGATTCGGCGGGCGCGGGATGACCGCAGCCGACCGCAACGCAGGCAGCTACCGTCAACAATCCCAACCGTGAGCGCTTTAAATATTCAAGCAACATGATTCCGCTACGTGTCCTTCTATACGCAGAGTAGCAAGTGCTGTGCCACTGATGGTGACAGGTTACGATTTTCTAATGTTGGCGGCCGTTCCTGGCGAAGTAGACTGGCGCAGTCGAAGTGATATCCTGCGGGCGTGTTCAAGTCCTGGGGAATCGTACTCACCGCCGCCCTTCTCCTTCACTCCCAGGCGGGACCGGCCCCGGAACCAGCCTTCGAAGTCGCATCCATCAAGCCCTCGCGTTCCAGCGGGGGATCGGGACCCAGCGGCGGTCCGGGCAGCTCAGACCCGGGAAGGTACACCTATCCGGGGGCAACTCTCGAAGACCTGATCGTGACCGCTTACCACGTCGATTACTTCCAGATTTCGAGCCATGTCCCCTTGGACCGGCAGCCATTTGATCTGGTCGCAAAAGTCCCGCCCGCGGCCACTCTGGAACAATTCCGCGCGATGCTCAGGAACCTCCTGGCGGAGCGCTTCCACCTGAGGACTCACACCGAAACCCGCGACTTCCCCGGTTACGAATTGCAGATCGCCCGCGAAGGCTTCAAGTTGAAGGAGGCCGCCGCATCGGACCACCCGGAAATGCGCTCCACGCACACCGCCAGCGGCGCGTACTTTCTGGTCAAGCTAACAGCGCGTCATCAACCGATGTCCATGTTTGCGCAATGGCTGAATCCGCCTGACGGGCAGCCCGTCGTCGACCGCACCGGGCTCCACGGGCGCTACGACTTCACCCTCGAATACACCTACGAAATGGGGAACGCAGCCGCGGATGCAGGCCTTCCGCCGCCAGTGGCGCCGGATCTGTTCACCGCCCTGCGCCGGCAACTCGGTCTGCAATTGGTGAGAAAAAAGGTCCCGTTCCCCGTAGTGGTAGTGGACTCGACGGACCTGCGTCCCATCCAAAATTAGCTGTTCGCACGAATCCGTTTAAGACACCAGGCTCACGACACCAACGCCTGCGCCACCCGGGACGCCAGTTGGTCGAACGTGATGATCTCGTACAGCGTCGGGTCGCTCATAATCCGCGCCACCAGCGCCGCATGCATCGCATGTCCGGCCCGTTCCGCGATCACGTGCCCCAGCAGCGGACGTCCCAGCAGCGCCAGGTCGCCGATCAGGTCCAGCGCCTTATGCCGGCAGCACTCGTCCCCGGCCCGCAGACCGCCCGGGTTGAGCACCGCCTCCGCCGTAAAGCAAACCGCGTTGTCGAGCGAGGCGCCGCGGATCAGCCCCATGTTGCGCATCTGATCCAAGTCCTTCTCCCACCCGAAGGTCCGCGCGAAAGCGATTTCCGCGGCGTATCGCTCGGGCGTCACTTCCAGCTCCAGCGTCTGTCGTCCCACCGGCGCGGGATACTCGGTATCGCAGGTGAGCCGAAAACTCTCCGCCGGAAGAATCGTGATGCGCTTTCCCTTGTCCTCCACGGAGACCGGTCGCCGTATCCGCAGGTAGCGGCGCTTTCGCCGATACTGGCGAATGCCCGCCTCCTGAATCAGCCTCACGAAGGGCAAACCGCTTCCGTCCAGAATCGGCACCTCCAGGTTGTCGATATCGATCTCCGCGTTATCGATCCCCATGGAATACAGCACGCTCAGCAGATGCTCTGTGGTCGAGATCAGCACGCCTTGCCGCATCAGGCTGGTGGCGTAGCTGACCCGCGCCACATTGCGCCAGCTTGCCGGAACCGGAAACGGAGACGTGGGATCCAGATCGGTTCTCAGAAAAACGATCCCCGTCGAAACCGGTGCGGGACGAATCCGGATTCGCACCGGAACCCCGGAGTGCAGTCCCACCCCCGATGCCTCCACCGGCCGCTGAACCGTCGTCTCAAAACGCAAGCTGCTTCTCCCGCATCTGCATCTACTATGACATCAACTTGCGCGCGCAAGTTCAAATATCTGATGCAAAAGGACTTGCGAAGGTTGCAGTGTGGCTGAAAAGCCACGCTTCGAGGCCTGGCCTGTGACCTAAAAGCCGCATTCTGCATAATCAATCCAGCCACGCCTCTCTCTGACGAAGTGGGATTTGCGGAATTCCGCCGAAACGGCGCTCTCGCTTGTGAAATTCGCGTACTGCCGAGGCCAGGTCGGAATCGCAGAAATCGGGCCACATCGTCCCCGTGAAGACCAGTTCCGCATACGCGCACTCCCACAGCAGGAAATCGCTCAACCTTCTCTCTCCCCCGGTCCGGATCAGCAGGTCTACCGACGGTCCCATCGCGCCTTCCAGCGCGTCCCGCGAGAGTTCGGCGAGTCCCCGGGCGGCGGCCAGTATAGCGTCGCGCGCCGAGTAGTCTACCGCCAGCCGTAAATGCAGGCGCCTCCCCGCGGCAGTTGCCCGCTCGGCTTCTTGAATCGCGCGCCCCAGCGTCTGATTCAGGCGGTCGCGGCGTCCGATGACCTCCACCCGGACCCCGTTTTCCACGCACCGTGCCACCTCGTGCTGTAGATACCACTCCATCAGCTTCATCAGCGCGCCCACTTCGTCGGCCGGACGCCGCCAGTTATCGCTAGAAAAAGCGAACAGCGTCAGGGTGCCGATGCCGTGGCACGGAGCCGCCTCCACGATGCGCCGCGCCGCTTCGATGCCGGCGCGGTGTCCCGCCAGCCGCGGCAAGCCGCGCCCCTGCGCCCATCGGCCATTGCCGTCCATGATGATCCCGGTGTGTAGCGTACTGTCTGATCTAAAGTCATTAGGCATAAATCCGTCTTTCCTTCTGGTCCCTTTCGAACTGCTGCAGAGTACTTTGTAATATAAAGCATAGTGGCGTGAATCGTCCCTTGTCCGCTGCCGCCATAGTCATTCCTAGCGGTCGCGCATCGCCTGAATCAAAGCTTCCATGTGATCGAGATATCGCTCCAGCGCGCGGCGCCCCGCCGCGGTGAGTCGATAATCGGTGCGCGGTACTCGCCCTTCGAAGCCCTTCTGGCAGGCGAGATATCCCGCCTCCTCGAGTTTACGGGCGTGAACGCTGAGATTCCCGTCCGTGGTATCGAGCAGTTTCTTCAGCTCGTTGAACGTGAGCGACTCGTTTACTGACAGTGCGCTGAGGATGCCCAGGCGCAAGCGCTCGTGCACCAGCCGATCGAGTTTTGGCGCCCCGCTCACCACTTCGAGTGGCAATCCCTTCTTGTCGCGATCGCGTCTTGCCGCGTTTGGTTTAGCCGCCATATTTCACCGCAATCACGGCTCCGAAAACTAAGTGCAGGCCGCCAAAACCGGCCGCCAGCAGCTGGTCGTTATACCCCGGTACCAACAGCGCCATCGTGCCCGCCAGCATGAAGCACGCGCCCATCAAAGGCACTACCCGCACTGAGGCCCACCCGCCTGAGAGCACCGCGGTTCCGTACAGCAGCAGCCACACTCCGGGCAAAAAGCCCGATACGCCCGCCCGGAACAGCACCAGCGTCAGGACCGCGCCCGCCACAATCGGCGGCGTGAATCCCGCGATAAACTTGCGGCCCGGTCCCGAAAAAAGCGGCATCTCGAAACTTCGAGATTTGAGCGCCGCTCCGAAAATCCCAATCGCCATCGCCAGCGCGGCCGCTACCATCCAGATCGCGATCCAGATCCCAACCGCCGTCTGCCGCGCGGCCAGGCGGCCCGCCGCCAGCGCCACCAGCCCCATCAGTATGCCGCCTTTTCCCGGCACAGCCGTGAAGGATCCCGCGCGCTCCAGCGTCTGCCGGATGTAGCGCAGGTTGTCCATTGCGTGCTCATGCAGATTCGTGGGCCGCGGCACTGCCATGCGTCCAGCATACTCCGCAGGCCGGGGCTGCGGCAAGTACTTTTCGTGGCAAAGCGACTAAAGCGGCCGGAAGCCGCGCTTTCTCCGGGGCCGTGGTACAAGTACCTGCTAAAATGAGCGCGTGGCGCCGAATGAGGAATATAGCCGGGCACAGGTCCGGCGTAAGTTCGGGCTGAGCGAGCGGCTGTTGCAAAGCTGGGAGAAGCAGGACCTGGTCGCGCGCTCCGATTCCTATTCCTTTTCCGACCTGATCGCCTTCAAGACCCTGCAAAAGCTCCGCGAGAACCGCGTTCCCGCCCGCGAGATCGGACGCGCCTTGCGCTCCCTGCGCCAAAAGCTGGATTGGGTCAAACAGCCCCTCGCCGAGTTGCGCGTGGTGAGCGACGGCCGCCGTATCACCGTTCACGTCGGCGGACAGAAAATGGAGGCCGTCAGCGGCCAGATCCTGTTGGACTTCGACGCGGCCGAACTCGGCGGCCTGCGCAACTTCCCCGAACGGAAGCGCACCGCCAACCGCACCCGTGAGTCCGAAGAATGGTTTCAGCGCGGCCTCGAACTGGAAGAGACGGGCGCTCCCGTGGACCAGGCGGTCGAGGCCTACGAGAAGGTCCTGGAACTGAACCCGACGGCAGCCGGCGCCCTGGTCAACCTGGGAACCATCTACTACCGCCAGCGCCGCTTCGATCACGCAGAGACCTTCTACCGCAAGGCCATCGAGGCCGACCCGCGCTATCCGCTGGCGCAGTTCAACCTCGGCAACCTGTATGACGAACAGGGCCGCCTCCCCGAAGCCCATCAGCACTACCAGCGCGCGCTCGCCTTGAACCCTTCTTATGCCGACGCCCACTTCAACCTCGCCCTGCTCTGCGAACGGTTGAACGATCCGCTCCGCGCCGTGCACCACTGGAAGGCCTACCTGAAGCTGGATCGCGCCGGCCAGTGGGCCGAAATCGCGCGCCGCCAGCTGGAACGCCTCCGCGACGCCGTCCTCCGCTGATCGTACTCCGGTGACCGCCTGTGCAGTGGTATTATTAAATTTCACTCCTATCTTGAGGTTTCTGTGTCCCGAATCACCCGCAAAGAGTTAAAGACCGATCAAGTTGCGCTCCAGGTCGAGCACGGTATCAGCTTCTTTGAGCACCACACCAAAGAAATCGGAAAGTACGCTGGAATCGTAGCGATCATCGTCGTGATCGCCGCGGCTTATACGTTGTATTCTCGCAACGAGGCTTCCAAGCGCGAGCAGGCGCTGGCCACCGCCATCCGCGCCCAGGAAGCCGGCGTCGGCGTCTCCGGCAACGGCGGCCTGTCTTTCCCGACGCAAGAAGCAAAAGATGCCGAGACCGAACGCCTCTTCTCCGACGTCCGCTCCAAGTACCCCGGTACCACCGAGGGTGAGATCGCGCAGTACTACCTCGGGTCGATCAAGGCCGATCAGGGCAAGATGGCCGAAGCCGAGAAGCTGTTCCAGGAAACCGCCCAGAAGGGCGACGCCAAATACTCCTCGCTGGCCAAACTTTCCCTGGCTCAGATCTACTTCACTGACGGCCGCGCCGACCAGGGAGAGAAAATGCTTCGCGACCTCATGGAACATCCCACGCTGTTCGTTTCGAAGGATCAGGCCACCATCACCCTCGCTCGCTTCCTGGCCCCGAAAAAGCCCGCCGAGGCGCGCAAACTGCTGGAGCCCCTTCGCAACTCCAACACCAGCGCCAGTGCCGTCGCCCTGAACCTGATCAGCGAATTACCGCCCCAGTAACGCCGCCTGGAATGCTGGCGCGGCTCCGATTTCCCGTTGCAACCAGCCGGGGCCGGGCCTATCCCGAACCGGACCACCCCTATCGCAACATCTTCCAGCGCGACCGCGACCGCGTTGTGCACTCGCGGGCCTTCCGCCGCCTGGAAGCTAAGACCCAGGTCTTCACACCCGGGCTCTCCGATCATTTCCGCAATCGCCTGACCCATACCATCGAGGTTGCGCAGATCGCCCGCACCCTGGCCTCCGTACTCCAGTTGGACGAGGATCTGACCGAGGCACTTGCACTGGCCCACGATATCGGCCACCCGCCGTTCGCTCATGCCGGGGAAGAGGCCCTGGATGCGCAGATGCGCGCTCACGGCGATCGCTTCGACCACAACCTCCACGCCCTGCGCATCGTCGAGAGCTTCGAGCAGCGCTACACGCGCTTTCCCGGGCTGAATCTGAGCTTCGAAGTGCGCGAGGGGATGGTCAAGCACTCGCACGATTTCGAGCCCGGTGAGAGCCCACAGTCCGACCGCTTTCTGCCCGGTCAAAGACCGGTGCTCGAAGCCCAGTTGATCGATCTGGCCGACGAGATCGCCTACAACACCGCCGATCTGGACGATGCCTTTTCTGCCGGCCTGATCGCGGCCGAAGACATCGCCGAAGCCGTCCCCGCCTACCGCGAAATCTACGAGGCCATGGAGACGCAGTTCCCCGGAGCCACCCCCCGCGAGCGCTTTTACGAAGCCTTGCGGCACGTGGTGGATGCCCTGGTTTCCGGGCTGATCGAGGGCACCGTCGCTGCCGCCCGCGAAGCCGGGGTGGAGAACGTGGCGGACGTGCGCGCCTGGCCCCGGCGCCTCGCCGTATTTACGCCCGCAACCCGGTCGGCCAGCCGCGATCTCAAAAAGTTCCTGTACGCCAGAGTCTATGCCTCCACGGCACTGCACGCGGACCGGCTGCGTTCCATGGACGCAATCGCCGAGCTGTTTCGCTACTTCGAGGAGGACCCCGGGCGCCTGCCGGAAGGTTACGCCGAAAGGGCCAGCCAGGAGCCGAAGCACCGCGTCATCTGCGACTACATCGCCGGTATGACGGACGCCTACTTCAACCGAGTCTACCGGGAAGCCAACCCGTAGCTCGCT
>JADMIO011107801.1_pt1 | contig 10328 bp, 9 predicted proteins | sample 8958161 | NCBI WGS metagenome assembly JADMIO01 (sample SAMN16585339, study PRJNA669376) | soil metagenome | isolation source: Crop rotation soil | place: USA: Cullars Rotation, Alabama | collected 2011
GTGAGCGCGAGCGCGCCCGCCATGGTGCCCACACACTCGGCTGCGAGCGCGAGGCGCCAGAGCTCCCGGGCGCGCGCCGCACTCACCGCGACCGGGGCGGGGCGCAGGGTGCGCTGCTCGATCTGGCCGAGCGGGTACATGAACGCCGAGGGCACGCGCACCACGTCGCCGCTCGCGAGCTCGATGCGGCCCACGCGCCCCTCGGCGATGCTCAGCACCTGCGCAGCGTCGGCCGCAAAGCGCAGCGGCGCACGCAGGTTTTCGTCGGCCAGGGCCGTGACCGCCGTGGAGGGCAGGTCGAGGCCCGGCAGCACCAGCGCGCTGGCCGCGATGCTCACCACACCGGCCGCGCGCGCCACCTGCTCGATCACCAGCGTGGCCTCGAGCGGACCTGCGTCGTCGTGGATGCCGAGAAAGCCCGCCTCCGCGAGCGCGCCGTGCAGCGCGTGATCGTAGCCGCCCGTGCGCTCCAGCTCGATGGCGCGCTTGGGGCCCGCGTGGCGGGCGAGCAGCGTGCCCAGACTGTCGACGATGGCCTTCTGATCGGACGAGAGCTCGAAGTCCACGGTCACTCCTTGGGCAGGCCGAGCACGCGGCTGGCGATCAGGTTGAGCTGCACTTCGGTCGTGCCGACCGCCACGCCCGCCGTCATGGCCAGGCGGAAGTTGGCATCGGCGAGGGAGCCGTAGGCGAGCCCCTCCGTGCCCATGATCTCGAGGGCCAGGTCGCCCACCAGCTTGTCGGCCTGGGTGCTGGCGATGCGCGCAATCTGCGTGACCGCGCTGGGCGGACGCTGCTTGGCGCGCTCGTCGATCACGCGATAGGTGAGCACGCGCGCCGCTTCACAGACCGCGCGCGCCTCGCCCAGCTTGTCGACGATCAGCGTGTCGCGCTCGAGCCCGCGCTCCTTGACGAACTTGGCGAGCTCGTCGAGCGTGAGCGCCGCGCGCACGTAGCGGGCCGCACCCACGCGCTCGAACTGCAGGGCGTAGGTGACCACGTCCCAGCCGCGATGCTCCGGGCCGAGCAGGGCGCTCGTGGGCACACGCGCGTCCGTGAAGAACACTTCGTGGAAGTAGCGCGAGCCGATCACCGAGGGAATCTCGCGCGCCTCCACGCCGGGCGTGTCCATGGGCACGAGCAAGACGCTGATGCCCTCGCGCCCGCGGCTCTCGGCGCTGGTGCGCGCGAGCATGATGCAGTACTCGGCGCCGGCCACGTAGCTCGTCCAGATCTTCGAGCCGTTGATCAGGTACGTGTCGCCCTGCTTCTCGGCGCGCGTGCGCAGCGAAGCAAGGTCGCTGCCCGCCTCCGGCTCGCTGAAGCCCTGACACCACAGCGCGTCGCCGCGCGCCATGGGCGGCAGGTGCACGCGCTTCTGCTCGTCCGTGCCGAAGCGCATGATCGCCGGGCCGATCCAGTTCACGTTCATGTACTGGGCGCCGCGCGGCTCGCCCACGGCCCAGCACTCCTCGCCCACGATCGCGTGCCGGAAGGGGTCGGCATCCTTGCCGCCGTACTCTGCCGGCCAGTGCTGCGTGAGCCAGCCGCGCTCGGCCATCTGCGCGCAGAACTGCTTCGAGAACTGGGCTTGCTGATCGCTGCCCGGACCGTGCTTCGCGATGTCGAGCCAGTTCTCCGGCAGGGCCTCGCGCAGGAACGCGCGGAACTCTTCGCGATAGGCCAGGTGCTCGTCGGACCAGTCGAACTCCACGGCAGCTCCTCGGTGGCGAGTGAAACGTGTTCTATTCGCTTGTATCAGGGCCCCAGGAGCCCTGCAAGAACATGTTTCACCCGCACCGAGACACACCTACAACGTGGGGTCGTCGAGGGTGGCGAGGGCCGCTTCGCCCTTGGTCTCGGGATTGCAGTCCTCGTCGAGCCCGTCCGCATCGCTCAGCTCCTTGCGACCGGGCGTGCGGCGGCCGTCGAAGTCGTCGCAGTCGTCCACGTCGTGGCCGTCGCCATCGAGGTCGCGGTACACCACGGCCAGCTGCGTGTGGCGCGGCTTCTCCACCCAGACGCCCTCGGCGCTGCGGATGCCCACCTCGGCGTTCGGGCCCACGATGCGCTTCCTGCCCGTCAGCTGGCTCTTCAGCTCGGCCGCCAGCTTGGCGTCGATGCCGAGCTCGCTCAGGGACGGCACCTGCACGCGGATCTCGTCGTCACGCCAGCTGAGCACCTTGAGCGGCACCGGCTCCGCGACCGTGGGCAGCGTGAGCACGACCGTGCGCCCGCCGGGCTCGCTGCCGAAACCGGCGCCCACCAGCCGGATCACGCTGTCGCCGACCAGCACCGAGGCGCGCAGGCCCGGATACGTCTCGTGGCGCACGGCTTCGTACTTGAGCGGCGTCTTGATGTCGGGCGCGGCGCTCTTGCGGGCGCGCGTGGGCAGGCTGCCCAGGTCGGCCGAGGGCGGCTGGCCGAAGTGGTCCTGCGCTGCTGCCGAACCGAGGTGAGAGGTGAGACCCGAAGACAGCACAGCCACGACCATCAGACGCTTGAGCATGGAATTTTCCTCCGTCGCCGCAACAGGTGCCTGCACGGAGGTGAATCGGCTCAAAGGTGTGATTTCAGGTGCGCTGCCTTACAAAATTGCGGTACTTTCGTACTATTTCGAGTACGGCGCAATTTATGGACGCAAACGAGCCGGCGTCCCTGCTTACGGCTAGCTGAAATCAGGCGCGCAGCTGGGCGCGCAGGGCGGCGGGCGTCATGGGATCGCGACCGTGGGCGCGCGCCATGCTGACGACCTTCTGGACCAGGGGCGCGCTGCCTTCCGACAGCACACCGCGCTCCAGATAGATGTTGTCCTCGAGGCCCACGCGCACGTGGCCTCCGAGGCCCAGGGCCAGCTCGGCCATGGGGAACTGGTGGCGCCCCACACCTGCCACGCCCCAGTGGGCTTTCGGGGGGAGCTCGCTGACCAGGAAGCGCAGGACGCTTTCGCGCGCGCCAATGGCGCCCGGCACGCCCAGCACGAACTGCACCCAGAGCGGCTCGCTGACCAGGCCCTCGCGCAACAGGCGCAGGGCCGCATCGAGATGGCCGACCTCGTACAGCTCGAGCTCGGGGATCGCGTTCGCCGCGCGGATGCGCTGGGCGATGTCCTTCATGGCCGGCCACGGGTTCTGGAACACGTCGTCGCCGAAGTTCACCGAGCCGCAGTTCAGCGTGGCCATCTCGGGCGCACTCTCGAGCCCGCCCAGGCGCTCCTCGACCGACATGCCGACCGCGCCGCCGGTCGAGACCTGCACGACCACGTCGCAGCGTGCGCGGATCAGGCGTATGGTCTCTGCGAACAGCTTCGCGTCCTGGCTCGCGGAGCCGTCTTCGTTGCGCACGTGCAAGTGCACCACGGCTGCACCTGCCTCGGCACAGCGCTTCGCCTCCGCGGCGATTTCCTCGGGCGAGTAGGGCACGTGCGGCGTCTGGGCGCGCGTCACCTCGGCGCCCACGATGGCCGCCGTGATCAAGACGGCGTCACTCATGGTGCCTTCTTGGTCGTGCGCTGGCAGTCCACGGGCACCACGCAGGTGCCGCTGGCGCGACACACGATCACCGGCTCCGCGAGCACGTTGGCGGCGCTGGCGGGCAGGGCCGGATCGCGCGACAGCTCCATGACCTTGCGCGCCACGAAGCGCATCTTGCGGCTGGTGCGACCCACCTCCACGAGCTCGCCCTCCACCTCGAGCACGTCGCCGGAGCGCACGGGCGCGAGGAACTCCACGCTGTCGTAGGCGCGGAACAGGCCCTCGTCGCCGTCGTGGCGCACGAGCAGCTCGGTGGCCACATCGCCGAACAGGCCGAGGCAGCGTGCGCCGTCGACCAGGTCGCCTGCGTAGTGGGCGTCGTGGCCGCTCATGCGCAGCCGGTGCATCACGCGGAGCATAGGAGGTCCCTCTTCTCGATCAGGCGCTGGGCCACGAAGGCGGCCACGTGCTTGGGCAAGGTGCCCGGGCCGAAGCCGGCGTCGAAGCCGAGCTCGATGGCGAGCTTGTGGTCGATGCGCGGTCCGCCGAGCAGGAGCAAGAAGCGCTCGCGCTCGCCCTTCTCGAGCAGGCGATCGACCAGGGCGCGCGAGTTTTCCTTGTGGCAGCCGCGCTGCGTGATCACCTGGCTGACCAGGATGGCGTCGGCGCCCACGGCCTTGGCCCGGGCGATCAGCGCGTCGTTCTCGACCTGGGCGCCCATGTTGTACGACTCGAAGTACTTGTAGGCTTCGAGGCCCTTCTCGCCGTTGTAGCCCTTCATGTTGAGGATCGCGTCGATGCCGACGGTGTGGGCATCGGAGCCGGTACAGGCGCCCACCACCACGACCTTGCGCTGGATGCGCTCGGACACGAGCTTGTCGATCTCTTCCTTGCTCAGGTCGGGCACCTCGGCTGTGGCCACCTCGATGCGCGAGGCGTCGACCGAGTGCTTGGAGTGGCCGTACACCACGAAGTAGCTGTGCTCGGGGCCGCACTGCTCCATGCAGGAGACGAGCACCTCGTCGAGGCCGTGGGCCTGGGCGAAGCGGCGCGCGGCCTCCTTGGCCTTGGGGGAGGGCAGGAGCTCCAGCGTGAAGCACATCTGCACCATGCCGTCGCCGGCACGGTCGCCATAGGCGCGCAGAAGCTTCGGTCGATCGCTCTTCATGCTCGTCCCTCCAGCTGCTCGAGAATCGGATTCACGTAGTCGTTCGTGCGCGACACCACGCCGGCCAGGCCCTTGCCGCCGTCCACGGGGCGCTTCACGTCTGCGAAGGCGCCGCGCGCGATGGCGGTCCAGAGCGTCTCCCGGCGCACGCCTTCCAGCAGATCGCAGGCTTCCTGCAGCACGTGGGCCGCACGCCGCTCCACGCGACCGCCGCTCTTCCACTCGATCTCCTCGCCCAGGTGCTTCGCGGCGTTGAACACGTAGCGCGTGGCCTTGAGCGAGAGATAGCGGTCCATCATCAGCGGCGTGTGGATGGCCTCGCTGAACATGCCGAGCAGCTGGATGCTCTGGTTGGTGGTGATGCCCACCAGGCTGAACATGGCGTCGTGCACGTGGCTCTGGAAGATGTCGCCGGTCTTGAACTTGGTGGGCGGCATCCACTTGATGGGATGCTTCGGGAAGATCTGGCGCGCGAGCTGGGCCTGGGCGATCTCCAGGATGAAGCTGTCCTCGAGCCCGGGGTCGATCTCGTAGGCATGGCCGAGGCCGATCAGCTCGTCGTCGAGGCCGGCGCTGTGGGCGAAGGCCTCGTTGATGAACTGGCTGGCGAGCACCGTGTGGGCCGCCTCGACGGCATCCGCCGTGGTGAGGTAGTTGTCCTCGCCCGTGTTGATGATGATGCGCGAGCGGGCGATGATGCGGCGCGAGAAGTACTGGTCGACCAGCGTGCGGCGCGGGTTGATGTCGCGGAACAGGATGCCGTACATGCTGTCGTTGAGCAGCATGTCGAGCCGCTCGACCGCCGCCATCCAGGCGATCTCGCTCATGCACAGGCCCGAGCTGTAGTTCGTGCCCATCACGTAGCGGCCGAGCTCGTTCGAGGCTTCGTCCAGGGCCTGGCGAATGATGCGGAAGTTTTCCTGGGTGGCGTAGGTGCCGCCGTAGCCCTCGGTGGTTGCGCCGTGGGGCACGTAGTCGAGCAGGCTCTGGGCGGTGGCGCGGATCACGGCCACCACGTCGGTGCCCGCGCGGGCGGCGCCCTTGGCCTGCACGGCGTCGTCGTGGATGTTGCCCGTGGCGACGATCACGTACTTCCAGGGCGTCTCGCCCATGCCGAGCTTCTGCTTCAGCGCCTCGCGCTCGTCGCGCGCCTGGTCGATGCGCGCGAGGGCCCGGTCGCCCACGGGACCGATCGTCCGCTTGATGTCGTCGAGCGACTCCGTGCCTTCGGGCGAGATGGCCTCGGAGCCGTAGGCGAGCTGCTCGGCCGCCTCGAGCACGGAGGCCTTGCGCCGCAGCATCTCGCGGCCGAGGTAGTAGGACACGCCGCGGCCGAGCAGCTTCTGCTCGTGCAGGCGATCCACCAGGCGGTTCGCCAGGGGCGTGCCCGCGTCGTCCACGCCCTCGACGCCGAGAGCGCGCGCCACGGTGCGCTCCACGCCGACCGTGGTGTGTCCATCGATGAACTGCTGAACCTCGGAAGCGATGTCGCGCGCAACGCTGCGACAGCGATCCACGAGGGCTTGATCGAGCGCCACGCGTGCCATGCCGTCGCCCCGGGTCGAAGCGCGCCCCTCGGGCGCGCAGGACAATAAAAATGCGGGAAAAAGCCCGCGATCACGAACCCCTCCAGACTAAGTGGACGGGCAGTTTGCGGCAAGCGAGGCAGCGCTTCTCGAGTGAGCACACGCATGCGTAAGCGTGTGTTTTTACGCAGTGTGCAGCGCGTTTGTGCGGCGCGTCGCGCATGCGATCACGGCCGGAGGTGAATGTGTGCAGTGCACGCGAACCGGGTCGTGGTGCGCGAAAAAATCTTGCGAGGTAAACGCTGTTCATGTGATGTTAGTGAGCACTCACTATGGCCCAGGCTCCCACGCCCATCCGCAGCGCCCGCATGCCCGCCACCGACCGCCGCCGGCAGATCGTGGAGGTGGCCACACGCGTCTTCGCACGTGCGGGCTATGTCCAGGCAAGTACGGCAGAAATCGCCAGTCAGGCGGGCATCAGCGAGCCCACCATCTACCGCCACTTCGCGAGCAAGCAGGCGCTGTATCTGGCGGTGCTGGAGCAGACCAAGGCGGAGATGATCGGCGCCTGGAAGCAGATTGCGGAGGCCGCGCCCGATCCGCTCACCGCCCTGGTGCGCATCTCCACCTGGTATCAGCAACAGCTGGCAGTGCGACCCCAGATGCTGGAGCTGCGCTTTCGCTCCTTCGCCGCGACCGATGATGCCCTGATCGCGGAGGCCGTGCGCGAGGCCTATCGCGAGGTCACGGCCCTCGTGCGCGGCCTGTTCGAGGACGCCATCGCGCGCGGGCTCGTGCCGAAGCACGTGGACCCGAACCTGCCGACCTTGCTGTTCCTCGCGCTCGGCTCCTTCACCGACGTCGCACTCCATCTCGGTCTGTACGAAGAGCTGGGGGGACCCATGCTTTTTTCGGCCATGAATCAGCTCGGCGCGCTCTGGATGCGCGTGCCGGCTCCGGAAAGTGAGTAGCTTATGCGAAGCCACGCGGACAATCCCTTCCTGCAAGGCAACTACGCCCCCACGCACACCGAGCACACGCTGGAGGCGCTCGAGGTGCAGGGCAAGTTGCCCGACGACCTCGACGGCGTGTTCCTGCGCAACGGGCCGAACCCGCGCTTCATGCCGCCCGGCACCTATCACTGGTTCGACGGCGACGGCATGGCGCACGCGATCCAGCTGCGCGGCGGACGTGCGAGCTATCGCAATCGCTGGGTGCGCTCGCGCGAGTTTCTGGCCGAGGAGCAGGCGGGCAGGGCCCTGTGGGGCGGCCTCGAGGACAAGCCCGATCTCTCGAACCCGCACGGCTTCATGAAGAACCGCTCGAACACGAGCTTCGTGTACCACGGCGGCAAGCTGCTCTCGCTCTGGGAGGGTGGGCCCGCCTACGAGCTGGATCTCGACACGCTCGAGACGCGCGGTCGCGAGGACTTCGGCGGCAAGCTGCGCGGGCCCTTCACCGCCCATCCGAAGGTCGATCCGGCGACGGGGGAGATGTTCGCCTTCTCTTACTCGGTGATCCCGCCTTACCTGCGCTACTTCGTGTTCGCGCCCGACGGAACGCTCGAGCAGGAGGAGGCCATCCACCTCGAGCAGCCGGTGATGATGCACGACTTCGCCATCACGGAGAACTTCGTCATCTTCTTCGACCTGCCCGCGGTGATGCGGCTCGATCGCATGATGCAGGGCAAGAGCCTGATCGCGTGGGAGCCCGAGCGCGGCGCGCGGCTGGGCGTGATGCCGCGCTACGGCAGGCCGCGCGAGCTGCGCTGGTTCGAGGTCCCGCCGTTTTACATGTACCACGCGGCCAACGCCTACGAAGAGGGCCGCACCATCGTGCTCACCGGCGGACGGCTGAGCAGCACGACCATGATCGCCCAGGACGATGCGCTCGCCGAGCACGAGCGCGACCCGGACGCCGACGTGGGCAAGATGTGGCGCTTCCGCATCGATCTCGCGCACGGCAAGGTCACGGACGAGCCCCTCGACGACGCGCCGCTCGGCTTCGAGAACGTGAGTGAAGCGCGCGTGGGACATCGCGCTCGCTACAACTACGGCGCGCTGCTCAAGAGCACACGTCCCGTGGACGGCGCGCGCTTTGCGGGACTACGCAAGTTCGACCTGGAGACGGGCAAGCACGCGACGCACCGCTTCGAGGCGAACGTGTACGGCGGCGAAGGCGTGTTCGTGCCGAAGAAGCGCGCGCGCACGGAGGACGACGGCTACATGCTCGTGCTGGTGCACGACGAGGGCACGGATCGCTCGGAGCTGCGCGTGCTGGATGCCTTGCGCTTCGATGACGCGCCCATCGCCACCGTACGCGTGCCCGTGCGGGTGCCTTACGGATTTCATGCGCGCTTCATCCCCCGTTAGCTCTGCTTTGCAGTGACTGATTGCGTGGCGGGGGTGGGCGTTCGGGCGTGCTGGGGTCGGGCCGCGCGTCGCTTGATGGTGTCTGCTGGGGCGCACGGCTATCGCTGCGCTCCACCGTGGGTGCGCAAGGAGCGCCTTGCGGCGCTCGGCTCAAGATCCCGGAGGGGGCGTCGCGCGCCCCGGTGGTACGGCTCGCGGTGGCTGGATAGCGGGGAGCTCTCAGCGCGGCCCGACCCCAGCACGCCCGAACGCCCACCCCCGCCACGCAGCGAGTGATCGGGGGCGGTGGTTCCCGCTTTTTGGTGGGTCGCGCGCGAGAGTCCGCAGCTGTGCGAGAGCCGCGGGCGAGTGTGTGCGCTGAAAAATTGGTGGGCAAGGGCAAGGGCAGCGCCTGCGGCGGGCACTCTGTGACCGAGCGAGCTAGCTACGCGCCGCCAGCTGCCCACAGGCGGCGTTCACGTCGCCGCCGCCGCTGTAGCGCTGGTGCGTGCGGTAGCCCGTGCTGTGCACGCCGGCCACGAACTCGGCCTGCTGCGCATCGCTCGTGCGCTCGTAGGGGTCGTCGCTCTCGGCGATGGCGTTGTAGGGAATCACGGTGATGCGCGGGCGCACGCCGGTCTTCTCCCAGAACGCACGTGCGCGTGCACCGAGCGCTGCGCCGTCGTCGAAGCCGTCGTTCACGCCGGCCAGGGGGGTCACGGCCCAGAGCGGCGAGAGGCCCGTCGAGGTCGCGTGCTCGGCCACGGCCTCGAGCACCTCGTCGAAGGGGTGCGCGTTCGCGATCGGCATGAGCGAGCGGCGCTTCTCCTGCAGCACGCTGCCGATGGAGAGCCCGAGCCGCACCTTGGGCGCCTCGCGCGAAAGGCGGCGGATGCCCTGGGGCAGGCCCGAGGTGCAGACCGTGATGTTGCGTGCGTCGATCGCCAGGCCGCAGGGCTCGCGCAGCACGTGGATGGCCTCGATCACGCGGTCGAGGTTGCTCATGGGCTCGCCCATGCCCTGGAAGACGATGCCGTGCACCCGGCCGAGTCCATCGAGGTGGCGGCGCACGGTGCGCACCTGCTCGATGATCTCCCAGGTCTCCAGGTTGCGCGTGAGGCCCATGCGGCCGGTCGCGCAGAACTTGCAGCCGAGCGCGCAGCCCACCTGGGAGCTGACGCAGACCGTGAAGCGCCCGGGCTTCTCGAGCGGAATGCGCACGGTCTCGATCACGTGGCCGTCGTGGGTGCGCAGGGCGTACTTCACGAACGGGTCGATCTTGCTCTTCTGCTCGCTCAGCAGCTCGAGCGTGGGCACGTGGGCGCGTGCGGCCAGGAGGTTCATGGTCTCGCGGCGCACGGCCTGGACCTGCTGCTTGCCGTAGCTCTCGCGCTGCACGGCAGCGTGCACCTTGCGCGCCTCGGTGAGCGGAATGTCGAGGGCCGCCACCAGGCTCTCCGGGATGAGACCCTGGAGCGCGATGGGCAGAGCGTCTTGGAGTACAGCGAGGGGCATGGCCAGCGGCGAGGTGTAGCTGCCCGACCGGCCGCGAACAATGCGCGGCTTCACCCGCCCACAGGCGCGCTGGTGCCGTTTCTGCCCCGCGTACCGCGCGCGCCCGGCGAAAAGCCGCCCTGACCGCCCTGGCCGGCCACTCCGGCCTGCTCGACACTGACGGCCTCACTGGCCGCGTCGCGGTAGCTGCTGGTGGGCGAGCCCACGAAGCGCAGGGCCTGGCTGGGACCGCCACAGCCGCCCCCGCCGCCGCCGCCCGCACCGCCGCTGCCGCCATTGCCGCCGCGTCCGCCAC
>JADMIO010634767.1_pt1 | contig 10327 bp, 4 predicted proteins | sample 8958161 | NCBI WGS metagenome assembly JADMIO01 (sample SAMN16585339, study PRJNA669376) | soil metagenome | isolation source: Crop rotation soil | place: USA: Cullars Rotation, Alabama | collected 2011
AATCTGCGGCGTCGCCTCCGTTCCCACCGACTGCGGCTATCACATCGAGCAGAAGAACGTATCGCCGCGCCTCGGCCTCGCCTGGCGGCCCAACGACTCCACGGTCATTCGCTCCGGCTTCGGACTGAACTACGATCCGTATCCGCTGGCGTTCGTGCGCAACATGTTGACGAACTATCCGAACGACCTGCTGCTGACCATCAATCAGACTTCGACGCAGAGGGCCGCAACCGCACTCAAGGATGGAATCCCGGCAATCACGGTGCCCGATATCACTTCGGGCCTGGTCAACGTACCGGCAGCCTACGCGGTGCGCTCCTTGCCGCAGAACACCGTGCGCGGCTACATCGTCTCCTGGAACTTCAGCCTGCAGAAGCAACTTCCCCTAGGCCTGATCGCCAACGCTGCTTACGTAGGTTCCCGGCAGGTGAAAATCGTGCAGCGATTCGATCTGAATGCCGGACAAATCCTCGGCGCCGGGGTCAACGGCCAGCCCTTCTTTTCCAGGTTCGGGCGCACGACTGCCACCGAGCTGCTGACGCCGATCGGGCACAATAACTACGACTCGCTGCAGGCGACGTTGCAGCGCAGGATGGCGCACGGAGTCTCGATCAACGCTTCCTACACGTGGTCGAAAGTCATCGGTGTTTGCTGCGACGATTTGAGCGATGGCTATCCGAGGGTCCTGGCGCTGCAATACATGGACTTGAATCGCGCCATCATGCCCTACGATCGCACGCACAATTTCAATACCTCCTTCGTAGCCGAATTCCCCTTCGGGAAGGGAAAGAAGTGGGCGTCGAGCGGAGCCGCGGCTGGAATCCTGGGAGGATGGCAGTTTAACGGACTGATCTCGGCCTACTCGGGGACGCCGTTCTCGGTGAGCGCCGCCGGCACCTCGCTGAACCTGCCGCAGAGTACGCAGCGGGCCAACCAGGTGAAACCGAAGGTCGCGATTCTGGGCGGCACGGGTTTGAACCAATCGTATTTCGACCCGCTGGCCTTTGCACCGGTAACTACGGCGACTTTCGGCAATGCGGCCTACGACAGCTTGCGCGGGCCGGGTTCGTTCAATTTCGACGCGGGGCTATTCCGTCAGTTCTCCTTCGGTGAGCGGTGGAAGCTGCAATTCCGCGCCGAAGCGTTGAACCTCACCAACACGCCGCACTTCGCGAACCCGGCTTCGAACGTCTCCAGCCTGGGTTTGAATCCGGACGGATCCGTGCGGACGCTGGGCGGCTATACCGTCATCACCGCCACGACCGGCGTGGGCCGCGAAGGCATCGACGAGAGGATGTTCCGGCTGGGCCTGCGACTGACGTTCTAGCGCTGGTCTGGCTGCTCCCCGAGGGTCGGGTACAATTCTCACAGGGACCCCAAGGAATGGTGGCCAAAGCGCCGGAACCGGAAGCAGACATCGACGCGTTAGCAGGGAGTGCTTTATTCAAGAAGTCGCCCGGACTTCGCAACCTTTTGCTGTATCTCTGGGAGCGCAGGGGACAGAGTATTTCCGAGTACGCGATCGGCGTCGAGGCACTGGGCAGGCGGCCCGAGTTCGACCCGCGCGGCGATGCCACGGTGCGCGTCAGCATCTCCCGGCTTCGTCAGAAACTCCGCGAATACTACGAGAGTGAAGGGCGCGAGGCTGTCGTTCGTGTGGAGATCCCGGTCGGCCGCCACGAGATTCAAGTGGTCGCCGGCGAGCCGCCGCCCGTTCCGGAGGTGACCAGTCCGCGGCAGCCGCTGCTGCTCGGCCTGACCGCCGTCGCCCTTCTTCTGGTTGTGGCGGTGAGCTATCTGTTCATTCAGAACCGGCGGCTCCAGGCACATGCGGTGCAGGCTTCTCCGGCCGCACTCCCGGCCCTCTGGAAACACTTCCTGGGTCCGGCGCAATCCGCCACCATCGTATTTCCGACGCCGGCCTTCTTCAACTTCGAAGCAAGCCGGATGAGCGTGCGCGTGACCCAAATTCCCGAGTGGCGCGACTTCGAAAAGTCGGATCCGTTGCGCTCGCTGACGAAGCAATTTGGACCATATCAGCCCAATCAGACTTACAGTGTCGCGTCCGATACGCGCGCCATCGGATTATTGGCGCCCTACCTGGTTTCGCATGGCATCGATCTCAAAGTGGAAAGTACCGCCAGTCTGCCTGCGGCCGCGTCTCCGCCGGGACTCCTCATTCTCCTGGGCATCCCCCACACCAATCCCCGAATGAACGCTTTCCTCGACACCGCCCAATTCAAGACCGATGGGGGATTGGCCGTCATCGAGAATCCGAATCCAAAGGCTGACGAACGCTCCGTATATCGCCGGGAGGTGTTCGGCCGCGTCCGCGAGGTCCACTTGGGGCTGATTCTCGCACGCCACGATCGCGCCAAAGGCACGAGAACGCTGATCCTGGCCAGTACGCAGGCTCACGGGATCGCGTTTCTGCTGACCTCGCCGGGCGGTCTGCAACGGTTAATGTCCATGTTGCCCGCCGACATTCCGGATCAATTCGATGTCGTCGTCGAGGCCGAGTTGAACGGCGCTACCCTGCTGGATGTGCGCCCCCTCACCTGGCGCGCGGGTAAGTGAGATCTTCGAGGGAGCGGTCTTTCGCGGACGCTCTCCAGTCTCTCGAATCAGAACGTGTACTTCAATGCAAACTGAATCTGCCGGCCGTCCCCCGCGCTGCTGATCACGCCGAAGCCGATCGCGCCCACGGTCACCGCCGGACGTCCGAACCGGGGATGATTTGGCATGTTGAACATCTCGCCGCGGAACTGCAGCGTGTGGCGCTCCGCGATGCGGAAGTTCTTCAGGATCGACACATCCACGCTGATGGATGAGGGATCCGGAATGATATTCCGGCCGCTGTTGCCAAAGGTGAAATTCGCCGGACGCGTGAACGCCGCCGTGTTGAACCAGCGCTGCGGCGAGCGCTCGTCTCCGCTGAGATGCCAATCCACTCCGGGTACCACGTCGCCGCGCAAGCCGGCCACGCCGATATTGGCATTGCCCACCGAAGGAATCGAGAATGGATTGCCGCTCAGATAATTCACGAACGAACCCAGCCGCCAGCCGCCGAACGCAATTTTGGCCACGCTCGGTGAAGGCAGATCGATTGTGGACCCCAGACGGAAGATGTGCCGCTGGTCATATTCCGACAGGCTGCGCTCCAGATCGATCCGGCTGGGATTCTGCGCGAACCCCACCTGACCCGTAGTCGCGCGCGACTGGCCGTCGTCGATTGCTTTCGACCAGGTGTACGCCGAAATGAACGAGATGCCGCGCGACAGGCGCTTCTCGGCGCGCAGGCGCAGCGCGTGGTAGTTCGAATTCAGCAGCGGCGCGATCGGCGTCACCGTACTGAGCTCGGGCGAAGGAAAGCGGCGCGGCTGTATGGCGCCAGCCGCTGCGGGAGCGATGTTCAAGACCTGGAACGAACCAATCTTGTGACCGCCCGAGCCGGCGTAGCCGCCCTCCACCACCAGTTGACCGGGCAGTTGCCGCTGCACCATCAGGCTCCACAGCATCACGTAGGGATTGACGATGTCGTACGCCACCGAGAACAGGCGCGGCTCGATCAGCGGAGCATTCGCCTCGCCGTACGGGCGCTTCAATGAAATGTTCGGGATGTTCGGATCGGAGTCAATCGCCTGCCGGATGCCCTTCGGTGCATTGCGCGCCATATCGAAATAGGGATTGGCGAAGTCCTCGGCGTAGAACACGCCGAAGCCTGCGCGCACTGCCCACTGCTGCTTGCCGGTCGGATCCCAGGCGAGGCCGATGCGCGGCGCGAAGTTGTTGGAATCGGTTTGCGTCACGCCATGATTGCCGAAGCGGCCGTCCCGCACATACTTGATGGTGGGTATGAAGCGCGATTTCGAAAAGCCCTCGTACGGATCGCCCTTGCCGGCCCGCACCAGGATGGTCTCGGTCGGCCGCGGATCCACCGTAATCATGGCGTCGTGGATCTCGGTAACAGGCAGGGGGAGTTCGTAGCGCAACCCGAGATTAATGGTCAGGCGCGGGTGAATCTTCCAGTCGTCCTGAACGTAGAAGCCCATGGTCGTGCGCCGGAAGTACGATGGCGAGTCGCCGACGCTGCGGTCCACCCGAAGCGGCGTGCCGAGCAGGAAGTCGGCGAAGCTGAATCCGCCCGAGCGCGGCGTGGGCTGCGAAGTGAAGGTTCCGTCGAACATCAGGTTCGAAGGGGCCGTGCCTGTCGAGAACAGGTTGAGCTGGAAGCGGCGCAGTTCGGCGCCGAACTTCAGGGCGTGGCGGCCGTGGGTCCAGCTCACGTTGTCGATGTAGTGAAACGTATTGTTGGTCTGATCGTCGGGCGTGGCGTCGCCCAGGCCGGTGAAGTCGCTGAGTTGCACGCCCGGCAGGCCCCAGAGCCGGGGATCGCCGCTCAGGCCTTCGATTCCAACCTCGCCCGCGATGTCGCGCACGCCCGCGTTGATACCGAAGTTGAATGCTTTCGCCCGCACATATCCGCCCTTGAATTCATTCAGCAGGTTCGGGCCGAACAGGTGCGTATAGCTGAGCGCGACGTTCTTGGGCTTGGCGCCGCGCACGTCGGTGCGCGCGGGCAGGTTGCCGGGGCTGAACGCCTCCTCGTCCACGTAGATGTAGCGGGCGAACAGGCTGTCGCGCAAGCCGAACTGCTGATCGATGCGCACCGTGTACTGGTCAGAATCGAGCCTGCGGCTGCGGTTGTCGATGTAGTTGTTGACCAGGCCGGCGCCGGCATTCGGCAGCGGGTAGAACGCCATCAACGCCTTCGCGACGGAGTCCTGCCGCGCGGCGGGAATGACGTTGCCGGGGAACGCCGTGCGCGTGAAGGTCTGGGTGGTCCCGATTCGTGTGGTCGTGGCGGGATCGTATATCAGCCCGTTGGGAAGGGACGAGAAGTTGCCGCTGCGCAGCGGGTCGGTCGGGACGCTCGAAACAGCCGTCTGCGCCTGGCGGATCCGCAGACCTTCATAGTTGAAGAAGAAGAACGTGCGATTGTGGCCGTTATAGACGCGGGGGATCGAGACCGGTCCGCCGAGCGAAACGCCGAACTGATTCTGGCGATACGGCGGTTTCTTCGCGGTCGGCGACGCGAAGAAGTTTCGCGCATCGAACTTGTCGTTGCGCAGAAATTCGTAGACCGAGCCGTGATACTCGTTGGAGCCGGCCTTGGTGATCGCGTTGATCTGGCCTCCGACCGAGCGTCCGAATTCGGCCGAGTACGAGTTCGTCTGTACCTTGAACTCCTGCAAGGTGTCTACCGACGGACTGGTAACCATCAGGTTGTAGTTTCCATCCGTGTTGTTGAGGCCGTCGAGCAGGTAGTTGTTGAATTCACCGCGCGCGCCGTTCACGCTAATGTTAGTGAGAGTGCCGCGCATCCCGGATTGCCGGGCGCCGTAGCCGACGCCCGTCGAAACTCCCGGGGCCAGCGTGGCGAGTTGCAGGAACTGGCGGCCGTTCAACGGCAGTTCGGTGGTGGTCCGATTGTTGACTACCTGCCCGAGCGTGGCTTCCTCCGTCTGCAGCAGCGGCGCCGACGCCTGAACCGTTACCGACTCGCCCGTGCTGCCCAACGCCAACTCCGCGTCCACGCGCGCGGTCTGATCCACCTGCAGCACGATCGCCGAAATGACGACGGCCTTGAAGCCTTCCTTCTGCACCGTCAATTGATACGAACCCGGCGGCAGAGCTGGCACACGATAGCGGCCCTGGCCGTCGGATTCGGTGGGCCGCGAGGCGCCTGTCTCGTCGTTCTTGACAAGCACTTTCGCGCCCGGCACAACGGCGCCCTGCTGGTCGGATACTACGCCGGTCACGGTAGCGGTCGCATTCTGGGAGTGTCCCGGGATCGCCAGAACGCCCAGGCAGACTAGCACGGCTGCAAATCTTCTCAAATCGAACATGGACGAGACTCCTTCTCTAACTGCGGGTGGTTACTTGAAAGCTATGCGTACAGATCGCTGATTTCCTGAAAATCGAAGACGCCCTGTTGCGCCGCCGGGTCGATGTAGACGAAATCCCGGCCGGAGGGCGTATTGCGTATACGCTTGGACCAGTCGATTCCCAGGGCGGAATAGATCGTGACGCCGACATCCTCGATGTAGATGGGACGCTTGTGCCGCCATCCGAACTTAACTACGCGGGCGGCTTCGTCATCCGTAGCGCCCATGGCGCGTCCGCCGATTACTCCGGCGCCCGCAAACAAGGCGAACATGGCTTTGTCCCAATGCTCGCGGCCGCCCACAGGCGTGAGGTCGCCAGGAGCGCGGCCGAATTCGCCCATGCACAGCACCAACGTGCGGTCGAGCAGCGTCTGGCCTGAAGCGTTCTTCATCCGGCTCAGGTCGGCCAGCAGGGCAGAGAGCGCTCCGTCAAGTTCGCGGCAACGGCCGTAGACTCCGTCCGGCCGACCCTTCTTCTTGGGAATACCGTTCTCGACGGGATCGGTGGCTTTCTCGGCATCCGCATCCTTTACGTCATCCTGCCCGTAAATATTGCGATGGTGGTCCCATCCGTTTTGCGTCACCAGCAGAAATTTAGCGCCCGCATTCGCCGCCACCATGTTGCGCGCCACCAGACACGCGTCGCCGAATGGAGTGCTGCCATACGCCTTGCGTTCGTCAGGCAGCAGCGTCGTGATTTTGCCGATGCTCGGATTGGTCATCATCCGCTCCACCGCCTTGCCGAAGCTGTCGAACTGCCGCATCCCCTGCGCGCTGTTCGGACCAAGCTCATGCCGGCTGCTGTCGATTCGATTCAACAGATCCCAGCGGCGGCGGAATGCGGCCTGATCCTTCTCGGCCAGGCTGAACGGCAGCCGGTTATCCTTGAGGTCCATGGTCAGGGGCGAGCATTCCGCGGGCAGGCAGCCTTCGCGCCATAAGGGGCCGGTCATGACGTTCGGCTCGTAATTCATGGCGACGAAGGGCGGCAGAAAGTCGGTGGCCTTCCGCTGCTGCAGCGACTCGTAGGCGATCACGGCGCCGATCGACGGCATCTCCTTGATGCGCGCCGCGCTCACCGCATGTCCGGTTTGCAGATAATACTGCCCGCGGCTGTGGACCGTCTCCCAGGCCTCCATCGCGCGCACGACAGCCAGTTTTTCGAGGTGATCGGCCGTCTTCGGCATCAGGCCGTACGGATATTGGTATCCATATTTGGTCTGGCGCACGTCGCGATTTTCCGGCGCCCATTTGCCGAACTTGATGTCGAAAGTATCCATTTGCGACGGGCCGCCGGACAGGTTCAGGAAGATCACGGCGTCCGCCGAAGTCCGCGGTTGCACTTTGCCGGCGGCCTGAACATTGTGCGGCCTCGCGAACGGCAATAATTGATAACCGGCGATGGTCAGGGCGCCCAGGCGCAGCACCTCGCGGCGTCCCAGCTTAGGCACGGATGTCGGTAGAGGATTCATGGTTCTCACAGATCAATAAACTCACACTCAATAAAAAAGAAAATCCAGACGGTTGATGAGCGCCCACAGCAAATCTTCCCCTCCCTGCTGGCGCGACTCCCGCAGCGCCTCCAGCGCAACCGCCCGCTCCTGCGCGGTGGCCGGACGTGAGATTGCCGTCAAGAACAGCTCGTCCACCAATTGCTCGTTCGAGAGGTTATCGCCACGGCTCAGCAGCCGCTCCAGCCGGTTGCCCTTCTGCACCTTGATACGGTCGAGGATCGATTTCTCGTTCAGCAGAATTGCCGCCTGAACCATTCCCGGGCGACGGTCGGCTTCCGTCTGGTAACGGTCGCATTCCCCAAAGGCTTGCACGACGCGCAGGAACGGCCGGTCCGTGCCGTCGAGATCCTTGGGCGAACGGGTCTGCATCAGCCGCGGCACCTGAATCGGGAGGCTCGCGACCTTGATCTTGGGATGCATGCCGGTGACGTCGAAGATCGAATCCCAGAGCTGCTCCGCGGTCAGCCGGCGCACGATGCGGTGGGAAAAGTACGAATCGTGCCCGGGTTTCCAGCCTTTTGGTTCACGGGCGGATAGCTGATAGGCGCGGGAACTGACGATCGTCCGCATCAGTCTGCGCAGATCGTAGGCATGCGTGCGGAAATCATCCGCCAGAGCGTTGAGCAGCTCCGGATTGCTCGGCTGAATCGTCCATGGCGCGGGTGGCGGATTGGCGGGATCCTGGCGGGCCAGGTCGAAATCGAACGGCGGGTCCACGATGCCTTCGCCCATCAGCTCAGCCCAGATGAGATTCACCGTCGCTCGGGCAAATTGCGGATGCGTGGTCAGCACCCGGGCATAAGTCTGGCGGTCGGACTCGCCGGGTTGCGGCCGGGCGTCCCCCAGGATGAATGCCGGCCGGATGGGCTCCTTCGCCGAACGCGGCGGCCGCAGCGAACTCCGGGTGGTGAGGTCGTAGCCGGACGCGGTGTCCTTCACCATGAACTCGGGCGTACGCCCATAGACCGGCGCGATGAAGGTTTTTCCAAAGAAGCTGGCCTGCTTCCACAACTCCGTCCGTTTCCGGTCCGCGAGCCAGAGGTTGATCTTCTCCAGGTGGCCCCGCCCGTCATGGCAGGAAACGCATTCCAGGTTCACGCCGAGGAAGAGTTTGGTGGTATTGATGGCGATCTCGTCGGCCGTATCCTCGTGATTGATCTGGTAACCGTCACCCTCGAACACGTGGTTGCGGGCTATGAGGTTCGCGGCCCCATTAGTCCAGGTGGACACAGTGGACGCGGTCAGCATCTCCCGGACGTATTCGTCATAGGGAACGTTGAGCAGGAGCGATTTGTAAACGTAGTCGTAAAAGGTGTTAATTCCGTCTCCCAGCAGCTGGCCGTTGCGGTAGAGGTCGTTGAAGAAATAGGCCCAACGGTCGAGGAATGGCGACTGCGTGATGGAGCGCCCGCCGGTGGTCGGCAGCGGAGGAAAGAGCGAATCGATGAGCTTCAGCCGTTTGTCGGGGTCCTTGGACGCCAGGAACTCGCGAGCCTTCTGCGGCTCGGGCAGGCGTCCCCACAGATCGAGGTAGATCCGCCGCAGGAACTCGGAGTCGCCGGTCGGTTCCGCCACTGGAATCTTATGGCGGGCCGCATTTCCAAAGATGTGCCGGTCGACCAGATTCTCCTCGGCACGGAGCAGGCCGCCGAGCAGAAAGATGGCACACACGGATGTCGAACGGAAACCCATTACCCTCCTTGGCTTTTGACCAGTGTAGGGGCGGCACGGGCCTGGGCGAGAGTTTCAACCCGTCAGTAACGGGTAACATGGCGGGTGTTACGGAAGAAAATCAACAGGTTACGGGAGTCAATTGCTGGGCGACGTGCCGGCAGTGCAGCGCCTTCTCCACGAGGTCGAGCGGCGTGTAGTAGTAGTGATTCGACGCCTCGAAGGCGATGATCGAGTGGTTGCGCGTCAACTCGAACTGCCGCCGTGCGAGTTCGATCTCCTCCATCGCGATGGCTCGCATGCGCGCTTTGGCTCCCGGACCGGGCGCGCCATCCCGGAGCAGATAAAACTCCACCTGGTTGGCTGTGCTTTGAAAGTGGTGGAGGCACGTTCTCGCGATTGCTAGATCGAGTCTTGCATTCGCGCTCTTGCCTCGAGACACACCGCGCAAAGCTTGCTCCATCAGCGCCAAACCGGGACTCCAGAGCCTGGCCACCTCAGCGAACTGCTTGCGCACGACCTCGGGCGGATACTTGGCGCACCAGTTCTTGTAATCGTCATAGGGAAACAGCACCATTCCTGCACGATACCCCGTGCGCTCGAGGCGCAGAGGGTTGGCAGGTCCGTGCTGGGTCGGCACATAGTACAGATGGATGCCGTACGGATACTGCCGGAACGCCTCGCTGAACTGCCGCCAAGCGGCGAGCATTCCGGTGGAGGCGGCGGCGCCGTAACGTTGCGCCGCGATCTGCCGCAGAATCTCCTCGCGCGGTTGGCGCGGCTCGAACGCGTACGCCCGTACCACCATCAGGTTCGGCGACGCATAGCCGCCGCAGGTCCAGGATGCCATCAGCGCGGCAATGCCTGCCTGCGTCAGGTTCTCGCAGTGCTCCGCCACCAGATCGAGCACGGGAAGATATGGCGCGGCGGAGATCTCCCAGCTATTATTCGCCTGGATTTTAGCCGAAGTCCGGAGGCCCGCGGCCTGCGCTCGCTCCCAGTTGCGCCGGGCGCGTGGCCCGGGCCCCGGCACCGAAATCGAGTATTCGCCGACGGTGGTCTCGACGCCGCCTCGGCGCACCGGCGCATCCCACTCGCTGATGCTCTGAAACCGAACATCGCGGGGCAGAAGCGGGATCAGCCGCTCCGCCAGCGTATCGCCCCAACCCCAGTCCCAGGCGATCAGCTCGGCGG
>JADMIO011486981.1_pt1 | contig 10327 bp, 10 predicted proteins | sample 8958161 | NCBI WGS metagenome assembly JADMIO01 (sample SAMN16585339, study PRJNA669376) | soil metagenome | isolation source: Crop rotation soil | place: USA: Cullars Rotation, Alabama | collected 2011
CCCCGCGCCGACCGCCGCCAGCAGCAGCCCGGCCGCGGCCGCCCACCGCCAGCGGCGGCGGGCCGCCCGCCACGCCTTCGCCCCCGGGGTCGCCGGCCGGGCCGCCGTCGCCTCCCCGCGGGCGAACCGCTCCAGGTCGTCCGCCAGCGCGGCCGCCGTCGGGTAGCGCTTCGCCGGCGACTTCTCCAGGCACCGCAGGCAGACCGCCTCCAAGTCCGCGGGGAGGTCCGGGCGGTGCCGCCGGGGCGGGGCCGGGGGTTCGGCCAGCACCATGCGGACCGTCTCCAGCGGGGTGGCGGCGTCGAACGGCCGGCGGCCCGTCAGGCACTCGTACAGCACCGCCCCGAGGCCGTACACGTCCGCCCGCTCGTCCACGTCCTTGCCGCCGACGGCCTGCTCCGGCGGCATGTAGTTCGGCGTGCCCACGGCCGAGTCCGTACCCGTCAGCCCGTCGTCCCGGCCGGCGGACTTGGCCAGCCCGAAGTCGGCGACCTTCGGGGTGCCGTCGAGGTCGAGGAGGATGTTGGCCGGCTTGATGTCCCGGTGGAGGACGCCGGCGGCGTGGGCGGCGGCCACCCCGCGGGCGGCGGCGGCGACGAGGCCGGCGGCCGCGGCAGGCGGGAGCGGCCCGCCGACGGCCAGTTTCCGCCCGAGTGGCCCGCCGGGGACGTACTCCATCGTGAAGTACGGGTCGCGGCCGTCGAGCATGACGGCGAACACGGAGACGACGTTCGGGTGGCGGACCTTCGCCAGCGCGCGAACCTCGCGGCGGAACCGGGCGTGGGCGGTCGGGTGGGCGGGGGCGAGGACGTACTTGACGGCGACGGCCCGGCCGGTGGCGCGCTCGGTGGCCCGGTAGACGACGCCCATGCCGCCGGCCCCGATCTGCCCGGCGAGGTCGTACCCCGGCGGCGGGGCGGGGTCGGCCGACGGCGGCGGGCCGCCGCCGGGGGTGGTGCCGTCCGGATCGGTGGCCGAGAGGGGGCGGACGGCGGGGCGGGTCTGGCCGGCGCAGGACGGGCAGACGCCGGACGGGTCGAGGACGGCGACGGGCAGGCCGCAGGCGCGGCAGGGGGCGGAAGACGACACGGGGGGAGCCTCGCGGCGGGTCGGGGCGTACCGCCAGGATAGCTCACGGGGCGGGGTTCGTGTGCCCCTCTCTCCCGGACTGCGTGAGGAGGGGTTAGCGCGCGTTTCGGGTTGGTGTAGTGGGTTGACACTAACCCGAAGCGTAAGCGAGGGCGGCCCTCGCTTACGCTTCGGGTTAGTGTCAACCGCCACACGATCCTGAAACGCGCGCTAGCACCGGGATCAAACCCAGAAAAAATCTCTTCGGTTCTGATCCGCGTGATCCGCGGGGTCTCATCCCGCGTCATCCGCGTTCCCATTCTTCGCCGAATCACTCCGCCGTCACTTCCCGCTCCGCCTGCTCGGCGATCTCCGTCAACTGCGACGCCGTCACGCCGATCCGCTCGAAGCACTCGGCCACGATCCCGTGCGGGGTGCTGAAGAGCGTGATGAGCAGGTCCATCTGCCCCATGCACTCCCGGCCGTAGTCCTTCGCCCGGGCGTACCCGTCGCGGAGCAGCCGCAACACGTTGTCCGAGAGGAACTCGCGGTTCAGGAGCAGTGGCGGAACCGGCTCGGCGTCCTGGAGGAACAGGTCGCGGAACTGGTCGAGGAGCTTGCCGAGGTCGGCCCCGAGGTGGGTGGACCAGGCGTACACGCCGGGGTCCGGGGCGGCCAAGAGGCCCATGAACAGGTGCGGGGTGCGGACGCTGTCCCAGTTCGTCGCCCGGGTGAGGGCCAGCGCCTCCCGCAGGGCGTGCGCGGTGGCGTCGTCCACCACGTCCGGGCGCAGTCGGCCGCTCGGCAGGAAAATGTCGTCGTCGTCGCCGGGGTCGGACATGGGGGCACCCGGGGGCTGGGCGAACGGGAGTCTCTTCCCGCGTGGGGGGAATTATGGCAACGCCGCCCGAACTCCGCAAGCCGGGCCGGCGGGGCTGTACCGGAATTTCCCGACCGCTGTCGGGGATGCCGGCACTCGCCCGCCGCGGTCAGTTCAGGGCGGCACTCAACTCCCCGGCCGCCGCCGCCAGGGCGGCCAGCGCCCCCGGCTTCTCCAGCAGCCGGACCAGGGCCGTCCCGACGATCACCCCGTCCGCGATGTCTTTCAACTCGCGGACGTGTTCCGGCTTGCTCACCCCGAACCCGACGCACAGCGGCAGGTCGGTCATCGTCCGCAGCCGGGCGAACTGGTCGCGGAGGGCGGCCGGCACCACCGCCCGGTCGCCGGTGATCCCCACCACACTGACGACGTACACGAACCCGCGGCAGCTTGCCACGATCCGCTCGGCCCGCTCCGGGGAGGTCGTCGGCGTCACCAGCAGGGAGAGGGCGAAGTCCCTCTCCCGGGCAAGGGCCGCCAACTCGTCCGCTTCCTCCACCGGCAAATCCGGGACCACGGCCCCGCTCACCCCGGAGGCTTGCGCCGTCTCAACGAACTTCGCCGGCCCCACCTTGTGGACGAGCGAGTAGGACGCCATCGCGGCCAGCGGCGTCTGCCACCCGGGGGCGGCCGTCACCTCCCTCAGCGTAGCAAACGTATCCGCCGTGCGTAAGCCGCCGGCCAGCGCCCGGGTGTAGGACGCCTGGATGACGGGGCCGTCGGCGATCGGGTCGGAGAACGGGAACCCGACCTCGATGACGCTCGCCCCCGCCGCGGCGAGGGCGGGCAATGCCTGCCGGGTGAACGCGAGGTCGGGGTCGCCGGCCGGCAGGAACGGGACGAAGGCTTTCTTGCCGTCGGCCTTCAGCCGCCGGAAGGTGGCGTCGATGGGGTTCATCCCCTTCACAGGTACTTGATGCAGACCACCCCGGCCACCACCAGCACGGCCCCGAGTACCCGCCCGGCGGTGATCGGCTGCTCGGCGAGGCCCATGAGGGCGAAGTGGTCGAGCAGGAGCGAGCAGACGAGTTGCCCGGCGACGACGGCGGCGATGAACACGGCGGCCCCGAGCTGCGACACGAGGGCGGCCCCGGCGAGGACGATGAGCGCCCCGAGCGGCCCGCCGACCCAGTTCCACCACTGCGTATTGCGGAACGCCTCGGCCGGCGGCGGCGTGGGCCGGGTGGCGAGCATGAACGCGGCGGCGGTGAGGATGGTGCCGCAGATGGAGACGAACGCGGCCCAGACGGGCTGCCCGAGGTGCTGGCGGAACTTCCCGTTGGCGGCCGCCTGAAGGGCGATGCACCCGCCGGCCCCGGCGGCGAGGAGGACGAAGCTGAGGTTGTTCATGCGGGGTGTTGTAGGGGACGCGGGGGAGGTCGAGTCTCGCCTTATTGGCAAAGGCTGCCCGCGCATTGGTCGCCCCAACGGGGCGTCCGACGGTAGCCAGGGGTGGAGCGAGCGAAAGCGAGCGGAACCCCTGGACAGACCCCGATCACGAAAACCCGGATCGGAACCCCGAAGGGGTGACACCCTTGTGCGACGGGTCACCCCTTCGGGGTTACGGGGCATGGGTTGCACCCCCGCCAGGGGTTCCGCCTAACGGCTCCACCCCTGGCTACCATCGGTCGCCCCTCCGGGGCGGCAGGAATACCCTCACCCACCGGGCCTCCCCCTTCACTCCGGCAGCGGTTCGACGCTCACCCTCAGCGGCTGTGCCCCGCGGGGCTTGGCACTCGGGTCCGGGCCGCACGATCGGATTTGGTCGGCCTTCAGTTCCGCCACCTCCAGGCTGCCGGTCCAGACGCAGCACCGGCCGGTGACGTGCGCCTTGAGCGTCAGCCAGAACGCCTTCAGGCCGCCGTAGTGGAACACCTTCCGCAGCACGCCGATGACGAAATCGAACCCGTTCCGGTCGTCGTTGTGCAGCACCACCATGTACGGCGGCTGCCGCTTGAGTTCGGTCCGCTCCCGCGGCACGGGGGCGGGCCGGACGACCGGCTCGACGGGCACCTCGGCCGGCGGGGCCGGCGGTTCGATCACGGGCACGGCAACCTCCTACGCCCGGGCCGGTTCCCGGTTGATTGAGCGACCAGCGAGCCGCGACCGCGAGGGAGTGGCTACGGGGTTCGGCCGCTCCCTCGCGGTCGCGGCTCGCAATACCGGGTTCTCACGCTGCCACTGTTAGGCAGCCTTCCAGGAACCGGCGGACCCGGGTGTACCACTCGACGACCGGGTGCCACGCCGCCGGCGGGCCGAACGACCACTCCAGTCGGAGGCGGGCCGGCGGCTGCTCCCGGCTGAAGAACTCGAACCCGAGGCTGCCGCCGCCCGAGCAGACCGCGTCCCGACAGGGCCACGCCACGGGGACGTGGAACCCGCACGCCTCCCGGAGAAACGCCGACAGCCCCTCCCGCGGCACCGGGGCGTACCGCTCGGCGACCGTCGGCGGGACCAGGACGGCGGCCCCGGACGGGCCGAGGGCGCGGCGGACCCGGCCCAGGTCCGCGGACCGCCGCCAGACCGACTCCCGGACGACCGGGGCGCGGGCGTCCGTTTCGGTGAACAGCTCGAAGACGGTCAGCGTGGTCGGCTCGGCCTCGCAGCCGACGCCGCCGGGGTCTTCCCAGAGACGGAGCCGGGGCCAGCCGTGGAACGGCCGCCCCTGCCGGACCGCCGGCGGGACGTGGCCGTTGCGGTTGAGCGCGGCCCACGCCCGGGTCTCTAGGGCGTCCCAACTGGCGCGCCACGAGTCAGCGTCGAGTACGTCGTCCATCCGCCCGGCCCTCCCTCCCGCGCTACGCCCCCTCGGCGGCCAGGACGCCGACGAACGACCGGACCGGGTGCCGCGCCTCCGTCCGCTTCGTCGCCTCCGACAACTCCCGGACGGCGAACCCCGCCGCCGCGGCCGTCCGAAGCAGGTAGGCCCGCGGGTGGGTGTACCGCCGATTCGGGTGGAGGACGTACTCCTCCCCGTCCCCCGCCTCGACGGTGAACGCCAGCCGGCCACCCGGCCGCAGCACCCGCCGGGCCGCCGCGAACGACGGGGCGAGGTCGCCGATGTAAATGAATACGTCGGCCGACAGGACTAGGTCGTAGCGGTCCGCGGCCCCGTCGAGGTACGACACGAGGTCGCCGACGGCGAGGCGGTCGTACACCCCCTTCGCGGCGGCCTTCGCCAGCATCTTCGGGGAGAGGTCCACGCCGTCGAGCCGGCGGGCGAGCGGGCGGAACGCCTCCCCGACCAGCCCGGTGCCGCACCCGAGGTCCAGCACGTCGAGGTCTTCGAGCGGCCCGCCTGCGACTCGGGATACTGCCGCGAGGAGCAGTTCCGGGCCGCAGTAGCCGGCGTCGCGGAGGTGGTCGTCGAAACCGTCGGCGAAGTCGTCGAAGCTGGCGGCGATGTAGGCGGCGGGGGCCTTGTCCGGCGGCGGGCCGCCTAACACGGCGGCCGCGAGGAACTCTTCGACCCCCGCGCCGCTGGCGAACGCCGCCGCCTCGGCGCGGGCCGCCCGGCCGAGGATATCGGCCGCCTCCGCCCCGCGGCCGAGCCGCTGGAGGAGCCGGCCGAGGGTGACGAGCGCCTGGTGGTGGTCGGGGGAGCGGGCGAGGAACGCGCGCAGCTCCGCCGCGGCCTCGTCGTGCCGGCCGCGGGCGAGCAGGAGTTGGGCCGCGTGGAGGGAGGGCGGGGGCATCCGGTGTGGCCTCCCGCGGCGGGGGCGGGTTTACGCCGAGCGGCCGATGTCGTCCGGCGGCGGGTTCGTCTCCCGCGGGTCGCCCTGCCCGCGGTTCGGGACGGGTTTGGGGTCGGCGGTGCCGCCGCGGGACTCCGGGCCGGCCGGGTCGAGCGGCGTCGGCAACGGGGCGGAATCGGGCCGGGTCATCAGGGCGTCGCGGGGCGAGGCGGTCGGTTCGGGTGCGGACATCGTACACCTCCTGGGAAGTGACGACCGCATTCGGCGTGCCGAACCGCTCAATCCAGTTCGTCCCACTCCGCCTGAATTCGTCTCCACAGTGCGAAGAGGCCGCCGTCGAGTACGGTGAACTGGTCCCCGTCGCCGTAACACCACTCGATCAGTCGGCCGTCCAGCGCGACGGCGTGGGTGGTCCCGGAACCGCTCCCACCCGTGTAGCCGAACACAATGGCCCGGTTCAGCCACGCCGGAGCCCATTCCTCGCCCCGCAGGAAGAGGGTGAAGTTGGCGACACTCTTGCCGCCTTCGAGTGGATAGAGGTAGCACTCGTCGGTCGGCCCCGAGAACCCGTTACAGCAGAGGTACACTTCCCGCAGCCACGGCGGCATGGGGACGCCGAGCTTCCGCTCGGTGTCCGCAATCGCCTCGGGCAGGGGCCGCGACGGGGGCGGGTAGAATTGCTCGACGCGGATCGCCTCGCGGATGCGGGCTCGCATCGGGTCGGGTTCGGGCGAGTCCATAACCCGTGCCCTCCGTCGCCGAACAAGGCGCGGCGAAGTTTTTCGGAGGCCCGACCGTAAGGGAGGGCGGGGAGTTCCCCGCCCTCCCTTACGGTCGGGCCTCCGACGAAACCATCTCTAGCGCGACTAGCAGTGCCGGATAATCGCTGGCCGCCAGCGCGGCCGGGTCGTCTACCACGCGCCACCGCAGCAGCCGGGGCGGACTGGTTCCCGAGCCGACTCGCCGGTGGTACTCGACGGCCGTGCCGTCCGGTTGCACCAGTACCCCGAACTCGTGGCCGTCTTCGCTCTCCACGAACCCGGCGAGCAGGCATCTCCGCGGGTCCAGCTTCTTGCGCCGGAGGACGGCCCGCAGTTCGCCCAGTGTCGGGCCTTCGTGGAGCAGGGCTGTCAACTCTGCGACCTCTTGCTCCAGGATGCGACGGCGTTGTTTGGTCACGTCCCCTCCGTCGCCGAACCGTGGTTAGGCACCCCACCCGTTCATCGGCCCCCGCCTACACCCCTTCCGTCTTCGGCCGCTCTCGGAGGAACGGCTGGGTCTTCCGGTATGTCAGGCTCCGCCAGAGCCACTCCAGCGGGCCGAACCGGAAGTACCGCAGCCACACCGGACTCACGGCCAACTGGAACGCCCACACCCCGAGGACGAACAGGTAGAGCTGGTAGTACTCCCACTCGCCGTACTGGTTCAGCCCGTACCCGAAGAAGACCAGTGTGCAGATCACCGAGTGCAGGATGTAGTTCGTGAACGCCGTCTGCCCGACCGCCTCCAGCCGCCGGAACAATCCCCGGAACCGGCCGGCCTTGTAGAGCAGCACCAGCGCCGCGACGTGGGCCAGCACGAGCAGGATGCGCTGGAACGGGTAGATCAGCCCCTCCCACGGGACCGGCACCGCCTCCATCCGGGCCAGCATCGCCTCCAGGTTCGGGCCGGTCCGGAAGCTGTGGTAGCTGCTGAAGATCACCAGCGGCAGCCCCAGGCCGTACCCGACGAGCATCGTCCGCCGGTACGCCCGGTCCGACCAGTCGCCGGTCAGGAACCCCCACTTGTACAGGGCGATGCCTAACAACATGAGCGCGACGGAGTCCCACATGGCGATCGGCACGAACTTGAGCTGGAACTCGAACGCCAGCTTGCGGACGCGGCCGGCCACCTCGGCGTACCCTGACTTCATCTTGCGGGTGTTCTCCTTCGCGTCCTCCCGGTTGGGGATCAGCGTCAGCTCGATCTCCCGCCAGTGGGCCAGGGCCGCGGTCTGGTCCGCGGTCAGGGCCGCCCCGCCCTCCTCCGCCCGCTTCGCCTCGACGTAGGCGATCCGCTCGCCGCGGACGTAGCCGTAGAACAGCGTGCCGGCGGTGAAGTCGAGGACGGCGACGAGCGGCACGCCGAGGACGAGGTACTTCGGGTTCACGTTGCGGAACAGGTAAACCAGCATCCCGCAGATGCCGTAGAGGTAGAGGATGTCGCCGACCCAGAGGACGAGGTGGGCGTGGGCCAGGCCGAACAGGACGAGCCAGAACATGCGGCGGTAGAACAGCCCGGTGACGGACCGGCCGGTCTTCTCTTTCTTGGCCACGAACAGGACGACGCCGGCCCCGAAGACCATCCCGAACAAGGCCCGCATCTTCCCCTCGAACACCACCCCGACGACCTCGCGGACCCAGAAGTTGACGCTGGTCGGGTCGCTGCGGAACGCCTCCGAGGAGTACTCCGGCATGGCGAAGACGGGGATGTTCATGAGCAGGATGCCGAGCAGGGCGACGCCGCGGAGGGCGTCGATCATCCGGTTCCGCTGCCCCTCGGCGACGGGTTCGGCGAGCGCGGCGGGCGGGGACTCGGTTTGCGCGGACATGGGCGGGGCTTCCGAGGTGGGGACGACTCGGCGAAACCGCGATTCGGACGTGCCAGTGTAACCCCGCGGCCGACCCGCCGCAACGCGCGACCGGCCGCCGACCCGTAGGGGCCGCCCTCCGTGGCGGCCCGCGCTTCCCCTGTCGGGGGTGATAACGGACAACCCAAACACGCCGTCTCGGGCAGCGCGGGCCGCCACGGAGGGCGGCCCCTACGGGCTTCCTTCTCGTGGCACCGGCGTCTCGCCGGTGCCACGAGGAAAGGAACACCCCCGACGCAAACGCCCGCGGCCGCGGGAGGCTCCCCACGCGGCCGCGTGTTGGTCTCGCAACAGCGGACTTACGTCCGCCGCTCGCCTTACGGCCGCGCCGCCTCCACCGCGGCCCGGGCCTCGCCCTGCACGTTCACCAGCGCCTCGCCGACCGCCTTCCGCGACAGGCGGCTGCGGGACTCCCAGCCGGACCCCGTCTTGAAGTCGGCGTCCGACGGCTTGCCCTGCGCCCACTTCGACAGGCCCAGGAAGTACCAGTACCGCGCGTCCGACGGGTCGTCGGTCGTCGCCGACGCGAAGAGCCGCTCCGCGTCCGCCCACCGGCCGGCGGCGTACTCCTGTCGGCCGGCCGCGTAAAACTTCGCCGCCCGGTCCGCGGCCACCCGCTCCGCGTCCGTGATCGGCACCACCGCCCCGGACCGGGCCGCCGTCAGTTGCGCCCGGAACGCCTCGGCCTGGGCCGCCAGTTGCGCTTCGTGCCGCTTCGCCTCGGCCGCCAGCGCCGCGGCCGCCCGGTCGTCGGCCGCCCGCGCCTCCCGGGTCGCCGCCGCCAGGGCCGCGTCGGCCTCCGCCGCCTTCTTCTCGGCCGCGGCCCGCGCGTCCTTCGCCGCGGTCAGCGCGGCCGTCAGGTCCGCCACCGCCTTGTCCGCCCCGGAGACGACCACCGCCTTCTTCGCCGCCTCGGGCAGGGCCGCCAGCGCCGCCGCCGCGTCCGCCGCCGGGTCGATCAGCTTCGCTTCCTTGAGCTTCGCCACGACCGCGGCCACGGCCTGCTCGGCCGCCGCCAGCTTCTTGCCGGCCGCCGTCAGTTCCGCCTTCGCGGCCTCGGCGTCCTTCGCCTTCGCGTCCCGCTCCTTCGCCGCGGCGGCGAGGTCCGCGGCCCGCTTGTCGGCCTCGTCCTTCGCCCGCCTGGCGGCCACGGTCTGCTCGTCCCGGGCCGTCTTTGCATCGCCTAGTTCTTTGGAGAGCGTCGCGGCCTGCTGCTTCGCCTGCGCGAGTTCCGCGGCCGACGCCGTGCCGCCGGCGTCGAGTTGCTTCTTCGCCGACAGGAGCGCGGTCAGCACCCCGCGGGGGCCGTTGGCGCGGGCCACCGCCTGCCCGGTCGGGTCGTCGTAAATCTGTTGCTTGAGCGTCCAGTAGGACTTCAGCTCGTCGCACGCCCGGAGGAACGCCTGCTCGGACGGGTCGGTGAGCGGGTTCACGCCGAACCCGGCCACCTTCTGCCGCCGGGCCGCGTGGACCTCCCGGGCCTTGTCGATCGCCCCGATCGCCTTGCCGAACGCCCCCGGGTTGGACCAGTCGGCGGCGAACTGCACGGCCTTCCAGAAGTGGAACGCCGGCTCGGCCTCGACGTTCAGCCCCTCCTGCACCGGCGGAAAGTCGAGCAGTTGCACCGCCCCGGCCAAGTCTTCCGCCGCCGGGGCCGCCAGCGTGTACTGCCGAACGGGCAGCCCGTCCGCCGTCTTCCGCATCGCCGCCACCCGCTCGATGGCGGAATCGAAGACCGGCTTGAACGGGAGCTTCGCCTTCGCCTCCTGGTAGACCTTCACCGCCCCGTCCGGGTCGCCGACGGCCTCGTAGGTCAGCCCCAGGTGCAGGGCGGCCCGCAGCCCGGCCTGCTGCTCGGCCGGGGTCTTCAGGTCGCTCCCCATGTCGAGGACGCCGCGGAGGTCGGTGCGGGCCTTCGCCAGTTCGGCGTCGTCGGCCTTCAATTCCGGGCCGCCGTCGGCCGCCGCCCGCACCCGCGTCAGCCACCGGGCCTGGCCGCGGCCGGCCTTCACCTCCGGGGCTTCGCCGGCGGCTTCGAGCCAGATCGGAAGAGCA
>JADMIO010703520.1_pt1 | contig 10325 bp, 6 predicted proteins | sample 8958161 | NCBI WGS metagenome assembly JADMIO01 (sample SAMN16585339, study PRJNA669376) | soil metagenome | isolation source: Crop rotation soil | place: USA: Cullars Rotation, Alabama | collected 2011
GAACGCTTGCGAAGAGAGAAAACATTTTTCATGTTAGCAACCTCGGAGGAAATGAAGACAAGAAAACCTCCATGTCTCTGCGAAACATCAGTAGTGTCCGTTCGATTGAGACAGGGAGGCTGGATACGCCAGGAACGCAGCGTGTGGCTTTTGTGGTCCAATGCAGCAGCTTGAGTTTTATGGACCAGGGCCGGCGAGATCCTTTTTGTTAACGGTAACTCCAACAAAGTAGCCGACCGCTATTTCCTCTTCAGGTACGGGAGTTTGGTCGATAATCAATCCGGGTTGAACAGCCGGATCGTAACGTGTCGCCAACAGACGAATGTTCAAGTTAGCGGCGTGAAGCTTCCTTTCGGCGTGTTCATAGCTCAGTCCTTTGAGCGCCGGCACCTTGGTTTGAACTGGTCTAGACCGGCGCTCACGTTGGACGTCAAGACGCAGCGCCAAAAGCGCAATTGCCGGTAAAACGACAGCCGACAAAACGACGCACACAACCAGCAGCGTCACAAGAACTTTGATAAGCAGCTTGCGTTTTTCTCGTAGGCCGTAACCAACGAGGACGCCAAGTAAAAATCTCATTACCGCGATTCCTTTCGGAGATTCTTAGTGAATCACCTACTCGTTAACCGCTCTTTTTTCTTATTGGTTGTGGTGAGAAATGTCGGTAGAAGGAAGGCGTGACGGAGAGATATTAATTTTGCGGATGGGTCGATAAGGGTGATCAGTACGGTCGGCGTCACCCTACGTTTTGGTTGTTTCGCCACTTGGTCCAACCAACAGATATGCTGACAAACCTCGCCAAACATAGCCCGAGAAATGTTTGTATTAGCGTCTCCGTAAAATCGATTTTAGGTTTGCGTTGTGGAAACTTTGGCGAGATCATCTCTCAGTTGACCGAGTTAATTTAAACTATTTTCCACGAAGATTGAAGTTACGGACTAAGCGATGAAGATTGTTAGGATGAATGCCAAGCAACTTAGCAGCCTCCGTGAAATTGCCATTTGTTTGTTGCAGAGTTTGGGAGATCAAATGCCGCTTTGCTTCTCGAATGGCTTCATGGTATTTCCCCGAAGCATCAGCGGCAGGAGCTTGGCTTTCAAGTAATGCCTCCGGTAAATCTTCCGGCACTATCAATTCAGTCGAGCCCATCACAACCGCGCGTTCGATCGCATTCTCCAGTTGGCGCACATTGCCGGGCCAATCGTAGTCAATAAGCAAATGACGTGCTTCTGCCGATATGCCCGTCACACGGCGCTTACACTCTTTGCTGTATTTAGCCGCAAAGTATGAGGCCAGTAAAGGGATGTCTTCACGACGTTCGCGCAACGGGGGCATCGTAAGCGAGACTACATTCAAACGGTAATACAGATCCTCGCGAAAAGTGCCGGCCTTCACCGCTGCGTCAAGATCTCGGTTGGTCGCCGCAATCACGCGAACATCGACTTTGATTGGCAGCGTCCCGCCGAGTCGCTCCAACTCGCGGGCTTGAAGAACGCGCAGGAGTTTTGCCTGAATCGCAGGTGATAATTCACCGAGTTCATCGAGGAACAGCGTTCCACCATCAGCAACTTCCAGCTTGCCCAGCTTCCGAGATATTGCTCCGGTAAAGGCACCTTTTTCATGCCCAAATAGCTCACTTTCGAGCAAGCCTTCTGTCAACGTCGCACAATTGATGGCAATAAACGGTTTTGTTGCGCGCGTGCTGTTCAAGTGAAGTGCATGCGCCGCTAATTCCTTACCGGTTCCGCTCTCACCTAGTATCAATACGGTCGATGAGACAGGCGCCACCTTGGCCAGCAGTTTATAGACTTCGCACATCGGCTGGCTCTCACCGATCATCTTGTGCTGAAAGCTCAATTCCTCCTGCAGTCGCTGGTTCTCACCCTCCAGGCTTTCAATATGAAGAGCACTTTCAAAGGCAAGAGCAGCCATGCCTGCGATTGCCGTTAATAATTGCAGGTGGCCTTGGTCAAAGTTTACGATCGGAGAAGCAGTATCGAGATAGATAACCCCCAACGGTTCATGGCACGCCACCAGCGGCACACACATCAATGAACGTACCCCTGATTGGACCAAACTGGGCGTGTCGCCAATGTTCTTATTTTCAAATACGTCGTTGCTTAGCAGGGCGACCACTTCAGTAAAGACTTGCCTGGAGACGCGCTTACTTACTCGGATCGAATCGTCTGCTCCATTGTTGCGACTCCAACCGAAGACCGAGACAAACTCACCAGCTTTGTCAGCCAGTAGGATTGCCTCGCGCTCAGCTGGCATTACTTCCAACAAGAGTTCCAGTAGCCGTCCTTGTAGGTCGGCCAAGCTTCTGGTTGAATTCATCGCGGTGCTGATCTTCAGCAGCGCGTTCCGTTCGCTGCTCACGCGGCTGTCGACTGCGGCCTCTGCCACAAGAACGTCTGGTCGCAAATAGAATGCGTGTTCACGTTCCAACCTGATTGTTGATCTAGTGATCACCTCATCATCCTGAAAAGCAGCAATGACCTTCGTACTCTCTTCGTGCGTTAGGAAGAGGAAACGAGTGTCACCGAGCGCGATCTCGTCTCCGTGTACAAGCAGTTTCTCGCGCACAGGCACGCCGTTGACGAAGGTGCGATTGAAACTCTCGAGATCAAGGAGGGCGAATTCCTTCGTTTCAGGCTTCTGAGTGATAAGGCAGTGCCGTCGTGAAACTGATGGATCGATGAGAGAAACGCTGTTTGACAGATCCCGCCCTATCGACATCTCGTCCTGCGACAAGGCGAATGTCGTTCCTTTCAGCGGACCAGAAATAGCGACGAGGCGAGGGGCCATTTCGCGGCGAAGCATATCAGAAATGATAGCGAAACTATCAATCAAGCATGTTGGAGTTTTTATAGGAGATGTAGGGTCACGCAGTTTATCGAGGCCTTTCGGCGCAGCGTCCGCGGCACAGAGTTCGCACGGGCAAACTGCGGAACAGTTAAAGAGTGCCTCAGGTCTTTGCAGCGCCGCTCCAGCATTGGTCCAAGAACGAGTGCGATGCGGAACAGTTTATTGGGTGCGGCGAATTATAAGACAGGAGATTTCAATTATTGAAAAAACGAAAAAACGAAATTGATCTTTACAGTGTGGCGAAACTTCAATAGTCTTCGCACGCTCTAAACACCATCTCGAATTCTCACCTCTAAAGGAGCACCCGATGTCCAGACAAAAAAAAGAATCAACGAGCACTTCGCGACGTCAATTTACTAAGGGAGTCATTACTGCGGCTGTGGCTGCGCCTATTGCGACCGCGGTAGCTTGTAAGACTGATAATGCAAACAATACGAATCGAGCGGAGGCTAACCAAAGTCCTGAACCGTGTGAGTTGAGGGAGCATGATGGAAACGGCTATAGCATCATCACCTGGGAGCGAATGCCACCCGAGGATCATATCCCCCCGATGGGTCTTGAGGGTGGTGGGTCCGTCATAATCGACTCTAAGAATATCTTCAGGGAAACTCCATCTGGCAGCGGTTCGTTCACGTACGACGAGGACCCAAATGTTATTCCAAACAATCTACGCTATGGCGACATTGAGTCCGTCACTATCATTACGGAAAACGCGAGTAAACCCTACCTATCACATTCCTATTACAACGGCTTTCAGCCAGGCACCCAGTTATGGGTCTGGTACCAGAATATCCTGACAACACCGACAGGAGACGACACAGACTTCGATAATATCGGAGCTGATCCTGACCTCAAGATAAACGGCGGCAGAGCGGCCAACGGTTTCAGAATAGTTGTTCGACAAAAGAAATTTGACTACGAGAAGAGCCATCGCAAAAATCGCCCCCACCGCTACCGGCACGTCAACATTAGTGGAGAAAGGCACTTTCGGGTCGGAAAGTGGCAATTTCTTAATGCTGCGAATCAAGTACTTTTCCAAGAAAATGGAGCAGATAACTACAGATTCTATATCGAGTTCGGTCACTATCAACCATGATAGCTCCTCTAACTGTGAGTATTTCAGTTGAAGAACGTGTTCACTGTTTCATAACGGGACCATATGAGATTGCTGGATTCTCTCATCGAGCGGAAGCGTGCGTTAGTTGTCACGGCCTTCTTTTGCATTTGTCTCGGAACGAACTGTTCGACCCCTCAGACACCGAGGAGCCAGTCTGTCGATGGCTCTCTGCAGGTCGAAGAAAGTGATGCTATAAAAACTGAGATATTCCGGGGCAGCGAAGTATCTGCAAACGAAATCGTTTTCAAAATCGCCGACTGCGAAACCAATGACCGAACAGCGCTGCTCGAACGTGTGACTACACTTGCGAAAGGGATGAGTGGAGATGACAAGCTTGTTATCAGTGAGGTTGGAAACGGATGTTGGTTTCTGGCCAGATCTTCAACCTTAAGCGCCAGTCAGCTTTTCGATCCGTTTGAATCAAGGGTTGCATTAAACCGCGCCGCTAGTCCGTCCCCGGAAGAATTGCCACAGATTATTGACGCGGAACCGAATTTTATTATTCGACTTCAGCCTCAACCGGGGGACAAGCCAGTCGAAGGATCACCGAGTGATGATTATTTTCAGAGGGGTGAATTATGGGGGTTACTCAACCAGCAGTATGCCGGAGTTGATATTGACGCTTCACGTGCATGGCAAATCTCGACAGGCTCCAGGCAGATAGTGGTTGGTGTAGTTGACACCGGAATTTATTATCTCCACCCGGACTTGGAAGCGAATGTTTGGTATGCCCCGAAAGATTTCACGATCACTCTGGGAACAGACAAAATTCATTGTCCAGCCGGCAGTCATGGATTTAACGCGGTGGGAAAGACCGAAAAGGAGCGGTGTGACCCTCTCGATGGAATTCATAATAAGGGGCACGGAACGCATGTGTCGGGAATCATCGGAGCGATAGGTGACAATCATGTCGGAGTTGTCGGTGTCAATTGGAACACGAAACTTCTGGGTTTGCAGTTCATGAGATATGACAGTGGCACGGTCGTCAATGCCGCCCGGGCGATCGACTTTGCTATTGAATTGAAGAAGCAGTTTGGGACCAGCGCAGATATTCGAGTACTCAACATCAGTTGGGGGTTTCGGAAGGCGAGCCCTTCATACTCCGAGTCTGACTCCGACATGCTTCGAGAGAAGATCGAAGATGCTGGTAAGAATGGCATTATCGTTGTAGCATCTGCCGGAGAAGACGGTGGCAGCAACAACGATATTGTCGCGCACTATCCCTCTGGTTTTACGTTGTCAAATGTAGTCTCCGTTACTGCGATTGATCGCGCAGGTTTACTTGCGGATCGTGCAAATTTCGGAATGAATAGTGTTCACTTGTCGGCCCCAGGCAGCGAAATCTATTCAACGTATGCAATGAATCTTGGCACGGATTACTACAGCAGCGGCGGCACGTCGATGGCAGCGGCATTTGTCTCAGGAGCGGCAGCTCTCATGCTCTCAGTACCAAGATGTTCCAGTTTGCCGCCCGCCGACCTCAAAGAGAAAATTCTAGGCGGTGTCAGGCCAACTCCTACACCTACCGCAACTTTGACCGGCGGGATGCTTGACGTATATCAATCAATTGAGCTATGCGCCCCCTAACGGTCCTCAGTTAGAGAACCCATCACGAAGTTCTGAAGCTGATCTCGACGCCCCTTTATATCCACCCGCCCAACGTAGCTATTATATTCCTGCGCGCCCCACATCTGTTCCAGTCGTACCAGTGCTTCGTTGGCATGTTTACCTGAATCACTTGCAGCACGCGGGTCGTTTTGGTTCCGCGCCGCCATTCCAATCACCCACCAGGCTTGCCACTCTGATTCGACCTGCTTCGCCTGACTGAACCGTCGCTGCGCCTCTTGGGCCAGCGCGAGCGCTGCTTTGTAATCACCGTTAGCCAGTGAAGCTTCGGCGTTAACCAGCAGGGTCGACGACAACAGATGCTCATCTTTTACTAACTTTGCCATGTCGAGCGCGGCCCGACTTGTTTTCATCCCTTGCTTAGTAAGTCCAAGTCGGATTTGCGACAAGCCGAGCTGCGATCTCGCTTCCACACCAGTATGGCTGGCCTCGTCTCCACAAAGAGTCACAGCTCTGTTTGCCGCCACCAACGCAACTGCGCGATTTTCTTCGCTGAGTGCAACTTGAGATTCCACTACCGATTGCCTCGCCAAAACAATTTGTCGGTACTTGCTGTCCAAACGATTGGCTACATTGGGGACTTGCGCTAACGTACCCTTGGCATCGTCATAATGTCCGAGATGCCAGAGCATCTGACTCTCATCAACCAACAGGTATCCCATCGTAATCGGTACGTCCAACTTCCTATAAATTTCGTAGCTCGTGCGGAAGCTTGTGAGGGCTTCGGGATACCGCTCCAGCGATGTCAATAAGTTGCCGACCAGCAAGTGAGTCGAGGCCAACTGCGATTGATTGTTTGTTTGGTTGGCAAATTCGATTTGCTGGTTGAAGTCCTGTAGCGCTGTGTCGTAATCGCCTTTGAGCAACCGGGCTCGTCCTCGCAAAAGGATGGCCAACGAGACCTCTTTGTTATAACCACCCTGTTGGAAGTATTTGAGCGCTTGCTCAAGATCAGCAAGCGCTAAGTCAGTATTTATTTCCTGTTGGACGTATAGTTTCGCCAATGCCAACAAGGCTCGCGCTTCATTTCTCCTGCCTTTGTTTCGCTGTGCAAAATCAAGCGCTTGTTTGAAAGTCGACTCTGCACTTGCATACTCTCGTCGCACGAGGTACGTATCACCTAAATCGATCAAACCCTGAGTTGCAAGATTCTCGAGACCTTGGCGCTCGGCTAGTTGAATTGCCTCGCTAGCCATTTTTTGAGCAGGCTCAGTTTGGCCGCGTGTTTGCAGAACGATGCTCAACTGAAGCATCGTCTTGATTTGCTGGTACTCGTTGTTTGAGGTACGGGTCATATCGAGTGCCTTTTCCAACTGAGTCTGCGCCTCTGCTAATTTGCCTATGCGAGCGAGTAAGGAGCCCCGTTGGAATAACACTTCGGCGCTTCCTTCAAAATCGCCCAATGTTTGAAAGAGAGAATCTGCTTTGTCAAAAGCGGCTGTCGACTTGGGCAAATCTTCCTTACGGCCATACAAAATACCCTGTCGCAGGAATGCTGGAGCATACTGCGGATCGCGTGTTGTGGCAGTCAGCAGATTGTCAATACTTTTGTCGAGTTCGTCGTTTCTTTCGTAGGCCCGCGCGAGATCGAGATACGACTGGGCATCATTCTTTGACTTCGCTATATCCGCGTAGGCGTTTATAGCGGCTGAATTATCTCGGGTGATTGTGTTGCGAATGCCATCCAGATAAAGCAGCTCGACACGCGGCAAAACAGAACGATCGGGGACCAAACCATCAACACGAAGCAGTTCCATCTGTGCGCGTTCGGTGTAGTCGAGCTCCGTCCACGCTTCAGCCAATCGGGCATGGGCCAGCACGAACCGGTCGTCAGCCGTCACAGCCTCTTGCAGTGGCTTGATCGCTTTGAAGTATGCACCCTCGCGTAGATAGTTGGTACCGACCTCATACCATCTTTGCCCCTCTGATGTGGGCTGATGCGCTTTAGGACGAGTCAGGAACCACAATCCAACAGCGATCGCCAGGACCAGAATCAATCCGGCAGCCAGGTAACCAATCGACAGTCTCGGCTGCTTCAGGATATCTGACAGAGTTTCAAAGATATTGCTGCGACCCACTTCCGCAGACGATCGTCTCAAACGCCTGACAGTTTGCGTCGAGGCGCCGTGCAATGCTTCTCCTGCATCGTCCAGATCAGTGATTAAGTCGCGTGCTGTTTGATAGCGCTTCTCCGGCTTTTTGGCGAGAGCTTTGAGAGCAATACGATCGAGTTCGGGAGAGACATCCTGGTTGAGTTGAGACGGCGGTGGAGGGTCGTCGCGAACCACCTTAGCGCAGATATCGATAGGACTGCTACCCAAAAAAGGTGAGCGACCCGAAATGCATTCATACAAAACGGCGCCCAGTGAAAACAGATCGCTCCTAGGATCCACTTCCACACCAAGCGCCTGCTCGGGCGAGAGATACAAAGGCGTACCTACGATTGTGCCTTCCCGCGTTTGCGTGTTGAGAATGGTTGCACGCTCAGGATCGACAGGTCCGATCTGATCAATCTCGATTTGTTTAGCAAGTCCGAAGTCCAACACGCGCACTTGGCCAGCACGATTGATAGCAATGTTAGAGGGTTTAATGTCGCGATGGATTATGCCGTGCTGATGAGCCTCTTCAAGCGCTTCCGCAACTTCCTTGATGATTTGTAACGAGCGAGAAATGGTGAGGGTTTCTTTGCGAATCAAGTCAGCCAGATCATCACCGTCGACAAATTCCATCACGATGAAGGGGTCACCCTCGGGAGTTTTTCCAAACTCATAGATGGTGGCGATATGGCGGTGTTTTAGAGTTGACGCTGCTTCATAGGGTTCTCCCGTGCTGAATACATCCGGATCTGCACCTGCAAGACTGTTGGTCAGTGTTGCGGAGCTGCAGGCTCCGCGCAGCACCAGTCTCGATGTCTGTACCCTCAGATCAGAAAAGTACTTGATTCGATATAGCAAGAACCGGGACACTCGGCAGGCTGGGTGGGTCGGCTACCATGGAACAGAATGCGTATCTTGCATGTGATTGGAACGGTTGACCCCGCTTCGGGCGGACCCTCAGAAGTGGTGCGGGTGCTGGTCGGGTTCAAGCCTCCAGCAACGGACGTCGAGGTGGTCACGCTGGATGATCCGCAGTCGGAGTTCCTGGAGCAGATGACCTTTCCCGTTCATGCGCTCGGGCCAGTCCAGTCGACGTATGGGTATACACGAAAACTGTTGCCTTGGCTCACTAAAAACCGCGATCGCTTCGACGGTGTGGTGGTGCATGGGCTTTGGCAGTACTGTACGCGGGCCGTGCACAAAGCGATGCATGGGCGCGTGCCGTACATGGTCTTTCCCCACGGCATGCTGGACCCGTACTTCAAAAAGTCATTTCCGATCAAACACTTGAAGAAATGGGCATACTGGGTGGCCGTCGAGTACTGGGTGCTCCGCGATGCGGACCGTGTGCTCTTTACAACCCAGACTGAGCAGGAGCTGGCCCGGCAGAGCTTCTGGCTGCACCGCTGGAACGCGGAGGTGGTGCCATTTGGGACGGTGGCGCCCCAAGGAAATCCCGAGCGTCAGCGGGAGATTTTTTACGACGCTTGCCCGGAAGCGCGCGGTCGGAGACTGCTGCTGTTCCTGGGCCGAATTCATCCCAAAAAAGGCTGCGACATGCTGCTGGATGCCTTTGTCGCCGCAGCCGCGCGCCATCCAGAGTTGGACTTGGTGATGGCGGGTCCCGACCCCCAGAGCTGGCGTGCGCAGTTAGAGCGGCGGGCGTGGGTTGCAGGCGTCGACACCAGAGTGCACTGGCCAGGAATGCTGCTGGGCGATGCCAAGTGGGGAGCGTTCCGTGCCGCAGAGGCTTTCATCCTGCCATCGCATCAGGAGAACTTTGGGATCGCGGTGGCTGAGGCACTGGCGTGCGGCAAGCCGGTGCTGCTTTCCGACAAAGTGAACACTGCCGCGGATATCGGCATGGATGGTGCAGGATTGATCGAATCGGATACGCCGGAGGGGACGGCTCGCCTCATTGCGTCCTGGCTGGCGATGTCAGAAGAGGAACGTTCCGCGATGGGGCGGCGCGCGACGCATTGTTTCGAGAAAAGGTATGACATGCGTCAGGGTGCGATGGAGTTGACGCACCTGTTTGAGAGAGTCGCTATGCGCCGGAGATCCTGAATTGGACTGGTTCGCTTCAGAGGGGAACCGGTTGGCTCAGGCTCGATCTACTCTGGACACAAACTTGGGCCCGTGGGAAATGCTGGAGCGGGCTAAATCTGCAACATCCAGTGTGATCGACCACATCGAACCGCCTTCGGCGAACTAAGTTCTATGCCCGGACCTCGGCCTCGACTACGGCGCGGGCTTTGGTGAGTCCGCGATTCTCATAGCTGGCCTTGACGAAGTCGCGGAAGAGCGGGTGGGGCTCGAGCGGCTTCGATTTGAACTCAGGGTGAAATTGGCAGGCAACGAAGAACGGGTGCGTGGGTATCTCTACGATTTCGACGTAGGTGGAATCCGGAGTAGTGCCGGTCAGGCGCAGGCCTGCACCGGTGAGGACAGGTTCGTATTCGCGGTTGAACTCGTAACGGTGGCGATGGCGCTCGGATATTTCCGTCGTGCCGTAGGCCTTGGCCGCGAGTGAGCCGGGTTCGAGCTTGCAGGCCCATGCTCCGAGACGCATCGTTCCACCCATCTCTTCCACACCGGTTAACTCGCGCAGCTTGTAG